>Ga0136846_1208743_pt1 | contig 12650 bp, 6 predicted proteins | sample HopSoiMetagenom2_FD_96841 | JGI IMG/M metagenome (GOLD analysis project Ga0136846, IMG submission 96841) | Grasslands soil microbial communities from Hopland, California, USA - 2 Assembly 2016 (version 4) | ecosystem: Environmental > Terrestrial > Soil > Grasslands | place: USA: Hopland...
CATCTGCTTCCCTTCCTGATCTTTCATGCCAATTCAGAAGCGGTGGGGCGCGTCCATCGGCAGTTGAAAATTGATATATCCGACGCCGTCGCCGCCGCGCGTCGACAGTTTAGGGATAGTAAGGAGTGGTTGTTCACCAGTCAGTTCGAGAAAATGATCCGGATTATCGAGGTGAATCCCGCCACCAAGGCCCTGAGTGACAGCATTTCGTCGATGATGCGTCGGCGGTATCAAACGAGCCTGCGCACCGAAATAGTCGAACCCAGCCACGCCATCGGTTAGGCGCTTTGTGTGCTCTTCAGTGGAGCAATATTGGCTCGAGCGCCGCGAGCGATGGCACATTGTAATCCGGACAAGGTATGTTCGACGGAAGGGGTAGGCCGGACGAATTGATCCACGCCACATCCATTCCGGCGCCCTTTGCGCCGGCAACATCCTCCAATGCCGCATCACCAACAAACAGTGCGTCAGAGGCCTCAACGTTAAGTCGGACCAGCGTATCCAAGAAAATGCGCGGATCCGGTTTTCTCCATCCGTGTTCGACGGAGATTGTGACGCAATCAAACTGATGCTCGATTCCGGCGCCTCGGAGTAACGCGTAGGCGGTGCTCGCGTCGTCGAAGTTCGAGACCACTGCCAGTTTATATCTGCTGGCGACTTGCTCTATCAAAATCGCATGTTCGCGCGGAATATGCGTGGCTCGCACTACCGCGGCGTTATGTTCGTGCGAAAGCTTTTCTGCCAAATTGGAAGCTGCAAGCGCATCGGTTAGGCCAGCCCGAAGTAATGTGCGAGTAAAACGGGTAGTACAAGCCACCTCGCGCCGGTCATTTTTGCGAGTCTCCCACTGCTCCGCTAGCACCGTATCAAGGACGCTGACAAACTTGGAGAATGGAATGCCGGTACCAGCACCTTCATAAAGTTGCTTAAGGGCTGCGGTGGTGGAACGGCTGGTGCCGCCGGCCCATTCAAACAACGGCAGCTTGTCCGGGTCAATGAGCGCAATGGTCCCGAACAGATCAAAGAGGACTGCACGGTATTTAAGCATGGCGGCGTTTGTTTAGCGGCTCCGGCTGGTTGGGCGGGCGGCGATCACGTCGTTCCTCTCCAGTACCATTCATCACGCCTGTTTATCGCGGATAAGTGAAGCAAAAGCGCCACCTTGGCCCTCAGGAAGGCTCGACAATTTCCGTCAGTTGCGGGACGATTTCAGGGCATGTCCCATCGCGTGAGCAGATCAATGCCGACGGCTTGGCCACCGGTCATTTCACCGTTTGAGCTCTATTATTGAAGCTGATGCCGGGACTGGATTCTTTCGATAAGCGCCTCGCCGCCTTATCTCCTGCAAAACGCGCTCTTCTTGAGCGGGAGATGCAAAAGCGAAATGTTGGCCACGCGCCGATCACCGTTCCGCGCCGGGCGAGCGACTCGCATCTGCCGCTGTCGTTCGGGCAGCAGCGCCTTTGGTTTTTGAACGAGCTTGAGCCGGACAGCTTCACCTACAACGACGCATGTGGGGTTCGACTGCACGGAAAGCTGGAAATCGAACCTTTGCGGCAGGCGTTAGATACCATCGTTAGTCGTCATGAAGTTCTTCGAACTCACTTCGCACTGGTAAATGGATTACCGGAACAGCAGATTGCGCCCGCGCAACCGTTCGCATTGGAGTTTCGAGATCTATCGATGCGGCCCGCTGGAGTTCGGGAAGCTGAAGCCGAAGCTTTGTTGGCTGCCTTCGTTCGCCGCCCCTTCGATTTCAATGGCGATCTATTTTTGCGATGCGCATTGGTGCGGCTCGATGACGAGGAACATATTCTTGTTCTTCTGACCCATCATATCGCGTCAGACGGGTGGTCGCAGGGGATCCTGTTCAACGAACTCAGCGCGCTGTATGCAGCCGTTCGTTTAGGTTCCGCACCAGCAATACCGACGCTTCCGATCCAATATGCGGATTATGCCTTGTGGCAGCGGCAGTGGCTCCAAGGCGATGAGCTCCAACGCCAGGTTCGTTATTGGCGCGATAACTTGACTGGGGCGGCAACTCTCGAGCTGCCGGCCGATCACTCTCGTCCCGGAACACAGCAGTATGGTGGCGCGAAGTATTCCTTTCGATTCGCACCGGCCACAATTTCGCAGTTAGGCGAATTCAATCGTCGCCATGGTGCGACTCCGTTTATGACCCTACTGGCCGCATTCCAGGTTTTGCTTTCCAGATTGAGTGGCCAGGATGATATCGTCGTCGGAACTCCCATAGCCAATCGGCAACGCGTGGAGCTGGAAAACATCATCGGCTTTTTCGTCAACACATTGGTCCTCCGAGCAGATTTGTCGGCTAAACCTTGTTTTCGCGATTTCGTTACCCAGGTAAAAAGCAACGCGCTCGACGCCTACAGCCATCAGGACCTGCCGTTCGACAAATTGGTGGAGGAACTGAATCCAGAGCGGGATTTGAGTAGGCATCCGCTTTTTCAGGTCATGTTCGTGCTGCAAAATACGCCGGCGCATCCGCTTCTACTCGACGGCCTAACCACATCTCCCTTCCCGGTCCCAACAAATTCGACGCCTCTCGACCTCGAGCTCCACCTCTCGCGGGAGATGGAAACCTACACCGGCACGTTTACCTACAATACTGATCTGTTTGATCCGGCAACGATTGAACAATATTCGCGGCACTATCAGACGCTATTGCAGTCGCTGCTCGACGAACCCGATCGCAATGTTTTTGAAGTACCGTTGCTCACCGGGGCCGAGCGACATCAGCTGATGGTCGAGTGGAACAACACGGCAGCGGATTATTCGCCCGACCAATGCGCACACCAGTTAGTGGAGGATCAAGCCAGGAGGACGCCTGACTCGATCGCGGTTCGTTTCGCTACCGACTCGTTAACCTACCGCCAACTCGATGCGCGCGCCAACCAACTGGCGAATCGTTTGCGCACGTTAGGATTGCAACGGGAAATGCCAGTTGCCATCTGTCTGGACCGCTCGCTGGACATGCTGGTTGCGCTCCTGGCGGTGCTGAAAGCGGGTGGAACCTACGTGCCCATTGATCCGAACTTTCCATCCGCGCGTGTCAAAATGATCTTAGGCGACTCTCGCGCCGGTCTCTTGCTTGGGCACGACCGTTGGCGGGATCTTTGTGCTGATTTCGGCGGCGAATTCGTATCTCTCGATCGCGTGCAGTGGACGGACGACTGCGGTCCTCTCGGCGTCGAAGTAGCGCCGCAAGACGCTGCTTACATCATTTATACTTCTGGTTCTACCGGCGTGCCCAAGGGCGTCGTGATCGAGCACCGGGCCGTTGTCAATTTCTTGCGCAGCATGCGCGTGAAACCCGGCATTGATCACAAAGACGTCCTGGTCGCCGTGACTAGTATCTCCTTCGACATCTCAGTTCTCGAACTGTTCCTGCCGTTAACCGCGGGCGGCCAGGTTGTGATTGCCGCCGATGAGGTTCGCGGCGATCCGGTCCAGCTCTCGAAATTGCTCACCGAATCCGGGGCGACAATTCTCCAGGCAACGCCCGCAACCTGGAGTCTGCTCGCACAGAGCGAGTGGGGAATGAGTACCCTGAAAGCACTGGTGGGCGGCGAGGCGCTTTCCCATGAGTTAGCCGGTAGGATGCTCGACCGGTGCGGAGAACTCTGGAACCTGTACGGACCAACTGAAACAACCGTTTGGTCGTTAATCACCCGCATCGAGCAACAACAGGAACCAATCGTCATCGGCAAACCGATAGATAACGAGCAGGCTTTTCTGGTAGATCGGCACGGACAGCTGGTGCCTGTCGGTGTGCCTGGAGAACTATTGATAGGCGGGGCTGGCCTGGCGCGTGGTTACCTGAACCGCCGAGAGCTAACGGCTGAACGTTTCATCCCCAATCCGGTCGCGACAGGTTCCGGAACATGGGTTTACCGGACAGGCGATATTTGTCGCTATCGCCGCGATGGCAATCTCCAGTTTATCGGCCGAGTCGATCAACAACTGAAAATTCGCGGGTTTCGCGTGGAACCCGGCGAAATCGAATCAGCGATTTTACAAGATCCCGCCATCGATCGTTGCGTGGTGATTGATTGGCCGGACGGATCCGGTGATAAGCGACTGGTGGCGTATTTCACAATATCCGCAGGCGCTGCCGAGCCCGACACAACGCTCCTGCGAAATCGTTTGAAAGAAACACTTCCCGATTACATGGTCCCCGGTTCATTCGTTAGGCTGGACGAGTTGCCGATCTCGACTGCGGGCAAACTCAATCGTAAGGCCTTGCCGCCGCCAGCGGAGGTCGAACAGATCCGGATCGAGGAACATGCCGTCCCGCGAAATTCTATCGAGCGGCAACTTGCTGCGATCTGGGAAGATTTGTTGCAGTCGCGCGGCATCGGACGATTCGACGACTTCTTCGCGCGAGGAGGCCATTCATTGATGGCAGTCCGCTTGATCAATGAAATCAACAAGGCGTTCGGGACCGAGCTGCCACTGGTAACCGTTTTTCGAACTCCTACAATTGAAGGCTTGGCTTCAGCCGTCGAAACCAGCGAGCAGCTCAAGCTGAAGCCACCCGGCTTGATCGTGCCGGCAACTCTCGAGAGCCAGCGCCAAATCTTCTGGGCGCCATCAATTGGAGTTCTGGAGCGATTTGTTGAATCTCACAATTTGGCGCGCCTATTGAAAGGTGGTTACTATTTCATCGGCTTCGATCCCGCACCAGCGTTCGAGAAAATCACTGAGCTAGCGCAACACTGTGTCGCGCTTATTCGTGCCGAACAACCGCACGGTCCATATCACATCGCCGGTTACTGCCAATGCGGTCACGTGGCATATGAGATCGCAACCATTCTGCACGAGCAGGGCGAAGACATTGGTTTGGTGGCGATAATCGACTGCTCCGCACGCGGGATGATTCCGACGTTTCGGCAGCGGCTGTATCGGTTCCGCGATGGACTTCGCGGAAATCCCGCGGCCGTTATGCGCCGCGTGCGAAATGCCGTTCGCCGGAACGGCAAACACGTTCAACCAGGCATCGACAACATGAAACCGTTCCTGGCACACGGGGATGCTCTTGCCCGTTATAAGGCAAGAAAGTTCAATGGCCGTCTTTCGCTATTCCGTTCTGAAGAAAGCGCCTCAACGTTGCAACACTCGCCCAAGCTCGGCTGGGATGCACTGGCCCGCATCGTGGAGGTGCATCCGGTATGCTCGAGACATTCCGACATGTTATCCGATCCAGCCGCTGCGCGATTGATCGCTGAGGCTTTGGTCAGGTATTCGGAACCCGAGACATTGTCACCGGTCTGAATAAACCCTCGAAGTCTCTGGCGCCGCTTGCGCGCACGGTCGGCTGGCCCAGGCGGTACCGGTTAGCATCAGTCACCGCGAATTGGAAACTGGATCCGGGCGAAGAGCGCGCCGGCTGGCGTTAGCATGCAAAGGACCATTCGGCTGGTTCTGGTGCAAACATTGAAAACGGAACGGCGGGCGCGATCAGCCACCATGCCGAACACGTTAAGTTGTTAGTCTACGGTCCGGCGTCAGCGCCAGAGCGATAACTTCCCCGGTCTACTCGGAACGCAAGGCGGCGAGTGGATCGACGCGAGCGGCGCGAATCGCGGGCAGGAGCATTGCCAGCAGACCGGATAACAAAATTATAGTGGCGGTTAGGCCGAATACAATTCCATCGTTCTGAGAGCCTCCGATCAATAAACCGTCGAGTAACTGCACGCCATAGAGAGCAAGTAAGAAACCCACGCCGAGGCCGGCGCCGATCCAGACCATCCCTTGTCGCAAGACAAGGCCGACTACCTGGAGCCGCGATGCGCCGACAGCAAATCGCACGCCGAACTCCCGGGTGCGTTGTGCGATGGCGAATGCCAAAACACCGTAAATACCGACTACGGCGAGGACTAACGAAACACTGGCATAGATGGTAAAGATCGTAGCCGTGAAGCGGGGTCCTTGCACTTCCCGAACCATTCTCTCCTCGATTGTTGCCACATCAAATGGGGCAAGGTTCGAGTCGAGCTTAGCCAGTTGGCCTCGTGCCCAGGTAAGGACCAGACCTTCCTGGCCGGTTCGATAGCGGAGGAGCACAGTGATCCTATCCTGTGCCATTTGGTAGAACGAGGCGTAGGCATCGCCGGTTAGGTATTTGGCGTCATCAAATGCGCGCCCACGATTGTAGACGTGCGGGACTAATCCGATCACTGTCATCGGTCGGCTTCGATCGTGAAAAAGATACATTGTTTTCCCCAACGGATCCTGGCCCGGCCAGAGCCGGCGAGCTGCTTCCTGATCGATAATCACTTCGATTGGATATTCCGGCACGGCTCCTGGCGAAAAGTCGCGGCCGCGGACTAACGGTATACCCAATCGACTCAATCCTCCCGGAATCGTGTGAAGATGCTGAACATTCAGGGCTGAAGCCGGATCGTTTAAATCAAGGCCCGCTGGTGTCACTTCAAAGCTCCACCCCGCCTGCGATAGCATGCTCGGTCCCCATAACAACGCTGCTTCAATTCCGGGCCCGCCTTGCAGCGTATCATTGAGCTGGCGAGCAAAATTGATGCGTTGTTCGCGCGCCGGCAATCGCTGACGATCGAGCTGGATCTGAAAACTGAGTAACCGGTGCGGATTATAACCGGAGTCCAAATTTACCATCCGCATCAGGCTGCGGGCAGTTAGTCCTGTAGCCACCAGTAGGGCGCTCGCGAGCGCCACTTCCAGCGCGATCAACAGATTCCGAGTGCGGCCTCCGGCGGCCATTTCCGCCCCTTTCGATCCCGACCGAAGCGCGGACTGCAAATCTACGCGACGGGCTCTCAACACAGGCGCGGTGGCAGCAATCGACATCACAATTCCTAATAGGCCCATGGCCGCCAGCAGCACGGACGCGGAAAACTCAACGTGGGCGAAGTCGGGTAATGCGAGTGTCCCCATGCGATTGAAAACCGCGATCAGGCCGATGCTTAACGAAATTGCCGGAATCGCTCCAATCAGCAAAGGAATGACCGCTTCCAACAATGCGGTACGAGCCAGTTGTCCGCTATCAGCGCCGAGCGCCGCGCGCAGTGAAAATTCATGCTTCCGGCTCAGCGCATCCACTGTAAATAGATTCGCGAGATTGATTGCCGCCAGCAGCAGAACCAGAAACGCACCGCCAAAAAGCACCAGCACGGGTTTTCGGGTTTTCAGAAAAAAGAACTCACGCGCGGGCATCAGGCGAATTGTTCGGCCGTGGTGAGTGTTCGGCTGCGTCAGCTCAATACTTCGGGCGATAACATCCGCTTCGCGCTGCGCAGTCTCGAAAGAAACGTTTGGCTTCAGGCGCACTGCCGCGTGAAATGTGCTTAACGAGTAGTTGGATAGGAAATTCGGCCCCAGATAGGGGGCTGCCATCGGCATAGGCAGCCAGAGCTGAGGCGGGCCGGCTTCGTTCGACAGATCTCGAAACTTTTCCGGCATCACACCGATGACGGTGTAGGGAAGACCGTTCAATCGAATAGTGGCACCGACAGCATCGGGTCGCGCATTTAAGTAATTTCGCCAGAAAATGTGACTAACAACGACCAGTTGGTGGGCCGTTCCTTCTTGGCATTCCGCTTGACCAAAATATCGTCCCAACGCCGGCGAGACGCCAAGAACTGGAAAATAATTGCCGGTTACAAAGGTCACCGGCAATCTCTCAGCTTGGGAGTTTTCAGCGTCGCCGGTTAGACTCAGACTGTGTTGATCGTAGAAAATGGCCACTTGATCGGCCAGACGTGCAGCGGTTTGATAATCGCGCATGGCCGCCGGAGATCCGGGCGCGTCGCGCCAGCCTTCGCCCTGCCGGGGGAACGGACAACAATAAATGGCAAGCCGGTCGCCGTCGCGGAATGGCAGAGGGCGCAAAAAGACTTCATAGGCCAAGCTTGCGGCGGTGACCGCTAGCCCCAGGCTCAAGGTGACAACGAGGACAATGACAATGCCAAAACCCGGACGGCGCAGGATGCGCCGAATCGCTTGCACTGAACATTTCGATATCACATTGAGCAGGCTACATCTTCTTCGGACCGGCGAAAAACCCGTAAGACATTCGTCCGACCTTTTCAGACCGGAGCGGCCGCGGATTCATCGACGAAGAAGGCTGGTCGCAATTTTATGGTCGTGATCACCCGACGCGTTTGGCCACGGCGCGTCAGGTATTCGGAACCCGAGATATCGTCACCGGTCTGAACAAACCCGCGAAGACGCCCAAACGGACGGACGGTCCTTCGGCCTAACGTCGGCTTTCCTCCGATCTACCTGTTTTTTATTGTTACAGACGCTTGTGGCGCTTTCACGCGTCGACCGCGCCGCGCAACGCCGAAGTTGTAATCGGGACCCGCTACGAGTGTCATGACGGCTTTTTCGCGACCCTTCGTTTTGGCTGTGATCACCGACAGGGTAACTGCACCAGAACTCTGCCCCGCTGGAATGACGATATGAAACGGATCACCGTTCACTACGTAGTCACTCCCCATAACGGCGTTGCCGCTCATTGCGTATGCGATTGTCAGAGGCTGCGTAGTCGGGGCCGGTATTGTTGCAGTGAAAGTAGCAGCTCCCCCCTTCTGGATGTTCGCCGGCGCCACCGACAGCGAAACGGTCACCGGGATTGGAGTAGCAGTTGGCGATGGGGTCGGTGTAGCCGTGGGGGTTGGTGTCGGCGTTGGACTCGGAGTTGGCGTGGGAGTCGCAGCAGGCGCCAGCGGCGCGAAACCGGCGAAAACGCTTTCCGGACTCAGAAACCGATCCCGCTTGGCGTCGAAGAACCCAAAGTCCTCAAGGTTAGTGTCGGTCGTGATCAGCCAACCATCCCGCTGCGCAATGATGATTCTACCCGTCTCGTCGATGTCGATGTCACTCAAATTGGTAAAACCGCTCGCTACGCCCTTCTCCACCGCATCACCGGCTGGATTCAGGCGATAAACTGCGCCATAACGGGTCGCTAGAAAAACACGGCCGAGACTGTCTGCCGCGATTCCCTGAATGTCGTCATGCTCGTCCACGTCATTCGGGATATTGATCTGACGAAGAAAGGCCATGTTTACAGAACCGTAAACACGGATGGTCCGATCACCGGACAAGCCGTAAACGTTTCCGTCCAGACCCACGTTGAGATCGCGAAAATCGTAGCCGGTAGCAAAACGCGTCGAGGTCCCTTGCACGTCAAAGCGAATTATCCCGTTGGTTACTCCCTGATATGAGCTCAGCATATCCGGTGCGAAGATAAAATTTCTCTGCACGGCCAGGGCGCCGAATGTGAACCCGTTGCCAATATTCCAGTCGGGAAAGGTCCAGTTTTGGACGGCCGCGCCCGGCCAATAGCGCGTCAAAAAGGGATGCTCAGTGCCGTTGAAAGTGGCGATCGCCCCGTCATAGTCGACCACGACATCACGCAAAACCTCGTAACCGGGATAAGCCTGGGCGAAGTTATAGGTAAACGGGATCGTCCGCACGAAACTGCCGTCCGGCCGGAACTCGTTAACGGCGTTATTCTGGGGCGAATTATAGGTCAATCCGCCGAATGAAACGAGAATATCATGCGCGGGCGTTGGTGAAGGAGTGGGCGTCGGCGTCGCTGGAGGTGTCGGTGATGGGTCGGGCGGCGCGGGCACCGAGCGCGCGAACGAGACGAAGAGCGACCACTTGTACACGTTCGGGTCATCGACCGCTAGAAATGCACTGAAGGTGCTCAGGTCTGTGTCTCCCAGAATGACGTAACCGCTTTCGTGTCCAACGAGCAACCGGCCGTTTTCATCCACGTCGATATCGCCCAGTCCCGAATCTGCCAGCTGCACAGCGCCGTCCGGCGAGCCGTCTTTGGTCAGCCGGTAGACCCAGCCGCCAGCGGTGAAAAAGACACGACCATTCTTGTCGACAGCGATGCTGGTGGCGTAAGGCACTCCGGCTGGAAACGCGATCCTGCCTTCCTTTTGTAGACTAACCGGATCAAAAATATCGATTGCGTCGCCGAGCGCATAGAGCTGACCGCTCGGACTAACATTAACGTCTCGAAAATCCGAGCCTGGGGCAAAACGCACGAATGTGCCATTAGTGCTATCGAATCGAACAAGGCCATTCGCCGTTGCATAGGAAGTGCCTTGGTCGGTGACGAACACGAAATTGCCGTAAGTTGCAATTCCACCGGCTGTCCAATCAATTGCTGCGCTCCATCCAAGAAACGGCTTGTGCGAAAATGTTCCGGTGCTGGGCAGGTACCTCGTGAGGTACGGATTGTCCGTTCCGTTGAAGGCAAAAATGGAACCGTATTGATCCACTGCAACGTCGCGCAGGGAGTTAGATGGTGCGTACGGCCGATTATCGTAGTTGAAATAAATGGTCTGTACCAGGGTGCCATCCGGCTTGTATTCGGCTACGTAATTTTGGTGGGCCGGCGGCGCGACATCACCAATTGGTTCTCCGGCAACGACGAGAATGTCGTTCGGCTGAAGTGGTGCTCCCTCCATTATGCCGACCGCATAGAGAATCGCTAAGATGGGGAACACGGTTTTCATCGAAAACGAGGGCCGATTGTGGCCGAAGTCGTTGGCCTGGGCAAACCTTTCTCCCACAAAACGCGCAAAAATTCCGAGAGGAATCGATGTGCCAGCTATCATCGCCGACCCGCACCCCCGGGTCTCTGCCCGCGCGAAGGTTTTCAAAATTTGGAGGTATGGGGATTCGAACCCCAGGCCTCGTCATTGCGAACGACGCGCTCTACCAACTGAGCTATACCCCCGCGGAAGGTCGAACGTACCACGACAGCTGCTTTTGTCAGCCAGGATTATGAATTAGGACCGGGAGCGGTTCCTCTGATCCGAGGATCGCAAGGGCAGCTGCGAAGTCGTCGTTCGGCGAGATGTCGGTCAACGTCCCGGTGGGTAGGCAGGCGTCATGAAGCGTGACCCGAAACGGAGCACGTTGAGGAGAGACCGGAACTTCGAAGCTGTCCAAGGCAAGACTCAGTCCGGCGCCCGTCGCTTTCACATAAGCCTCTTTCCGAGTCCAACAGCGATAGAACGCGCGCATGATTTCGTCCTCCGTTAACGTCTCGAGGTGAACGTACTCCCCGGGCGCGAACATCCGCCGCGCGATCTCCAGAAACTGAACGTTAGGCCGAACGTGCTCAACATCGACTCCGACATCGCGCCCGAACGCGATGGCCAAAACTGCCATTTCTTCGGAGTGCGCCAGGTTAAACCGAAGGTCCTGAAACGAGAATCGATCGCTGAGCGCCGGCTTCCCGTGGGTACCAGCGACAAACATGATCTCCTCAGCGGCTACATGCAGAAACGAACCAATCATCCGGCGGAGACAACTGCGCGCAGCAATGAACCGGTTGCGATGAACTAAACGATGATACCGGTCTGCGCGTTCTTGTTCATCAGGCGAAAGATCGGACACTGCAGAAGCGATGTCTGCGTCGGACTGATCAAGATTTACCCAGGAAATATAAACGGCGTTGCGATCAGTTAGCGTCGACACTGCCGTAGGTTGTGCCGTATGGGCGGCGATCAAGCCAGCTGACATTCCAAAGATTCTTTCAAACTGTCGACGACCACCTGAACCGCCGCCGGATCCGACAGTAGCGCCGTATGCCCGCAACGCACCGGACACACTCGAAGCTTCGCCGCCAAAGCGTCCCAGCCGAGGCTCGGCGAATGCGGCAAACGCGCAAGCCATTCATCCGACCGAAATAATGTCACCGTACCTGAGAACGGGCGCGCCTTATGAGTTGTAACTGCTCGCCCGTGCTCAAAAAACGGGTTCTCGGGTTGAGACTGTCGCGGTGCTGAGCCATTCGCACCGATCACTTTCCGCCTAACGAATCGCCCAATGCGACGCAGGACCACGGGAGCGGTGCCCCGGAAGCCGTCGCGAAGCCAGTATGCTTTTTGGCGAAGGTTCGGCGCCATATCGCGGGCCGAACAGTCGATGATCGCGAGGACCGCCACCTTTTCGCCTTCCTGCTCCAGGCGAGTGGCAATTTGGTAGGCGACATGGCCGGCCTGGCAATAACCGGCAAGATAATATGGACCTTGGGGCTGTTCCTCCCGAATGAGTCGCACGCTGTGTTCGGCCAGACCGTCAATTGTGGTCAGTTCGGGAGCAGGATCGAATCCGCAGAATCGGTAATGACCCCGCAGCATCCGGGCCAGATTGTGGCATTCAACAAACCGTTCGGCGGGACCGACCGAAGGCGCCCAGAATAGCCTCTCGTCACTCTCATGCCCGCGGTGAATGATTAAACCGGGCGGCTTTATTCTTATCTCGCTGCTCGTTTGAATCGCGAGTGCGAGACTTTCGATGGTCGGAGCTCGAAAGATCGTCGCCAGCGGCAAGTGGATCACAAAAGCGGCATTGATTTCAGTCATGAGGCGAATCGCCATGAGAGAGTGACCTCCGATTTCGAAAAAATCATCGGTTAGGCCAATTTGATCGACGCACAGGATGTCTTCCCAAATTTTCGCCACCTGCCGTTCCACCGTATTGCGGCCAATATCGCAACCATTGATGGCACCACGTCTAACCGGTTCGGGAGCTGGGAGCGCGCTTCGCTGAATCTTGCCCGAACGGGTCAGTGGCAGTTTGTCGAGCGTAACGAAAGCTGCCGGCAGCATGTAATCCGG
>Ga0136846_1227882_pt1 | contig 12650 bp, 7 predicted proteins | sample HopSoiMetagenom2_FD_96841 | JGI IMG/M metagenome (GOLD analysis project Ga0136846, IMG submission 96841) | Grasslands soil microbial communities from Hopland, California, USA - 2 Assembly 2016 (version 4) | ecosystem: Environmental > Terrestrial > Soil > Grasslands | place: USA: Hopland...
AGCATTATTGAAGCCTTTACAACATCTTCCATCCATGAGGCACCGAGAGAAGAGAGCCATTCAAGCAATTAAAGAAGGACCCTGGAGGTATTTAACCTCGAATGCTCGGAATGAAAGAATGACTATTTCCTTGCTGGAACATAATGACAACCGCAGGAATTCGGAATAAGACATGTTAAGTTTCTCCTCTTTCTGTCTAATGACTACTACGACATGCCTAGACTATAACATTCCTACGGAGTGCTGCCCATAGATTACGGAACACTTGGCATATGTTGATTGAGTCCCGGGTCCCTCACTCGCTCTACTTTGAATCACGAATTAGCGTATGAAAAGCGGCGATCTTTCTCTATTTCTTCCTCTTCCACCAAAACAAACAAGTTGTTTTCGGGCGTCAGGCAAACTTAGTTCTTCGTCCCTCCGGTAATTGGATTGATATATAAGGATTGGGGTTGTCACCCGTATGCTTCTTATCTTTGGCTTCGAACAAGGGGAGTCCTTTCAAGCTTCATCAAATCCATGGCACAAGGTATTTTTTTTCATTATAGAATCTTTTTGAATCGGATTGTGAATTAGGATTGTATGCAAGAAGGGATTCGGAAACAGGAAAGCGAGTCAAGTAATCCGAATACTATAACTCTCATTCTAATGCTTATATCCAGAACTAGTTCACCGAACAAAGGGACAGAACTACTGACTAAACTGTAGCGAGCTAATACCAAAACTTGCACTCTGAAAAACATTCATTCCATTATTTGAAGCTAAGGTGCGGGAAAAGAATACATAAGGTTAGATATGAACTAGTTGACTGTTCGATTGAGGGACTACGATGCATTTGACTCAGGTTTTTATTCCATTCCAGGATTCATTCATATTCGACCATAACGAGACTCAATAACGAAACTAGGGCCCTTGCTTTCCCAACTGGAGCAGGAAACTTCCAACCAAATAGGAGGCAGAAGAGATAAATGACAACTATCTCTAGAGAATTGAAAAGAGGTGTGCGAACTATGTTATTGAATCGGCCATGAAAACCTAAAATGAAGGAATAGGGGGTAAAAGGAAGTATTGGCAAGGCTGTAACATTACATGCAGGTCCTAGCCTACGTTCGTTGGTGGTTGACTACCGGGAAAGGGCAGAATAGCAACAGTGAGGAAGCATACCACCCAAAGCAAGAGGTGAACAAATATTCAGCTGAGCTAACAAAGCTTCAGAGTCCAGATCATACCAGCCAGAACCTGAGGTGAAGATGTTGATACCAGTCTACCTTAAATGCCTTTTTACATATTTTCGATTACCACAAATCAGGTGATTGTAGCTTACCTTCTCCGTGGCTTCAAGATTCTGTATGCTATCTCTTTTGCTTTTTTCTATCTAATTGAATCTACATTCACTCGCTTATTCCCAAGTAAAGGAACGAACAAGGAGGGGTGCCCGCATCAGGACCAGAGAATCACCGTCTAGTACCTCCGTACTCGCTCCTACTTTATTAATTAGGAAGTGTTCCCTATGAAAAGTACAGTGCCTTTGGTACATTGGTGCATTGGGGATTTCCAGGTAGCAGGTCGGTTGACTCCTTTAAGAAGGTCCTATACCATTAGCCAGGAGTGAAACGAGGATTTCTGTATTGGAAACATGGCCCCGGTCCCACTTTCTTATTAACACTACCCTTCTCCTTCGTCTTGCTTGTTTACCGGCTTTCAAGAACTACGTCATCTGCGGTCCTGGCTGTACCCGACTATTGGCAAATACACATGAAAAGGGAGCTCATAAACGCCTATCAAAGTGGAAATTGGAATGAAGGTCAGGATCCCACTTGATTTCTCGGAGGGCTTCTAAGTACGAGCTGCAAGAAATTGCTTCTTCCTCAATGGTGTTTACCGGGGTTACCAGATTCAGTTGCTCTCCTTGGCTCTATTTCGATTGCATTCTATGTCAACAGGTTTCGTTTAGCTTTATCGATAACTATCTCCTCTTGATGGAAGAACAGAAATATCATTAGGAATAGGCTTTATTGGAATAAGCAGATGGGAGATTGGATTGGGACGACCAGTCGGTATTCGAAGATCCTTTGGGCTTAAATAGACTAATAAAGACATTCGCACAGAGCACACGATTCGCTAACTAGTCAGAATTCAGATTTGGTGTAGCATAGTTTGGATCAGTGATATCATGACCTGAGCAGGCATCCTTCACCTCGGAATTTCCCATATTATGAACAGTCAAAGTTCACGTGGATGCTGCTTTCTGTCCGGATACTGGAATTGGCGCAACTGGAGCAATTATCCGAGATGCGGCGGGCATGTTCATTGCGGCCTGCAGTGTTCTGCTCCCTCGGGCAATTGACGCGACATCAGCGGAAGCAAAGACAATATTTGTTGAGGGCGAGCCCCGGTCCCGAAGATACCTGATTCTAAGTATGTTATCGAAGCGTTAAAGCGAGAATTCACATCTGTAAAAGATTCCCACATTCCGTGAGATTCGTTGCCTACCAAAGAAAGGTGCAAATAAGCCATTTTATTCGATTTTGCCCCTGCTGATCCTGCTCATGCTTTTTTTTGTTTATCAATTGGTAAAGTCTCTCAGCCTTGCAAAGTGGAAAAAGAGATGGGCATCGGATCCATGTTTCGCTAATCCCGAGCTTGAAGAGAAGTGAATGCCCGTGAGGAAACGAAGAAGGCCTAGGGTTATCTATTGAAAACCATGCATGCCCAGATCTATTACGAAAGTTGGAAAAACACAATGGCCAAATGTACTTATTTTTCGAAGAAGAATGAGGCAATCGATCATCCGGACGAAAGGGATATGGAAAGTGGGCTTGTTCTTCACTCTATAAGTCAATATAACTGGCATCCATGGTTAACAAGTAGAGACTTCGCCTTTCTCTAAAGAGCCCAGATGTCCTGCTAAATAAGAAGTATTGTGAGCACAAGATGGACCCTCTTGGTTCACTGGGCCAGATACCCGCGGTTGGCCTTAGCTTTAGGTTGGCGCTTTCTTTTCAATTAGTTCTTGCCTTCTGGTGCGTAAAAAATGAAGTGAAATGATGCTGGTTGAACCCAACCGATATGTTGGAGAGGCTGAGGGGAAAGAGACTGGTGTTTGTCGGTGATTCGCTCAACAGGAACATGTGGGAATCCCTTGTTTGTATATTTAGGAATTCTATCAAAGACAATAGGAAGGTCTTTGAGGTATCCGGGAACCGCAAATTCAGGGCTGAGGGATCTTACTCTTTCTTGTTTCAGGTAGGACGCTTCTCTGGGGTAAGATATTGACGGCAACGTCTGATTCATTAGAGATTTACATGTTATGTTGTTCTGCATTTCAAGTGTTGCTTACTGTTCCAAGTATGTTAAAACGTCCTAAAGGAAAGATTACTCTAAAGAGGGCAACCGTGTATACAGTGAACTGAATGCCCATGATGCTTATCGGAGAGCTCTTAACACCTGGGCCAAGTGGGTTGATTCCAATGTAAATTCCAAGAAAACAACAGTGTTTTTTCAGAGGCTACTCAGCATCCCATTTCAGGTCCGCAGAGCCTTTTCAGAATTCATGCAATTTCGATTTGTGCAGCGGGGGCAATGGAATTCAGGTGGCAGTTGCGACCATCAGACTGAGCCGATAACAAATGAGCAGTACCTTGGACCATATCCACAGAGGATGAGCATTCTGGAGGATGTGCTCCATGGGAAGAAAACACCTGTTGTTTAGAACATAACAAGGATGACGGACTACAGGAAGGAGGCACACCCTTCAGTCTATCGGAAGCAGAAGTTGACTGAGCAGGAGCGGAAGTCGCCTGAGTTATACCTGGACTGCAGCCACTGGTGCCTTCCAGGAGTACCGGACTCCTGGAACGAGCTCCTCTACGCACAGATTCAGGTCAAACAGCATCAGAGACTACACCAATAAAGGCAAGCTTGGAATTACTTGTTCCTGTACATGAACTGTTGTTTGTTGTGAAAATTAGTATAGGATAATGACTCACACAAAGCGGTCAAGGCAAAGCTGAGATAAGTGAGGATCCTTGCATAGAGTAAAGTAGACAGTAAGTTGGATTGGTCCCCGCTGCAAGTACATAACATGATGGCAGCCATTTTCTGCTTTGCGGATACTTTCACTTAATTGAGATTCGAAATGTCATCTCTGTCTGACCTTGGGGCTAATGGTATTGAGCATTCATCAATAAGAACCTTGGGATGGAGATAATCTAAGTGCATATTTGCTGAATCTTACACTAACTAGGGAAATAATCACATGTGTCAGACTATGATTCAGTTACAGTACTACTCATCTTTGTTCTGTTTCATGTTTTTGGCGGTTTCGTTCTTGTGTCTGAGTCCGAAGAAGACGGTGGATGTTGATCCAGTAGCAACATTTTGCTTCCTGTTGAAGGATTTATGTATCGTGCCGTGCGTAGCTGTTAGTAGTATGTTCATGTGATTGATCACTACCCTGGCCGATGTGGTCGAGGAGAACAGAACATCGGTTATTTTGCTCTTCATCTAGTAGCTGAACCATTATATGATATGATCTGAATGGATGCAGTTTTGCTTTCTGCTGCTACAATGCTTCTTGTTCTGCTCTGTCTGGTAATTTCTCCTCTGTGGAATGCCCTTTAGCTCTGTGCTGCATCCGAATAGCAATCTCTCCATCCGCGTGTCTCCTTCTAGTGCGGAGGCTGAGCTTCGAGCTCTTGCTACTACTGCTACTCCCTATTCTTCTAGACAGTCACTAACAATAATTCTATCCCATCCTCCCTCATCGAAGCCAGTAAATGAAAAACCAGTAGTAATGGATCAAGACGAAAGGAAAACGCCTTAACATAGCTGGCCCGCCCGCAGAGGTACGTACGGCCTATCGCTGCTTTCAAACGAGCGGGTTTTCTCGAAAGCTTTTCCTGGACCAAGCCCGGATCAACAAGGGAATAGTCATTCCCAAAAGCAAGCGAAATCACTATTGAAGAGATTTCGAATTCTACTAAATAGTTCTGTACTTCCAATCCCACCGGATTCATTCCACTTATCTTGCCTCATACGATCGATGTTATAACCGCTACCCGACCCTATCTTTTCTTTTGTTCCGTGCTTCCTCCTCCGGGTCAGCTGTGATTCGAGTCACAAGAAATAACATAGTTGAGGAAGTGAGTAAAGTATCCGGTGACAGTGAAAGCGTATAAAAAACGATCTACGGCTCCGCCGTTTACCAATAAATAAGGTGGCTGATACAATTCAAAGATGTCCTCAAGTCCTTGTTTCGGGTGAGCGGCCCTGGCCAGGTACACAAATAATGGAATCGTTCTCATTTCAAATTCCATCAATTTCTCCTATAAGAGAATATCACCTAGAACTCGCTAGTGAAGGATACCAATTCTTCCACGGGGGAATAAGGATAAGGATTTTTGGATCATCCTTTGACGGGCATCGAGTCCAATCTCGCAGCTCATACCTTCTAAAGACACCCGACGAAGGAATCAAAACTCCATTAGCCAGGAATGAAAATCAATTCCATATGCCATTTGTAAGTCTCCTATCCGAACTTTTTAGGCGTGACCTTTGGTCTCTTTCGCCGGGCGAACTAAAGCAAGAGAAGCACCGGGCCCTTCATCTGGCAGATAAGCTTTGGGATCTGCTGATGATGACCATGGAAATCTAGCAGCTTCTCCATCTTAGGCGAACGATTAATCGGTCTATGACCTTGCAAGGCACTCACTTTAGTACGATTAGCAAGATCAGTTATTTAGGTAAGTTATTTCTTGTGTTAGAAGGAGCTGCAAGGCACAAGATAAACCCTGTAGAAGCATCTCACTGGAATATTTTAGGCATTCTAATCCGAGAAATGAATGATTAAGCCAACATGGCAGTTAATACTTCAGCTTTCTGGAAGGACCCAACGCCCTAAATCCTATCTATGCTTCCAGCTTCCTCCGAGGCTACAACTCATTTCATCTAAGGGTGCAGGGAAGGGAAGCTGCAAGCTAAGCAAGTAAATCCTCAGTAAGCGGAAGCTTAAGTTAATAGCACGTAGTAAACCTCTGCTTATAAACAAAAGTGATCACACCTATCCAAAAACTCATAGGATTCCTATTCCTTTCATTGATTTTGGGACAAGAAGATAAGACTAGAAGGCTCAGCAGAAGCTAAACTAAAAACTAGAACTATGCTTCCCACACCCGCACTGTCACCTGGAGCAGTACGAAAGCAGGAAACATATGTTGATGAAGTCTACAGTAGTAGTGCCTTTTTCTTGGATCTGTTTCTATTTGAAAAATCCGAAATCGAGTCTCTTTGGATATAGAAAAAAAAACGGTAAAGAACGAATCGGGGGTAGAAGTTACGGCACCCTACCTTTCTTTACGCTGCCTTCTATCGTTGGCCCTGAAGAGGAGAGCCAGCCCTTACTGGCATCCATCCACTTAAATAAGTCTGGTGGGTTCGCTTGAACCGATACAAGAGGAACTCAGGAATTGAAGAAAAACATGATTGCTGGATTTGATCCATTAACACAGGGGCAAGCGTTGGCATACCGAGCTCCCCCAACCATAGATAGGGATTTGATCTTGGACTGAGAACATAGCGGTAACGGCTGTTTTAGAAAGCACCTCTGCCTTTCCTGAAACTCAAACAACCTACTAGGCTGGCTAATCCAGACGAAGAAGATAGCGAGAAAACGACTCCTCAAGCCGAAGTAAGGGCGGGACCATCTTCTTTTCTGACCGTTTGGAGCTGCTCACAAGGCCTAAACCTTCCTGTAATCCCTGGAGCTTCGTCAGAGCCTTTTCCTTCCCCACAGGCCAGAGCTCAATTTACCTTCGCCACAGCTCTAAAATAAGGAGAATCAGCTCAAGATAAAAGGGCTCGCACTCAATTGATCCGGGTCAACACTTCCTGTATCTGGTTTCGGCTTGATTTTGACTCCTTGTAGGGGCTCATGACAGTCCTGTAGGGGATCCAAACAAAGGCTTTCGAGTAACAAAGAACGGCCTTTACCCGCCTCTTGTGTACAATCTATCGCATGCTCCATGCCTGAAAATCGATATGAGATGCTTCTACAGGGTTTGCTTGGCTGAAGCGAGGAGTGATATGATTGCAGATCCAAAGAAGCTTTGGAAAAGCCTTGTTACTATTAAAAGAAAAGATATCTCGGTAACGAAAACTACTAAGGTCTTCTTGAGAACTAGTCTACCGAATAAGTAGTCTAGAAATAGAGGAAGGAGAGAAGCATTTTCACGGAGTCAACAAAAGCCATCCCAACTTGCACTTCCTTATTCCACTATTGCGATATCTTTGTCCTGGACAAAGACCAAGAGCTGGTGCAGGTGAAAGAAGGGTTTCTTTGCTAAGAAGGTACGAGGTGAGTCGGCAATTGAACCTATATTCATTCCACTAGCCCTAAAAGCATTCTCAATATAGTCAAGAGGGGGAATGGATTCTACAAGAAAAGGCGGGCAAAGGTAGTTCTGGGGTCAATTCTTGGAGCATAGCTCATTTCTAAGTCCCCAACCCATCTCGTGCTCGTGCTGTACGCGATCGAATCTTGCGGCCGGATAGAGCAATGGAATCACCGAGTCGTATGAAAAGAGGGCTCTTCTTTTTAATCTTAACACAAAGGCTAGCTCCCCTGGGGAAAAAAATGACAATCATTTGTATTACTTTCCTACCAATCCTGAACTAGCTATGACCCTTATAGCGAGCCTCGCTTTACCGTTTCAGATAGAAATGGCGCTCCTAAAGTCGATTGGATACTTTCTTTTTTATTGTCAGCTAAGCCGTGGACTTTCTCACGTGAAGAACTCCTTCTTATGAGCTCATGGATTCAGCAGACAGTTCACGTCATATTAGGAAATTAGTTCATTAATTCGTTTATTTGCCAACGAAGAAGCCTTGCGCTACTCGGAAAGTACTGACTAGAGGGGCGTGTGGATCCACAGTCCTAGCCATTCTCACAACGGGATAATAAAGCGAACAAAGACCATGAGAAGAGATTACAACATCCTCTAAATCATTTGATCAATATTAAGCTTCTGTCTCCATAGGGGTCTCCTCCGAGTTATTCTCGGTAGCCAAGGCAAGTAAATCTCTACGCCAAGAAATGACTTAGAGAAAGTGATGGAGTTATTGGCCAATCCGAAGAGAAAGGCGAAGCCTCTACTTGATGACCCTACCCTTTTCCATTGGTTCCATTAGGGCGGGGGAAGGGCCAATGGCCCAAACAAATCCTACCTGCGACTCCTCTGGTTTGCTTCTTTCTTTTGATCCAATTCAGACTTCTGTGTTTTTCTTTCTGCTTGCTTCCCTTTCAAATTGATATGCCGGAGATGCTGGTGGAATGTATGCGCCAGAAAGAGTTTGGTATGGTAGCTCGAAGGAAGCATTCAGTTAGGTATCCAATAGCCGCCATTCTTCGCCCTCCATTTTCTTGGTATCAGTCTTTCTACGAGAATTCGAATTTCAATATGCCAAGAAGACATCCAATGGCTTGGGATAACATTGGCGTAGATGCCGCTCCTTTTGGAACCTCGTATTCTTATTCCTTTCTTCTTGATGTGGATCTGTATTCGTTAACGATTTCAACCTTCTCAAGGCAAGGCGGAAGTAGTGCTTGAATACCTCTAAGTACTGAGCTCTCAGCTCATTGATTCATGACACTCTCCTTCCACGGGAAAAATATCTCATTTGAAAGCCCACTATGCTGCTTCTCTCTCACTTGCTGGAAAGCGTGTTACTTACGTAAATATCAGTAGGACATGACCAACCGAACCCGCGAGCTCATAGGTTTAATGACACTTTCCAAAACCCAGACGTCCGCTTTATAAGACATTCTGCTGATTGCCTATTCAGTTGCAGCTAGCCCTTACTTTGAAGGAGAAGATAAGATACCTGGTACGAGCTACTAGGAGACGTACACTTAGGTGTTCCGGCTAAACAAGACCCATACTACCAAAAGGCAGGTATAGAACACATATAGGGAAGACAGACACAAATGCACAAACACATTATCCGGGGGTGTCACCGTTTGCATCGTATCAGTATCATAAGAAAAGATTGATTGTTGTGAGTGATTTTACTACCCTTCCAGACTTAGCAGGTAATGAAGCTGCTGACGAGGGAGGAAATGTCCGTTGAAAATAAAGCGAACCAGTGGGGCTTAAAAGTCACTCTTTTAATAGTTTTTCAGACCGTTAAGTTGTCAATCTTTCCAGCTCCAAAGTTTATTACATTTCCTGGTCTGCCGAGGACAGCACTAGATTGATTGCTTACCGACTTTCATTCAGATACCAACCCATCTTTTTCTCAAAAGCATGGAAATTCACGCCTGTGAAAAGTAAGCAATTTCATCATTTTCCTTCGCAACACAGCTCACTCAATTGTAGAGATACCGAACAGTTTGAGTGATCGATCGACCTTGTCGCACGATGAGCCCATTCTCTCTCTTCCATCCCGCCTTCTGAACCGAACCCTGGAGAAAGACTTCTTGAACAGAACAGAGCTGCAATTCTAGAAACTTCCATTTTCCATTGATCTGGGCGTTGCTATTAAAAGTGGGTCTACCCGCCCCGGCGTGACTCACACTTGACCAACCACTTCTATCTAAGAAAATACTTAGGTAGGGTCAATCTCCCTTCGGGGTTTACGCGTCCTAGTCCGAACCATTGGATCGATCAGAAGAAGAAAGGCAAAGGAATTGAAAGGTAGAGTAAGAAGCATCGCCCAGCAGAGTGATTGAGGGAGTCTTCCCCAGCCCAATGGTCTTCTTTTTTCACTTCCATAACTCCATGGATGCCACCTGGACGTGCCATAGCCATAGACCAAGCACTCTTGTAGCTTCGGAATTGAATGAAGCAAGAGAAAGATCAAGCCGAAGGGCAGGGTCAAAGAGGCCTCACATAAGCTTCTTCTCACAGTGTCAATCGGTGGAACCAACCGTTCGATGCACTCATTACTGCTTTCTTTAATAATATTTCAAGCTGTCTTCTTCAGAGCCTTCTGGATGAATTGGCAAGTGCAGCTAAGGGCATGGCTTGCTTGATAAGTACCCCAGAGGAGGTGTCCTAACGCAATAGGTCAGTTCAAATGACGAATTGAGACAGAAACCAATGGATTCCAGTGGCTGGGGGATCCTATGTCTATAGATAGATTCAACATCCTACCCCCTTCCTCCGCAGCGCAGCATTGGAACCCACTTGGCATAGCCTTAAGAATATTAACTTACAGGCGGGCCTACTTAACTGACTACGGTACTCTATCTAGACGACTCCTGAATAGCTTACCTATGCTCCCTAACTTATGCTGCCTTGCCTTTTTTTCTAGATGGGGCTTGTGCATGGACAGCGCAGGCAGCAGCTGCAAAAACCACTTCTGTCACCTATAAGGGTATCTGATCCTTCTTCTATAATTCGGAGCTTCTAACCAACTTGACTTGTAGATCGATCAATTAATTTCTAGGTCGATTACAGGAGAACGTCCACGTACATCTCACGTATCAGTAGCTCATCGCTGCCCTACTCTGTTCTCCTGTAAATGAAGGTGCTGAGTTCCATCTTTCAGCAGACAGCACGTACAAGATTGAACAGCTGCTGTATGTATATAGACAAGTAAAGCTTCCTCTGTTACGTATGACATCCTCCAGTAAAATTGGTTTTGCTTTGGCTGACTCTCTCGAACGCAGCATCTATATTTAAGTCCTTGGGTTTGCCCACTCTGGAGTATGTCGGCAGATAAGAGTTGTACCGACCGAGTCTGCATTACGATTCCATGGCTACGCTCGCTTGTTCTTGACTCTGTTGTATGCCTGCCTGACTCTTTTTGTAGTGCTAGCTAAAAAACAAATCGTAGGATTGATTCCTTGTGATCGATGAAATTATGCAGCCGGCAGTGAAAGAATTCAATGAGCTTATTTATATCAATAACAATTACGAGAAGGCAAGGAAGACGAAGAACCAAGAAGAAATGGCGAAGTGGAGTCGACCTTTGGGAGGTATGTTGAAACTGAACGTTGATGCTGCTTTTAATCATGATACCAATGCTTGTGCAACCGGAGTTGTTATAAGAGATGAAAAAGGAGGCTTCATTACAGCTAGAAGCAAGAAAATTGACCATGCTTTTGATGGCGGATCCAGAGAAATGGGAACGAGGCTGACCTATCCAGGTAGTGAAGTCTACCTATGCTAAAGAGCAAGTTCAATATTTGGTTCGAGTAGCCAGCCTATTTTAAGGAGTGGCTTATTATAGTATTCTTAAAAATCATACGAACAAAGAAAGCCTATTTTAGGAGTCCACCATATCAAGGGAAAGGGAGATCAGGCTTGGCCTTCGCTTTGCTTATTCATCTTTCTTTCTTTGCTTTTGAATGACTTGATGGGTCTGGATAATAACAAGAAGAGTCAAGGTAGCGAAAGGGCTTTAATTTAAGGCTAGTGCTAGTGGTGAAGGAAATCAAATGGCAGAGAAGACACGGATTCAGACTTCTTTTTTTTAATAGCCCTTGGTGGTATGCAGATTCATTGAACGAAGAAGGCAGTCTTTCTTCCTCACGAACAAGATCGGAGTACCCACAAGACTTGCTAATTTACTGAGAGCGCTTCTCGTCTACATGCGCAGAGGCAAGTTGGGGAGGGTGATCAAGAGGAAAATCGTCTCTAGCCGATCATTCTCCTGCCAGATTTCCTTGGACCATTTTAGTGGAACGATGGGGTGCCCGCCCTTTCATCATCCGGATACTAGGACGCAATGAATATTGAAAAACGAAACCCTCATCCTAGTTATGTAATACTTCAAACTACCAAGTGTGTAGGAACTGCAGGTAAATGGTATTGCAGTTAGAAGTTGAAAGGGCACAATTCAAGTCAACTAACTAACAGTTGCACTGCTTCATTGAACGCACGCATATAGAGAGCGGTCTAACAAATGAACCAAACTAGTGCATCAGCAGTGCATCATGCTTAGGTGCAACACCATCAAACTATGACACCACACTTGAAACAATATCTTGACAAAAAAGACTTGTGGATGTGGGCAACTTACTGGATTTGCACAGTACCAGGAGTTCAAAACAGAAAACTGACACCGTTCAAAAAAAAATACTCCATACCTAGTTTACCTATTATAAGGTCTTGTGGGAATATGGTCAAATTCCACTAATGCCTGTATGTAATATGACTCATCAATCCTTATGCATGCGTAGGCTTCACTTATTTATGGGAATTTGTGTTAGAAAGCCTGCAAGGTTAATTACCGAATGTTTGTCTTTTTCACCATCGCTGTTCCCAGTCCCACTCCCTGCTTCAACCCTTTGAGCGAAATGTGGCAAAAGGAAGGAAAATCCATGGACCGACCCCATTGTCTCCACCCCGTAGGAACTACGAGATCACCCCAAGGACGCCTTCGGCATCCAGGGGTCACGGACCGACCATAGACCCTGTTCAATAAGTGGAACACATTAGCCGTCCGCTCTCCGGTTGGACAGTAAGGGTCGGAGAAGGGCAATCACTCGTTCTTAAAACCAGCATTCTGAAGTTTCAGATCAAAGAGTCGGGCGGAAAAAGGGGAGAGCTCCCCGTTCCTGGTTCTCCTGTAGCTGGATTCCCCGGAACCACAAGAATCCTTAGAATGGGATTCCAACTCAGCACCTTTTGTTTTGAGATTTTGAG
>Ga0136846_1213881_pt1 | contig 12649 bp, 11 predicted proteins | sample HopSoiMetagenom2_FD_96841 | JGI IMG/M metagenome (GOLD analysis project Ga0136846, IMG submission 96841) | Grasslands soil microbial communities from Hopland, California, USA - 2 Assembly 2016 (version 4) | ecosystem: Environmental > Terrestrial > Soil > Grasslands | place: USA: Hopland...
GAATACGAGGAGTTCTTCCGCTCCGTGCCCGCGTTCGAGGGCATGCTGCAGCGCTCGGGCATCAAGCTGATCAAGTACTGGTTCTCGATCACCGACGACGAGCAGGAGCTGCGCTTCCTGAGCCGCATCCACGACCCGCTCAAGCAGTGGAAGCTGAGCCCGATGGACCTCGAGAGCCGCCGCCGCTGGGAGGAATACACCAAGGCCAAGGAAGTGATGCTGGAACGCACGCATTCCGCCGAGTCGCCCTGGTGGGTGGTGCAGGCCGTCGACAAGAAGCTGGCGCGCCTGAACTGCATCCACCACCTGCTGGGCCAGTTCCCGTACACGGAGGTCCAGCACCCGCCGGTGCAACTGCCCGAGCGCCTGCGCCACGAGCACTACTCGCGCCAGGCCGTGCCCGAGGACATGATGGTGCCGGACCACTACGGCGAGAATTGACAGGCCAGCCGGTCGTCTGGCGAACCGCGCATTGCTCCGGGCACGCGGCCTTCGTCTTCGGACGCCGGGCGGATCGTTCGACCCGCGTCCCGGCCCTGCGGAGCCCGCGCGACGGCCCGACCTACGGGAACAGTGGACGCAGGCCTTCGGCGGACACCACCGCCGCGCGGCGCAGCGCATGCGCCGCCGCGATGCCCGCCACCACGGCCGCGCGCGGATCCGCCGCCGCGACGTCGCGCGCCTGTTCCAGCGCGTCGCATGCGAACTGGTTGCACACGTCCGAGCGGCGCTCGCGCGGCAGCGTGCAGCCGGCACGGCCGTGGAACAGGCAGGATCCGCGCAGGTGCTGCGCGCCGATGAAGCCGAGCCAGTGGTCGACCGCATCGACCCAGGCCGCGCCGGGATGGCGCGCGAGCCAGGCGCGCAGGTGCTGCGGCTCGAGGAAGGCCCGGCCGTCGAGGCCGAATCGGCAGCAGCGGCCGCGGCACAGCGCGCACAGCGGGGCGTCGAGCGCCGAAGCCGGATCCTCGGCGGGCGTGGCGCCCACCGGACCGGCCGTGGCCGGCGTCTCGACCTCGAGCGCCAGCAGGAATGCGCGCAGGCCCGCGACGTCGGCCGCGTCCGGCGGCGCCATCTCCGCGGCGTGATCGCGCAGCCACACCACCGGCGCGGCGGCCAGCGCGGGCGCGTTCCAGGCCCGGGCGGCCGCGGCCTTCGCGGCATCGAGCTCGCTTGCCAGGCCGAGCGGCGTGAAGGCGGCGGAGGCCTTCGCGCGGGCGGACGTCGATGGCGGGCGGGTCATGCGGCCATCGTAGTCCTGCCAGTTTCCGAAAGGCATGACAGACCATGAGGACAACGCACGTCGCTCCTATCATGCGCCCAACTCTCAACTCTTCGCGAAGGCGCCCCATGCTGTTCGACCCGATCCAGATCCGCAACCTGACGCTCTCCAACCGCACGGTGATGTCGCCGATGACCCGCAGCCGCGCCGTCGAGGCCAACACGCCCAACGCGATGATGGCCGAGTACTACGCCCAGCGCGCCTCCGCCGGCCTGATCGTCACCGAAGGCACCTCGCCGTCGCCCAACGGCCTGGGCTACGCCCGCATCCCCGGCCTGTTCGAGGCACGCCACGTGGCCGCATGGAAGCAGGTCACCGACGCGGTGCACGCGAAGGGCGGCCGCATCGTGGTGCAGGTGATGCACACCGGCCGCGTCGGCCACGCCGCCAACCTGCCGACCGGCGCGCAGGTGCTGAGCCCGACCGCCGAGACGCTTCCCGGCCAGATGTACACCGACGCTCACGGCATGCAGCCGCACACCGCGCCGCGCGTGATGACCGAGGCCGACATCGCCCGTGCGGTGGAGGAATTCGCGCAGTGCGCGCGCCTGGCCGTCGAGGCCGGCTTCGACGGCATCGAGCTGCATGCCGCCAACGGCTACCTGATCGAGCAGTTCCTGAATGCCAACGTCAACACGCGCACCGACGGCTACGGCGGCAGCATCGCCGGCCGCAACCGTTTCGCGCTGGAGGTGGCGCGCGCCGCGGCGGCGGCCATCGGCGGCGACAAGGTCGGCATCCGCCTGTCGCCCTACGGCGTGTTCAACGGCACCGGTCCGTTCGCCGACGTCGATGCGCAGTACCTCGCCCTGGTGACCGAACTCTCGACGCTGGGCCTGATGTACCTGCATGTGCTCGATCACTCGGCCATCGGCGCGCCGCCCGTGCCGGCCGCGATCAAGACGACGCTGCGCCGCGCGTTCAACGGCCCGTTCATCGCCGCCGGCGGATTCGACGCGGCCAGCGCGCAGCAGCTGCTGGCCGCGGGCGACGCCGACCTGGTGGCGTTCGGCCGCCCGTTCCTCGCCAACCCCGACCTCGTCGCACGCATGAAGGCCGCCGCGCCGATGAACGACGCCGACGCGGCCACGTTCTACACGCCGGGCGCCAAGGGCTACACCGACTATCCGGCACTCGCCTGAGCGCGCTCAGTCGCGGCGGCGGAAGGCGACCCAGCCGGCCAAGCCGGTGAAGCCGCCCACCAGCGCCGCCACCCACAGGAAGCCGTGCGGGTCCTGCGCGAGCGGGATGCCGCCGACGTTCATCCCCAGCAGGCCGGCGACGAGGTTGATCGGCAGGGCGAGCACGGTCACGACGGTCAGCGTGAACACGCTGGAATTCGTGTGCTCGCCCACCTGCGCGGCGATCTCGTCCTGCAGCAGCTTGATGCGGTCCTGCAGCGACGCGAGGTCGCGCAGCACCAGCGAGAACTCCTCGGTGGCCTGGCGCAGCGCGTCGAGGTCGACGTCGCTCGTCCACGGCGGCGGCTGGCGCAGCAGGCGGAACAGCGCACCTGGCTCCGGCGCGAGCAGGCGCTGCAGGCGCACCAGCACGCGGCGCAGCTTGCCGAGATCCTCGCGCTTGTCGCCCAGGCGGCCGACCAGCAGCTTGTCCTCCACCTCGTCCACCTGCAGCGTGGCCTGGCGCACGATGCGCACCATCACGTCGCCCTGGTCGCGCAGCAGGCGGTCCAGGAACAGCAGCGACGAGCGGAACGTGATGCCCTGGCGCACCGCATGGCGCAGGCGGTCGATCGAGCGCAGCGCGTGCACCCGCGCCGTGATCGCCATGCGCGGGCCGACGTTGGCCCACAAGGTCTCGATCTGCGACGGGTCGAACGAGAACTCGAAGGAGACGTCGTTGACGACGGCCACCAGCGTGTCGCGGGCGTCCTCGATGCGCGTCGAGCGCGACCCTTCGTGCAGCGCCTCGAAGAACTCCGGCGCGACGGCCAGGTTGCGCCCGATCCAGTGCTCGGCGCCGGCGTCGGTGAGGTTGAAGTGCAGCCAGACGAAGTCGCCCGGGGCGGCGGACGCCTCGTCGGCGAGCCAGGCCAGCGCGCCGGTCAGGTCGATCGCCACGCCGGGCGCGCCACCCGCGAACAGGTAGCCGCAGATCAGGCCGTTGGGATCGGAGCCGTAGCGCATGTCCCCGAGGGCGGACGACGGCGTGCCGGCGGTTTGCGCGGTTCGTTCTTGCTGGCTCATTGCCGGGACCTCCCATGACGACCGCCGGATGGTAGCGCGCGAGCTTGCGGGACTTTTACAGGCCCGTGGCAAGATCGCCGCCATCGGCACCCGGTGCCTTCTCGACCGTACCGCATGAACGTCCCGCTTCGCGCGACCGCCGCCCTGCTCGCGGCCTCGCTGACCCTGCCCGCTTTCGGCGCCGATGCCCCCACGCCGGTCACCTCCGCCGCCTCCATGCCCGCCGCGGCCCGGTGCGCGGCGCCCACCGCCGACAAGGCCGCCAACCGCGCCTGCGCGCTGGCCCTGGCCAAGGCCGCCGAGGCCGACCGCGCGGCCAGGCGCGACGACGCCGCGCTGGACGCACTGGCGCGCGCCGACCAGTTCCAGCCCGAGGACCTGCGCTTCGTCACCGCGCACGCCGGGCTGAAGCTCAAGCTCGCCAACCAGCTCACGCCGGCCGGCATCGAGGCCGCGGCCAAGGCGGCCCCCGGCGACGTCGGCCTGGCGATGATGCACGCCGAGCTGGCAACGGCGAAGAAGGATCACGCCGCGGCGCTGGCCGACATCGACCGCGTGATCGCGGCGCGCCCCGGCTCGGCCCAGGCCTGGGAGATGCGCGCGTCGATCAACGTGGCGCGGCCCGACTTCCCGGCAGCGCGCGCCGACGTCGAGCACGCGCTGGCGCTCGACCCGAAGTCCCCGGTGGTGCTGCGGCTGCGCGGCGTGCTGCGCAACAACGCGGGCGACCACGCCGGCGCGCTCGCCGACTACGAGGCCGCGCACGCGCTCGCGCCGCGGCCGGATGACCCGTTCGTCATCGGCTCGACGCAGTTCCTGATGCGCCAGTTCGGCGACGCCGCGGCGTCGCTGGCCAGGCGTCCGCCGCCGGCGCCGGACGGCCTGTACTGGCGCATCTGGCGCTACCTGGCGCTCGCAAGGCTGACCGGCATGGAACGCGCCAGCGGCGCGCTGGGCCCCGGCACCCCGCCCGGCCCGGGGTTGCCGTGGCCGGGGCCGGTGATCGACTTCCTGCGCGGCTCGATCAGCGAGGACGCGCTGCTGGCCGACGCCAGGCGTTCGCAGGATGCACGCGACCTGTCGCAGGTCTGCGAGGCGCACTTCTACCTGGGCGAGGACGCCGTGCTGCGCCAGCGGTCCGACGCCGTCGAGCAGTTCCGCGCCGCGGCCAGGGAATGCCCGGTCAACTTCCACGAGTACGAAGGCGCGACGGCCGAACTGCGCGCGATGGGCCAGCCGCTGCGCGCGCCCGGCCCCACCATCGAAGCGGCGCGGGCGGCGGCTTCGGCGGCGTCCGCCGCGTCGGCCACGCGCTGAGGCGTCCCGCGGCGCTCGGGCAACCAGGAGCCGGCGGCGCGATGCCTCCAGCCCCGCCCGCTCACTTCAACTCGGTCGTGTAGTTCACCGGCACCCACTGCCACGCCTTCCCGGCCGCGCGCAGGTGGCCCAGTCCGGGGAACTGCAGGTGGGCGGCGGCCACCATCGAGCCATCCCTGGCCGCCTGCTTGAAGACCGCGTCGCGCGCGGCCGCGGCGGCCTTCGCGTCGGAGTCGAACCCGATCGTCACGCCCGGGTCGGGCAGCTGCACCGCGGCCACGTGGATCAGGTCGCCGATCACGACCAGGCGCTGGCCCTTGCTCTCGACGACGTAGCTCGTGTGGCCCGCGGTGTGGCCGTGCGTGGCGTGGGTGTGGATGCCGGGCACCGGCTCGCCGTCGCCCTCGAACGGCTGGTACTTGCCGGCCGCCACGTAGGGGTTGACCGAGCCCATCGCGCCCTGGAAGAAGCCCTTCATGTCGGCCGGCGCCTTGTCGAGGTTGGCCTGCGACAGCCAGAAGTCCGACTCCGCCTTGTCGGCGTGCAGCGTGGCGTTGGGGAACACGCGCTGGCCATCGGCCGACAGGCCGCCGACGTGGTCCGGGTGGAAGTGCGTGATGAAGATGTCGTCGACCTGATCGGGCCTGTAGCCTGCCGCCTTGATGCTGTCGGCGAGCTTGCCCAGCGTCGGGCCGAACAGCGACCCGGAGCCCGCGTCGATCAGCACCAGCTTCGTGCCGGTGTTGACCAGGAACGCGTTGACCGAGGTCTCGAGGGGGGCCTTGACGAAGTCGCGCGCCAGCGCGGCGTTCGTCTTTGCGGCCGGCTCGTGCAGCAGCTTGGGCACGTCGAGGTCGACGGTGCCGTCGCTCAGCGCGGTGATCTCGAAATCGCCCAGCACGGCGCGGTAGAAGCCGGGCGCCTGGGTGCGCACCTGCGGCGCGGCGGCACGGGCCGCGGGCGCGGCGGTGAGCAGGGCGCCGCCGCCGAGGGCGATGGCGCCTGACAGGACACTCAGTTGGAACAGGCGTTGGAAGCGGATCATCGGGTTCTTTCGTTGAGGGCCGGCGTGCCGGCCGGTCGGGGTGCGGATCGCATTGTGTGGTTTTGCGATTTCCAGAACAATCCAAATTCTCGCAAAGCATCGTTGCGATCAACGCAACCACGACATCCATGATCGACGCCCTGCACAGCTTCCTCGCCGTCGCCTCGTCCAGCAGCTTCTCGCAGGTGGCCAAGGCCCAGGCCGTCGCGGTCTCTTCGGTCACGCGCAGGATCGACTGGCTGGAGGCCGAGATCGGCACGCGGCTGTTCCACCGCAGCTCGCGCCGCGTGATGCTCACCGACGCCGGCGAGCAGTTCCTGCCGCGCGCCCGCAACATCCTCGCCGAGCTCGCGCAAGCCAAGGACGCCCTCGCCTCGCTCAACGCCGACCCGCGCGGCACGATGACCATCACCGCGCCCACCATCTTCGGCCGCCGCCACCTGGCGCAGGCGGTGGCGGGCTTCCTCGCGCGCTACCCGATGATCGAGGTCGACCTCCACGTGAGCGACGCGCTGGTCGACCTGGCCGAGCAGCGCGTCGACGTCGCCATCCGCATCGGCGTGCTGCCGGACTCGGACCTGGTCGCCACGCGCCTGGCCACACTGCGCCCGCTGGTGGTCGCCAGTCCTGCGTACCTCGCGCGCCATGGCTGCCCGGCGCGTCCGGAGGACCTGGTGCACCACGAATGCATCACCGCCGCCGCGCCCACCGCCGGCAGCCCGGCCTGGCGCTTCGCCGGCGTCAACCGCGGCGCCGCGCTGCCCGTGCGCGGCAAGCTGCGCATCGACGACAAGGACTGCACGCTGCAGGCCGTGCTGGCGGGCATCGGCATCGCGTACCTCGCCAGCTGGATCGTCAGCGAGGACATCGTCGCCGGCCGGCTGGTCTCGCTGTTTCCCGACGCGAAGCCGGCGGACCCGCAGTCGCTGCCGGCGATCCACGCGCTGCGCATGCCGGGGCGCTCCTCCGAAGCCAAGGCTCGGCTGTTCATCGCGCACCTGCGCGAGGCGATCGGCGAGACGCCGTACTGGGACACGGCGATCGACCGCTCGTGCGCCCCGGCGCGCGGGCGCGGACGCCGGCGCGTGACGCGCGCGGCCTGAGGCCGGCGGCCTTCAATCGTGGGAGGCGGCGGCGCGTCGGCCCGCGGCAACGATTGCCTGCGGGCCGGTCGCACGCTACAAAGCCACCCATTGCCACGGGCGGCCAAGGGGCCGCTCGGGGTGCCCCGTACCACGAGGATTTCGCCATGCCCAGGATTCCGCTGCGCAAGCCCGCCGACAGACGCTCGCGGGTCGATCGACTGCTCGACCGCATCCGCAACAACCGCTTCGCGGCCCTGGCCATCGTCGCCGCGCTCGGCGTCGGCGCGCTGGCGAGCTTCACCGACTCGGTGCGCAAGCTCGTGGACGCGCTGCCCTCCGCCCGCGGCGCCAGCGTCGCCGGGCAATGGAAGTCGGACGAGGAGGCCACCTTCTATCCGTTCAAGGGGCCCGAGTTCATCCGCCTGGAGCTCCAGGAGGCCGCGGGCGACCAGATCGTCGGCACGATCCGGTTCGGCGGCAATTCGCAGGCAGACGCCCGATCGGCGCCCCTCAGCGATGGCAAGCGCAACGGCAAGTCGATCGCCTTCGTCCTCGACACCGGCAACGGGCTGCGCGAATCGATGTCCGGCGAGTTCGCAGGCAACGAGCTGCGCCTGGTCGCCCATCTCGAGAAACGGGGGGACATCGCGATCACGGCGCACCGGATCGCCCAATCGGTGCAACTCGTCGACGGGCGCGCCGCCCTCTTCTACGCCCGCCAGGAGTTCCCGGATCACCGCGCCGCGTGCACCGCGCTGCTGGCTCGCGAGGAGCCGCCGCAGGCCTACAAGCTGTCGGAACCACCGGACGAATGGGGCGACGTGCATTGCGCGGGCGTGCATGCCGACGGCAGCCCGGGCTTCGACCAGTTCCAGAACGACGTGCAGTTGCGGGTCGTCTGCCCGGCCGATTCGCGCGTCGCGCTCACCGATGTCACGCCGCGGCCCCGGGCCGCCAAGGGCTGCGAATGCGACGGCACACGACTGGCCGCGAACGGGAAGTGCGTGGCGCCGGCCTGAGCGCCTTCATCGCCCCGATGGCCGGCGCCAACCGGGCGGGTCCGCGCAGCGCGCGCTCACTCGGCCGCGAGCTGGAAGCGGGCGTCGCCGAACTGCCACAGCATGAACGACCAGCGGTCGGCCGCCAGTTCCTGACGCTGCTTCTTCGTCGAGCCGATGCCGTGGCCGCCGTCGTACTGGATGCGCAGCAGCACCGGCTTGCCGGAGGCCGACGCGGCCTGCAGGCGCGCGGCCATCTTCATCGACTCCCAGGCCGGCACCCGCGGGTCGTTGATGCCGGTGGTCAGCAACGTGGCCGGGTACTTGCCGCCGTCCTGCACGTGATGGAACGCGTCCATCTCGAGCAGGGCGTTGAACTGCTGCCTGTCGGTGACGCTGCCGAACTCGGGGATGTTGGGCACGCCGTTGGCCGAGGTCTCGGCCCGCAGCGCATTGAGCACGCCCACCTCGGGCACCGCGACGGCGAACAGGTCGGGCCGCTCGGTGATGGCGCGGCCGACCGTGATGCCGCCGGCGCTGCCGCCGTCGAGCGCCATCTTCGCCGAGCTCGTGTAGCCGTTCCTGACCAGCCATTCGCCGCAAGCGATCGCGTCCTTCCAGGTGTTGGGCTTGGTCTGCTGCTTGCCCGCCAGGTGCCAGTTCTCGCCGTAGATGCCGCCGCCGCGCACGTGGCAGGTGGCGTAGACGCCGCCCAGCTCGTACCAGGCCAGCTGGCGCGGCGCGTAGCCGGGCGTGTCGACCACGCCGTAGGCGCCGTAGGCCTCGAGGATCAGCGGGTTGCCGCCGTCGAGCTTCATGTCCTTGCGGTGCACGATGGACAGCGGGATCTCGAGACCGTCGTGGCTCTTGACCTTGACCTCCTCCGCGACGAGGTCGGCCGGCGCGCCGAAGGGGCCCGCCAGCTGCAGGCCGGTGTCGGCCACCGGGCCGCCGTCGCCGGCGACGCTGTAGAAGGCCTCGTCGTGCGTCCACGAGTCGATGGAGACGACGACGCCGGCGCGCGTGAGGTCGCTGTCGACGATGGTCACGGCCCCGGACGCGGGCAATCGCACCGGCTCGGGTCGGGCGTCCTTCGCATACGCCAGGCGGTACAGCTTGCCGACGGTGGCGTCGCGCGATTGGATGTACAGGCCGTCCTTGGCCGCGGCGATGCGGTCGACCACCTCCTCGCCCGGCGCCACCACGACGTCGGCCATCTGCACGTCGGGATGCGACATGCTGGTGCGGATCACCTTGTAGCGCGACGCGTTCAGGTGCGTCAGCAGGTACAGGTCGTCGCCATGGATCGCGAAGCCGGTCACCTGCGACTCGCGCCCGACCAGCTTGCGCCATTTCAGCTGCGGGTCGAGCGCCTTGCCCCGCGGCGCGGCGTAGAGGTCGATCTCGTTCTCGACGCCGTTGGCCGGGATCGCCACCGCCCAGCCCGTGCCCACCACGGGCATGACCACCGGCATCTCGGCGGCGCCGATCTTCAGGTGCGCGTCGGTGCCCGCGGTGACGACGGCCACGTCGGGCGCGCCGCCCTTCATGCGGTGGAACCACGCGCTGGCGTGCTTGTACTTGTCCGTCTCCGGCGCGCCCTTGGGCAGCGCCTGCAGGCGCATGTAGAAGAAGCCGGAGTCGTCCGGCAGCCACGCGACGTAGCTGTAGTGCGCGCGGTCGATCGGGGCGGTCACGTCCTTGCCGGTGGCCACGTCCATCACGTGGATGACCGCTTCCTCGGAGCCGCCCGCGGAGATCGCGTAGGCCACGTACCTGCCGTTGTTGGATGCCTGGAAGAACTCGATGGCGTGCGGTGCGCCATCGGCCTTGGCCAGGGCGTCCGGGTCGACCAGCAGGCGCTCCGCGCCCTTCCAGCCCTGGCGCACGTAGAGCTTGAGCTGGTTGTCGTCGGCACCGCGCTTCTCGTAGAACACGAGGCCGCCGCCGGACAGCGCGACGAACTGCACGCGCTCCCTGACGGAGTCGTCGAGTTCGCGGATGCGCGCCAGCAGCGGCGCGCGGCCCGGGATCGCGTCGAGCACCTCGCGCGCGTGCCCGGCCTGCGCCCTCGCCCACTGCTGCACGTCGGGGGCCGACAGGTCCTCCATGTAGCGGTAGGTGTCGGTGACGGTGGTGCCGAAGTAGGTATCGGCGACGGCCTTCACGGGCGCGACCGGGGGTGGGGTCGCGGCGGCCTGGGCCAGGGTGCTGGCGCCGGCCAGGGCGGCGCAGATCGTGCGCAGCGCCAGATTCGAACGGGACATGGGCAAAACTCACGCGGCTTGTCGGAGCGCGGAGTATGCCAACGGCGACGGGCCCTTCCCGTCAGCAATTACGCGTGTTGGGCAAGGTTCCCTAGGGGAGTTCCCCGAGAGGAAAACGCCCTGTTACCCGCTCAACCGATCGCGGCGTACGCGCCCGTGCCGTCCGGCCAGGGTGTCAATACCTCGAACCCGTCATGCGTGACGGCCACCATGTGCTCCCACTGCGCCGACAGCGAGTGGTCGCGCGTGACCACGGTCCAGCCGTCGGCGAGCTCGCGCGTGCCCGGCTTGCCGGCGTTGACCATGGGCTCGATCGTGAACACCATGCCTTCCTGCAGCCGCATCCCCTCGCCGCGGCGGCCGAAGTGGCAGACCTGCGGGTCGTCGTGGTAGATCTGGCCGATGCCGTGGCCGCAGTAGTCGCGCACGATGCTGAAGCCGGCCTTCTCGGCCACCTGCTGGATCGCGTGGCCCACGTCGCCCAGCGTCGCGCCGGGCTTGACGGCGCGGATGCCGGCGACCGTCGCCTCGTAGGTGGTGTCCACCAGGCGCCTGGCGAGCACGCCGGGCGTGCCGACGAAGTACATGCGGCTGGTGTCGCCGTACCACCCGTCCTTGACGACCGCGACGTCGATGTTGAGGATGTCGCCGTCCCTGAGCGCCTTGCCGCCGGGGATGCCATGGCACACCACGTGGTTGACCGAGATGCAGGTCGTCTTCGGATAGCCGTGGTAGCCGACGTTGGCCGGCACCGCCTTCTGCACCTCGACGATGTGCTCGTGGCACAGGCGATCGAGCTCGTCGGTGGTGACGCCGGCCTTGACGTGCGGGGCGATCATGGCCAGCACCTCGGCAGCGAGCTTGCCCGCGGCGCGCGCCATCGAGACCTCCTCGGGCGACTTGACCAGGTTGGCGCCGCGCCTCATCGCGCGGCCTTTCGGATCACCTTGCTGGCCGTCGCCGACGCCGCGGCGGCCACCGCCGGCTTGACGAAGGCCAGCCCGCCGCCGCCGGCGCGCGCGTCGCGCAGCATCAGCTGGCAGATGTCGCCGTAGTTCAGCTCGGGATGCAGTTCCGCCAGCATGCCCACGCGCAGCCAGTGCTCGGCCTGCGAGTTGATCGAGCGGCTCAGCGCGTCGCTGGCGTCGCGCAGGTTGTCATGCATCAGGTCGGAGATCTTCACGATGCCCATCTCGGCACTCCATATATACGTTCCATATATGAAGTGTATATCAACCCCGTCAGGCCCGCAGGACCTCCAGCGGCCGCACCGTCAGGTACAGCGGCACGGGCTGGCGCACCCCGCGGATGATCTTGAGCACGCAATCGCGGTTGACGCGGCTGGCGTCGAGCGCCTGGTGCAGCGCATCGACGCTGGGGATCGCCACGCCGTCCAGCCCGACGATCAGGTCGCCTTCGCGCACGCCCACGCGCGCGGCGGGGCTGTCGGGCTCGACGTTCATCACGCGCACGCCGGTGGACGCCGGCAGCTCGTACGTGAGCACCACGCGCCGGTGCAGTTCCTGCGTCTGGCCCGCCACGCCGAGGTAGCCGCGGCGCACGCGCCCGTGCTGCAGCAGCTGCGGGATCACCCAGTGCGCGATGTCGGCCGCCACGGCGAAGCAGATCGCCTGCGCGCCGCGGATGATGGCGGTGTTGACGCCGATGACGTCGCCGTTCGAGTCGAGCAGCGGGCCGCCGGAGTTGCCCGGGTTCAGCGCCGCGTCGGTCTGGATGACGTCGGGGATGAGCCGGCCGGTGCTCGTGCGCATGCTGCGTCCGAGCGCGCTGACGATGCCGGCCGTGACCGTGTGCTCGAAGCCCAGCGGATTGCCGATGGCGATCGCGATCTGGCCGCGCTTCAGGCCGGCCGAGCGGCCCAGCGGCGCGTGCGCCAGCGCGCCGCGCGAGAGTCCGTCGATGCTCAGCACGGCCAGGTCGGTGTCGGGGTCGTCGCCGACCCAGCGCGCGTCGAATTCGCGGCCATCGGCCAGCGACACCTGGTGGCGCAACCCGGGCCGCGCGCCCGCCGGCGGCTTGCCCGCGCGCACCACGTGCGAATTCGTCAGCACGTAGCCGTCGGGCGTGAACAGGAAGCCGGACCCGCCGCCCAGGCTGGCGTCGGAGCCGCCCGCGCCATGCAGGCGCACCGCGGCCACGCTGGGCCCGACCCGCTCGACCACCTCGCTGACCGTGCGCGAGTAGGCGTCCTGCAGGAAGGCATCGTTGGCACCCATGGGAATCTCCTTCGAGTTCGAAAGTGGGTGGCGATGGCCGGGAATTCAAGGCCCGCCGCCGCTCGCGGCGCCGACGGGCCCCGCGGGAGGCGGTTCGCGGGCCGATCTCGCGATGGCGGGCTGCACGGCGCCTGCACCGGGATCACAATCGGCCGATGCGTCCCGCCGACGTCCTCCCGCCCACCCGCGACCGTGCGCTGCTGGCCGCGGC
>Ga0136846_1225984_pt1 | contig 12649 bp, 14 predicted proteins | sample HopSoiMetagenom2_FD_96841 | JGI IMG/M metagenome (GOLD analysis project Ga0136846, IMG submission 96841) | Grasslands soil microbial communities from Hopland, California, USA - 2 Assembly 2016 (version 4) | ecosystem: Environmental > Terrestrial > Soil > Grasslands | place: USA: Hopland...
AACTCGCCCGGATGCTTGCTCGGCTTGCGGCCGCATTGCGAGTCCTCGAGCTTGTCCGCGCGGAAGCGCAGCTTGCACGTGCGGCAGTCGACGAGCGGGTCGGTGAATCCCTCGACGTGGCCCGACGCCTCCCACACGCGCGGATGCAGGATCACCGCCGAGTCGAGGGCGACGATGTCGTCCCGCTCGAGCACCATCGCCTCGAACCAGCGCTGGCGGATGTTGTTCTTCAGCAGCACGCCGTAGTGCCCGTAGTCGTACGTCGACCCGAGACCGCCGTAGATCTCGGAGGACGGGAAGACGAAGCCGCGCCGCCGCGACAGCGACACGATCTGGTCCATCGTGACCGTCTCCACCGCCATGAAGCAGGACGTTATCGACCAGCGCCAGCGAGAGCTCAGGCGTTGCGTTGCACAGGATGGGGTTGAGACGACCTAGCGGATTGCGGCCGCCACAGATCCGGCGGCGAGGATGCCCGCCGTGATCGCGACGACGAGGACCGGGGAGACCCCGCCTCCCCCTCCGCCGCCGCCGCCGCGGTCGGAGCTCTTCGCGGACGCCGCTTGCAGCCGCGCCTGCAGGGCGCGCGTGATGTCGGTCTGCGCGCTCGAGTAGACGCGGACGTCCTCGGGAAGTTTCGCGAGCGCCTGGCGATAGCACGAGACGGGATACGTGTTGTCGATGCGTCCGTCGCTCCAGTCGGAGAGCACGCGAGATCCGCACGACGGCGTCGCACCGGCTGCGCCGGTGTAGGCGAGCGTCACCACGCCGACGGCCATGGCGACGAAAAAGAGCAGGCGACAGCACCCCTGGCCCATAAGAAGAGGGTGCCCGTCGTCTGTGAAGGGAAACCCAAGAAGCGCTAAGAAGTTCCTAAGAACCGATTAGCCTGGAAACGTGCCGGTTGAGCTGCACATCGTCTCCGACTCCACGGGCGAGACGGCCGCGCGCCTCGTACAGGCGCTGGAGGCGCAATTCCCCGATCAGGAGTTCGAGGAGGTGCGGCATGCCCGCTGCGAGACGATCGCCGACCTCGAGCGCGCGGTCGCGTCTGCGCGCGGACACGCCGCGGTCGTCGTGTACACGCTCGTCGACAAGGAGATGCGCGACGCGATGCGCCGTCTCTGCCGTCGCGCGCGGGTCCATTACTGCGACCTGCTCGGTCATCCGATCGACGCCGTTGCGCGCGTCTCCGGCCAGGCAGCGCGCATGACCCCCGGCTCGCGCGCGCCGCTCACCCCTGCCTACTTCCGCCGCATCGAGGCGATGGAGTTCGCGGTGAAGTACGACGACGGCGTGGGGGCGGGGCTCGACGAGGCGGACATCGTCCTCGTCGGCGTCTCACGCACGTCGAAGACGCCACTGTCCATCTACCTCGGCTATCTCGGCCACAAGGTGGCGAACGTCCCGGTCGTGAAGGGGATCGCACCGCCGAAGGAGCTGTTCGAGCTCGACCCCGTGAAGATCGTCGGCCTCACGATCAACGCCGACCGCCTCGCGGACATCCGCCGCGCGCGTGTGCGCAACCTCGGCGCGAACAACCGGCGCTATGCGGAGCTGGCGGAGGTCTACGACGAGCTGGAGGAGGCTGCAGCCGTCCAGCGGCGGCTCGGCTGTCCCGTGATCGACATCTCGGAGCTCTCGATCGAGGAGACGGCCCAACAGATTCTGCGCACCGTCGAGAGCCGGCGGGCCGAGGCGGCTTCGATGCGCGCCTCGTGAGGCCCAAGCCGCCCGTTCCCTGGTGGCGGTGGGCCCTCTGGTGGGCGACGCTCGGGGTCGCGCTCGTCCTCTTCTACGTCGTCCTGACGCCGCTCTGGCTCGGGCTCCGCGGCCTCGCGTGGCTTGCGGAGCTCAGGGCTAGGCAAAGAAGATAGAGATAGCTATACTCGGGCGCGCTGCGGCGAGGGCTCGCGGCCACCGTCAACCGGGGAGGACCATCTTGCGCAGGTTCACGGCGCTCTTTGCGCTGCTCGCAGCCGTGCTCGTGCTCGGGGCTGTGCCCGCGGGCGCGATCACCGGCAACTACACCGACGACACGATCCATCCCTACGTGGGACTGATCGCCTTCTACGACAAGGACGACGTCTTCACGCACCGCTGCTCCGGCTCACTGCTCACGCCCACCGTGTTCCTGACGGCGGGGCACTGCACCGACGCGACGACGGGGGCGACGCACGCTCGCATCTGGTTCCAGCAGGACGCCGGCGTCGGCTTCGACGGCACGAACCCCGCGCCCAGCGGCTATCCCGTGTCGAGCGACGTGACGTCGAGCCACCTCTACAACTACGGCTATCCCTTCGGCTTCCCCGACACGCACGACGTCGGGATCGTGATCCTCGACAAGCCGATCGCGGTGGGCGACGAGGGATTCGCCGGTGGCTTTGCCTCACTGGCGTCAGTCGGCTCGCTCGACCGGCTCGCGACGAAGCGCGGCCAGCAGGACGTGACGTTCACGGCGTCGGGCTACGGGCTGTCGCTGTCGAACCCGGTGAAAACGGTGTCGTTCCGCAAGCGGCTGATGGCGACAGAGCAGCTGATCAACCTCAGGAGCCACCTGACGGACGGCTTCAACATCCAGACGACCGCCAACCCCGGCAACGGGAAGGGCGGAACATGCGGCGGCGACTCCGGCGGACCGCTGCTCTACGACTCCACGAACACCATCGTTGCCGTGAACTCCTTCGGCCTGAACCAGTGGTGCCGCGGCAACGACTTCATGTACCGGGTCGACCAGGCTGCGGTGCAGGCATGGATTCGCGCGACGATCGGCGAGGCCCAGTGGAGCCTCGTGCGCGTCGCGAATCTCTAGGTAGAAGCCCACCTAGAAGGCGGGCGGCCCCAACTCCCCCGGGGCCGCTCGCCGTCTCGTGGCAGGCTCTGCGGGTGGTTCGCGTGGCGATCGAGCCGTACTCGGAACGATGGGCGCGGGACTTCGCGCGGCTCGCGCGGCGACTCCGGTCGGTGCTCGGGGAGCATGCGCTGCGCATCGACCACATCGGCTCGACGGCCGTCCCGGGATTGGCCGCAAAGGATCGGATCGACGTGCAGGTCGCCGTTGCGGACCTTGCCGATGCGAATCCGCTCGGCGGCGCCGGCTTCGTCGAGCTCGGCCCGGTCGAGGATCATCGCCCGCCCGGCTCGGACACCGGCAGCGACGATTGGCAGAAGCGCTTTTTCCAGACGGACGAGGGCGAGCGCCGGGGAAACGTGCACGTACGCGTCGAGGGGCGAGCGAACCACCGCTACGCGCTTTTGTTCCGCGACTATCTCCGCGAGCATTCCGCGGCCGCTGCCGCGTACGCGGAGCTGAAGCGTCGCCTTGCGGCAGAGCTTCGCGACGTTCGGCGATACGCAGAGGTCAAGGATCCGGCGTGTGATCTGATCATGGTCGCTGCGGAGGAGTGGGCAGCGGCGACGGCGTGGCGGCCTGGACCGAGCGACGGGTGATCAGAGAGGACGCGCCTCGAGCGGCTGCTCGCCGTCCGGCGTGACGCGATACGCCGTCGCGCCCTCGCGCGAGCTGACGACCTCCCGGAGCTCGGTGCCGGCGAAGTGCACGCCGACGTCGTCGTCGGCGGCGATGCCGGGCTCGAGCCCGCCGGCGACCAGCTGGGTGTAGACGGGCCGTCGCCGCTCCTCGCCGTCGTAGTGCGGGCATGCGCTGCCGGGGAGGAAGCCGAGGCACTCCATCGCCGCGAGCTGCGGGCCGAAGGAGTCGGTCACGCCCTGAGCGAACCAGCAGATCATTCCGGCGCTCCAGCCGGTGAGGAGGATTCCCTCCTGCCACGCCTCGCGCAGGATCGCGTCGAAGCCGTGCACCCGCCAGACGGCAAGCGCGTTCGCGGTGTTGCCGCCCGACACGAGGACGACGTCGTGCGCGAGCGTAAGCGCTCGCAGGTCGGCCGGCGGCCACGGGAAGAAGCTCAGGTGCGCGAGCTCTGCGCGCCCGCGTAGGCGCTCGTACCAGCCGACGATGCCGGATGCGTTCTCCGCGCTCGCCGTCGGGACATAGAGGATGCGCCTGCCGCGCGCGAGCTCGAGGGCGTGGTCGAGGAGCGCGTCGTCGGGGTAGCCGCCCATCCCGAGGATCTGGGGCTCGGGCATGAGCCTCGACTTCTACCGAACTTCTGCCGACTCGGCCAGCCAGGGATAACGCGCGAGATTGCAGGGTATTTGTGAGACGATCCCCGCCTTGGCAGCCGAGAGATACGTCTACGACTTCGACGAGCTGTCCGACGGCGGCCGCGACCTGCTCGGCGGGAAGGGAACCGGGCTCGCCGAGATGACGCAGCTCGGGATCCCGGTCCCGGCGGGCTTCACGATCACGACCGACGCCTGCCGCGCGCACATGGCGAATCCCGGCGGCCTTCCCGACGGGCTCGCGGACGAGGTCGAGCAGCACCTGGGCGTCCTCGAGGAGAAGACCGGCAAGCGGTTCGGCGACCCCGACGACCCGCTGCTCGTGTCCGTGCGCTCCGGCGCAGCGATCTCGATGCCGGGGATGATGGACACGATCCTCAACGTCGGGCTGAACGACGTCTCGGTCCAGGGCCTCGCGCGCGCGACCGACAACGAGCGCTTCGCGCAGGACTGCTACCGCCGTCTGATCGAGATGTACGGCGAGACCGTCGATGGCGTGCACAACGACCGCTTCGATGCGGAGCGCGAGAGCCCGGCCGACGCGATCGAGCGCCTGAAGGGCACCTACCGCGACAGCACCGGGCGCGACTTTCCGCAGGATCCGCGGGAACAGCTCCGCCACGCGATCGTCGCGGTCTTCGAGTCGTGGCAGTCGCCGCGTGCGCAGGCGTACCGGCACATGTACGAGATCCCCGACGATCTCGGCACGGCCGTCAACATCGTGCAGATGGTCTTCGGAAACAAGGGGGAGAGCTCCGGCACTGGGGTCGCGTTCACGCGCGACCCGTCGACCGGTGAGCAGGGGCTGTACGGCGAGTTCCTGGCGAACGCCCAGGGGGAGGACGTCGTCGCAGGCATCCGCACGCCCGAGCCGCTCGCGAACATGCGCGAGAAGCTGCCGCGCGCGTTCGAGCAGCTGCTCGAGACGATGCGACGCCTCGAGGAGCACTACCGCGACATGCAGGACATCGAGTTCACCGTCGAGGACAACGACCTCTACCTCTTGCAGACTCGCTCCGCCAAGCGCACGGCCGCCGCGGCGGTCAAGGCCGCCGTCGACATGGTCGACGAGGGGCTGATCACGCGTGAGGAGGCCGTCGCCCGCATCGATCCCCAGCAGCTCGACCAGCTGCTCCATCCGATGCTCGACCCGACGGCCGAGTGGGAGGTCGCCGCGAAGGGGCTGAACGCGTCTCCCGGCGCTGCATCCGGGAAGGTCGTACTCGACGCGGACACGGCCGAGCAGCGCGGCAGGGCGGGGGAGAAGGTCATCCTCGTCCGCTGGGAGACGACGCCGGACGACATCCACGGCTTGATCCACGCCGCCGGAGTCCTCACCGCGCACGGCGGCATGACCTCGCACGCGGCGGTGGTCGCGCGCGGAATGGGGAAGCCGTGCGTCGCCGGCTGCGACGGGCTCTCGATCGATTTCGAGCGCAAGGAGATCGCAATCGGGGGGCAGACCCTGGCGGAAGGCGACGTGCTCACCATCGACGGCGGCACCGGCGCGGTCATCGTCGGTGCGGTGCCGCTCGTCCCGCCACAGGTGAACGACGATCTCGAGACGATCCTCGGCTGGGGCGACGAGCACCGTCGCCTCGCCGTCCGCGCCAACGCCGACACGCCGGAGGACGCGGCCAAGGCGCGCGACTTCGGCGCAGAGGGCATCGGGCTCTGCCGCACCGAGCACATGTTCATGGCGGAGGACCGCCTGCCGGTCGTGCGCGAGATGATCCTCGCCGACGACGAGCACGGCCGCCGCACCGCGCTCGACAAGCTCCTGCCGATGCAGCAGGGCGACTTCGAGGGGATCTTCGAGGCAATGGCCGGGCTGCCGGTCACGATCCGGCTGCTCGACCCGCCGTTGCACGAGTTCTTGCCGCCGCTGGAGCAGGCGAAGGACGAGCGGATGCGGCGCCGCATCAAGCAGCTGCAGGAGGCGAATCCGATGCTCGGCACGCGCGGCTGCCGGCTGGGCCTCCAGTGGCCCGAGGTCTACGAGATGCAGGTGCGCGCGATCGTCCGCGCCGCGAGGGCCGTCGAAGAGCGAACGGGTGACGCGCCGCTGGTCGAGATCATGCACCCTCTGGTCGCGTTCGAGGAGGAACTGCGCCGGCTGCGCGAGCTCACGGTCCAGGTGGCCGAGGAAGAGGCGCCGAACGTCGAATACCTGTGCGGGACGATGATCGAGCTCCCGCGCGCATGCATCCGCGCCGACGAGATCGCCCAGCATGCGGACTTTTTCTCCTTCGGCACGAACGACCTCACGCAGACCGCGCTCGGGTTCTCCCGGGACGACGCCGAGGGCAAGTTCCTGACCTTCTACCTCGAGGACGGCGTGCTGGAGCGCAACCCGTTCGAGACGCTCGACCAGAGCGGCGTCGGCGAGCTCATGCGCATCGGCGTCGAGCGCGGGCGCACGACGAAGCCGAAGTTGAAGCTCGGCATCTGCGGCGAGCACGGCGGCGAGCCGAATTCCGTCGCGTTCTGCCACGAGCTCGGTCTCGACTACGTCAGCTGCTCGCCGTTTCGCGTGCCGCTGGCACGGCTCGCGGCGGCGCAGGCTGCGCTCGCCGAGGCCGGCTCGCCCGCGTACGCGGCCGCCGGCGGCTGATGGCGAAGTACGCACTCCTCGTCGACGGCGAAAGCGTCGCCAAGCTCGACTCCCAGAGCGACGTCCGCTCCTGGCTCGCGAAGTACCGCGACGAGCACGTCGAGGACGACCCGTCGGCGGCCCACGTCCAGATCATCGAGCGCGGCGCGCTCTGGTGGATCACCGGCGGCAAGCTCGTCGACCGGCTGCAATTTCTCTGACCTGGAAACAGGTCCGCGCGCGCCGGCTCGCGCGCGGCGCGCTGACCGAGCGCTCGCCGTCGCTCGTCGACGTCGCTCGCCGGACCGGCGGCATTCATGCACAGGTCCAGGCGTCGGCGGAGCTGCAGCTCGCGTCGCGCGTCGAGGGGATCACGCAGCAGGACGTGCGCGACGCGCTCTGGCGCGAGCGCACGCTCGTGAAGGCGTGGACGTTGCGCGGCACGCTCCACCTCCATCCGGCCGACGAGCTTCCGCTCTGGTTCGCGGCCCGGGGTGCAGTCAGCGGTGAGATCAGAGATCTGCCCGCGTGGCCGGACCCCGCGGGTGTCGTCCATCCGCCGGTCAGTGCGGCCGAGGGCGCGAAGCTGCAGGCGGCGGTCTGGGACGCATTCGTCGGAGACGAGGCGCTCCTGCGCGACGAGCTGGCGACGCGGGTCGTGAAGCAAGCCGGCCGGAAGCACGAGGGCCGCCTGCGCTCCGGCTTCGGGTTCTTCACCGGCGAGCTCTGTCAGGGGCCGCCGCAGCGGAACAAGACGACCCTCGTCCGGCCGGATCAATGGCTCGGGAAGTGGAAGCGCGTCAAGCCCGAGGACGCGCTCCGCGAGATCCTGCGCCGCTTCCTACACGCGTACGGGCCGGCGCGACCAGCGGACTTCCGCGAATGGTTCGGCGCCGACGTGCCGTTCGACCTCGTAGACGTCGAGGAGGTCGACGTCGAGGGCCACCGCGCGTTCGTGCTCGCCGGCGACACCGAGTTCCCGGAGCTCGGGAAGAGCGTGCGCCTGTTGCCTGAATACGACGTGTACGTGATGGGCTTCCGCGAGCGCGAGCACCTGGTCCCCGAGCGGGTGCGTGCGCAGGTGGCCGCGCACGGCCGCGGGCGCTACGAAGGGCCTGCGGGCGTCCGCTTCCTGCTCGTCGACGGCGTCGCGGCGGGCCTGTGGGAGCGCAAGAAGTCCGCGAAGCGGTTGGAGGTCGCCGTCACGCCGGCAGGCCGCGTCAACCGCGCTGCGCTCGCCGCCGAGGCCGAACGCTTTGCCGCGTTCCTCGGCGTCGAGCCGGTGCTGACCGTCGCTTAGGGGAGCTGCCGGGCGAACGACCCTCCGCCGACGATCCGCTCGACGCCGTCGGCGACGCGCTCGCGAAGCTCGCGGTCGGAGGTGACGACCCAGAGCGGCGGCGGCAGCTCGGTCACCCGACGCGCGATCACGTCGTCTGCTGTCTCCGCGCCCTCCCAGACGACGACCACGTCGTGGCCGCGGTCGCGGCCCCATGCCCCCGCGCGCTGCTCGAGCTCGTCGCGGCCGATGTTCGGCCACAGCGAGCGGCGGACGTTCTCGCCGTCGACCAGGACGGTTGCCATCGCGTTTAGTCTCGCCGCTCGTCAGGGAGAAGTGCAGCCATGGAGATCGACAGAGACCACGTCATCAAGCTGCTGCGCGAGAAGGGCCAGGACGAGAAGGTCCAGCACGCGATCGATGCGCTTCCGCCGAAGATCGACCACGAGAAGCATGCGCAGGAGCTCGAGAAGCTCGGGATCGACCCCGGCGAGCTCGTCGCCAAGGCCGGTCACAGCCTGCTCGGCTAGCTACGCGTACCCGCGCGTCTTCCAGTACGCGAGCAGGAACGACGCGGCTCCGACCGCGACGATCGTCGCGTACCCGAGTAGGCCCGCTCTCCCGTAGGCGATGTGGGCCCGCCCGAAGCGCGAAAGCCCGAACGCGCAGGCCGCGCCGCCGAGGAGGCCGCCGATGTGGCCACCGATCGAGATGTTCGCAACCGAGAAGGTGAACACGAGGTTGAGGACGATCACGCCGAGCGCGCTGCCGCCGAACACGTAGTCGCGCTGGAACTGCTCCATCACGAGCCCGGCGCCGAGGACGCCGAAGATCGCACCGGATGCGCCGACGGTCGGCGTCGTCGGGTCGAGCATGAGCGCGCCCGCCGACCCTGCCAGGCCCGAGACGATGTAGATCGCGATGAACCGGCCGGAGCCGATGCGCCGCTCGAGCGCCGACCCGAACCACCAGAGCGCCAGCATGTTCAGCAGCAGATGGAACGGCCCGTAATGCAGGAACGCGGCCGTCAGCATCCGCCACCACTCCCCGTGCGCGACGCCGACGAGGTCCGGGAACGGCACGTGGGCGGGGAGGCCGGCGAGCGTGTTGCCGACCTTGACGCCGTTCGCCAGCAGCGCGCCGTTCTGGTAGATCGACCCCTTCGTCGCGCTGACGCCGCTGCCCTGGAGGAGCTCGGCGACGTACACGAGGATGTTCAGCGCGATCAGCCCACGCGTGACCTTCGAGCCGACGCCCTCATAGGCCGCGCGCTGTGCTCCGCGCGTCACTCGTTGGACGCCCTGAGGCCGTCCAGAATGCTCTGGACAGCGAATCCCGACCGGCGCCATCGTCATGCACTCCGTGCAGATCGGCCGGCCGCACTCGGAGCAGGAAAGCCCCGTGACACGGTCGGGATGGCGGTAACAGGTCCTTTCGACGGCTGTGTCCATGTCCGAAGTAGCGTAGTTGGATGGCGGTCGACGTCGCCTTCACGCCCGGCGCGGCCACTCCTGCCGCCGTGGGCGTCGTGGTCGACGTCCTGCGGGCGACGTCGACGATCGCCCAGGCGCTGGCCTCCGGATATGAGCGGGTGCTCTGCGCTGCGGAGATCGACGAGGCCCGCGCGCTGCGGGCGAGCTTGCCGGATTCTCTCCTCGGCGGCGAGCGGAAGGCGGTGCGCGTCGAGGGCTTCGACGTGGGGGCCTCGCCGCGAGAGTTCCTGGAGGCGCGCGCCCGCACACTCATCCTCTCGACGACGAACGGGACACGCGCGATCCTCGAGACTGCAGAGCGCTGCGAGCGGGTGGTCCTCGGCAGCCTGCTGAACCTCTCCGCCGTCGCGGCAGCCGTCGGGAGCGACGACTCGGTCGTCGTCTGCGCCGGCTTCCAGGGCGGTTTCGCGCTCGACGACGTCTACTGTGCCGGGCGGATCGTGGAGCTTCTCGGCGGCGAGCGCACGCATGCCGCGACCGCGGCCGGACTGCTCGCCCGCGCCTTTCCGAACGCGCTCGATGGTTTGAACGCACGGACGTACGGCCCGCCCGGCCTCGAGGAGGACATCGCCTACTGCGCACAGGAAGACCGGCTCGACGTCGTTCCCGAGCTGACCGGAATGGAGGGTGCCGCGGCAGAAATAATGCTGAGGTGAAGCGGTCCTTCCTGCTCGCAGCGCTCGTCGCCCTGCTCGTCGCGGGCAACGCCTCGAGCGCGGTGCACAAGCCATGGCTCTGGCAGTGCACGCAGATCCACAACGCGGATCCGCAGTACCGCTGCTACGTGCGCCTCCTGCGCCTCGACATCGAACACTCCGGCGATCCGGCGCGCGAGCTCCCGCTGATCGACAAGCGTGTGGTCGCCGTCGGCGGGCCTGTCGAGGCCGGCTGTCACGTGCTGATGCACGAGGTCGGGCGGGAGTTCGCGCGCGACCATCGCGTCACGCTCTCGACCCTCCAGCGCTACGTGCCGCGCTCGAACGACCCGAACTGCTCCGCCGGGTTCGGGATGGGACTGGTGATGTACCTGGGCCCGCAAATCCTGCGCTCCGGCGGGACCGCAGCGGCGGATGCTTGCGCGCGGCTCCCGACGCGGTACCGGCAGTACACCTGCGTGCACGGGCTCGGGCACGCGCTGCTGCGCGCCTACCACGGCGCGGTCGGGGAGGCGGTGCGCGCTTGCCGCCGTCTGCAGGCGCGCTACGCGCCCGACTGTGCCCAGGGCGTGTTCCACGACTACTGGATCTCCCTGCGCGGCGCCGACGGCACGGCTCGGCCGCGCAACGCCGTCACGTCGCCGCGGGTCGTCTGCGACGGGCGCTACACGTACGTGCGTCCCTGCTGGTACCGCTATTTCCTCGAGCGGCCGATCGGGCTTCCGATCCGGGACGCAGCCGACCTGCGGCGAACGTGCCGCGGGCTGCAGGGGATCCAGCGCTTCGGCTGCATCAGCGGCGCGACGCTCGAGCTGTCGAGCGATCCGTTCGAGCAGATGCGTGTCTGCCGGCGGCTCCGCGGTCCGGACGCGCGGGCGTGCGTGCGCGGCGTGGCCGACCAGGCGCTCGCCGGCGAGCCCGCAAGACAGCTGGCGCTGATCCGCTTGTGCGGCACGGCCGATTGCTACGCCTGGCTCGGGCGCACGCTGGCCGTCGTGACGAACGGCAGCTTCCGCTGCGCTGCGCTGGTGCGCGGACGGAGCGCGTGCGAGGCAGGCGCCGCCAGGATCGGCGCCGCGCTGGTGACGTTCTCCTAGAGCGAGGGGAGCGCGCGCAGCGGATCGACGGCCGCGCCGTGCACGCGCACCTCGAAGTGCAGGTGCGGGCCGGTCGCGTCGCCGGTTGCGCCGATCAGGCCGACGCGCACGCCCGCTCCGATCCAGACGCCGACGCGGACGTCCATGCGCGAGAGGTGCGCATACATGCTCCGCTCGCCGTGCCCATGGGCGACGGTGACGAGAAACCCGTAGTCGCCGCGCCAGCCCGCCCACACGACCTCACCGGCGCGCGCTGAGTACACGGGCGTGCCGAGCGGCGCGGGGAGGTCGATGCCGGCATGCCACCGCTCGCCGCGCGGTCCGAAGCGGTCGCCGATGACGTGGACCGTGAGCGGCCACGCCAACGGGAGCGGAATCGCTGCGGGCGGCTTCCCCAGCGCCTTCAGCGTCGCCGGGCCGGCGACGCCGTCGGTCTTCAACCCGGCGTACTCCTGGAAGCGCCGTACCGCGGCGTCGATGTGCGGCCCGAAGATGCCGTCGAACGAGCCGGACGGGAAGCCGTGCTCGGCGAGCTGGAACTGCAGAGACGCGACGTCCCAGCCGGCGTTGCCGATGTGGAGCGGGCGCTGTCCGAGCCGGTGTCGGGCGAAGTGCCCGAGCGCTCGGCGCGTCTTCGGGCCGACGACTCCGTCCACGGCGATGCGGGCGTGCGCCTGCAGCTTCCGGATCGCCTTCTGCGTCGCGGGGCCGGTGATGCCGTCGATCGGGCCGGCATAGAGGCCGCGCGTGTGCAGGCCGACCTGGAGGGCGGCAACGCCCGGATCCCACGCCGCCGCGGCCAGCGGGGTGACAGCGACGGCGAGGAGCATGACGGGCAGCGCGAGGAACGCCCTTGTGCGCATGGGAGCATCGTTTTCGGCGCTCGGCGGCGGAACCCTTGGCCGAGCGCCGCTCGGCAATTCCGGTCCACGCTTGACAGGGGAACGTGTGTTCGTGTAGAACATACGTTCCCATGATCGCCTGCATCCTCGTCCCCGGCTTCGCGCTCCGCGCCGCCTTGCGGAAGCAGCCGGGCCTTGCCCTGCGGCCGGCGGCGCTTGCCCCCGTAGCCGGGACCGAGCCGCTGCTCGGCCCCGTGACGGCCGAGGCCGAGCGCCTGGGGGTACGTCCGGGCATGCGCCTGGGCGAAGGCTTGGCGACGTGTCCGCAGCTCGTGCTCGTGGAGCAGGATCCAGCGGCCGCGGAGCAGGCGTGGGAGGAGATCCTGCGCTCGCTCGAGGATTCCGGGTTCGCAGTCGACCCGGCCGAGCCGGGCTGCGTCTACTTCGAGACCCGTGGGGTGGAGAGGTTGTACGGCGGGCTAGAGGCCGCGCTGCGGCGTGCTCTGGCCGCCGTCGGAACTGCCTGGGACCCACGCGCGGGCGCAG
>Ga0136846_1221713_pt1 | contig 12648 bp, 8 predicted proteins | sample HopSoiMetagenom2_FD_96841 | JGI IMG/M metagenome (GOLD analysis project Ga0136846, IMG submission 96841) | Grasslands soil microbial communities from Hopland, California, USA - 2 Assembly 2016 (version 4) | ecosystem: Environmental > Terrestrial > Soil > Grasslands | place: USA: Hopland...
CAGCGCCCGTTCGGCCCACATGTCCGAGACCGGGTTGGCGCCGCAGTACGGTACCCGCTGCGCCGGCGCCTTCCGGGTGAACTCGCTGTACGGCTTGGCCGTGTAGCTCTCCAGCGCGTGGCACAGGAGGTCCATCCCCGCCGATGCCGTCACGCCGGAGGGCTGAGTGACGGTCAGCATCGGGTCAACGACCGCCAGGGTGGGCCGCAGCCAGGCGTGGCTGATCCCGCTCTTCACCCGCTGCGCCAACACGTCCAGCACGCAGACCGTGGTGCTCTCCGAGCCGGTGCCGGTCGTGGTGGGCACCGCGACCAGCGGCAGCAGCGGACGGATCGGCGCCGCGCCACGGCCGACCGGCGCGTTGACGTAGTCGAGCAGCTCGCCGGGATTGGAGATCAGCAGGTTGACCGCCTTGGCGGTGTCGATGCTGGAGCCGCCACCGACGGCAACGAACCCGTCCCATGGACCGTTCCCGCGGGCCCAGTCGATGGCGTGCTGCATGCTCTGGTCGGTGGGCTCGACGCGGACTCCGTCGTACACCTCGGCTGCGACCTCGAAACGGGTCATCTGCTCGGCCACCCGCTGCGGTAGCCCGGTGGCTGCGACGCCGGCGTCGGTGATCACCAGCGCGCGGCGCACGCCGAGTTGAGCGAGGTCATAACCAAGCTCGTCGGAGGCGCCGTCACCGAACTTCAACGTGGGGGCACCGTAGGTGAACACCGATTCGGGCACCTCGTCGGCGCCGGGTGGGCTCATAGGGCGGTCTCGTCGGCGAATCCTGGCTGCCATTCCTCGGCGAGCGCGCGGTAGGGGACTGTCGCGCCGAGCTGACAGAGCACACCGATCGAGCCGAGCGTCACGCGGTGGATCAGCATGAGGGACGGTGGCAGGTTCAGCATCCGGCCGATCCGTGCCTCCTCGCGTCGCGGGTCGCCGATCCGGGTCGCCTGCGTGCGCATCCACTGCCGGCTGAAGGTGAAGGTCGGTTCGCGGAGCGGGTCGGCCGCGGGCCCGAGATAGGTCATGATCTCCTCGCCGGTCACCGCGATGCCGTGCCGGACGAAGTCGAGCTCGCGCATCAATGCGAGCACACCGTCGGCGTCGCCTTCGACGGTGAGCCGGGACAGGCGGCCGAGCGGCGCGGGGATTCCCCCGGTAAGCCGGGCGACAGCGCCGAAATCGACGACGCCCAGCCGGCCGTCCGGCCAGATCCGGAAGTTGCCGGGGTGCGGGTCGGCGTGCAGCAGTCCTGCGCGGGCAGGCGCGGAGAGGTGAAAAAGCGCCAGCAGGGTCCCCGCCGCGTCCCGTTCCTGCTCCGTGCCGCTGGCGATGATGGACGACAGTGGCCGGCCCTCGATCCACTCGCTCACGATGACCTTCGGTGCGCTTGCGACAACGCGTGGCACGGCGATCCGGGGGTCGTCGGCAAACACCGTGGCGAACGTGCGCTGCGCATCGGCTTCCAAGGTGTAGTCCAGTTCTTCGAGGACCCGCTCCTTCAGCTCGGCGAGCAGTGGCTTGACCTCAAGGCCAGGCGACATCCGGGCGAACAGCCAGGCCAGCCGGCTGAGCTGGTTGAGGTCCGCGATGAGCGCCGGGCCGGCGCCGGGATACTGCATCTTGACCGCCACCTCGCGGCCGTCGCCCCAGATCGCCTTGTGCACCTGGCCGATGCTCGCGGCCGCGGCGGGGGTGTCGTCGAACTCGCGGAACCGCTCCGGCCAGCGCTTGCCGAACTGCTCGTCGAGCACGCGGTGCACGGTGGTGGCCGGCATCGGCGGCGCGGCCTCCTGCAGCCTGGTCAGCGCTTCCCGGTACGGGGCGGCGCTCTCCTCGGGCAGTGCCGCCTCGAAGACCGACAGCGCCTGACCCAGCTTCATCGCCCCGCCCTTCAGCTCGCCGAGGACGGTGAACAGCTGCTCGGCGGTGCGCGCCTGCAGGTCTGCGGTGACGTCCTCTGCCGACCGGCCGGTCATCCGCCGGCCGAGCCCGACGGTCGCCCGCCCCGCGGCACCAAGCGGCAGCGAGGCCAGCCTGGCGGCGCGGGCGGCACGCCGCTGCGGGATCTCGTCCCGGCCGTGCCCCCGCTTACCCCCCGATCCGTCGGTCACCGGGCCATTCTGCCCAACGGCGTCAGGGGGGCGGCCCCGCGGTGACCAGGCATCCGCATTCGGGGTGTGGCGGCCAGCTACGGCGGCGCAGTCGCCAGTCGGGCAGCCGCAATTCAAGGGTGCCGTCGATGCAGGCCGGTTCGTCGCCGTCGAGGAAGGCGAGTGCCTGCTGGGCCGCGATGCCGGCCGTCGTGGTGGCGACGGCGACCGGCGAGGCGGGCCCGTACCTGCGCTGAACCGCGAACTGCGCGGCGAGTGCCGACCACGCCGGGTCGCGATCGCGCCGGTGCAGGTCGGCGCAGCGCAGGCAGCTGGTCAGTCCCGGCAGGACCAGCGGGCCGACGACGCCGCAATCGAGTCCCACGGCAACTGCCAGGTACGGCGCGTCGGCCGCGTGCAGCGCGGCGTGTCGTTCCTCCGGGACGGGCCCGTCAACGGCCAGCACGGTCAGCTGGGACCGCTCGCCGATCGGCAGCGGTGTCGCGTCGACCCGGGGCGCCACCCTGCGCAGCGCTCGCTCGGTTGCCGCGGCGAGCAAGTCGCCTTCATCGTCGACGCAGATGCCGCCGGGCGCCGCGTGCTGCAGCTTGGCGAGGCCATCGGCCGCGCAGTGCACTCGCCCGACACCGGCTGCGGCGAGCACTGCGGCGACTTGGGCTGCAACCCGGCTGCGCCCGGAGATCTCGACGGTGGCCTCGCGGCGCGACCGCAGCAGGGCGGACGCCCGTTCGCCGTGCTGCACGGCCAGCGCGGCGAGCTCGCCGGCCAGTCTCGGCTCGGGCGGAGTGCGCCGGCGGTCGTCGTCGCTGCGCTCGCGCGGCCAGAGGTACCCGGCATCCGCCAGTTCCGCCAGCGCCGCTCGGGTGGCGTCGTCCATCGGCGGCGCGAGCCCGGACGGCGGATCCGGCGTGGCCACCCGGCGCACGACCGACGTCGGCAGCCCGTCGACCACCACTGCCGAGCTGCCGAGTTCGAGGTGCACCGACTCCGGCGAGCGCCAGAGCAGGCGGGTGGCCGGACCCAGGCCCAGCTCGGGCACCAGTCGGTCGACGGTCACGGCAACCACCGTGACACAGCACCCGGCCCTCACCGGAGTTGTCCACAACACTGGGCCACGACCGACTCGCGGCGTTATGCCCGATTTTTGCCTCAGGTGACGCGACGGTAACCGTTAAGTGAATGTCCACATCTGTGGACGCGCATGTGGACAACGTTGCGGGCGGGAACCCTACGGCGCCTCGGCCTCGCCCGGCCGGTCCACGTCGAGCGCGCTGAGGTCGTCCGGCGCGCTCATCTCGTCCAGTCGCTCCCCGAAGCCGAGCGGATCGTCGAGATCCTCGGCGGTCGGTAGCAGATCGGGGTGCGACCAGATCGTGTCCCGGCCGCTGACCCCGCGTTTCTCCGTCACGCTCCACCACAGTGCCGCCGCCTCGCGGAGCCGACGCGGACGTAGCTCGAGCCCGACGAGCGTGGCGAAGGTCTGTTCGGCGGGGCCGCCGGTGGCGCGGCGTCGGCGCGACGCTTCGCGCAGTGCCTCAGCGCCGGCCATCCGCTGCCCCGCGGAGGCGGCGACCACCGCGTCGACCCAGCCCTCCAGGAGTGCCAGCAGCGTCTCCAACCGGCGCAGCGCGACGTCCTGCTCGGGCGTTTGTTGCGGTGCAAAGACTCCACCCGTCAACGCCTCCTGGACGCTCTCCGGGTTCGTCGGATCGACGCCCTGCACCGCGCTCTCGATCGCGGTCATGTCGAGAGTGATGCCGCGGGCGTAGGTCTCGACCGTGTCGAGGAGCCGCTGCCGAAGCCACGGAACGTGGCCGAACAACCGCTGATGCGCGGTTTCGCGAAGCGCGAGGTAGAGCCGCACCTCCTCTGCCGGACGCTCCAGGCCGGCGCCGAAGATCGCCACGTTCTCCGGCACGAGAGCGGCCACGCCGTTGGGCCCGAGCGGGATGCCGATATCGGTTGCGGACACGACCTCATGGGCCAAGCCGCCGAGACCCTGGCCGACCTGTGCGCCGAACATGACGCCGCCGATCTGGTTCATGATCCCGGTCAGCGGGTTACCGGCCCCGCCGAAGGCTTGCAGTTGCTCGGCCGGGATGGCGTCGGCCATCGCGGCCACGACGCGTGCGGCCACCGGATCGCACAGCGAGGTCCAGACTGACATCGTCCGCTCGAGCCATTCCAGGCGGGTCCATGCCTCGGCGCTGCGGACGCCGGACGGCAGATCCGTGACGTCGTCCAGCCACAGGTCGGCGAGCCGGATCGACTCCGCGGTGCCGGCGCGGTCGGCCGGCGTAACAGCGGCGCTTTCGCCGGCGAGTGTCTGCCGGGCGAGCTGCTTGGCGAGGTCCCAGTTGACCGGGCCACCGGACCAGGAGAGCAACCGCTGCAACTCAGCGAACAGCGGGATCTGGCCGGCCGGGTTGTTCGGGTCCGGGGGCTCACCGCCGACGCCGAAACCGAACGGCAGGTTCGTCATTGCGCATCAGCCCCGATGTTGGTCGGCTTGGTCTCGCTTCCCACGGTAGTAGCGACGAACCGCGCCCGCCGTCGGTTCCGCCGGACGTCCGCGTTGCGCCGACGGCGAACGGGCCCGCGGCGGTACCGTCCGGCAGGTGGACTGGGCCTTGTGGTTGGCGATCCCGCTCGCAGCGACGGTGCTTGCGGCGGTTGGTTCATGGTGGCGCTTGCGTCCCAAGCGGGCACCGACCACCGACCAGGCAATGCGGGCGCACGGCGAGTTTCTCGATGCATTGGTGCAGACCGCGCGCTCCCGCGACCGCGACCAGCGCAGCGGCTGAGGCGCTGCACATCTGGGCATTAGGCTGACGGACCGTGCGTCTCGCCCTGCCCTCGTTGGAGCGCATCCCCGGGGGCCGGGGCTTCGCATCGCTCAGTCGCCGAGTACGCACGCTCATCGTGGCCACCGTGCTGTTCCTCGTGCTGTTCATCCTGCTGTTGACGATGCCGGTGCCCTACGTCGTGCTGTCGCCCGGCCCGACCTACAACACGCTCGGCTCCGCCCCGGGCGGCGGCAACGCGATCATCGTGATCAAGGGCAAGAAGCCGAACCGGACGAACGGCAACCTCAACCTGACGACGGTGAGCGTCAGCGGCGGCCAGGTGACCGCCCTGCAGGCGCTGAGCGCCTGGCTGCGCGGGGACGAGGTCGTCGTTCCGCGGGCCGCGGTGTACCCGCCCGGGCAGAGCGAGCAGCAGACGAACGCGCAGAACACCCAGGACTTCATCTCATCGCAGGATTTCGCGACCGCCGCCGCGCTGTGTGAGTTGCACTACCCGCGCGGTTTCGGCGTGCTCCGGGTCAGCCCGGACGGTCCGTCCCAGGGCATTCTGCACGCCGGCGACTTCATCAAGACCGTGGACGGGAAGCGGGCCGATTCCAAGGCCGCGCTGACCAAGGTGCTGTCGAGCGAGCAGCCCGGCCGGGCGGTGCCCGTCACCGTGACCAGAGGCGGCAAGCCGACCGTTCTGACGGTGAAACTCGGACCGCCGCTCGAAGGCCGGACCGGGGCCAGCCTCGGCATCGTGGTGACGACCGGCTGCCTGGCGCCGTTCGCCGTCGATCTCGGACTGGCCAACCAGATCGGTGGTCCGTCCGCGGGTCTGATGTTCGCGCTCGGGATCATGGACAAGGTCGGCACGGTGGACCTGACCGGTGGCCGCTTCATCGCCGGCACCGGCACGATCGACCCGAAGGGCGGGATCGGCCCCATCGGCGGCATCCAATTGAAGATGATTGCCGCCCGGGACAAGGGCGCCACCGTGTTTCTCGCGCCGGCCGGCAACTGTTCCGACGTCCGTGGCGCAACCCCGGACGGGCTGCAGGTCGTGAAGGTCAGCACGTTGCACGGCGCCGTCCAGGACCTGCTGCGCATCCAGCACGGACAGCCGGTTCCATCCTGCTGAGCGACTCGGCCGGAACCTCATCCCGGGCCGGTACGTTGACCGGGACGTCTGCAGAGATCGAGGAGCACGCCCGTGTCGATGCGGCCAATGCCGTCGATGATCCTTTCCCGACGTGCGAAGATCGCACTGTCGGTCGTGGGCATCGTGATCGTGCTTGTGATCGTGCTGGTGAAATTGGCCGGCGTCTACGTGAACTATCTCTGGTTCGGCGCGCTCCACCAGAGACAGGTGTACACGACCCTGCTCTGGACCAAGGTCAGCCTCTTCTTCATCTTCGGCGTGCTCATGGCGTTGATCATCGGAGGCAACCTGGTCATCGCGTACCTCTTGCGGCCACCGTTCCGCCCGATGTCGCCGGAGCAGCAGAACCTGCAGAACTACGTGCTCATGGTCGAGCCACGCCGCAAGCTGATCCTCGCCGGCGTCATGATCATCGCGCTGCTCGCGGAGGGCGCCTCCGCTCAGAGCAACTGGGGGATGTGGCAGCTGTGGCTGCACGGCGGGGCGTTCGGCGTGAAAGATCCGCAGTTCCACCGCGACATCAGTTTCTACGCCTGGGACTACCCGGTGTATCGCAGCCTGCTGGGTTTCGGGTTCACCGCTGTGCTCTTCTCGCTGGTGCTCTGCCTCGGCGTGCATTACCTCACCGGAGCGATCCGGCTGCAGACGCCCGGGCCGAAGGTCACCCTGGCCGCCCGTCGGCACCTGACCATCCTGGTGTTCGTGTTCATGGCGCTGAAGGCCGTGGCGTACTGGCTGGACCGGTACGGCCTCGTGTTCTCCTCGCGCAGCAAGTTCACCGGTGCGTCCTACACCGACGTGCACTCAGCGCTGCCGGCCAAGACGATCCTGTTCTGGATCGCGATCATCCTGGCCCTCGGCGTCCTGGCGAGCATCTGGTTGCGCAGCGTGCTGCTGCCCGGCATCGGGTTCGCGGTGCTGATCGTGCTCTCGATACTGATCAGCGGCATCTACCCGGCGATCGTCCAACAGATCTCGGTCAAGCCGAACGCGAGTGACAAGGAAGCCCCGTACATCAGCCGCAACATCACCGCGACCCGTGAGGCGTACGGCATCAAGACGGCGGACAAGAGCCTTTCGAACGGCGGGGAGGTCTCTTACAACACCTATCAGGTGCAGAAGGACCCTGCTCGGTCCGAGGTCACCGCGAAGAACACCACGGTGGACAACATCCGGATCACCGATCCCAACGTCGTTTCCCCGACGGTGACGAACGAACAAAAGATCCGTCAGGTGTACGGCTTCCCGGACAAGCTGGACGTCGACCGGTACACGATCGACGGCGTCGAGCACGACTACATCGTCGGTGTCCGTGAGGCGGTACCGAGCCTCCTGCAGGGCTCGCAGCGAAACTGGATCAACGAGCACACGGCGTACACGCATGGCTACGGGTTCGTGGCGGCGCAGGCAAGCGTGGACATCACCGGACCGGGAGCGCAGTATGCGTCCGGCGACATCCCACCGAATCCGCCCAGCGGTCCGCTCACACCCCGCGTACCGCAGGTGTACTACGGCCAGCTGATGAGCGACTACGCGATCGTCGGCGCGCAGGGCAAGCCGCGCGAGTTCGACGGCACGGGCGACACGCGCGTCACCTACCGCGGTTCCGGGGGAGTGTCCCTGGGCAACTTCTTGTCGAAGCTGGCCTTCACGATGAAATACAAGGAGACCAACTTCCTGCTCAATGACGCAGTGGCCGCCCCCGGTGCCAAAATCATCTTCAACCGGGACCCGAAAACCATCGTCGAGAAGGTCGCCCCGTTCCTCACCGTCGACGGAGATCCGTACCCCTTCGTGGACCAGACGAGCGGACACGTCATGTGGATGCTCGACGGCTACACGACGATGGCGAACTATCCATATTCGCAGCGCCAGTCGCTTTCCGACTTGACGCACACCTCGCTGCGGCAGGGCCAGAAGGACACGCAGATCAACTACATCCGCAACTCCGTCAAGGCGACCGTCGACGCGTACGACGGCACGGTCACGCTGTACGCCTGGGACCCGACCGATCCGGTGCTCAAGGCGTGGATGAGCGTCTTCCCGGGACTGGTGAAGGCCCCAGCGGACATGCCCGAAAGCGTCAGGCAGCATGTCCGCTATCCGCAGGACCTCTTCGACGTGCAGCGCGCATTGCTGGCCCAGTACCACGTCGACGACCCGATCGCGTTCTACAACGGCAGCGACCGCTGGGCTGTGCCGGACGACCCGTTCGTGCCCGGCCTGGGGCAGCAGCCGCCGTACTACGTGCTCGCCAGTGCGCCCACGGCGACCAGCGGGCAGTCGCCTGCCGAGTTCCAAATCACCAGCCCGATGTTGGTCAACAATTCGCAGAACCTGGCCGCGTACATCTCCGCGGACAGCGATCCTGGAGGGGGCTACGGGCGTCTGACCGTCCTGAAGGTGAGCGACAAGGGCGCCGTCCAGGGGCCGGGTCAGGTGGCGAATACGTTCCGAACGAACACGATCATCGCCGCAAACATCAAGTTCCTGAGCGGCGGTGCTAACGAGTCCAGCGTCATCCACGGCAACCTGTTGACGCTCCCGCTGGGCGAGTCGTTCCTGTACGTGGAGCCGCTGTATGCCGCTTCGACCTTCCCAACGCTGCAGCGAGTTCTGGTGTCCTACGGGAACAACCTGGGCTTCGGCGCGACCTTGTCCGACGCGCTCAGCGACTTCGCGCCGGGCAATTCGCTGGGTCACACGCTCGGCAACACGCCGGGCAGCAGCCCACCCAGCCAGACACCCTCCGGCACACCGACCCAGCCGCCCTCGGGTTCGGGCTCGACGACGGCGCCGCCAGGGAATGCCAGCATCAATGACTTGCTGACCCAGCTGGCGGCTGCCCAAGCGAGCCTCAATGCCGCCTACGACACCCACGATCCGAGCAAGATCGCCACCGCGCAGGCGAACCGGGACGCCATTGTCGAACGACTGATCGCCGCGGACAAGGCGAGTTCGCCCGGCAAACCGACGCCGACTCCGAGCGGCTGAGCGGGCCGGTCAGGCCAGGCACTGCGCGGGCAGGTCGAACCAGCGCAATGCGTCGAAGTCGGCCGACACCGCAGCCTGGAAACCCTCGGCCGGCGCCGGCGCCGGGGTGTCGGCAACGAGCTCGGCCGCCTCGGCGAGATAGCGCTGGAGATCCGCCTCGGCCGCCCGCTCGCTGTGCCGGGGATAACGCAGCGCGCCGTCGCCGTCGTAGCAGAGTTGGTCGAGGCGCAACGGCGGCTCCACGAGACCGCGGCAGTGCCGCCACAGTGCGTTCGCCACGTCGAAGCGGTAGTCGCCGAGCAGCCGGTGGCCGTGCCGGCCCACGAAGGCCACCGCCGCGATCACATAATCGACCACCGCTTGGGACAGGAAGTAGTTGAAGTTCACCCGGACCCAGCCCGGTTTGATGCCCTCGCAACCGACCGCGATCTGCCGTTCGAACTCGTGCGAGCGGTCCAGGTCGATGCCGAGCAGGTGATGGCCGTAGGGCCCGGCACAGGAACACCCGCCCCGGGCCTGGATGCCGAACAGGTCGTTGAGAAGCGACACTACGAAGTTGTGGTGGAGGTAGCGGCCGCTCGGTGCGCGCACGACGAACGAAACGATCGAAAGCCGCTCGGCGGCCAGGTTGCCGAGCACCTCGATCGCCGGCTCGGCCGACCAGGCGGCGGTGGCGCGGCGCAGGAACTCGTCCTCCTTGGCGCGGATGACCTCGGTACCCACTGCCTGCTTCAGCTGCACGACCAGCCCCGCGCGGATGGCCTCGACGATGGCCGGCGTGCCGCCTTCTTCGCGGGCGACCGGGTCGCGCAGGTAGACGTGCTCGGCCGGGTTGACGTATTCGACGGTGCCGCCGCCCGGCACGTCGGGCACTCGGTTGGTGAGCAGGCCGCGGCGGACCACCAGGACGCCCGGCGTGCTCGGCCCGCCGATGAACTTGTGCGGGCTGAAGAACACCGCGTCCTTGTACGTGCCGGGGTGACCGGGCTCGGCGGTCATCCGCAGGCCGACGTAGGGCGCGGCTGCCGCGTAGTCCCAGAAGGACAGCGCGCCGTGCTCGTGCAGCAGCGACGAGATCGCCGTGGTGTCGCTGAGGATTCCGGTGACGTTGCTCGCCGCGGAGAACGACCCGATCCGGACCGGCCGTTCCGCGTAGCGAACCAGTTCCCGGCGCAGGACGTCGAGGTCGATATGCCCGTCGGTATCCTGCGGAATGAGCACCACGTCGGCGACCGACTCGCGCCAGGGCAGCTCGTTGGAATGGTGCTCGAACGGCCCGATGAAGACGACCGGTCGCTCGGCCGCCGGGATCGCCTCGCTGAGCCGGTAACGGTCCTCGAGCTGGCAGGGGATCCGGATGCCGAGAATGCCGATCAGCTTGTCGATGGCACCGGTGCATCCGGAGCCGGCGAAGATGACCGCGTAGTCGTCGTCCGCGCCGACGGCGCTGTGGATGATCCGCCGCGCGTCCTCGCGCAGCCGGGTGGTCTGCAGGCCGGTGCCGCTCGACTCGGTGTGCGTGTTCGCGTACCGGGGCAGCACCTCGTCCCGGATGAAGTCCTCGACGAACGACAGCGCGCGGCCGGAGGCGGTGTAGTCGGCGTAGGTCACCCGGCGCGGCCCGTAGGGGCCGTACATGACCTGGTCCTCACCGATGACCGAGTCCCGGATCCGACGCAGCAGTGGCGTGTCCGGCAACGCCGCGGTGTCAGTGTCCACGGCGAAACGGTACGCGCGGAGCCGGCGCCATGTCCGCTTTCCGTTGAGTGGCCAGTTGCGGCACTGAGTGGCTTTGCCTGGCCGGCCACTCAGTTCCTAAGTGGCCACTCAACGGGGCGGGTACGGCGCCGGGTTAGGCGGCGCAGGCAGCAGCGGCGCGCAGCGGCCGCAGCGCGGATTCGATCCGGGCCAGTTCGTTCAGCATCGCGTCGGCGGCCTGGTCCATCGCCTCGTTGGCGTGCACTCGTCCCTCGTCGTCGATGTACTGGCTGTGGAACGGGATGTTGACCGATTCGACGACCGGCACCATCCGCAGCGTGGTGACGACCTGCTTGAGCTGCTGCACCGCCCGGGTCCCCGCGGCGAGGCCACCGTAGGACACGAAGCCGACAGGCTTGTCGCGCCACTCCTCGTGCAGGTAGTCGATCGCGTTCTTCACCGCTGCCGGGTAGCCGTAGTTGTATTCGGGTGTGACGAGGACGATTGCGTCGCTGCGCTCGATCCGCGCGCTCCAGTCCTTGGTGTGCTGACGGGTGTACCTGCGCAGCCGTGGGTGGTTCGGCTCGTCAAGCAGCGGCAGGTTGATCTCGGCCAGATCGGCGACCTGTACCTCGAAATCGCCGTGCCGGCGGGCCCTGTCGACGAACCACTCGGCGATGGACAGGCCGGCGCGTCCCGGACGGGTGGAACCAATGATCACTGTCAGCGTTGGCATCGAACTTGCGCTCCTCCACATTGTACTTGCGTACTCAACTACTTCTCTTAAACGAACCTTCCGTGCTGGCATTCCCGGTTCGGCACGGCACGATGCAGAGGTGGACGCGGACGACGAGCGGGCCGGCGTGCGGCTGACGAACCTGGATCAGCCGTTGTTCCCGGACGCCGGGGCCACGAAGCGCGACCTCCTGGAGTACCTCGAGGCGCTGAGTGACCGGTTGATCACACACCTGCGCGATCGGCCGCTCTCGGTGATCCGGGTACTGCGTGGCCAAGCGCCGTTCATGCAGAAGAACCTGTCGAAATACGCCCCGGACTGGGTGCCGCGGGTGACGATGTGGGCCGACTCGGCACGTCGCGAGGTCACGTACCCGCTGTGCAACGACCGGCGCACGTTGCTGTGGTTCGGCAACCAGCGGGCGGTGGAATACCACCCCGCGTTGTTCCGCGTCGACCGGCCGGAACTGCCCACCCACCTCGTTCTGGACATCGACCCGCCGGAGGGTGCGGGATTCCGACCGGCGGCCAGCGCCGCGCACCTCGTGCGGCGGGCGCTCGCCGATGCCGGCCTGCCCGCGGCGGTGAAGACCAGCGGCGCCAAAGGGCTGCACGTCTTCGTGCCGGTCCTCGGTGCCACCGCCGAAGAACTGGCCGCCGCCACTCGGGCGCTCGCCGCCCGCGCCGAGCGACTCGATCCGTCGCTGGCCACCACGGCGTTCATTCGCGAGGACCGCCAAGGAAAGGTGTTCCTCGACTCGACCCGTGCCGGTGGGGCGACCGTCGTCGCCGCCTACAGCCCCCGGCTGCGCCCCGGGGTGCCGGTGTCGTACCCGATCGCCTGGGCCGACCTGGACAACGTGGCGCCGCACGACTTCACCCTGCGCACTGCCCCGAATCTGCTGGCCGACGCCGATCCGTGGGAGGAGCGCATGCCGCAGCCGCAGCACCTCGACCCGGCCTTGATCGAGGAGGGCCGGGCCATCCCGATGGCGCGGGTGCAGGCCATGCATGAGGGCAAGCGCCGGGCCCGTGCCAACCGGGCGACAACGCGGGACCTCGACCCCGAACGTTGAACGGGCTGCTGTTTGTGGACGGGCACCGGGTCCGGATCGCCGCGCAACCTGGGACGGCTGGCGCCCGCCCCGCGCACCGGAGC
>Ga0136846_1235826_pt1 | contig 12647 bp, 13 predicted proteins | sample HopSoiMetagenom2_FD_96841 | JGI IMG/M metagenome (GOLD analysis project Ga0136846, IMG submission 96841) | Grasslands soil microbial communities from Hopland, California, USA - 2 Assembly 2016 (version 4) | ecosystem: Environmental > Terrestrial > Soil > Grasslands | place: USA: Hopland...
GGCATTTCCACCGTCGGCAAGGCCTGGTAGCCACCGGTGACGATCGCGCGCGCGCCGGCCGACAGGATCGTTCCGCCTTCGAGCAAGGGCTTCACGCTCGGATGATTCTTCCACTGCTGGAATGCTTCGTACGGCTGATAGTTCGGATCGCTGTAGTCGAGACCGCTGATATAGCCGAGCGCGATCCGGTCCTTGTCCAGGTGATAGACGAAACTGCCGCCATAGGTCTTGTTGTCGGCCGGCCAGCCGAAGCTGTGCACGACCTTGCCGGCTTGCGCGATGCCCGGCTGGACCTGCCACAGCTCCTTGATGCCGATCGAATAACCTTGCGGATCGGAATCGCGATCGAGATCGTATTTGCGGATCAGTCGTTTGGTCAGATGGCCGCGTGCGCCTTCGCCGAGCACGGTGAGCTTGGCGCGGATGTCGATGCCCTGCGTGTAGCCGGGTTTGTGCGATCCGTCCTTGGCAACGCCCATGTCGCCGATGCGCACGCCGGCGACCGCGCCGTGCGCGTCGAACAGCATTTCCGCGGCGGCGAAGCCGGGATAGATTTCCACGCCCAGTGCTTCGGCCTGCGGAGCCAGCCACGCGCACATCGCGCCCAGCGACACGATGAAGTTGCCGTGGTTGTTCATCTGCGGCGGCAATGGCAGCTTGTGCGCACCGGTCTTGCTGAAAAGATAGAACTCGTCCTTGGTGACCGGCACGCAGATCGGCGGCGGCGTCTCGCGCCAGCCCGGCAGCAACGCGTCCAGCGGCCCGGGCTCGATCACCGCGCCGGACAGAATATGCGCGCCGATGGTCGAGGCCTTTTCGATCACGCAAACGGTGATCTCCGGCTTGAGCTGCTTGAGATGAATCGCGAAGGCGAGCCCGGCCGGACCGGCGCCGACCGTGACCACGTCGTATTCCATGACATCGCGTTCGCTCATTGCCCGACTCTCCGGCGCACCAACGGTGATTTTCGCCGTTTGCCGGGTCCGGAGCAATCAAGGACACTCGATCCGCGGCGCCGGTCGCAACCGTCCGCCATTCCATTCGAGTCGGACCAGCCCACAGGAACGATTAAGCACCGATATGTTGAGCGCGCTGCCGCTGCCCGATGCCGATCTGAGCTTGGATCGTCATTTCCTCGACCCGGACCGAGCCGATGCGCTGTTCGCGCGATTGCGCGGCCAAATCGCCTGGGAAACGCACCGGATCAAGCTGTTCGGCCGCGCCGTCGATTCTCCGCGCTTGAGTTGCTGGATCGGCGATGCGGACGCGAGCTACGTTTATTCCGGAACCCGATTCGAACCCCGACCGTGGCCGGAGCCGCTATCCGAACTGCGCGATGACCTGTCGCGAATCACCGGCGAGCATTTCAACAGCGTGCTGGCCAATCTTTATCGCGATGGTCGCGACAGCATGGGCTGGCATAGCGACGACGAACCGGAGCTCGGGCCGCAGCCGATAATCGCGTCCGTCAGTCTCGGCGCGACCCGGCGCTTGCGATTCAAGTCCAGGCAGAACGCAACGCAATCGGTCGCACTGGATTTGCCCAACGGCAGTTTGCTGGTGATGCGCGGCGACACCCAGCGCAACTATCGGCATGCGTTGCCGAAAACAACGAAGCCGGTCGCTGAACGAATCAACCTGACGTTCCGGCGGATCATTTCATGATCATTGTTCGTGATCGCTCGTCCTTGGGAGACAGTCTGCAGAGCGAGCGAGAGTTCGAGCTCGTGTGAAGGCCCCGCGCGAGTCGCACCACTCCGGCGCTGCGCATATCCGATGGAAAAAGAGACCTTCGGCGAAGGGGCCGCGACGCGCGGCGACTATTTCGTCGCAGCGTTCGCGTTCGCCTGGCCGTTGCTCAGCGTCCAGCCCACCATCTGTTCGGTCAGATCGGTCATCGCGCCGCGGAAGGCGTCGACGACTTGCGGAACCTCCTTGCTGCGCGCCGGCACCGTGACCTGGAAATTCCTGGTCGCCAACACCCGATTGCCGGAAGCGAGCAGTTTCGCCTGAACTTCGATCACCGCCGACGGCGGCCGCGCCGGATCGTCGTAAACCGATTCGAACCGGCGCAGGTCCAGCAACAGCGCGAAATCGCCGTGCAATCCGGTGCTCTGGCGGCCGACCGAGGCGATCTTGCCGCTGTCCTCGAACGCCTGCACCAGCGTCGTCTGCAGCATGTCCGGCGCCGGATCCGACCACTGCGCATCGGCATAAGCCTGCAGCTCGCCCGGGGCCGGCCGCACCGCGATGCTCGACGAATCCAGCGCGTCGCTTGCCAGTGGTTTGTCGATCACCAAAGACCAGGCGACAGTCGGCCAATCGGCATGCGCCGTGACTTTTGCTTGCGGCGAATAGATCACGGCGTTGCCACCGCCCAGCGAAAGGCAGCCAGCGACGGAAATCAGCAGCGCGCTGGCAAGCAGTGCGTGCAGGATTGGTTTGACAGGTATGGCTCGGGACGCCTGCGTCTCGAAGCCGGCACCTGGTTCACTGCTATCCATAGCTCGGGACGGGCGCGTCTCTGAGCCAACACCTGGTTCACTGCTATCCATAGCTCGGGACGGGCGCGTCTCTGAGCCAACACCTGGTTCACTCATGGCTTGAACTCCTTGGGCTTGGACTTGCCGAGCACGAAGCCGGCGGGATTGCTTTCCAGACGCGCGGTGATCCGGTCGAGGTCGCGCAACAAACCGCGCAATTCGTTCAGCGCCGGGCCGACCTGGGTCAGCCCCTGACTGCTGAAATTCGACAGCGAATCGGCGTTGCTGCCGACCAGCGCGTCGGCATTGCGCGACAGCGATTCGAGATGATCGAGCGTCTTGTCGAGCTTGGCGACCAGCGCCGGCAATTGCGCGACCAGGTTCTGGTTGAGACTGGTGACCGTCGTGTCGGTATGCGTCAGTGTGCTGTTGAGTTTTTCGGTGGCCGAACGGGCATTTTTCAGCAATTCGCGCAAATCGACCTTCTCGTCGGCAACCGCGCCCGTTACGGCATCGAGATGATCGAGGGTCTGGTTGATGTGCTGGACATTCTGGTCGCTGAGCACCTTGTTCAGACGCATCAGCACGTCGGCCGCGGTCGCGGTGATGTCCTCGGTGGAGCTGAGCAACTTGCCGATCGACGACTCCTGCGCGTAGATGGTCGGATAGCGCTCGCCGGGTCGCGCGACCAATGGCGGACTGGCGACATTGCCGCCGCTGAGCTGGATCTCGGCGACGCCGGTCGCGAAACTGACCACGGCCAATTTGGCCTTGGTGTCGACCTTGACCGGCGTATCGGCTTCGACGCGGACATGCGCGATCACCTTGTTGGGGTCACGCTTGTCGAGCGAGAGCTTGCGCACCTCGCCGACATTGATGCCGTTGTACTGGACCAGGCCGCCGTTGGTCAGTCCAGTCACCGCTTCGTTGAAGACGATGTCGTATTCGGCCCATTGCCTTTCCGCCGAGTACTTGGCGGCCCAGAGCGCGAACAGTACCGCGCCGAGCGCAACCGCAAGCGTGAACAGACCGATCAGAACGTGATTGGCGCGGGTTTCCATGGCTGCCTCCTAACCTTTGCCGGTTGCTTGCCGGGCGGCGCGACCGCGTGGCCCGTGGAAATATTCCTGAACCCAGGGATGATCGAACTTCGCGACTTCCTCGAGCGGCGCATTGATCAGCACCCGCCGGTCGGCCAGCACCGCGACGCGGTCGCAGATCGTGTACAGCGTATCGAGATCGTGGGTGATCAGGAACACGGTCAATCCCAACGTCTGCTGCAGGCCGCGGATCAGCTGGTCGAAAGCGGCGGCGCCGATCGGATCCAGGCCCGCGGTCGGCTCATCGAGAAACAGCAACGCCGGATCCAGCGCCAACGCGCGGGCGATGCCGGCGCGCTTGCGCATGCCGCCGGACAGCTGCGCCGGGAATTTCATCGCCGCGTTGTCCGGCAGACCGGACAAACGGATCTTCAGCACGGCCAGGTCGTGCACCAAATCCGGCGGCAGCTCCGGATAGTGTTCCTTCAACGGCACCGCCACGTTTTCCTCGACCGTCAGCGACGAAAACAAGGCGCCGTTCTGATACAGCACGCCGGTATTGCGCTCGACCGCCAACCGCGCCTCGCGGTCTTCCGACAGCGCGTCGACGCCGAGCACCTGGATGTCGCCGGCCTGGGGTCGACGCAGGTTCAAGATTGCGCGCATCAGCACCGACTTGCCGGTGCCGGAACCGCCGACGACACCGACGATCTCGCCGCGCCGGACGTCCAGATCGAGATTTTCGTGCACGACCTGATCGCCGAAGCTGTTGGCCAGTCCGCGCACGCGGATCGCCAATGGCGCGGTGCCGTCGGGCGGCGTCGCGCTCACCAGTTCATCTCCATGAAGAAAAGCGCCGCCAGCGCGTCGAGCACGATCACCAGCGAGATGGTCTGCACGACGCTGGAGGTGGTGCGCTCGCCGACCGACTCGGCCGTGCCCTGGACCTGGAAACCTTCCAGGCAGCCGATCAGCGCGATCACGATCGCAAAGATCGGCGCCTTGGAAATGCCGACCCAGAAGTCGCCGATCGCGATCGTGTCGTGCATGCGCACCAGATACATCTCCGGAGAAATGCCCAGGCTGCCGACGCTGACCGCCAGACCGCCGACCAGGCCGGCGATCATCGCCAGGAAGGTCAGCATCGGCAGCATCACCAGCAGTGCGAACAAGCGCGGCAACACCAGCAATTCGATCGGGTCGAGCCCGAGTGTGCGGATCGCGTCGATTTCCTCGCCGCTCTGCATCGCGCCCAGCTGCGCGGTGAACGCGCTGGCGGTGCGGCCGGCCAGCACGATCGCGGTCAGCAGCACGCCGAATTCACGCAGGAAGGCGATGCCGACCAGATCGACCACGAATATCTCGGCACCGAAATCGCGCAATACATTCGCGCCCAGGAAAGCGACCACGGCGCCGACCATGAAAGTCAGCAGCATCACCAGCGGCACCGCGTCCAGCCCGACCGATTCCATGTGGTAGACGACCGAGGTCCAGCGGATGCGTGAAGGCTTGCGCAGCACGCGCAGCGTCGTCTGCAGCGAGAGTCCGCCGAAACCGATCAGCGCGACGATTTCCCGGAAGTTGTCCTCGATGGCGAAACCGAGCCGGCCGATTGCACGCCGGAAGCCCATGTCCTTGCTTTTGTCGCGTGGCGGTGTCTCGCAGATCAGCCGCACCGATTCCACCAGCGGTTGGTGGATCGGCTTCACATCGACCGTGGCCAAGCCGAGACCAACGCGAGTCGCGTAACGCGACAACAACATCGCGCCGGTCGAATCCAGGCGGGAAATGTCCCGGCCGTCGATGTCCTTGGCGACATGCGGCGCGCGCTCGATCAAATCGAGCAGCCGCGCTGCGTGCACCAGCGTCCATTCGCCGGTCGCGCGCAGGATGTCCGGATCGCTCTTGCTCGGCTCGATGGCGGGTGCCTGGCCCACAGCTCAGTTCATCCCTCGCCGCGTGGCTGGCTTCATGCGCAACCGCCGGTCTTCAAAATGCGCTCGGTCGACGCCGGATAGTTACCGAGCAAGGATTCGGCGCGTGCGGGCCGCGCCCGCAACGGTCCGGCGCAATTCGGACATTTTCCGTGCAACTTGTCGTCGGCGCACTGCCGGCAGAACGTACATTCGAAACTGCAGATGCGCGCGTCCGGCGAGCTCGCCGGCAAGTCGCGATCGCAACATTCGCAATTCGGACGCATTTGCAGCATCGGCTTCTTTCTCCGGCGCGCACGCCAATCCGTGGAACAGGACGCCGCGGTCATGCCATGCTTGCGGCATGAACGACGCTCTGATCAACGCGGCCTCGCATGAAGCGCGGGTGGCGTTCGTCGCCGAACTGGCCGCCCGCCTGCACAACTATGGCACCTCGGCGCAACGTCTGGAAGGCGCGATCGACGCGGTGTCGCGACATCTGGGCCTGGACTGCCAAGCCTGGTCGAATCCGACCGGCCTGATCCTGAGTTTTTCCGATCCTGATCGCGCGGAACAGCAGGGCATCGTTCGGGTGATCCGGCTCGAGCCCGGCGAAATCAATCTCGGTCGGCTCGCCGCGGCCGATGCCATCGCCGAGGACGTGATGGCCGGCCGGCGCGATCTCGCCTCCGGGCATCAGGCGCTGCTTGCGCTGGATCGCCCCGGCAGCATGCGCGGACAGGTGCTGACCGCTTTCAGCTTCGGATTGTCGGCGGCTTCGGTTGCGGGCTTGTTGCGCACCGGCTGGGCCGACATCGCGACGGCCGCGATCATCGGCTGGATCATCGGCATCCTGCATGTGCTCGGCGGCAAGCGCCCGCATCTGAACGAAGCGATGGAGCCGTTGTCGGCACTGATCGCAACCTTCCTGGCGGCGATGACCGCGACCTTCATCGCGCCGCTGTCGCTGAAGACGGTGATTGTCGCCGCGCTGATCGTGCTGATGCCCGGACTGACATTGACCACCGCGGTCACCGAGTTGTCGAGCAAGCAACTTGTGTCCGGCACGGCGCGTTTCGCCGGCGCGCTGATGACTTTGATGAGCCTGACCTTCGGCACCGTCGTGGCGATGCAAATCGTCAAGCTGCTCGGCTGGCAGCCGCACGTGGCGCGCGGCGCGCCACTGCCGGAATGGGTCGAGCTCGGCGCACTGCTGGTTGCTTCGTATGCGTTCGCGGTGCTGTTCAAGGCCAGCAAGCGCGACTACGCGCTGGTGATGGCCGCGGTCTGGCTGGGCTGGGGACTCACCCAGCTCGGCGATTGGGTATTCAGCCGCGCCGACGACGAATTCGCCGGCGGCGTGTTCTTCGCCGGTCTCGGTGTCGCGCTGGCGGCGAATGCCTATGCGCGTTGGTTCAACCGGCCCGGTGCGTTGATCCGCGTGCCCGGCATCATCCTGATGGTGCCGGGCAGCGTTGGCTTTCGCAGCCTGAGCCTGGTGATGCAACGCGACGTGATGCTGGGTCTAAACACCGGCACCGCGCTGCTGTCGGCGCTGATCGCCCTCGTCGCCGGTCTGCTGTTCGGCAATCTGCTCATGCCGACGCGCCGCAACCTGTAGGGTGCGCCTTGGCGCACCGCTCCGTCGCTCTAAAAAATCTATACGCGATGAAAGGTGCGCCAAGGCGCACCCTACCAGCGCCGAATCAATTCAATCCGAATTTCGCTAGCACGCCGGCGCGGTCGAGTATTTGCGCTTCGCTGTCGCGACGTCCGCGATACTCGAACGTCCCCGCCGCGAGCCCGCGCTCGGAAACGACGACGCGGTGCGGGATGCCGATCAATTCGATGTCCGCGAACATCGTGCCGGCGCGCAGGCCGCGATCGTCCAGGCAGGTTTCGATGCCGCGCGCGTTCAATTCGTCGTGCAACTCGGCAGCGGCCGCATCGACGGCCGGGTCGTTCTTCGAGTTGATCACGCAGACCGCGACTTTCCAAGGCGCCATCGCCTCCGGCCAGATGATCCCGCGCGCATCGTTGTTCTGTTCGATCGCCGACGCGACGATGCGGCTGACGCCGATGCCGTAGCAGCCCATGAACATGATCTGCGCCTTGCCCTGGTCATCGAGCACGGTCGCGCCCATCGCCTCGGCGTATTTTTGGCCGAGCTGGAACACGTGGCCGACCTCGATGCCGCGGGCAATGCCGAGCGTGCCGTTGCCGTCCGGCGACGCATCGCCTTCGACCGCGTTGCGGATATCGGCAACCAGATCGGGCTCGGGCAGATCGCGGCCCCAGTTGACGCCGGCGAGGTGGAAGCCTTTCTCGTTCGCGCCGACCACCATGTCGGCCATCGCGGCGACGCTGCGGTCGGCAAGCACGAAAATCTTTTTTGCCGGATTGAGCGGACCGAGGAACCCCGGCTCGCTGCCGAGATGCTCGGCAATTTCGGCCTCGGTCGCCAGCCGAAAACCCGCGAACCCGGCCAGTTTCGCCAACTTGATTTCGTTGACGGCGTGATCGCCACGCACCAGCGCCAGCGCGAAGCCCGAATCGGCCATCAGCGCCACCGATTTCACCGTGCGCCGCAGCGGAATCGCCATCAATGCCGCGACGTCCTCGCAGGTTTTCTGCGTCGGGGTGTCGACCTTGCGCAGCGTCTCGGTCGCCGTCATGCGCGGACCCGGAGCGACGGCTTCGGCGGCTTCGATGTTCGCGGCGTAGTCGGACCCGGTCGAATACGCGATCGCGTCTTCGCCCGAATCGGCGAGCACGTGGAATTCCTGCGACGCATCGCCGCCGATCGCACCGCTGTCGGCGCGCACCGCGCGGAACTTCAGGCCGAGACGGGTGAATATCCGCGAATACGCCGCGTGCATATTGCGGTATTCGTCCTCCATCGATTCCGGCGTCAGGTGGAACGAGTACGCGTCCTTCATCAGGAACTCGCGCGCGCGCATCACGCCGAAACGCGGCCGGATCTCGTCGCGGAACTTGGTCTGGATCTGGTAGAAGTTCACCGGCAGCTGCTTGTAACTGCGCAGCTCGTTGCGCGCGAAATCGGTGATCACTTCCTCGGCGGTCGGCGCGTAGCAGAACTCGCCGTCCTTGCGGTCCTTGATCTTCAGCAGCTGCCCACCGAACTTCTGCCAGCGACCGGTTTCCTCCCACAACTCGCGCGGCTGGATGGTCGGCATCAGCACCTCGATCGCGCCGGCGCGATCCATTTCCTCGCGAACGATCGCCTCGACCTTGCGCAGCACGCGCAAGCCCAGCGGCGTCCAGGTGTACAGGCCGGCGGCGAGCTTGCGGATCATGCCGGTGCGCAGCATCAGCTGATGGCTGACGATCTCCGCGTCGGCGGGCGTTTCCTTGGACGTGGACAGGTGGAATTGCGAGAGGCGCATGGCAGGCTTCGGAAGGTCGAAGCCGCTATTTTAGCCGGCGCCGGCCCGCTTCGTCGTGCGGTTGCCGGCCGGATTGATGACCGAGCTCATCGGAATGATGTTCTGGTCGTCGCGAATCTTCACTTTTTCGTATTTGCGGCCTTTCGGCGGCGTGTCGGTGATCTGCAGCACGCCAGCGCTGTCGTGCCAGCGATAAAGCGACGCGCTGGCCGGATGCCGATCCTTGCTCGCGGCGGCCTCGGCCTGTTCGGCTTTCGCGACCTTCTGGTCCATGGTTTCCCAGCCGGGATGGCCCAGCTCCCACCAACCGACCGCGCCGCCGACGACAAGGCCGGCAACGACCGCCCAACCGAATCGGATCTCCATCACCGCTGGTGCCGCTCAGTCGTGGTCATGATCTTTGTCCGCGTCCTTCGGTTTGCACAATTCCTGTATCTGCCGTTCGGACAGCTCCTTCGCGGCCTTGATCTGGTCTGCGCTCATCGGAATCAATTTGCCGTCGGCATCCTTGGTCAGCGGCACTTGCTTGCCGGCGGCCAGCATCGCCTGGTTCGCGGTTGCCACGTCGCAGGCGGTTTGCTCGGGCGTTTTTGCTGGCGGTGGCGGCGCATCGGAAAGCGAGTGCAGATCGCGTACTTGCGATGGGGTGCGTTCCGGTTCGAACTGGGAGTAGTGGACCACGCCCTTGCTGTCGGTCCACTGATAGACACGCTGCTCGGTGGCACTGACCACACATACGGTCGACAACAAGGTCGCCCAGACGACGCGAACCAGGATTTGACGGCGCATGGCAGTCTCCGAGAGCAAGCCTGAGCACGATTATCCGCGCCCGACTTCGGCTGGCAAGCGGTGATTTCGGGCCTCGCGGGCAAACCGCTACACTGCCGCCATGGAACCGACCGATACCGTCCCGCGGCCGCGCAACCGGCATATCTACCTGCTGCCGAACCTGCTGACGACCTGCAACATGTTCGCCGGCTTCTACGCGATCCTCGCCGCCGCCAGCGGCCAGTTCGAGCACGCGTGCATGGCGGTGTTCGTCGCCGGGCTGTTCGATGGCGTCGACGGCCGCGTCGCGCGGCTGACCGGCACCAGCAGCGAATTCGGCGTGCAGTACGACTCGCTGGCCGACTTGGTCAGCTTCGGCATGGCGCCGGCACTGGTGATGTACCACTGGGCGCTGGTCGAGATGAGGCTGGACGGAGTGCTGGCCGGCAAGATCGGCTGGGCCGCGGCCTTTCTGTATGCCGCCTGCGGCGCGTTGCGGCTGGCGCGCTTCAACACCCAGGTCGGCGTGGTCGACAAGCGCTGGTTCATCGGCTTGAACAGCCCGTCGTCGGCCGGCGTGATGATGTCTTTCGTGTGGACCATGAACAACCTGAATTTCAGCGGCGACGAACTGCGCTATTTCGCGGTCGCGCTGACCGTGCTGTGCGCATTGCTGATGGTCAGCCGCGTCCGCTACAGCAGTTTCAAGGGCGGCGCGAAGTCGGACGCGAATTCCGGATTGAAAAGCGAGCGCGTGCCGTTCTGGGTGCTGCTGCTCATCGTGCTCGTGCTGGCGGCCTTGCTGGTCAATCCGCCGATCGTGCTGCTGGCGCTGACCTCGAGCTACGCGCTGTCCGGCCCTGGCATGTGGGCCTGGCATCGGATTCGCCGCAAACCGGCGGCCGCATGACGATCTGGAGCGACCAGCAACAGCGTTTGTTGCGGGCCATGGGTTACGCCCTTTATGCGCGCGTATCGCCTTCGCTGCAGACGGCAATTCCAGCGCTGACCAACAGCCCGGCCACCGATTCCAGCCCCTTGCTGCGCGCGCTGCAGTCGGCCGCCCTGCGGCGCGATGTCTCCGCCTGGATCGCCGACCCGGCCGCGTTGCGCGGCAACGCGCGCGCCAAGCGCGAGCTGTGGCCGACCTTGCGCGCGTTGCGCCGCGCACCCGGCGCCACTTCGGACCCGGAAAAAATTCGCTGACGATGAGCGCGCTGCTGTCCAATGCCGGACAGATGCGGCCGATGCGGCCGGCCGACATCGACGCCGTCGCCGCGATCGAGCAACGCGCCTACGATTTTCCGTGGACCGCGGGCGTGTTCCACGACTGCCTGAAAGCCGGCCATCAAGGCTGGGTGCTCGATTGCCGGACCGGCATCGTCGGCTACGGCGTGCTCAGTTGCGCCGCCGGCGAGGCGCACATCCTCAATATCTGCGTCGCGCCCGAGCACCAGGGCCACGGCCACGGCCGGCACATCCTGCGCCGCCTGATCGATCTGGCGCGCTGGCACATGGTCGACCGGGTATTTCTCGAGGTCCGACCGTCGAATCCAAAGGCGAAGGCCCTTTACGAACAAGTCGGCTTCAACGAGATCGGCCGGCGACCGAATTACTATCCGGCGCGGAAAGGCCGTGAAGACGCGATCGTGATGGCGATGGAACTGGTGCCGCCGGACCGGGACTGGCCGCCGCGGATGTAACGCGGGGGCGGTGCTCTCGTAGGGCGCGCCTTGGCGCACCGCTCCGTCGCTCCAGAAAGATTCAGATCAACACGCGATGAAAGGTGCGCCAAGGCGCACCCTACGCCGCTCCTGCAAGAGTGTTAGAGCTTGTTACGTTGTTCGGTCAACGCGGCAAGCTGCGCGCTCCAATCGGCCAACCGCGCGCGTTCCTGCGCCACCACGGCCGCCGGCGCATTCGCGACGAAGGTCTCGCTCGCCAGCTTGCCCTGGCATTTGCCAATCTCGCCTTCGATGCGCTTGATCTCCTTCTCGAGCCGGGATTTTTCCGCGTCCAGGTCGATCAGGCCGGCGAGTGGAATATGCAGCTTGAGGTTGAAGTACGGTGCCATCGCTGATGGTGGCGCTTCTGTATCGCCAAGCGCATTCACAGACTCCAAGCGCGCGAGGAATTTCAACTCCGCCTCCTGCCCCAGGATTTGGATTAACGATGAGTCGTCAATCGGCCCCTCAATGAGCAGAGGAATTGATTTGGACGGCGGAACGTTCATCTGGCTTCGGATTGATCGGATTTGCATGATCACTCCTCTCAGGATTTCCACGCGCGATGCGGTAGCGGAGTCAGCATTGATTGATGCCATTTCCGGATATCGCTGCACACTGATTGACGATACAGGTATTTCCAGGTGCGGCGCGACCTGCTGCCAAATTTCCTCGGTAATGAAAGGAATCAGAGGATGCAATGCCCGCAGCATCTGCTCCAGAACGAATAACATCGTATGCCGCATCGCATTCGCTTTGGCGCCGCCCGCTTGCAAAACTGGTTTTGTGAACTCCAGGAACCAGTCGCAATATTGGTTCCAGGCAAAGTCGTATAACTCGCTCGATACCTGGTCGAATCGATACGCCGCGTAAGCGTCTTCGACATTTTGCAGCGTGTGTCTGAATTGGTGAAGTATCCAGTGCTCGGCATCGGACGCCGGTTGCGGAACACCGCTGGTCGAAAAGCCCTCGCAATTCATCAACACAAAACGCGCGGCATTCCACAACTTGTTGCAGAAATGCTTGTAGCCTTCGGCGCGGTTGAGGTCGAACTTGATGTCGCGGCCGTGCGTGGCGAGCGAAGCGAAGGTAAAGCGCAGTGCGTCGGCGCCGAACGCGGGGATGCCGTCGGGGAATTCGCGGCGCGTGGCCTTTTCGATCTTCTCCGCCATCTTCGGCTGCATCAGCCCCGAGGTGCGCTTGGCGACCAGGGCGTCGAGCGCGATGCCGTCGATGATGTCGATCGGGTCGAGGATGTTGCCCTTGGACTTGGACATCTTCTGCCCGTCCTTGTCGCGGACGAGCCCGGTGA
>Ga0136846_1210415_pt1 | contig 12644 bp, 9 predicted proteins | sample HopSoiMetagenom2_FD_96841 | JGI IMG/M metagenome (GOLD analysis project Ga0136846, IMG submission 96841) | Grasslands soil microbial communities from Hopland, California, USA - 2 Assembly 2016 (version 4) | ecosystem: Environmental > Terrestrial > Soil > Grasslands | place: USA: Hopland...
GCGGTGGCGACCACGCGCAGGATGCCGTCCATGCGCAGGCGAACCCGGTAGACCGCCTCGAAGGGCTCGAAGTGGATATCGGAGGCGCCGCGCTTGATGGCGTCGACCAGGATCTTGTTGACGAACTTGACGACGGGGGCGTCATCGTTGGCGTTGGCATCGATGCCCGTGGTGCCTTCGCCCTCGTCGTCGCCGGACTCCAGGACCAGTTCGTCCAGCCCGCCGTCCGCGAAACCCGGGACGTTGGCACTCATGGACGATAGTGCGCTGTCGATGACCCGTCGAAGTTGTCCGCGCTCGACCAGCACCGGCTCGACCATGTGGTTCGAGTGGAACTTGATCTCGTCCAGGGCGTGCGACTGCATCGGGTCGGCGATGCCGACGAACAGGCGCTTGCCGCGTTTGAAGAGTGGGAGGGCTTGGTGCTTTGTGATCAGGGCCTCGGTTACCAGGTCCAGGGGCATATTGGCGGGGGTCATCCCGCCGATGTCCATCAAGGGCATGCCGAACTCGGCCGAGGCCACTTGGGACAGCTTCGGGCTGTCTACGAGGTTGTGGTCGACCAGCCAGGCGGCCAGGGACACTCGCTTATCGGCGGCATCCTGGACAGCCTTCCGAACGTCGGCCTCGGGCATGACCGACTCGGTCACCAGGCGGCGCGCCATCCCAGTAAGACCCGCCAGCATGGGCGAATGCATTTGTGAAGCCATGTTGGGTCCCGTTTCCCCGAGATACGCGCCTGAATCTACTCTAGATTGTGCAGCTGGTCACGCGGAGCGGCGTGAATTCCCTCCGTCCAGATGAAACGGTCGTGCGCGGCATGCCTTTCCCTTATGATTTGCCGACAACCGGGGACAAACTCTTGAGCCGTATCAGTATCATCCTGCCCGCGAAGAACGAGGCGGCAGCCTTGCAAGATCTCTTGCCACGCCTGAAAGCCATCCAGCCCGAGGCTGAGATAATCGTCGTGGACGACGGTTCGACCGACCAGACGTCGGCTCTTTGCGCCAAGCTCGGGGTGTTCTGTCTCTCGTCGCCCTATTCGATGGGCAATGGCGCGGCCATCAAGCGCGGTACGCGCGCGGCTACAGGAGAAATCCTTGTCTTCATGGATGGCGACGGTCAGCACGACCCAGCCGACATCGATCGGCTCGTGGAGCGTCTTGAGCAAGGTTATGACATGGTGGTGGGGGCTCGCGACTGGGAGAGCCAGGCCGGACTCGGTCGCGGCCTGGCCAACACTTTCTACAACTGGCTGGCGTCACGAATGACAGGTCAGACCGTGTCGGACCTGACCTCAGGATTTCGGGTCACCCGTGCAAGCCGTTTTCGCGAATTCCTGCATCTATTGCCCAATGGGTTTTCCTATCCAACAACCAGCACCATGGCTTTTTTCCGAAGTGCATATGGTGTTGCATACGAACCTATCAGGGCGGCAGATCGCATAGGCAAAAGCCATATCAAGCCGTTGAAGGATGGCGTGCGGTTCTTGTTGATTATCTTCAAGATTGCCACGTTGTATTCGCCGTTGAAGCTCTTTTTGCCGGTGAGTGGGCTGTTTTTTGCGCTCGGGTGTATCAACTATGCGTGGACGTTCACGCATGGAGGCCGACTCACGAACGGAAGCACGTTGATGTGGAGCGCCGCGGTCATTGTGTTTTTGATAGGGTTGGTATCGGAACAGATCACGGCGCTGACCTACCGACGCGATGATTGAGGAGACAGCAACCTCGCAGCCGCGCCCGCGGCTCATTGTCCTTTCATCCACCTACCCCCGCTGGCCGAACGATCCTGAGCCGGCTTTCGTACACGAGCTTGCCAAACGCCTCGTTGATCGCTTTGAGGTCGTGGCGGTAGTGCCGCACGCTCCTGGGACAGCCGCCGATGAAATGATGGATGGCGTACGCGTACTGCGTTATCGCTATGGACCGGCGGCGCTCGAGACGCTTGTGCAGGACGGCGGAATGATGACGCATCTAAGGCAAAGTCCTTGGAAATGGCTCCTCGTGCCGGGTTTCCTCATCCTGCAATGGGTATCGGCGCGTCGATTGTTGGTCCCGGGAACTATCGTGCACGCTCATTGGATCGTGCCCCAAGGATTGATTGCACGATGTCTTCCATGCCCATACATGGTGACCTCGCACGGAGCGGATATGTTCATGCTTCGGAGCCCTTTCGCAATGGCAATCAAGCGATCCGTGCTCGCACGCGCGCGCGCCTTCACGGTCGTGAGTCGCGCCCTGCAACAGTGCGCCCGCGATTCCCTGAACGCCGGGTCTGCGGTCGTGCGGTCGATGGGGGTCGATCTCAAACACCGTTTCACGCCTGATCGATCGACCGCACGTGATCGATATGAAATTTTGTTCGTTGGCCGGTTGGTTGAAAAGAAGGGCATCGACACGTTGTTGCGCGCCATGCCCGAGGTCGTGCGCCGGCATCCAAGGGTGAAGTTGACGATTGTCGGACACGGACCGCTACGACATGTCCTGGGTGTGACGGCAAGCGATCTAGGCGTCGAATCCCACGTAAGGTTCGTGGGCTCTGTTGCGCAAGAAGCGCTTCCAGCTCTTTATAGGCGGGCTGCAGTATTCGCTGCGCCGTTCATTCTTTCCCGATCCGGAGACCAGGATGGCCTGGGTCTCACGGTAGTCGAGGCGCTGGGGTGTGGTTGTCCGGTTATCGTGGGTGCCGTGCCTGCGACAGACGACATAATTGCCGAGGCACGATCGGTCCGTCCGATCGCACCAGGTGATGCAGGAGCGCTGGCGACGGCGTTGAACGAAGTACTGGAGGATCCGACAGCTGCCGCCGTCGCTGCCGCGATCGATCGAAACGCCTTGGTGGCGCGCTTCGACTGGGAGAGCGTCGCCGATGAATATGCGGAAATGCTGCAAAAGCTGGTGCTATGAGCGCACGATCTAGCGGGCCGACTTCAGCATGCGGCGCATTAACCGATGCGGCGGCCTATGACATGGCATCCGTCGCGGCCATAACGGTGACGTTCCACTCTGATCTAGCACTGCTTGAAACTCAGTTGCAAGCGCTGCAAGACGTGCGTCGACGTATCGTCGTCGACAATGCATCTCCACCGGAATCGCGTCCGGCACTGCGTCAAGTGGTGCAACGGACAGGCGGGGAGTTGATCGAACTTTCGGAAAATCGAGGTCTCGCTGCCGGTCTTAATGCTGGAATTTGCCGCGCATGCTCTGACGACAATGTTCGTACCGTGCTTCTACTCGATCAGGACTCGGTATTCGAAAGGTCCGTGCCGCAGGCCATGCTGTCAGCTCTTCACGATATTCAAATCGCGACAGGCAAACTCGCGTGCGTTGGACCGACCATGCTTGATGTATCGAGCGGCTTGTCGCATGGGTTTCACGTCATTCGGGGATGGCGGTGGGCAAGGATCTACCCGCCGGCCGATACAAAGACATTTCTTCCCGTCGCAAATCTAAACGGTAGCGGCATCATGGCGTCGGTTGAGCTCATCGAGCAGGCGGGCTTGATGGAGGAGCAACTCTTCATCGACCACATTGATACAGAGTGGTCGTTCCGTGTTCTTTCCAAGGGTTTTCGATTGTATGGCCTTCCATGGCTGGCGTTTCGCCACATCATGGGTGAGTCGAGCCGGCGCTTTTGGTTATTTGGCTGGCGGGTGTGGCCACAGCGTAGCCCGCTCAGGCACTACTACCTGTTCCGGAATACCGTGAGATTGTTACGCCGAAACTACGTTCCACCGACGTGGAAAGGTTGGGCTGTCGTGAAGTTGATACTTACCATCTGCGTCACGACCATTATGGACAAGCGAAGGACCATGCAACTGCGCATGATGCTTCGCGGCGTGATCGCTGGATCACGGGGGCGTGATGGTTAGCTCAAATGCCGCATGTCAGGTTCCGGCGATGACTGACCAACTGACACACGCGATCATCGTGGCTTTCCACCCTGATATCGATCAGTTGCGTACCCTGGCGAAGCGTCTGCTTGAACAGGTCGGGCATGTTCACATCATGGACAATACCCCATCCGATTCGCCCCGATTTAGGGCTGCTTCTGCCGCATTTTCCGGCAATTCGCAGATCTCAGTCGTTCCGTTTGGTCGCAATCTCGGTGTGGCTACCGCTTTAAATAACGGTATCAGGAATGCGATTGCGGCCGGGGCCAGTCATGTGCTTCTCAGTGACCAGGACAGCCTGCCGATGCAAGACATGGTGGCCCGCTTGATGTCCACCCTTCGTGACTTCGAAGCGCATGGCGTCATGGTGGCTGTGGTCGGTCCAGATTTCGTGAATGATATCGATACGCGCTCCTTTCTGTTCGAGCATGTCGATTCGCGTTGGCCTATCTATCGCAGCACTAGACCCAGCATAGAGCGCCCGGTCATTGAAGTTGTCGCGGTTATCTCGTCGGGATCTCTCATTCCGATAAACGCATTGAACGCCATCGGGGGCATGTGCGATTCATTGTTCATTGATTACGTCGACTTGGAGTGGTGCGAGCGGGCACGTGCGAGGGGGTATGTCTGTCTCGCCGATGGCAGGGCCACGATGTCGCATAAGATGGGAGAGGATCGTCTTCGATTTTGGCTGATGCGGTGGAGGACCATCTCCCGCTACGGTGGAGTGAGACTTCGCTACCAAGCGCGAAACGTTACCTATCTGGCGACGAGGCCCGGAGTCACCTGGAGGTTTCGTGTCGGAGCCATCTGGTTTCTTCTGGGCAAGTTATACGCATATTCAGTTACCCTCGACGCACGGGGGAAAAGCGTTTTGGCCCTGGGACGTGGCATCATTGCCGGCCTATTGGGGCGACTCGGTCCGAACTGAGCGCTTGCGTGACAGTTCCAGGAGGACGATGGTCCACGCTGCGATCGCGAGTCCACTTTCGGAAATAACCAGCCCGGCCCCAAGTCCGGCGAGGCCGTAGCGGTTTCCGAGTAACGTCAGGCTTGCCACTAGTAGTAGGACTCCCGCCACATCCAGCGCGATTCGACGAGAGGGCCGGCCGAGCGTAAGCATGATGTTCGTGCCAGCCAATCGTAGGCTCATGGCCGGAATGGCGAGGGACATAATGGGAAGGACTTGGTCCAGTGCCTTGAAGCGCTGCCCCACAAGCAGGTGCAATAACGGCGCGCATACGTTCAACCCTATGGCTGCGGCCACTCCTAAAAGTAGGCATCCCACAGCGACCGTCCTGACCAGACGCTGCATTTCGTCGCCGGCGGAATCTGCGTTTGCAAATAGTCGGGGTTGTGCCGACATCAACAGTCCGACGATCGGCAGGGTGCCAGCGAACACTACACGGGACATGGTTGCGTAGATGCCAGCATCCCATGCGGTCGTCGCGTTGAGCGCCACGATTTTGTCGATTTCCATCGACCCAGCCGTCACCCCACTGGTGGCGCAATACGCGAGTCCGTCGAAAAATTCATGGCGCTTAGGCCAGCGAGGGGATCCCCACAGCGGAATGAATCTCGCCGCGATCGTCGCCGTGGCGCACAGGCCCACGGCCGTCGCCACTAATTGTGCGGTGACATAGGCGTCGATGGGTCCATCCGGACCGTAGGCGAATAGGCAGGCGCCCAAAGCGACGGCACGGAAGAGCAGTACCAGCCACTGGACCATTTGGCTGAGTGGAACCTTGTCGATAGCCTGGAGGCTCGCGCTGATCTGCATTGCCAGCGGCATGACGACTATTTCGCTAACCGCAATGATGATAAGCGTATGGCGGTCCAGCGTCACGTGCAGGAGGGTGGACGCAGCGATTACGTATGCAAAGGCTATGAGCGGGCCGAGAAGAAGATGTTGCGGCCAGGCGAATCGCCATATGTCCGCGGCGAGGAGTGGACTGCGCTTGGAGCGAGCGATTACCGTTACGCCTGCACCAAGATTTGGCAGAATGCCGAGAATGACCGCGAGCGATGTGGCAGCAGCCATCTGTCCATAGGTTACAGGCCCGAGGTAACGCGCCGCGAACGTGAGTGTCGCTGCCTGGGTGATCACTCGAAGTGCGAGGGCGCCCCCAGTGAGCATTGTCATCCGTCGAAGGGATGATGTCATGGCCGCGACGTCGGTTCGGCGGGCTCGCCCGAACGGTCAAAGGTGGTCCGTAGCTCGCGGATGTCCCGCTCATAGCGGCCAGCCACGTTTAGCGGCCTGAGAGCCTCTATCTCGTTAAGTGCCTGATCCCGCATTCCAGATTGAATCAACATTCTGACAAGGCCGATACGGTAGGCGCCTTCGTTTGGTGCGGCATCGACGGCCTTTCGTTGAAGTTGCAATGCGAGTTGGTGATTGTCCAGGGATTCCCATGCAAAATTCGCATACATGGCTATCAGTCGGGCCGACACGCGTGAGTGGGACATCGCCGCGCGGAACGACTTATCGAGTTCAGTCGCTGGGAAGTCACACAATCCCTGGTTGAGACATGATGAAAGGGAACCGAGCGAGCTTTCGTCCTGGACCGTCGCAGGACGTTCGGTAAGCTTACCCTGCAAACTTGTCCACCACGTAGGCTTTACCGGCCGATGGAGACGGGCATTGAAGAAAATCAAGGCTTGCTGGGGAAGAATCGATGAGCCCGGCAAGTCCGCCGCGCGTTCCAAAGGCGCATAAGCCTTCTGCGTCGAAGGAGATGCCGGATCGTAGTGCGATTCGATGATATACGCACGGCCGAGTTCGTACTGGGCACGCGGCGATGCCGGAGCGCGCCGGCCTAGCTCCTCGGCTAACCCAAGAGGCGAACCCCATGCGTATGCGGTGACCAGCGTCGCGTGCAGCGCTACGATGATCAGGCAGATGGGAACGATCAGCACCGAGCGGCGCCATTTATATGGAGTGTGGTGAACCGCCAAGGCAATCAGGTCGGTCACTGCGAGAACGACGCCAATGCTTGCGAAGTAGTTCCGGTGTTCGTACACAAGTTCCAACGGCAATACCGTTGCCGTGAGTGTGTGACAGGCGAAGAAGAGGGCGATACCCAAGGAAAAGAGGGGGAGGCTACGACGAAGGATCCATGCAAACACCGCCAGGGTTGTAAGCCCGATGATGGAAGCCGTGGTTGTCCACGGCGTAAGCCAGCCTGTGCTCTGCACGAAGTCGTCGTGATAGAAGGACAAGTCGTTGAGCGTGGGTAGGACTGTCCAGCGCAAATAATCCACCAGGATGCGAGGTTCGCTCAGAAGTCGCGTGGTGAGTGTGAAATCCCGCGTGGCCCAAGTCCGGTCGTCCAAAATGCCTGGTCCGAGCCATGCGGCGCCTATGAGAATCGGTGGCACCAGCATGACTCCGTAAGCCCAGGCGAGGCTATGGGCAAAACTTCCGTCCGACCATCGAAAGTGGAAGACGCAGGTTTCCACGCAAAGCGCGTACAAGGGCAGCAGGATCGCGGTTTCCTTTGCCATCAATCCGGCGGCGGTAGCAGCGACGATGCAGGCTATCGCAGGGAGAACGATTTTGCCGGACCTCCTGGCAAGCCTGCTCCTGACGCGCACGTATCCGATCAGCCCAAGTAGAACAAACAGGTTCGCAAGGCTTTCCATGCGTTGCACGACGTACAGCACGGCGGTCAGGTTGATTGGCAGTACCAACCACGCAAAAGATCCAGCTGCGGCGATCGCCGTGATCCGATACTCGATCCATGGCTTGTCCATCACACGCATCAGCATGCGAAAGAGAACGAAGACCAGTAATCCGTTGAGTAAGTGGATCAGTAGGTTGGTAACTTTCATCGCACCGGGATCAAGCCCGGTGAACAGGACGTTCGCGGCAAAGGTGAGGGATGCAAGGGGGCGTTTTAGTTCACTCGACGGTGATGAGAGCGCGGCGGCCACGAAGCTGGCCAGGGAGACCTCCTTGGGCTGGACCGCCGTGTTGTCGACGATATTGGGAAAATCGTCAAAGACGAATCCTCCCGACAAGCCTGGGGCATAGATCGCCGCGACGACGGCGTATGACAACGCTATTCCCAGTAAGGTCCATAGGGGCCGCGTGAAAGGACGCGACCTCACTTCGGGTCTCCACCGATTTCGCCGTTCTGGAGGGCCTGGCGGAAAGCCTTGATCGCGGTCGTCAGACGGCGGTCCGGACCGTCCTCGGCACGCGAAAGTGAGGCAAGTACTTCGCGGCAGCCGGCGGTGTCACCCAGGGAGGCGTCCAGCTGGAAAAGGAGGACGCCAATACCGTTGTTACGGCCGCTGTCACGCCATGCCCGAAGCACCAGTGCCCTCGCCTCGCCGATACGGCCGCTTTCTGCAAGAACGCGGCCAGTGTTGTATCGCGTTCGCCACGTGGCCTGTGCGCCCGCGTCCTCGTCCGAGGTGTCTAGCCACTCTTGGATGATGTTGGCGACTCGAGGCGCATCCACGTGCTCGCAGCCTTCTACCAGCCGGTTTGTTAGTGTCTCCCACGCGACCATGGTGTAGGTCGTTATGCGCCCGCCGGTGCGTGCTGCGAGTTGATCGTAGAGTGACGCCGGTGCCACCGATACATCCGCGGCGCAGTAAGCCAGAAGGCGCCAGAGCGTGGCGGTTGGAAGCTCAGCTTTGGGGCTGTGGCGTTCGGACATGTCGATATATCGAAGCGCGCCATCGAGGTCCTTTGCTGCCATGGCGCGACCCGCGAGGTTGGACAGCAATCGCGGCGAGTCGGGGTTATACCCATATTGCACCGCATAGAAAGTCGGTGCGTCCCTCCAGCCGGAGACCTGACTCCACGTTCCCACGCCGTAGATGACCAGAGCTGCACCACCACAAGCGAGCAAAGCACGGCGAACATGGGGTTTTTCCGCGCTCTTACCTAAAGCGAGACGAAATAGCCCTATCACCGCGATCAACGCAAACAAGGCTGCGCCATAATTTCGATGGTCGAAGTACAACTCCAGGCTGATAGGACCGGCTTCGAGCGCATGGCTGATGAGATACGCGAAGACCCCAAACGTGAACAAGGGTGCCAGGTGACGTGATGCGATAGCCGCGCTGATGGCCGCGAGCCAGGCCAGTAACGAAATCGCTGTACTCGGTGGGCTCCAAATGCTTGTGGATACTGGATAGGTGTCGTGGAACAGGCCCATTCGAGAACCAACGGGAAAGAACGTCGTTTGCGCGTAGCTCCAAATGACGCGTGGCTCGGTCATCAATCGCTGTGGGAGCGTGAAGTCACGGATGGTGTAGCCGCTTGTGATCCACTGAGGGTGGGTTGCGACGTACAGAGCGGCGACAAAGGCTGGTAAGCAGACGGTCAGTACAAAAAAAACATTGATCTGGCGAGGCCGGTGCCGGCGGTCGAGGATCGTGTACTCGAGCGCTGCAGCAAGCGGCAGTGCAAGTAGCCCGGTCTCTTTGGCGAATCCCGCTGCCAATGCGAGGAGAGGTACGGCGATCCAGAGTGCTCCGGTGGCTATGAGGGATCCATGCCGCATGCGTAAGCGTAAGCTCAGATAGAGGGCGAGCGTCGCGAACGTGAGCATCGTGGATAATTGCGCCATGCGTTGCACCACGTACAACACAGTGCTTACCTGCATGGGAAGCCATAGCCACATCGTGGCGACAAAAGCCGCCAACCACGGAGCCAAGCGGCGACCGATTCCGACACATTCGAAGACGAGAGTGACGAGCCGCCAGGCTATGGCGCCGCAAGCGAGATGAATTCCAAGGTTGACGGCCTTGAACGTAAAGGCATTCAGTGTCGGGTCGACCCAGGCATTGCCGAGGAAAGTCAGCATGCTCAGTGGCCTGCCGCCCGGCCCTGACCGGTTATCCATGACGACGCCACGCCAGGTCAGGTGTCCGTCCACCCAGCGTTTCAGGGGGTCCAGGTTGCCGATGTCATCGAGCAGGAACGGGCCGTGCAATCCCGCAGCATAGATCGCGATGGTCAGGACCACCACCAGAACGGCAGCAATCCATGGGAAATAGCGTCCTAGGATGGCGTTATGTGCAATTGCCTTGTACAAGCGTGCTCCGACATCGTTGGTTGCGCCGGAGTCATGGATCAACTACGGCACGTACCGGGAAGATACTTTGCAGTGAGATTGCCGGGGGTGCCGAAACCGGCAGCGCCGTTACAGCTCCACGTGATAATGCCACCGGAAGCCGTTGGCGTCAGCGTAAAGTACCTGCCGTCCACATTCGTCCCATCGATATTGCGGTAGGTGACGTGGATGATGCCACCCGTCTTGATTTCAACCTGGCTGACGTAGGTACTGGAGGCGGTCTGGTACCCCGCTTCGATTGCGGATGCAGGGAAGGCTCCACGTGTACCATAGGATTCGGCCACCGCATATTTCGCCGCGTCGGCGAGAACGATTCCCTCGGAGACCTTCGCCCTCTTCGTATAGTCCTGATATTGGGGAATTGCGATTGCCGCCAGGATCGCGATGATCGCCACGACGATCATCAGTTCAATGAGTGTGAAACCTCTCGCTGCTGCCTTCATCGCCGTCCCCTTTCATGCCCCCTGTAGGCATGGCTTGTAGATAAGAAGAGGGCTCCCGAAGGAGCCCTCTTCTTGCCGCGGAAGAACGTGTTTTTCTTCCGGTGCATCGTCTTTCGGTATGGCTTAGTTCGTCTTGCGGCAATTGGCCGGCACGAACTTGGTGCCGATGGTACCCGTGCTACCGCCGAGGCCAGCCGCGCCATTGCAATCCCACTGGATCGAACCACTGCTGGCCGTCGGAGTGAAGATGACGGTCTGAGTGTCGATAGCGGCGTCCTTGATGTTCTTGTACTTGACGGTGATCACGCCCTTTGCGCCAATGCCGACGCTGTCGACATATGTGCTCGTTGCCGTCTGGTATCCCGCTTCCGCATTCGTGATCGGCCACGCGCCCTTGGCCTGATACGTCTCCGACACAGCCAGCTTGGCAGCATCGGCAAGGACGAGGCCTTCCGAAACCTTGGCGCGCTTGGTGTAGTCCTGGTACTGCGGGATGGCGATGGCGGCCAGGATCGCGATGATCGCGACGACGATCATCAGTTCGATGAGCGTAAAGCCCTTCTGCATAGTCTTCATGGAACTTCCTCGAATTGGTTAGCTAACCGTAGATAGTGGTGCCCCCTGAGCTCTAGCGCCGGATCTCCTAGGCTGATCCGGTTCCCCCTCATCACTGGTACGAGGTATTAACCAGGAAGCTCACCCCCCGATATAAGCACGTAATGTGCCATTTAGGAGGGACATCCGCCCGCGTGCCGTGGGCGTGGTGATTTTGCACACATGCATGGATTCAGCAAGGATGATGCGTTGCAATTGCCGAGTAGATCACGCTCGCCAAAAGGGTGGTGACGCACAGGGTCAGAAGGTGACGCTAGAGGTCGGTTTTGTGCGCTAATTTTTGGCCGTCCCGACGTCGTACCCACGTCACGAGCCGAGCTATGGCATAAACGGTCATCAGCATTTCAACGCCGCGATATGGGGTGGCATAACGGGCGTCCGACTGCAGGATCGTGAAGATCGCCGTGATAAACAGGCCTAGGAGCGCGGTGATCTTCAGACCAGTGGGTGCGGCGGGGGAAACCAACGCCAGCAGCGTCCCGACGGCCGCGGCCAGCATCACCATGGGATTCAACAGGAACAGCAGGCCGGTCAGCCCGCGCCACAGGGGATTGAATAGCAGGGGGGAATTCAGCGTCGGGAAGACGTAGATATCACCCTGGCCGATCCCAATATCCCAGCCCCACAGATGAGTCGGCTTCGATGCATACCAAGCCAGTGTGCGCAGCGGGTCCTGGGCCAGCCGTCCAGTCATGGCGGACAGACCGGCCATCCGATCTCGCGTCATCCCGGTGTATTCAGCATCGATCGCCTGCATGATCGCTATCGCCTCGGGATTACCGGCAAGCTGTCCCCGATAGGCGGCGTGGTATTCCGGCCATGCGCCCTGTACCAGATTCATCATCGCGCGGTCAGTTGACGACTGGCCGGCGGGCAAGCTTGCACCACGCAGGCCCCAGGCGCCGGTGGGCACGGCAAAGCCTATGACGAACAGCGTCCACAGCAGGCGGCGTGGCTTATTCCGATAGAAAAAAAAGAGGGCGAGTAGGGGCGCAAAAGGAAGAATTACCACGTTAGTCAATGCGGCGAGCCCAAAACTGACACCTGCGGCGACGTACCAGCCTTGGGCTCCCCTTCGTATAGCGGTATCAGTGAGCAAGAGGGCTGCCGCCACTAGCGCTCCCATCAGGGTCTCGCTGAGAACATAGCCTCCGAGCGTGATGAGGTGAGGCCAGATCGCCATAAGGATTCCGACGGCCAGTGCGGCGGCATAGCCAAGCCAGCGGCGGGCCAGGATCATGAATCCCATGACGGTAAATGTCGACAGAAGGCACTGGGTGTCGAGCAGGACGCGATAAAAAGTCTCGCCGGTACCGGTCGCCGACAGGATCAACGCAAGAAATGCAGGGTAGCCGGGGTCGCGAAAACTGTCTGGAGTCAGGATCGCTGCATCAGGTGGGGCTATGGAAAAAACATGGTGCCTTGCCATGTTGAATGCGTACGAGAAGTATTGGACGGCATCCCCACGCAGTGGGTGGTCGACGATTGCCAGGTTGACATAGGCCAGGCGTAGCAAAAGCGCGATCAGTGCAATGCCCCCCATCGTTGCCCACTGCGCTACGGCAGGCCCTTTTCTGGCAGCGTGGTTCATATGCA
>Ga0136846_1222544_pt1 | contig 12641 bp, 9 predicted proteins | sample HopSoiMetagenom2_FD_96841 | JGI IMG/M metagenome (GOLD analysis project Ga0136846, IMG submission 96841) | Grasslands soil microbial communities from Hopland, California, USA - 2 Assembly 2016 (version 4) | ecosystem: Environmental > Terrestrial > Soil > Grasslands | place: USA: Hopland...
CGGCCGCCGAAGAGCAGCAGACCACCGAAGGCCAGGGCGTACGCCGTGATGACCCACTGGCGGTTGCCGTCGGATATGCCCAGGTCCTGCTGTGCGGACGGCAGCGCGATGTTCACGATGGTCGCGTCCAGCACGACCATCAGCTGGGCGAGCGCGATGAAGCTGAGCGCTTTCCAGCGGTTGGAATGGGAGTCGGCTGCCGCCTTGGCGGTGGCCTGAGCTGTTTCAGACATGGGGATACCCACTTCGGGACTTCGTGGCGAAAAACGATGAGAGCGGTTTACGAGGCGGTTACTGGTTGCGACGACTGACCGGCGCCGAGCGCCGAGCGCCGAACTCATCGATGTCGGTGCCTGGCAGCGGCCGGGCGAGCCGGCTGACGGCGACCATCGGACCGCCGGACTCCGCACCGGGGCGCAACTGCCCGGCGTCTCGGGTGCGCTGCAACATTTGCCCGACCAGTTCCATCAGCCGCTCGCGTGCGACGAACAGATCGGGGCGATCCGACTCCACCCGACTCGGCGCGGTACAAAGCCTCCACCGATATCGGAGCGGTTCACTGTGTGCAGATCTCAGCCGACGAGCTTGTTGCTCTTGCGGATCTGTCCGTCGAAGACCCCGGCGGGAAGGATACGGTGCGCCGCGCTGACGAGCCGGGCCTGCCGGCCGGCGGTGTACCGCACCTTCGGCTTGGAATCGGTGGCGGCCGCGACGATCGCCTTCGCGACGACGGAGGGGTCGTCGCCCTCCTCGTTGACCGCCAACGCCACCTGGTCGGCGATGCGCCGCTGCTCCGCGTAGATCTGCAGGGGCATGTCGGGCTCGACGGTGTTCGCCTCGAACGAGGACTTGGTACCGCCCGGCTGGACGATGAGGGCCCGGATCCCCTGTTCACGGATCTCGTGGTCCAGGGACTCGGTGAACCCCTCGAGCGCGTGCTTGGACGCCGAGTAGTTGGCCATGTAGGGCGCGGGGAGGAACCCCAGGACGGACGAGATGTTGATGATGCGCCCGCTTCCCTGGGCGCGCATGTGCGGGAGAACGGCCTTGGTCATACGCATCACACCGAAGACATTGGTGTTGAAGAGGCGCTCGGCCTGCGCGAGAGAGTTTTCCTCCCACGCGCCCGAGGAGCCGATGCCCGCGTTGTTGACCAGGACGTCGATCCGCCCGAACCGCTCGATCACCTGCTTGACCGCGGCCTCGACCGAGTCGTCGCTGCCCACGTCGAGGGCGAGGAACGTCACGCCGTCGCGACGGTCGGCTCCCGACGTCTTCCGGCTCGTTCCCACCGTCTCGAAACCCGCCGCGGCGAGCGCCAGGGCGGCCTCCTTGCCGATACCGGTGGACGCGCCTGTCACGAGTGCCACCGGTCGGTTTGTTGCAGTCATTGTGGCCTCCAGAGCCATTGTCGTACGCTCGTATGCCTTACGTTCATACGACCATACGGGCGTCGTCGGCCGATGGCAAGTGGTCGCGTCGGGCGGTTCGAGAAGGATCAGCGACCAGCATCGGCTCGACGCAGCTCTCCTTGGAGCGGAAACAGCGCCACACCCACGTGACCATCCGAGCCATCAGCCTCGGGAGGGTGGACAAGCAGATGAGTTCTCCCCCATATCGCCACAGGCGAAGACGGAGTGAGTGGTACCGCGGTACCACTGGCCGGCCAAAGTGTCTCCTGTGGTCCCAGGGCCGCGACCGACAGCTCCCCTAACTTCGAACGCAGATGCCGCGGTACGTCCGTGGCCGAGTTCGAGGCGAGGGCCAGAGGCATGATCGAAGCACGTGAGCTGACGAAGCGGTACGGGGACAAGACGGTCGTCGACCACCTCAGCTTCACCGTCAAGCCGGGTGAGGTGACCGGCTTCCTCGGCCCCAATGGCGCGGGCAAGTCCACCACGATGCGCATGATCATCGGTCTGGACTTCCCCACCGGTGGTTCGGTCACCGTCAACGGACGCGCATACGGCAAGCACGCCGCGCCGCTGCACGAGATCGGCTCCCTGCTGGAGGCCAAGTCCGTCCATCCGGGGCGTACGGCGTTCAACCACCTGATGGCACTCGCGTACACCCACGGCATCGCGCGCAGCCGGGTGGACGAGGTGATCGAGCTGGCCGGGCTGACCAGCGTGGCCGGCAAGCGCGTGGGCGCCTTCTCGCTGGGCATGGGACAGCGGCTCGGCATCGCCGCGGCCCTCCTCGGTGACCCGGCGATCGTCATGCTCGACGAACCGGTCAACGGCCTCGACCCCGAGGGCGTGCTGTGGGTACGCAACCTGCTGCGCCAACTGGCGGACGAGGGACGGGCCGTGATGCTCTCCTCGCACCTGATGAGCGAGACCGCGCTGATCGCCGACCACCTGGTGATCATCGGACGCGGGCGGCTGCTCGCGGACACCACGGTGGACGACTTCACTCAAGCGGCCGGCGGCGGTGGCGTGAAGGTCGCCTCCATCGAGGCCCGAAAGCTGCGTTCGCTGCTGGCCGGCCCGGACGTCACCATCAGCTCCTCCTCCGCCGAGGAACTGGTGGTCTCCGGACGCGACGCCCATGAGATCGGGGCGATCGCCGCCCAGCACGGGGTGGCGCTGTACGAACTCACCCCGCAGTCCGTCTCCTTGGAGACCGCGTTCATGGAACTCACCAGCGATGCCGTGGAGTACCACAGTGCTCCCGTGGACGCCTCCCGAAAGGCCGCCTGATGACTGCCACCACTCTTCCCCCGGGCCCTGCTCGCACGACGGTGCACAAGGTGACCGGCCGCCGGGTGCTGCGCTCGGAGTGGGCCAAGTTCTGGTCGCTGCGCTCCAGTTGGATCACCCTGGCGGTCGCGCTGCTCCTGCTGATCGCCCTCGGGTCGATCGCCTCCGCCACCTACAGTCCGGACGCCGTCGCGAACCAGGGACCGCCGGGCCCTGGCTCCGGCGACAGCGACGCGGTCAGTCTGGCCCTGCTCGGCGTGACCTTCGCGTCGCTGGCCGTGGGCGTGCTCGGGGTGCTGATCTCGGCGGGCGAGTACAGCACCGGCATGATCCGGTCCACCCTCGCCGCGGTTCCGCGGCGGCTGCTGGTGCTGTGGTCGAAGAGCGCCGTGTTCGGGGTGGTCGCGTTCGTCCTCGCCACTATCGGCGCGCTGGCCGCGTTCCAGCTGGGCACGCTGGGCCTGCACGGCCAGAAGATCGCGCTGACCATGGGCGACGACGGGGTGCTGCGCAGCCTGGTGGGCGCCGGCCTCTACCTCGGCCTGGTGGGTGTGTTCGGCGTGGCACTGGGAGTCGTGCTGCGTTCCTCGGCCGGGGCCATCGCGGTCCTGGTCGGCGTCCTGCTCATCCTGCCCGGACTGGCCACGCTGCTGCCCGACTCGTGGGAGGACTCGGTCACCCCCTATCTGCCCAGCAACGCGGGATCGGCCATCTACGCCCTGCACGAGGCGTCGAACTCCCTCTCCCCCTGGGCGGGACTCGCGGTCTTCGCCGGCTGGGTGGCGCTGACTCTGGCCGGGGCGGCCGGGCGGCTGGCCCGGACCGACGCCTGACCAGCGCAACGAGGACAATGGGGTTCATGACCTGGCAAGGGGCGTCGGCCGCCGAGGACACCGCCCAGGGGGCACCGCTCCCGCCCCCTGGGCTCGACGCCGCCTGGACGCACCCGTTCCTGGGCCGTCTGCTGCGCGGGCAGGGCCGGCAGCAGCGGCTGGACCGCCGGCATCCGTGGCTCCTCGACACGGCGGTGGTGTTCGTCGTCGCCCTCATCAGCCTGCCCGACCTGCTTTCCAGAAGCGACAACGGGCCCTTCGGGGAAACGAGCTTTCGCGGCGACCTGCCCTCCGGCGTCCCGTTCGCCTTCGCCGCCGCCCTCATCATTCCGCTGTGGTGGCGTCGAAGGGCCCCGGCCGTCACCTGTTTCGTGATCGCGCTGGTGAGCCTCGCCCAGTGGTCGCTGGGCCTGTGGCAGCAGGCCGGCATCAGCGCGCTCGTGGCCCTGTACAGCCTGGCCCTGCACGGTTCCCTGCGGGCGCTGGGCTGGGCCGCCGCGCTGACGGCCGTCGAACTGACGCTGGCCGTCGGAGTCCTGGTGCACGTCGACCATCCGCTGCTCGGCCTCTTCTTCCTGCTGGGCACGGCGACGTCTGCCGTCGCCATCGGCCTGACGCTGCGCATCCGTCGGATGTACCTGGCCGCGCTGGAGGACCGTGCCGGGCGCCTGGAGGTCGAGCGCGACCAACGCGTCCGGCTCACCGCCGCCGCCGAGCGCTCCCGGGTCGCACGCGAGATGCACGACATCGTCGGCCACAACCTCTCCGTCATGGTCAGTGTCGCCGACGGCGCCGCCACCCTCGCCGCCAACAGGAACGAACAGTCCGCCGAGGCCCTGCGCATCCTCGGCGACACCGGACGGCAGGCCATGGGCGAACTGCGCCGCGTCCTGGGCGTGCTGCGCGAGGAACAGGAAGACGTACGACCACTCAGCCCGCAGCCGGGAATCCGCGATCTGGACCCCCTGCTGGCACGGGTCCGCTCGGCGGGGCCGACGGTGACCTACCGGACCGTGGGCGATCTCGACACACTGGGCGGCGGCGTCCAGCTCACCGTGTACCGCATCGTCCAGGAAGCCCTGACCAACACACTCAAGCACGCCGGTACGGGCACCACCGCCGAGGTCGCCGTGACCGCCCATGCGGGCAGCGTGCGCATCCGGGTCTCCGACACGGGACCGCCCGGGGCACCCGCGCGGGCGGAGCCGGAACCGCGCACCGGCGGGCCGGGGCACGGCCTGGTCGGCATCCGCCAGCGGGCCGCCATGTACGGCGGAGACGTCACCATCGGCCCCCGCGACACCGGCAACGGCTGGCTGGTGGACATCGCGCTCGACGTGCCGACCGCACCCACCCCGTCGGCATCAGGAGAACACCTGCCATGACCACCGTGCTGATCGCCGACGACCAGCCCCTGCAGCGCATGGGCTTCCGCATGCTCATCGAGGGCACCCCCGGCCTCACCCCGGTCGGCGAGGCCGAACACGGCGCCGAGGCCGTCCGCCTGGCAGCCGAACTACGGCCCGACGTCGTCCTCATGGACATCCGTATGCCCGGCATGGACGGCCTCGAAGCGACCCGCCGCATCACCGCCACCGGCGGCCGCACCCGCGTCCTCATCGTCACCACCTTCGACCTCGACGAGTACGCCTACGACGGCCTGCGGGCCGGAGCCAGCGGCTTCCTGCTCAAGGACGCGCGACCCGAGGAACTCGTGGCGGGCATCCGGGCCGTCGCGAGCGGCGACGCCATCGTGGCCCCGAGCCTGACCCGGCGTCTGCTGAACGCCTACGCCCACCAAGTCCTGGCACCCGCCGGCGCCGCTGTTCCCGCGGACCCGCGGTTGCGGACGCTCAGCGAGCGCGAACGCGAGGTCCTGGTCGCCATCGGCCGGGGCTGGACGAACGCGGAGATCGCCGAACGGCTCCACCTGACCGAGTCCACGGTGAAGAAGCACGTCGGACGGGTCCTGGCCAAGATCGGCGCCCGCGACCGCATCCAGGCCGTGATCACGGCGTATGACGCCGGGCTGGTCAGAGCCGGGCAGTGACCGACCCGGCACCCCTGCGGCCGCGGTTACCCGGTCATCCCCTTGCTCCGGCGGGTCTCCTGGGGTCGCCGTGCCGGGCGGACCCGCTCATCGGCCCGATGCCGGCCGGACGAGGCGAATCCCGCCCCGTGCTCACGACCGCCTCACGGGCACCGTCTCGCCAGGTGTGATGCCGCCTTCGCCGAACGCGTCCACGGCTACCCAGTACTCCGCTTCGGCATTGAGTGCCCCCAGGTCGAGCGCGGTCTGCTCGTACACCAGCCAGCTGTGGTAGAGCTTCTGCGGATGGCGGCCGTAACGGATGTTGTAGCCCGTCGCCCGGCCGGCGGCGTCCCACTCGATCCTGGCGGTGCGGCCGTCGACACGACGAGCCCGAGCACGTACTGAGTCCGGGGCCGCGCTGTCCGCCGTACCGAAGACCCGTAGTCCGCTCACCGCGAAGACGCCGTCGAACGGCATACGGCCACCGGTGACCCGGACGAACCGGGCGCGTAGCGGTGCGCCGAGCACGATGAACGCATGTGGGGCATCGGCGTCCGCTCCGCGGGAGTCCCGCACGACGGTCCACTGCTGCCCGTCCTGCGAGACGTCCACCACGATCTCCGCGGGCTGGTGACTGGGAAAGATGCCGCGCCAGAAGTCGGCGTTCCAGTCGGCCCCTTGGGGGACCTGCGGGGCGAACTCGCCCAGCTTGTGATCCGCCAGGTTGACCTGCACCGCGTGCACGGTCTTGCTCACGCCGAGGTCGACGGTCAGGGACTCGCCAGGTTCACGGCCGGCCGCCGCCCACCAGCTGCGGATGTCCTCGTCGACCGCGGATGCCGGAGTGTGTCCGGAGGCGCACGACGAGGCCGCGGCATCCGCCTGGTACGACAGCAGCATCCAGGGCGGGGGTGTCCACGGATCGAACGGTGCGTCAGGGACGACGAAGGGGTAGTCGGCGAAGTTCTGGTTGCAGAACAGCACGCCATCCTGGTCGAATCCCGCGGGGAAGATCCCGATGCGCCGCTCGAAGTCGTCGTTCACCGAGATGCGCATGGTCGCCGCGTGCCACCAGTTTCCATGACGGTCCCGGAAGGTGCTGCCATGACCTGCGCCGGTGATGAAACCGCCGGGCTTCGCCGAGAACGGGCTGTCGAGCGAGTACTCGAACTGGCCCAGGGGGGTCGAGGCCGTGTAGTAGCCGTCGGCGTACGTGTTGAGTTGCGTGGCGGGCGCGGCGTACTGGAGGTAGTAGGTCCCCTCGTGCTTGGTCATCCAAGCCCCCTCGATGTACGGCTTGCCCTGGAGCCGGGCGAGGAGTTGCTCCTGGTCGGGTCCTGTCGGTGTGGTGACGTAGTCCTCGCCGACCTGTTCCCAGCCGTGCGTTCTGACATCGGCCCGGATCAGGGGCAGTGGTTCGCCGATCCGCTCGAAGGTGTTCGAGAGCCGCGCGCCGTAGAGGGGCGTGTTGTTGTCACAGCCCCAGTAGAGGTAGACGGCGCCGTCGTCGTCCTGGAACAGGCTCGGGTCCCAGAAGGGGAAGGTGCCTGGCGTGACCTGGACGAAATCGTCGGCCGGCGGGTCCACGCTGCGGAAGAAGGGGCAGTTGTCCCGCTTCCTCGACGCGCTGATGTACAGCGCTCCGTCGACCTCCCGGACATCCGGCGCGTAGTCGAGGGCGGGCAGTTTGCTGGTCGGCCTGTACTCCCATCGCACCAGGTCCGCCGAGTGCCAGAACCCCGCTGACATCGACGCGAACAGGTAGAAGCGGTCCCGGTACAGCACGATGGAAGGATCCGCCGCCTCCCGATGCACGCTCCGCCGGGACTCACCGTTGTTCATGCTGTTGACGTGGTGGGAGGAGCGGATGTCCTGGTAGCGGTAGGCGAGGTCGAGCGGATTGCAGATCACGTGCCTGGCAGAGCGCATCGGTCGGTCTCCTGAAGTGAGATGTCGGCGTAGTCGCTCATTGCCCGACTCGGCAACGGCCCGGCGGTCCTGCGGATCAACTGCGGCGCGCGCCGGAGCACCCCTCATCCGTTCGCGAGCGCGTCCAGGAGCCAGTCGCGCCGTACGCACTGCCGCAGCGCGAAGGAGTCGGCCAGCGCAAGCACATCGTCGTCACCGAGGCCTTGGAACACTGCGGCGTACTCCTGGACCAGCGGTTGGCCGAGCAGGAGATGCCGCACGAGCATCTCGATCCACTGGCGGGTGCCGAACGGGTAGGGGGTGAAGTCCGGGAACTCGTCGGCGACGAGTTGTTCGAGTGGCTTCGACAGCTCGCGGATCTCGCCGTCCGGGGAACCCCAGGCTTCCGCGCCCAGACGGTTTTTCTTCGCCATGAACTCGGCGAAGCGCCGGTGGTAGGAGCTGCCCGGGGCGAGGTGGACAAGCCCCTGGAGCCCGACGTCCTTGTAGGTCCAGATCGACCAGCTGGCCTCGTGCCGGCGGTAGATTTCCAGCTGGTCGGCGAGCAGCTGTGCGCACTGCTCGTCCCGGGCCGGGTCACCGGTGTAGACCGGGCCGAACTCACCCACCCAGATCGGGGTGCCGGTCTTGCGCATGTACGCGGTGCGGCGAAGGAAGACTTCCTCGACCTGTTCCTTGTCGACCCGGATCCCGTCCGTGTGGCCGGGATAGCCGCCGGAGCGGGAGAAGCCGGCCCGCGAGTAGTCGTGGCAGGTGTAGACGGTGTTCTCGATGGGTTCGCCGAAGAGGTCGAACTCCGTGGAGTAGCGATTGCCGTCGAGGAAGAGGACGTGGTGCGGATCGATCGCGCGAATCGCTGACACCAGCCGGTCGTAGAAGAGCGGCAGTACCTGCCCGGACTCGTCGGCGGGCTCGTTGATCGGGTTGTATCCGGCCACCCACGGGTTGTCCTTGTAGCGGTCCGCGATGACCTCCCACAGGCGCACGACCCGGTCCTGGAAGTGCGGGTGGTTCCAGAAGGAGGGCAAGTGCGTGGGGTTGTCGGAATGCCATTGGTGGTTCTGGGCGCCGGGCAGGGCGTGCAGGTCGATGACGGTGTAGATGCCGTGCCGTCCGCACAGTTCCACCACGCGGTCGAGCTGGGCGAAGCCCTCCTCGCGGATCTCGAACGGGCTGGCGTCGTCCTCGAAGTGGCGGTAGTTCACCGGCAGACGCAGGCAGTTGAGGCCCTTGGAGGCGAGCAGCGCGGCGTCGGCCTCGGCGAAGAAGACCGTCAGCAGCCGGTCGAAGAACAACTGGTATCGCCGCTCGCCGAGGACCTCCCGTACCGCCGAACGCATGGCGGCTTCGTTGCCGGCAAAACCGGTGATGAAGTTCTCCATGAGCATCCAACCGCCGAGCCCGGCGCCCCGCAGCCGGACCGGTGTTCCGTCGTGGGTTTCCAACCGCGTGCCGGAAACCCTGAGCAGCGGGTTGGGAAGAGCCTGGCGGGAGCGAACGGGGAGCGGTGACGTGACCATGCGGGCGAGGCCTTCCGTGTCGTGGCGTGCGCGGTCTGTGGTGCTGCCGCGCAGGGGCATCGGGAGTGGAGGAGACAGGGGTGGTCCGTCAGCGGGAGTCGTACCGTGACACGGCCGAGTCGTCGTCGCTGTCGCTGACGAAGATCCGTACGTCCCAGGCACCGAGGCGCAGGGTTGTGCCGACCGGTGCGGCGGTGCCGTTCAGCACGTCGGACAACGCCACGGGCGCCGTCACGTGCGCCGGCTCCCAGCTCCAGTTGTGGACGACGTGGACACGGCGTCCGTCCGGCGAGGTCGCGGTGGCGGCCGTGACCGACGGCGGCAGGTCCCGCCAGCCACTGCGCGGGGCGGGCGCCAGCCAGTCCGCCAGCGCCCGGGCGAGGTCGCGGCCCGGGACGGTGCCGACACAGGTGACGCGGCCCGCACCGTGCCGTCGGGTGGTGACGGCCGGCCAGCGGCCGAAATGCGGGTGGTCGTACGCGGCGAGCACTTCGGCGTCCAGGACGGTGAGTCCGTCGACCCAGCGGGTGGCCGTGGCCTGTTCCGGCAGCCGCAGCGGGCTGCCGGGCGCCGCGCGCAGCGGGATGTCGGCCGCCACGTTGCTGAATTCCTCGTAACTGGTCCCGGCCGCCTCGACGAGCCGCCCCGGCGCCGGTTCCCGACGCGCCCGGGCCTCGTGGTCGGCGTAGCCGGTCCGCGGTCCGAGCACCAGGTGGCCGCCCGCGTGTGCGTAGGCCGCGAACCAGTCCAGCGTCGTGTCGGCGGCCAGGTACAGCCCCGGGACGACAAGGACGGGGTGGCGGCGCGCCGCCTCCTGCGGGCTCGCCCCCGGGAGTTCGCCGTTCGGATCGTGCAGCTGGCGGGCGTGCACGATCCGGACCTGGCGTCCCGTCTCGAAGGCACCGCGGTAGAAGGGGTCGAAGATCCCGTGGTAGGCGTTCGTGTCGGGCCCACCGTCGGGGCCGGCCAGCGGCGGGTACTTCTGCATCAGCCACTTGCTCGGCGTCGAGTAGACCATGGTGAGGTCCGCGTCCGGTTCCAGACCGGCGACCAGGGGCCCCGCGGCCTCGAACTCGGCTCCCAGGCGGGCGAGTTCGTGGTAGGTACGGCCGGGTCTGCCGCTGTGCGGGAGGATGCCGCCCACATAGGTCTCGGTACCGAAGTGCAGGGTGTGCCAGTGCCAGTACTCCACCATCCGCGCCCCGCGCGCGACCAGCGCCCAGGCTGCCTGGCGCCACTGGCCGTCGTAGGCCGGGCGGTTGTCCCAAGCGGGCCCGATGGTGCCGGCGTTGGTCTCGGTGACCAGGAACGGGGCCTGGCGGGAGGAGTACATCCAGTCCCCGAGCTGGGCGACGGACCAGGCGCGCTCGGTGGGCAGGAGGGCGTCCTGCATGCCGTAGTAGGGGTTGCCCGCGGCGATGTCCAGGACTTCGTTGAGCTCGTGGTCCTCCACCCCCGGGCGGGGATACGACAGGCAGGTGGTGACGAACTGCGCGGAGTCGGCGAACTCGCGGACGATGCGAGCCTGCCAGGCTACGAACTCTGTGGTCAAAGAGGCCTGGAACTTTCGCCAGGCCACGTCGTACTGCGGCTGGGTGTTGCCGTCGGGGGTCCACAGGTCGGCCCACGTGCTCAGCCGGTGCGACCAGTAGACCAGGCCCCACTCCCGGTTGAGGGTTTCCACGTCGCCGTACTTCTCGCGCAGATGGTCGGTGAAGCGCTGGAAGACAGCGTGGTTGTGGAAGAGTTCCAGGCCGGGCTCGTTGTCCACCTGGAAGCCGATGACCGCCGGATGCCGGGCGTAGCGGGCGAGGATGCGGCGGATGACGCGTTCGGCGTGGAAGAGGAAGGCGGGGTGGGTGTAGTCGACCTCCTGGCGCGCGCCCCAGGGGATACGCTCCCCGGTGCGCCGCTCACCCGCGATCTCCGGGTACTGGCGTGCCAGCCACGGCGGAACAGCGTAGGTCGGGGTGCCCAGGATGACGGATATACCGCGTTCGTGGGCGCCGTCGAGGACCGGTTGGAGCCAGTCCAGGTCGAAGGTTCCGTTCTCCGGCTCCCAGGTCGACCAGACCGACTCGCCGACCCGGATGACGTTGAAATGCGCCTCGGCCATCAGGTCGAGGTCGTTCTTGAGCTGCTCCTCGGCCTGTTCGGTGCCGTAGGGCGGCCGGTACTCGTGGTAGTACGCGGCGCCGAAGAGAACGCGGGCGGGCAAGTCCGCCATGAAGTGAGCCTCCTGAAGGCAGAGTTGGTGCACTGGGGCGGCCGGGGTGATCTGCTGCCCCCCGGATCAGCTGTCGTTGGACGGCCGGCTGTAGGTGGTGCCGTCGATGGTCGTGGTGAGCGTGCCGACCGCCTGGACGTCGTAGCTGAGCGTCGCGGACGGGCCGAGCGGAAGCCTTCGATGCGCTTGGCGCCCGGGTGCCGGCCGGACAGCTGCAGGTCCTCGGTCCACGTGACCAGGCAAGGGCCGTGGCGGTGCCGGGCGTGCAACCGAGCGCCGTGTGGCAGACGCGCTCAACTACTCAGGGTGCCGGCACTGTTGTAGGCGATCTGAACGGTCGCGGGGCCCTGGGCCTTCCCGCGCGAGGTGCATGTACCGGTCGGCTTCGGCTGCTGCGGAGGTGTGTTCCGGGAAGTGGGCGATGATCACCCGGCTGTTGCGGAATCCGGGTTCCGTCGAGTCGGCGCGGCGGTGCGGTGTCGGGTTGGCGCCGAAGGCCACGTTCTCGGTGTGGACGACGGCCGTACTGTCGGCGAGCCGCCCCGGGTCGGCGGCGGCATTCCAGTTCGGGTCGGACCCTGCGTTGATCTGGACGCCACGACCGGTCGCGGAGTCGACGAGCCGGGGCGAGAGGTAGCGGCGGTTGCCTGAGGACCCGATTGCCGCTGTAGACGCCGGCCGGGCCCGAGGGCGGTGCCCCGCGTAGGTGATTCCCAGGAACAGGTACGTCGGGTCGCGGGCTGGGCCGGGTGTTCGGATGCCGCTCCAGTCGGCCGGGACACAGCCGGCGGGACGGGTGCACGCGCCGTCCTGCGGGACGGTCGGCGGCACCCGCAGTTCCTTGATGTCCGGTCGGGTCGCACTCGGCGCGTCCACGTCCGTGCGTCCGCGGTGCCTCTCGCGAGGGTGGAACGCGCACTCCGAACCCTCATGATGGTTGCAGCTTCCTCTCCGGTCGTTGCGTGGTCACTTGAGCGCTCCCGCCGAGAGCCCGCTGATGATGTGGCGCTGTGCGATCGCGTAGAAGATGACGATCGGCAGGACCGCGATGATCGAGGCGGCGAGCAGGATCTGCTGTTGAGGGGACTCCGCCGAGACGAAATTGGTGAGTCCGCGCTGTACGGGCATGAGTGAGCTGTCGTTGAACAGCACCAGGCCCATGAGGTACTCGTTCCAGACCCCCATGGCCTGGATGACGGCCACCGCGACCAGGCCCGGCTTGGCCAGCGGAAGGATGATGCGCCAGAAGGTGCCGAGCAGTGAGGCGCCGTCGATGGCGGCGGCCTCCTCCAGTTCCTTGGGCTGGCTGGCGAAGAACCCCCGCATGATCAGGATGGAGATCGGCAGCCCACCGGCGATGAGGACGAGGATGTAGCCGATGCGGGTGTTGGCGAGCCC
>Ga0136846_1212699_pt1 | contig 12638 bp, 13 predicted proteins | sample HopSoiMetagenom2_FD_96841 | JGI IMG/M metagenome (GOLD analysis project Ga0136846, IMG submission 96841) | Grasslands soil microbial communities from Hopland, California, USA - 2 Assembly 2016 (version 4) | ecosystem: Environmental > Terrestrial > Soil > Grasslands | place: USA: Hopland...
GTCGTCGAGCCCGCTGGCCCGCAGCTCGGGGAGCTCGCGCAGCGCGACCCGGGCGTCGCGGGCCCGGATGTGCGGGAAGGCCTTGGCGATCGCGTCGGTCTCCAGCGGCGGCATGCCCAGCGCCGCGCCGACGTCGCGCACCGCGTGCCGGACGCGGTAGGTGTCCATCGTCGAGACGCAGACGCACCGCTCGCCGCCGTAGCGGTCGAGGATCCGCTCGTAGACCTCCAGCCGGCGCGCCGACTCCACGTCGACGTCTATGTCGGGCAGTGCCTCGCGCAGCGGCGAGAGGAACCGTTCCATCAGCAGGTTGTGGCGGATCGGGTCGACCCCGGAGACCCGGAGCAGGTAGTTGACCAGGCTGCCGGCGCCCGAGCCGCGGGCCGCGCAGCGCACCCCCAGCTCGCGGATCAGGTCGGTGACGTCTGCGACGGTGAGGAAGTAGGACGCGTAGCCGAGCCCGCGGATCATCTCCAGCTCGTCGTCGAGCCGCTTCCAGACCACCGCCTTGGGCATCGAGCCGTAGCGGTCGCCGATCGCACCCTCGCAGCGCGCCCGGAGCAGCCCGTCCGCCTCGGAGGCACCCGGGGTCGGACGCGGCACGGTCCCCCGGTCGGTGAGCTCGAACTCCGGGAAGTGCACCTCGCCGAGGCCGAGGTCGCGGCGCGGGTCGAGGGCGCACCGGTCGGCCACGGCCCGGGTGTGGGCGAGGAGCCGCTGCGCCTCGCGCTCGGGGTCGGCGGCCAGCCAGGACAGCCGGGCGATCTCCTCGGCGATCTCGGCCATCTGCTTGCCGGACTTGAGGAACCCCTCGGCGTTGCGCCGGTCGACGTGGCGCCGGTCGAGGGCGACCAGCCGGCGAGCGGCGTCGAGGACATCGATGGTGAGGGCGTCGCGCCGGTCGGCGTAGCGGACGGCGTTGCTGAGCACCGTGCCGAGCCCGGCCTCCCGGGCGATCCGCGCCATCCGGGCGGCGTGGGCGGTGGTGCCGGGTCCCCAGCCCTCGCCGACCCCCTCGACCGCACCGCCGGGCAGGCGGTGCGAGACCAGCTCGACCTGGAGGTGGGCACGCGGCACCAGCGCCCGCCACGGCTCGAGGGCCGCCAGGGCGAGGTCGTCGCGGCGCCGGCTCGCGGCCCGGGCCACCTCGGAGAAGGGGCCGAGCAGGACGATCAGGTGCCCGGCGCCGATGTGCTCGAGGAGCTCTCTCCCGAGGTCACCCCCGAGCCGGCCGCCGGCCAGTGCACCGAGGTCGAGGACCGGGTCACCGCGCTCGCCGGCCAGGTGGGTCGCGGAGACCAGCCGGCACAGCGCCGCCCAGCCGGCCCGCCCGCCACCCTGCCCGTTGACGGTGGGGCCGTCGGCGCTGGCCAGGACGGTCACCCGCGGCAGGCCGCCCCCACCCACCCCAGGGCCAGGGTCGCGGTAGCTGCCGCCCCGGACCGGGGTGCGGGACCTCGCCGCGGAAGTGGTCCGCGGCTGCGTGGGGTGGTGGGCGAGCTCGACCCCGAGCACCGGCCGGATGCCGGCGGCGTAGCAGGCGCGGGCGAACTTCACCGCGCCGTAGACGCCGTCGCGATCGGTGAGCGCGAGGGTGTCCATCTCGTGCTCGGCGGCGCGCTCGACCAGCGTGTGCGGGTGGGAGGCGCCGTAGCGCAGGGAGTAGCCCGAGGCGACGTGCAGGTGCACGAAGGGGTCGGACATGCACTAGCCGACACGGCGGGTGGCGAGGTGGACGACGGGGGCCGGCCGCGTCGGCTGGACCGGATGCTGGACCAGGTAGGGCAGGGTCGCCTCATGGGGCACCAGGCCCAGCGACTGCTCGACCACCGCCAGGAACCGGTCGGCGTCGCGGACCAGGTCGTCGGCCTCGCGCTCGGTGACCGCGCGACGAGAGCCGGCCTCGGCCGCGGCCCGCTTGCCGGCGCCGGCGGCGAAGAAGCCCGCCCACTCGGTCAGCTCGGGGGCGACCTCGGCCAGGAGCACCCAGGCGTTCTTCTGCGGCTTGCGCCGGGTCGGTACGGCGGGCTTGGCCCGAGCCGCGAGCAGCGCGGCCGCGGCCCGCAGGGCGGCGACGTGGGCGCAGGCGTAACGGGTGGACGCCTCCGCGGCGGTCACCGCCTCGCTCAGCGACTCGGCCGCTCGCATGAGGTAGGAGTGGGTGGTCGCCGGCAGCACGTTCGGGTTCATCGCTCCTCCCTCAGTCCGTGCAACCGACGAGCGTCCAGTGCCCGTCGGCCCAGTCGAAGGACAGGTCGAAGACGCCGCTGATGCCTGCCTCGGTGTCGCCGTCGGGGGTGATGGCCGGCGGGCGGGGCCGGCCCGCCTCGACCCGCCACAGCTCGCGCTCGGTGAGTAGGTCGCCGAGGAACACCCGCTGGGAGACCGTGCCCCGGTCGGTGGAGTCGCCGCCGCCGGCCTCCTCGGACCCGGCTGGGTCATCTCCGGTGGCGGCCCGGGCGCCCGTGGACTGCCACCACGGACCGGTCTCGACCCAGTGCGCCAGCACCGCGCGGACCTTCCACAGCCGCCCGCGCCACAGGAACTGCTGGGGGCCCTCGGTGGCACCCTGGGCGCCGAGCCCCCGCGCATCGTCCTCCAGTGGTCCTTGACGGACCTCGACCGGGTCGGCGTAGCGCCTCATGGGCGTCCTCCTGGGATCGTTCGAACGTGTGTTCGAACGATACACCGCCGAGACGACAGCGGGTCAAGAGGTCAGGGGCCCGGAGCGTCCTCGACCTCGGGCGCGTTCCAGGTCCCCCGCAGGAAGTCGCCGGTGTCCTTGTGCCAGAGGAAGTACGCCGCGGCCGCCTCGATGGGAAAAGACGCCACCGACAGCACCGTGAACGTCGCGGGCGCGCCGGTGCGCAGCCCCGCGATGGTGCCGACGGCGAGGAAGAACAGCGTGAGGGTCAGTGCGATGCGGGCCCAGCCGTAGCCGCTGCGCAGGAAGGCCGTCAGCACCCAGATCAACAGCGCGACCACCACGAAGAGCGTCAGCGCCACGGGGATGAACTGCGGCACGTGGACCTCACCGCTCTTGACCGCCTCGAGCCCGCGGGTGCGCAGCACCTTGCGGGTGTCGGGCCGGCCCTCGGCCCACGAGCGGATGAGCTGGTCCTGCAGCACCACGATGAGGACGGTGACCACGGCGCCGAGCGCCACGAGTGCCGCCAGCAGTCGCGACACCCACGAGACCGACGCAGGGTGCTGCGCGCTCATCCATGCCCCTCTCTCCCGGTCGTGCCGGGCGGTTCCTACGCTGTGCCCATGTCGGACCCCAAGTCGGACCCGTTGCCGGAGCCGATGTCGCAGCCCGTCTCGACCGAGCACCCGTCCATCGTCCGGTTCCGTGAGGCGCACGCGCGGCTGGGGGGTACCGGCGAGATCGTCATTCTGCCCGACTCGGTCCACACCGCCGCACTGGCCGCCGAGGCACTCGGCTGCGAGGTCGGCGCGATCGCCAACAGCCTGCTGTTCGACGCCGACGGCCGGCCGGTCCTGATCCTCACCTCGGGCTCGCACCGGGTGAACACGGGGGCCACCGCTGAGCGGATCGGCGTGACCGCCCTCAAGCGGGCGACACCCGACTTCGTCCGCGAGCACACCGGCCAGGTGATCGGCGGCGTCTCCCCCGTCGCGCACCCCGCCCCGGTGCCGACCTGGCTCGACTCGCAGCTCCAGCAGTACGACGTGGTGTGGGCGGCCGCGGGTCATCCGGCGGCCGTCTTCTCGACGACCTACGACGAGCTCGCCCGGATGACCGGAGCACCCACCATCGACGTGGAGTGAGCGACCAGCGGTCCCGCTCCGCTCATTAGAGTCAGCGCGTGGAGACCCTGCCCCTGGCGTTCGCGAGCGGGTGGGCGAGCGGGGTCAACTGCTACCTCGTCGTGCTGGTGCTGGGCATCGCGGACCGGGTCGGCGCCTACTCGGACATCCCCGACGTGCTGGGCCGGTGGGACGTCCTCGCGATCGCGGGATTCATGTACGCGATGGAGTTCGTGGCCGACAAGATCCCGTACGTCGACTCCACCTGGGACGTCGTCTCGACGCTCATCAGGCCGACCGTGGGCGCCATCATCGGGGCCATGCTGGCCGGCCAGGTCTCCGACGACACCCCGCTCGACCAGATCGTCCTGGCCGGCGTGGGCGGGACCACGGCCCTGCTCTCGCACCTCTCCAAGGCTGGCCTCCGGCTCGCGGTCAACAGCTCCCCCGAGCCGGTCTCCAACATCGGCATCAGCCTTCTCGAGGACCTCGCCGTGCTGGGGGTGATCGGGTTCGCGGTCGCACACCCCTGGCTCGCGGCGACGATCGCCGGTGTCCTGCTGGTCACCGGGATGGCGGTGCTGGTCGTTGTCGCCAGGCTGGTCCGCCGGGGCTGGCGCCGCTGGAAGGGCCGACGTGCGGCGTCCGCCGGAGCCGACCCGTGACGGACCTGTTGGACGAGGACGTTCGCGCGGGCGTCACCCGCCGGCTCGGCGAGCTCTGGGCCGGCCGGCCGCTGGTGCTGGGACCGTGGGTGCTGGCCGGGGCGACTCCTTACCTCCCGTGGTTCCACGAGCTCGGCTGCCCCGTGCTCGTGGTCGCCACGACCCGGGGAGCCGGCCCGGTGCCGGCGGAGGGCGACTGTGACGTGGTCATGGTGCAGCCACCTGCGACCGCGTCGGTGACCGAGGAGCTGCGCACCCACGACCGGATGGCGCGCCACCTGCCCGACGACGTGCGCGCGGTGATCGACGCCTTCGACCCGGAGCGGCGCGGCAACTGGTTCACCTCCCCGTTCGTGACGACCGACGAGCCGATCGACGGCCGGCCGGTCGTCGGCGGCCGGCCGGCGTCGTTCCTGGCCCTCGAGGACAAGATGGTCGCCGACGAGATCTGGGACGCCGCGGGGGTCGAGCGCGCGGCGTACCGCCTCGTCGACCTGGCGGACGACGGCGCGCTCGACGCCGCGACCGGCGAGCTGAGCGGCCCCATGGGCGCGGTGTGGGCAGGCGACGCCCGAGACGGCTTCAACGGCGGTGGCAACTTCGTGCGTTGGGTTCGCGACACGGACGACCGGGCCGAGGCGCGGGCGTTCTTCCAGCCACGCTGCGACCGGGTCCGGGTGATGCCGTTCCTCGACGGCGTGCCGTGCTCGATCCACGGGTTCGTGCTGCCGGACGGCACGGCGGCGCTGCGGCCCGTCGAGATCGTGGTCCTCCGCGACCCGGTCGCGCGGGTCTTCCGCTACTGCGGCCTCGGCACCACCTGGGACCCCCCGGCCCCGGATCGCGACGCGATGAGAAGGGCGGTCCGCCTGGTCGGCGACCACCTGCAGCGCGCGCACGCCTACCGCGGCGCGTTCGGCATCGACGGCGTGCTCACCGCCGACGGGTTCCGGCCCACCGAGCTCAACACCCGGATGTCGGCCGGCGCCACCACCGTGTCCGAGGTGGACCGGCGGTTCTTCACCTTCCTCCAGGCGGCGCTGGTCGCGGGGGCCGACACCGGCCTCATCGTCGAAGACGTCGAGAGGCTCGTGCCGGAGATGGACGCCCGGCGCACCGGCAAGGTCGTGTGCGTCGGCGAAGGCGACCACGCCGCTCCCGACGAGAGCTACCCGGTCTCGTGGGACGGCCACTCGTTCGCACGCGCCGACGAGGAGACGGGCAACCTGTTCTCGGTCGGCGCGACCCCGAGCGGGCTCTTCGCCAAGGTCGACCCCTGCACGGCCGTGGTGCCCGGCCGCCGGCTGGCGCCCGTCAGCGCCGCGCTGACCAGGTTCGTCGACGCGACGTACGCCGTGGGCTTCGGCTCACTCGAGCCCGCCGCAGACGTCCGGACCCCCCCGTGAAGGTGGTCGTCGTGGGCGGCGGGTTCGGCGGCCTCGCCTGCGCCGCCCGGCTGGCCAAGCTGGGCCACGAGGTGACGCTGATGGAGCGGCTCCGCACGCTCGGGGGCGCGGTCTCGACGGTGTCCGCGGATGGTTTCGAGTGGGACGCCGGCCCGACGTCGACGCTGATGCCGGCGGTGGTCCGCGACCTGTTCCGCAAGAGCGGCCGACCGGTGGAGCGGGAGCTGGACCTCCAGCCGCTCGACGTGGTCCGCGAGCACTGGTTCGAGGACGGCAGCGAGCTCGCGCTGCCCGGCGCCTCGCGCGCCGGACAGCTGAGGGCGTTCGACGAGCTGGACCCGGGGCTGGGCCAGCAGTGGGTCTCCTACGTCGACCGGTTCAGCGCCGACTGGGAGGTGCTGCGCCGCGCGTACTTCGAGGCGCCCTGGGATCCCGACGACCTGCCGCGCGAGGTGGCGGCGCGGTTCGACAGCCGGGAGATGCTGCACCGGCGGGTCAGGAAGGCGTTCAAGGACGTGCGGCTCCGGCAGGTCGCGGCCCACCCGTTCGTGGCTGACGGGCACGAGCTGCGGAACGTGCCGGCCTGGGCCGGCTTGGTCGCCTACCTGGAACAGGCGTTCGGCTCCTGGACGATCCCGGGCGGGATGGCGGCGCTGACCGCGGCTCTGTCCTCCCGCTTGGCCACCCGTGGGGTGACCGTCGCTCTCGGGGTCGAGGTGGTCGACATCGAGGTGCGCGCGGGACGCGCGGTGGGCGTGTCCACCGCCTCCGGTCCGGTCGGCGCGGACACCGTGGTGTGCGCGATCGACCCGCGGATGCTGCCCGCACTGGCGCCGTACGTCGAGCGGACGATGCCCGCGATGCCGCCGGTGGTCTGCCACGTCGGGCTGTCCGCGCCGGTGCGCGACCTGCCGCACGAGGTGGTCGTGCACGGCGATCCGCTGCTGGTCGTGCGGGCGGGCGGGCGGGCGCCCGCGGGCGGCGCGGCGTACACCGTCCAGGGCCGCGGCAAGCTCGCCGAAGACATCCTCAGGGCGCTGGCCCGCCACCAGCTCGACCTGCGCACCGACCTGGTCACCCGCGTCGACCGGTCCCCGCGCGACCTGGTCTCGACCTGGCAGACCTCGCCGTACGGCGTCCTGTGGGAGGGCCGCGGCACGGTCCGGAGCCGGCTCGGGCCGCGGACACCGATCGAGGGCGTCTACGCCGCCGGGGCGCACGCGACGCCCGGGGCCGGGCTGCCGTTCGTGGGCCTGTCCGCCGCTCTGGTGGCCCAGGTGGTCGGGGCGGCCTGAGGGCTCAGCCCGTCAGCCCAGCGACCAGGTCACCGTCAAGGAAGCCGACAGCGCCGCCTCGCCGGGCTGCAGGCCCACGTCGGCCTTGGCCATGGCGGCCAAGGGGACCGGCGGTGAGCTCCCGCCGCCCTCCGCGACCGCTTCGACCTGTCCGAGCACGGCGTCCGCCAGCGCAGCCAGGTGCTCGGCCTTGGCCCGGGCGTCCGCGAACGCGGCCTCCCTCGCGCGGCGGATGAAGGACGACGGGTCGCGGACGGTCATGTCGACCCCTTCGACCTGCAGCCGGGTCCCGACCTCGTAGGCCAGCCGGGTCAAGAGGTCGTTGGCCACCGCGAGGTCGCCGGTGGCGATGGTGAGCGTGTGCCGCGCCTCGAACCCGGGCTGCTCACCCTGCGCACTGGTCGGCCAGACCGACAGGTTCACCGTGGAGACCACCAGCTCTCGCGCCGATCTGACCACTTCCTCCCGGGCGGACTCGGCGCCGGCCAGGGCCTCCGCGAACGTCCGCGCTCGGTGCACCGCCGACAGGCGGATCAGGGCGGTGTCGGGCGTGGCAGTGGCGGAGCCGTTCCCGGTGACCGTGAGAGTGCGCATCGTCGAAACCTAGGGCACCGCCGGGTTCCTGGGGCGCTTCGCGGTCAGACGGTCAGGTTGAGCGCAGCGAAGATCTCCAGCGTGGCCTTGGAGCGGTTCAGCGTGTAGAAGTGCAGCCCGGGCGCGCCTCCCGCCAGCAGCTCCTCGCAGAGCTCGGCGGCGATGGCGATCCCCTCGGCCCGCATCGCGGCCGGGTCACCGTCGTGGGCCGAGATCCGGGCCACGAGGTCGGTCGGGACCTCGGTGCCGATCAGCTCGCCCTGCCGGCGGATCGCGTTGAGGTTCAGGATCGGCATGATCCCCGGGAGGATCGGGATGTCCACGCCCCGGGCGCGGACCCGCTCGACCAGGTCGAAGTAGTCCTGGCCCCGGAAGAACATCTGGGTCACCGCGAACTCTGCCCCGGCCCGGGCCTTGGCCGCCAGTACGTCGGCGTCCGCGTCCCGCGAGGCTGCGCTCGGGTGTCCCTCCGGGAACGCCGCGACGCCGATCCGGAAGTCGCCCCGCGAGCGGGCCAGCTCGACCAGCTCGACGGCGTAGGTCAGCCCGCCGTCGGTCGCGACCCACTCCGCGCGCGGCCCGTCGCTCGGGTCACCGCGCAGCAGCATCACGTGCTCGATGCCCTCGCCGGCGTACGAGTCGAGGATGGACTCGAGCTCCGCGCGGGTGTGGCCGACGCAGGTGAGGTGCGCCACCGGGGTCAGCGAGGTGTCCCGCGCGATCCGGCCGGTGATCGCGATCGTCTTGTCGCGGGTGCCGCCTCCGGCGCCGTAGGTCACCGAGACGAAGCTCGGTCGATAGGCCTCCAGGGTCTCGATGGCCTCCCAGAGCTGCTGCTCGCCGGCCTCGTCCTTGGGCGGGAAGAACTCGAACGAGAACGACCGCCCGCCCTGCGCGAGCAAGTCTCGGATGCTTCGTCCGGGTCCCGTGGCCATGGATGGGGATTCTAGGTTCGCGAGGGGGTGCGGACCGCAATTCTCAGGACCGCCTAGTGTCACAGCGTGAGCGCGACGTGGGACCAGGACGGGTTCCGGACCCGCGTGCAGGCGGCGCTGGAGGCGTTCCTCGACGAGCAGGCCGAGCGGCTGCTGCCGCTGGGCCTGGACGCGGCTCGGCTGCTGGCCGAGGCCCGGACGTCGGTGGCAGGCGGGAAGATGTTCCGGGCGTCGTTCTGCTGGTGGGGCCACCGCGCGGTCTCGCCGCCGGCCGACGAGGACGCGCTGGTCCGGGCCTGCGCCTCACTCGAGCTCCTCCACGCCAGCGCCTTGATCCACGACGACTTCGTGGACGCCTCGGACAGCCGCCGCGGCCGGCCCTCGACGCACCGCACCTTCGAGCGTGAGCACCGCGCGGCGGGGTGGCGCGGCGACCCGGATCAGTACGGCGCCGCGGCGGCGATCCTGCTCGGCGACCTGCTGCTGTCGTGGTCCGACCAGCTGCTCCGCCGCTGTGGCCTGTCCCCGGCCGTCGTCTCCCCCGCGCTCGACGTCTTCGACCTGTGCCGCAGCGAGGTGATCGCCGGCCAGTTCCTCGACGTCTCCGCCCAGGCGCGAGGCCGCGCCGACGTCGACACGGCGATGACCGTGCTTCGCTACAAGTCCGCCAAGTACTCGGTCGAGCGGCCGCTGCACCTCGGCGCCGCGCTGGCCGGCGGCTCGATCGACGCTCGGGCCGAGCTGTCGGCGTTCGGCCTGCCGCTCGGGGAGGCCTTCCAGCTCCGCGACGACCTGCTCGGCGTCTTCGGCGACCCCGCAACCACCGGCAAGCCGGCCGGTGACGACCTCGTCGAGGGCAAGCGCACCGTGCTGGTCGCGCTGGCGATGGACTCCGCCCCGGCCTCGGACGCAGCGTTGCTCGACCGGTCCCTCGGGACACCGCTGGCGCCCGATGAGGTCGAGCGGCTGCGCGGGATCATCGACGCCTCGGGCGCGCATGCGCAGGTGGAGGCGGTCATCGACCAGCTGACCGGCCTCGCCCTGGAGGCACTTGAACGCGCTCAGATCGACGACGAGGCGCGTGACGTGCTGCGCCGACTGGCGGCTGCGGTCACCCAGCGCGTGGTCTGAGTCAGTCCAGCGACGGTACGTCGACGTCCGGTCCGTCGCCGCGCAGCAGCGTGGTCAGCGTGGCCGTGTGCTGGTCCAGGATCGAGCGCACCTTGCCGAAGCCCTCCTCGTCCTGGCGGGCCAGCGTGCACCAGCCGTCCCACAGCAGCACCGTGCTGCCCGGGAGGTCGCGGAGGCAGTCGTTGAGGGCGTCGAGGTTGTGGCCGTAGTGGTCGGGGAAGGCGAGGGCCTCACCCAGCGCGGCCAGGAACTCGCTGCGCGTCTGGTGGTGCCAGCCGTCGACGTAGCCGAACCGCCAGCCGGCGTGCTCGACGGCATGTGCGACCTCCTGGGCGGGGAACGCCGCGTGCCAGCGATAGACGCCGGAGTCGTGGTGGTGGGCGAGGATGCCGGCCAGTCCGCTCATGCCTTTTCGGGGTCCCCGCAGAAGCGTGCAGCCTCCGCGCGGAGCGCCCCTCTCGTGCGCTTTTGTGGGGTGATCATGTGGGTCTCCGTGAGATGCGTTCGAATGAGCTGTAGTGGTCCTTGGTCCAGTAGAACTCATCGGCGGTGCCGGTGATGATCCGGCGGGCGCCGCGGTCCTTCGAGCCGGGGGTGACAACGGTGTACTCGTGGTAGTAGCCGCGTTGGTGGTCCGGAAGCAACCCCTCCAGGTTGCCGAACACCGATCCGTCCTTGCCGGGGAACGGGAACGGGCCGCCCTGGTCGATCAGCGCGAGCGTGCCCTGGCCCTCGACCGGGAGCTCCTCCTCGAGGATCCACGGCAGCCCGCTGGCCGGGGCGATGTCGCCGCTCTGGACGGTCGACGAGGCGGCCGGACCGGTGGTCTGCCCGGGGGTGTCGTCGTCCCCGAGGGTGATGGTCTCGCCGTCGTGGTCGAAGGTCCACTTGACGAAGAAGGACGTCGCGATGATCGTCACGAAGACGATGACCACCGTCTTGACGGTGGTCCGGTTCCACCTCATCGCCGGCCCGGGAGACGCACGTAGGGCGTCCTCGTGTCCTTCTAGAGCGCCATCGCCTGGGCCCGGCGCATGACCTCCGAGCCACGGTTCTCGCGCAGCGCGTCGATCGGCCGGCCGGGCAGGCCGGCGTCCAGGTGCAGCCAGGCGATGATCTCGCGGTCGTCGTACCCGCCGTCGTGCAGCACCGTCAGCAGTCCGGACAGCCCCTTGACTGGCAGCCCGTCGTCGCCGAGGAGGTCCGCAGGCACCTGCGGGCCGGCCCCGTCATGGGGTACGGCGGCCGCCAGCTCGTGCTCCCGGACCATGGTGCGCACCTTGGCCTCGGAGACGCCGAGCCGCCCGGCGACCTGGCGCCGGTCCAGCCACTCCGCGACCAGCGTGGACAGATCCTCCTCGGCGAGCGTCATGCGCCCATGCTGGCACCCGGCGCCGTCGCCGCGCACACCGAACCGGGACGTGGGAGCCGAACGGCTCGCCGGAGCGTCATGAATGGGGGAAAGCAGCGCAGATCCGTACGATGGACCATCCGGATCCTTCCCCGTCCGGGTGCAGGAGGTCGCCGTGACGTCTGACCGGCACGACCCTGAGGGCGCCGTGCATCGGACGAGCGACCCCGCACAGGACAAGCAGGAGCCCGCCGACCACCTCAGCGGGCGGGTCCTCGACAACCGGTACCTCATCGGCTCGCGGATCGCCCGTGGCGGCATGGCCACCGTCTACGAGGCCAACGACCTGCGGCTGGACCGCACCGTCGCGGTCAAGGTGATGCACCCCGGGCTGGGCGACGACGACGAGTTCGCGGCCCGGTTCGTGGCCGAGGCCCGCTCGGCGGCCAAGCTCTCGCACCCCAACGTCGTCGGCGTCTTCGACCAGGGCAACGACGACGGGACCGTCTTCCTCGCCATGGAGCTGATCCCCGGCCACACCCTGCGCGACACCATCGGCAAGGAGGCGCCACTGTCGACGGCTCGCGCGCTGGCCCTGCTGGAGCCAATGGTCTCGGCGCTCGCCGCCGCTCACCGGGCCGGCCTCGTTCACCGCGACGTGAAGCCGGAGAACGTCCTCATCTCCGACGACGGCCGAGTGAAGGTGGCCGACTTCGGGCTGGCCAAGGCGGTGAGCGCCACCACCCAGCACACCGCCACCGGTGTGCTCATCGGAACGGTCTCCTACGTCGCGCCCGAGCTCGTCGTGGAGGGGCGCTCGGATGCCCGGGCCGACGTATACGCGGTCGGCGTGATCCTCTACGAGCTGCTCACCGGCAAGAAGCCGCACGAGGGCGAGACCCCGATCCAGGTCGCCTACAAGCACGTGCACGAGGACGTCCCTCCGCCGTCCCGGCTGTCCCCCGGCGTACCCGACTACGTCGACGCCCTGGTGGCCAGGGCCACGGCCCGGGACCGCGAGCAGCGGCCCGCCGACGCCGGTGTCCTCCTCCACCACCTGCGCCGGGTCAAGCAGGCCGTCGCCGCCGGCGTCCTCTCGGACCGCGAGCTGGTCGACGACCTGATGCCGCGCAAGACCCTGGACACCGCCGAGGTGCTCATCCGGCAGGGTCCCGGGCCGGACGGCGCCCACGGGGACTGGGAGGAGTCCGACCTGGAGGCGCTCCTCGGCCCGCGGCGCGAGGTCACCTCGACCATCCCGAGGCCCGGGGAGCCCACCACCGTCAGCGAACGGCCGCGGCCGGTCCCGCCGCCGACTCCGCCCTCCCGGCCGGCCAAGCGGCCGCGCCGCCGCCGGCGCGGCCCGATCCTGCTGATCGTGGCGCTGCTGATCGCTGGGGCGGTCGGCACCGGAGCGTGGTACTTCGGCTACGCCCGCTACACCACGACGCCGGCGGTGCTGAAGCTGTCGCAGGACGAGGCGAAGGCGA
>Ga0136846_1213571_pt1 | contig 12635 bp, 8 predicted proteins | sample HopSoiMetagenom2_FD_96841 | JGI IMG/M metagenome (GOLD analysis project Ga0136846, IMG submission 96841) | Grasslands soil microbial communities from Hopland, California, USA - 2 Assembly 2016 (version 4) | ecosystem: Environmental > Terrestrial > Soil > Grasslands | place: USA: Hopland...
CGGCGCGTTCGCGTGGGCGGGCGAGGGCGCGTGCAGGCTCGTGCGATCCTGCGGTGGCGGCGTGTGCCGCAGCGGCAGCGCGTGCACCGGCGGCGGCGGCGCGGCGTGCAGCGCCACCGTCACCAGCCGGGTGACGCGGTCGGGGCCGTGGCGCGGCAGCTCGACGCGGTCGATGGCGAACCGGAGCGCCGCAAGCACCAGCAGGTTCAGCGCGGCCGCCGCCGCCAGTCGCACGGCGCTCCCGCAGCGCCGCCGCACGCTCGCCCAGTCGGCGGCCGCCGGCGCGCGCTCAGTCATCGCCGGCCTCGCCCTCGGCCGGCGCGTCCCCGGGCCGGTATTCGAGGAGGTCGCCGGGCTGGCACTGCAACACCTCGCAGATGGCGGCCAGCGTGTCGAAGCGCACGCCGCGCACCTTGCCCGACTTCAGCAGCGAGATGTTCTGCTCCGTGATGCCCACGCGCTCGGCCAGTTCGCGCGAGCGCATCTTGCGGCGCGCGAGCATCACGTCGAGGTTGACGACGATCATCAGACGAATCCCGCGTTGTCCTCGGCCACCCGCGCGGCCTCGGCCATCACGCTGGCGATGGCCAGCAGCACGGCGCCGATCAGCAGCAGCGCGAAGTCGCCCGAGGTGAACTGCAGGTTGAGCTCGCGCGTGCCGGGCTTGCGGTCGAACGTGACGATCACGGAAAGCAGCGCGCCGTAGACGGGCGAGACGAACGCCAGCGTCAACACGCAGCGCGCGAAGCCGCGCAGGTCCAGCAGCGCGCGCTGGCTGAACACGCGGGCGTGCGCGTACTCGCCGAACAACCGCCACAGCCGCTGCAGCGCCAGCAGCGCGATGCCTACCGGCAGCAGCGTCCACAGGCCACCCAGCACCTGCGTGTGCAGCGCCATCTGGTCGATGTCGACGTCGGCCGCCTCCTTGATCTGCGAGTGGGCGTGGCCCGGCACGACCCACACCCACGCGGTGCAGCCGATCGTCAGCAGCGCGCCGATCACGATCAGGACGCGCACCAGCAGCGCAAGCCGCCGCAGGCGCTTGCGAAGCTCGTCGGGAACACCGTCGCGGGAAAGGTCGGCCATGGAATTGCGTTGAATGCGGATCGAGATGAATTTATTGTAAAACGATAAAACATCATCGCGCAATGACAAGTGATCTCGATGACTGCGGGACATGCTGAATGGCTGCCGCCTTTACTACGATCTGTTGTCCGATGCAATCCCATTGACGGGCTATTTGGCGCCGGGCCGGACCCTCGGGTGACAATCCGCGCATGGCCCGCAAGAACCACGTCAGCGAGACCCCCGCCACGCAATGGCTGCGCGCGCAGGGCGTCCCCTTCACCGAGCACGTCTACGACTACGTCGAGCACGGCGGCACCGCCGAATCGTCGGCGCAACTGGGCGTGCCCGAGCACGAGGTCGTCAAGACGCTGGTGATGCAGGACGAGGCGGCGCGGCCGCTGGTGGTGCTGATGCACGGCGACCGCACGGTGTCGACGAAGAACCTGGCGCGCGCGATCGGCGCGAAGTCGGTCGAGCCGTGCAAGCCCGAGGTGGCGCAGCGCCACAGCGGCTACCAGGTGGGCGGCACCTCGCCGTTCGGTTTCCGCAAGGAGGTGCCGGTGTACGTGCAGGAGACGATCCTGGCCTTGCCGCGCATCCTCATCAATGGCGGACGGCGCGGCTACCTGGTGGGCGTGGCCGCGGCGGTGCTGGTCGACAAGCTGGGCGCCAAGCCGGTGCAGTGCGCAAACTGAACGTGCACCGACGCCCGCATCCGGTGCGGATTTGCGGTTCCGCGAACCACTTGTCTAGGCAATTCGCGCGGCGAAAAACTGACAGCAGGGTTTGTGCTGGGAGGGTTCACGTTATGGCAGTGCACACAATCGCGCCACCTGAGGGACCCGTTGTAATCTTTCCTTAACAAAAGGATACGAACAACGCGGTTGATCGGACAAGAACGACCCCACCCACGAGGAAGGAACTCCATGTTCAGCCGCAACAAGATCTGCACTGCACTGTTCGCCGCCCTGGCCGCGAACGCCTGGGCCCAGGACGCCGCTCCCGCTGCTGCAACGGCTCCCGAAGCCACCCAGCGCGTCGAGATCACCGGTTCCGCGATCCGCCGCGTCGAGTCCGAAGGCGCGCTGCCCGTCACCGTCCTCTCGCGCGACGACATCGACAAGAGCGGTGTCTCGTCGATCACGGATCTGATCCAGAAGCTGCCGGCGATGACCGGCGGCAACTTCCAGCAGTCCGCCAACTCGGTCAACGGCAACGGCAACGGCAACACCACGGCCGCCATCCACGGGCTCGACCAGAAGTACACGCTGGTGCTGCTCAATGGCCGGCGTGTTGCGCCGTTCGGCGGCTTCGGCGCCTCGGGTGGCGACGGTTCGGTGAACCTCGCGACGCTGCCGCTCGATGCCATCGAGCGCGTGGAGGTGCTGACCGACGGCGCCTCGGCGCTGTACGGCTCCGACGCCATCGCCGGCGTGGTCAACTTCATCACCAAGAAGAACACGACGGACGGCCTGTTGTCCTTCACCGGCAGCAAGCCGCACCTGGCCGGCGGCGCCAAGTGGAGCGCCGGCATCAGCAAGGGCTTCGGCGACCTGGACACCACCGGCAACAACCTGTTCCTGTCCTACAGCCACGATGTGCAGAACCAGCTGATGGCCAGCCAGCGCGCCGTCTCCCGGCGCGGGGGCCTGATCCCGATCACGATCGACGGGCAGCCTGCGATCCTCGACCAGACTTCCCGCAATTCGCTGCCGGGCAACGTGTACCTGGACAGCAAGCTGTCGTTCAACGCGGCCTTCAACCAGAACGGGGACTGCGGTACCAATCCCGCCGTGTTCGTCTCCGGCAACAAGTGCCGGACGAACTACGCGTTGACGGTGCAGGACATCCCGAGCTCCCGCCGTGACAGCTTCTTCGTGACCGATCATTTCAAGCTCGACGCCAACAACACCCTGTTCGCCGAGTACATGTGGTCGAAGTTCGACATGACCGCCGCGTTCGCGCCGCCGGCGCAGCCGATGGGCCTGGGCTCGCACGACCTGCCGGGCCGGCCGCTCGACATCCTCTGGAACAAGTACGTCGTTCCCTTCGAGGCCGCGAACGGCGACACCAGCGCGGGGGGCACGTTGAACTACCGCGCCTTCGAGGCCGGCGACCGCACCGACCAGTGGGAGACGCTGTCCAACCACTACGTCGTCGGTGCCGAAGGTACCGCGCTCAACTGGGATTACACCGCCAGCCTGACGGTGTCCAAGAACCAGGATTCGGACAACCTCGCCGGCGGCTACATGGACTTCAACAAGTTCGTCGGCCTGATCGCGTCGGGGGCCTATGACCCGATGGTGCCCAAGGACGGCCAGACGCTGGCCCCGGCCCTGCTGAGCGGGACCTTCCTGCACACCAAGGTCGCCCAGGACGTGCTCAACCTGCACGCGTCCAAGGACCTGTTCGACCTGCCGGGTGGCCGCTCCTCGCTGGCGCTCGGCTTCGACTACACGCGCCAGAGCATGGAGCAGTCGACCAGCGATCTGGCCCAGTTCGGAAACGGCACCGCGGCCCAGGCCGGCAAGACCGACTACGCGGTCGGCGGCTTCTACGGCTACGTGCCGATGGAGGCCCGCCGCAGCAACTACGGCGTGTTCGGCGAGCTGTTGATGCCCATCGCGAAGAAGACGGAGCTCACGGCTTCGGTGCGCTTCGACCGCTACGGCCGCGTCCATAACGAGAAGCCGTTCACGCAGGTCCCCAACGACCTGACGGCGCTGCCGGCCGAGGAAGAAGGCAACAGCTTCAGCCACCCCACCTTCAAGCTGAGCTTCCGCTCGCAACCGGCGGACATGCTGCTGCTGCGCGGCTCCTTCGGCACGGGCTTCAAGGCGCCTTCGATCAACCAGATCGCCGCGCCACTGGCCTTCAGCACCAATACATCCGGTTCCTACGAATGTCCGTTCCCGACCTCCCCCGCCTGCGTGGCGCACGGTCCGGGGCCGGACCAATGGGACCTGATCTCCCTCGGCAACCCGGCGAGCGGCGCCGCGGGCCTGAAGGCCGAGACGTCCAAGCAGTGGACGCTCGGAGGCCGTCTGGAGCCGGTGAAGTCGATCTCGCTGGGCCTCGACTACTGGGCCGTGAAGCTGAAGAACCAGATCCTGTCGGGCATGCCTGAGGGCTACGCGTTCGCCAATGCGCCGGCGCTGAGCAGCCTGTTCGTGGTGCCCTACACGGACCCGGCCGGCTACCAGACGGTGGCCTTGCTGCAGCAGCCGTTCAACGCCGGCAGCGCCAACTACCAGGGCCTGGACTGGGACATCGCCTTGAACACCCGGACGCCGTTCGGCAAGATCACGGCGGATCTCGCCGGCACGCACATGCTCAAGGCCGACTACGAGCTGCCCAGCGGCAAGCAGACCGACCTCGGGCGCTTCGGCGGCGACAACAACGTCACGTTCCGCGACATCTGGCGCCTGGCGCTCGGCCTGGAGTACGGCGACTTCACGCACACGCTCACCGTGAACTACAAGTCGGGCTACGCCGACCAGGCGTTCACGGCCGACTCGTGCAACGTGATCGTGCTCAATGCCGACGGCTCGGAATCGAACAATTGTGCGGCGTACAACGGCCATGTCCGGTCGTACAAGGTCGTCGACTGGCAGACGCGCTGGCAGGCCTCGAAGAACCTGCGCGTCACGTTCGGCATCACCAACCTGTTCGACGAGAAGCCGCCGCTGTCGCTGAAGATCGTGGGTGGCAACCAGGTCGGCTACGACGGCCGCTACGCGGACCCGACGGGTCGCGCGATCGTCGTCGGCGCCAACTACAAGTTCTGATGCCCTGCGCGTCGCGGCCGCCCGCCGCGACGACGACGCCCCGGCCGCTCACGCGCCCCGGGGCGTTTTTCATGGTGGGCGCCGCGCGCCGGGACGGGCCCAGGCGCGTGACGCGCGCCCGAGCGAGGTCGGCAGGAGCGCCGCGGGCTGCGGCTCAGGTGCCCAGCGCCTTGACCAGCTTGGCACCATTGGGCGAGCCCCAGCCCGTGCAGGGATCCCAGCCGGCCTTGGCGCTGTAGCTGCCGTTGTTGCCCGACGTGATGTCGTGCGTGGCGCCCTTGCCGGTGAGCGAGCCGTACAGCAGCGGGTTGAGCAGGCCGACGGGGTGGCCCAGCTTCTGGTTCAGGAGCGCGACCAGGCCCGCCCACAGCGGCGCGACGGCGCTGGTGCCGCCGATGACCAGGTTCTCGCCGTCGACGCGCACCTCGTAGCCGGTGGCCGGATCGGCGTCGCCGGCCACGTCGGGCACGCCGCGGCCGGCCTTGCCGCCCGCGCCGGCCGCCACCGGCACGCCGGCCTTGGCCTGGTACGACGGCAGTGCGAAGAAGCCGCTGACGCCGCCGCCGGTGGCGCTGGTGGTGGCGCCTTCGTTCCACACGACCTCCGACGAGATCTTGCTGGCGCTCGAGGCCAGGAGCTTGGTGCCGCCGCAGGCCAGCACGTTCGGGCTGGAAGAGGGGAAGTCGACGTGGGCCTTGCCGTCGGGGACGCCGTCCGACGAGCCGTTGTCGCCGGCCGCCGCGCAGATCGTCACGCCCATCGCCGCGGCGGCCTGGAAGGCCTGGTCATACTGCGTCATCGCCTGGGCGGTCCAGTTCGATTCGGACGCGCCCCAGCTGATCGAGATCACCGAGGGCTTGTTGACGTCGTCGTGCACGGCCTTCGTGATGGCGTCGAGGAAGCCGGCCGTGGTGTTGGGCGCGAAGTAGACGGCGATGGTCGCCTTCGGCGCGACGGCGGCGGCCACCTCGATGTCCAGCATCACCTCGCCGTCCGCGCTGCTGGCGTTGGTCGGGTGGTTCTTCGCGTGGTCGACGAGCACCGACTTCACCTTGGGGGAAGGGATGCCCAGCGACGCGAAGTACGCCGTGATGTCCGCGGGCCGGTAGCCGCCGCCCAGCTCGATGATGCCGATGCACTGGCCCGAGCCGTCGGCGTCCGTGGGGAAGTCGTACAGCCGGGCGAGCGCGGGCGGGGTGAACGCCTTGGCCGGCACCGCGTGCATGCCCAGCACCGGCACGTAGCGCTGGAAGTGCGGCTCGGCGGCGGGACGGTCGTCCAGGCCGAACACGCCCTCGACGATGCCCGCGAGATCTGACGGCACGCTGACCGGGCCGGTGCGGCCGCGGTAGGTGCCTGCCGCGTGCTCGAACTGCTGCAGCTGCACGCCGAAGGCGTCGTTCATCGACTGCGTGCTGCCGGACAGGACCACGCTGCGGCGTGCCTCGTCGGACTCGACCACGCTCAGGCCGTGTGCCTTCGCGAACGCCGCGACGCTGGCGATGTCGTGGGCGTCGGCGCCATGGCTGGCCGCATACTGCGCCCGCGTGAGGTAGCGGCGCTGGCCGGGATGGGTGTCGTCGCCGAGGCCGCTGGCCGACAGCGCGTGCGCCGCCGAGGTCCTTGCGCGCAGGCGCAGCGTCACCTCGATGCGTTCGTCGGGGCGGGCGGGTCCGATGGCGCGGGCGCCTTCCAGCGCCTGGCGTTCGCTACCCGGGATGGTATGTCTGGCCATGGTTCGTTCCTTCGCAACTGGGGTTCGCCGGACCGGCGTCGTCGGATCGTGTCCCTGTGGCAAGCGGCCGTCCAGCCCCTACAAGGTAAAAATGCCTTTCCGGCCTGGGGCTCTCCGGGGCACGGGCGTGCTGTTTGCCGATCGAAACCGTCGATTCGTCGACGCGCCGGCGCGGCATCCCTTGATCCGCGCGACCATGGCCCCACGTAGGCCGCGATACCGTCCCGACTCCGAAAGAGCATGATGTCGGCGGCGCTCCGTCTGAAAGGACATTGAAGATGAAACGCAAGATGCTTCTGGTGGCCGCCTGTGCCGCCGCCCTGTGGTCGGCCGCCGCGATGGCGCTGCCGAGCGTGGACGACGTCTCCGCCGCCGCCCGCTCGGGCGACTATCCCAGGGCCGAATCCATGATGCGCGAGGTGGTCGCGGCCAAGCCGACGAGCGCCAAGGCGCACTACGTCCTGGCCGAGATCCTGTCCAAGGAGCACAAGTTCGACGACGCGGTGGCCGAGGCGCACAAGGCGCGCGAGATCGACCCCGACCTGAAGTTCGCCGGCAAGGATCCGGAGAAGTTCCGCACCTTCGAACGCGAGCTGCAGCGCGAGCAGACGGGCGCCAACACACCCGCGCAGGCCGCGCCGACGCGCGTCGTGCCGGCGCCGGCCGTGCCCCCGGCGCTGCCGCAGGCACCCGCGCCGGCGGCCGCGAGCAGCGGCGGCGGCATTCCCGGCTGGGTCTGGGTGGTCGGCCTGGCGGTCGTCGCGTTCCTGATCTTCCGCGCCGTGACGCGACGCGCGATCGCCAGCAACATGGCCACGGCGGGCTACGGCAACCCCGGTGGCTACGGCATGTCCCCGGGCCAGCCCCAACCGGGCTACGGCCCCGGCTATGGCCCAGGCTACGGCCAGGCGCCCGGCAGCGGCCTGCTGCGCACCGGCCTGGCCGCGGCCGGCGGTGTCGCGGGCGGCATGCTGCTCGAGAAGATGCTGGACGATCGCCGCCACGACGACAACGGCGGCAACTACGGCGGTGGCGGCAACCTCGGCGGCGGCGGCAGCTTCAGCGACGCCGACCAGGCCGTGCGCGACCTCGACAACCGCCCGCTCGACTTCGGCTCGGGCGGCAACGACTGGGGCGGTGACGCCGGCGGTGGCGGCGGCGGCTTCGACAGCGGTGGTGGCGGCGGCAGCGACGACGGCGGCGGCTGGTGACCCCTCGATGACACGGGGCCCGCGGGCCCCGTTTTCACGCGTTGGCGCCTACCAGCCCTCGCTGCCGGGCTCTCCCTTGAACGGCCCGGCCACCTCCGGCGTGATCCAGCCGCCGTAGAAGCCGCCCGGCTGCGGCGCGACGCGGGCGCCGCCCACGCGGCAGTCGAGCTCGTGGCAGTAGAACGCGACGGCGTCGCGCAGCAGCTCCGAGCCGGGCAGCGGGTGCGGATAGCTCCACGCCACCCTGGCAAGCCGGCGCTCGCCGTCGACCAGCGACCAGTAGCGCGCCGGCCCCTTCCATTCGCACAGCGAACTGCCCTCGGCCAGCTCCAGCACGCCGGGGGCGATGTCGGCCAGCGGGATGTAGAAGCTCGGCGGATGGGCCGTCTCGAGCGCCCGGATCGCGCGCCGGCTGTGTGCCACCACCCGCGTTTCCCAACGGACGACGACCTCGCGCGGGTCGATCTCCAGCCGCGGCGGGCGCGGATAGTCCCAGACGGACTCGTGGCCCGGCGCGGGCGCGTGCGCGAACGCGGGACGCGCCTGGCCATGCCAGTGCCAATGGACGGGCGGACGGCGCAGCAGGTCGTCGTCCGGCGGAAAAAGGGGCAGCGAACTCATGGGCCCGAGGTTACAACGGGCGTGTCTCGCGCGTGTTGCCCGCTCAACGGGTGACGGCGACCGGGCTCAGCCAGCGGTGCAGGCAGCGCACCAGCGCCTCGTACGACAGCGGCTTGGCGAGGTAGTCGTCCATGCCGGCGGCCAGGCAGCGCGCACGGTCGCCGGGCATCGCGTGGGCCGTCAGCGCGACGATGACGAGGTGGGCGCCACCCGGCATGGCGCGCAGCGCGCGGGTCGCCTCCAGGCCGTCCATCTGCGCCATCTGGACGTCCATGAAGACGAGATCGAACGCGCTGTCCTCGGCGACATGCGCGATCGCCTCGTGCGCGCTCGCGGCGGGGGTCACCTGTGCGCCGGCCGCCTTGAGGAATTCGCTGGCGATCAGCAGGTTGACCTCGTTGTCCTCCACCACCAGCACGCGACGGCGCGGCCCCGCCAGCGGCGGCAGCTCGGTGTCGGGCGCCTGCCAGGACGCACGCCGCAGGTCGCGGCCGCCCAGTCCGGCGAGGATGGCGTCGAGCAGCGACGAGGGCGTCGCCGGCTTCGTGACGACGCCGGCGAGCGCCGCCTCGCGCAGCCGCTGCTCGAGGTGGGCATGCTCCTGCGCGCTGACCATGATGAACTCGGCCCCGCCCCCCGGCGCACGCTCGCGCATGCGCCGGATCACCTCGAGGCCGTCGATGCCCGGCAGGCTCCAGTCCACCAGCACCAGCTCGTAGCCCTGGCCAGCGGCCTCGGCGCGGGCGAATTCCTCGATGCCGGACTCGGCCCCGGCGTCGCCCTGCACGGCGATGTCGAACGATCCGAGGATCTCGCAGATCGCGGCCAGCGAGCTGGCGTTGTCGTCGACCACCAGCGCGCGCATGCCGCTCAGCGCGTGCCAGGGCTTGCGGACCTCGCCCTCGTGCCCGGCCACGGGCTCGCGCAACGGCAACGCGAAGCGGAAGCTGCTGCCGGCCATGAGCGTGCTCTCGACCTGGATGCTGCCACCCATGAGGTCGACCAGGTGCTTGCTGATCGCCAGGCCCAGGCCGGTGCCGCCGAAGCGGCGCGCCATCGAGTCGTCGCCCTGGCGGAACGGCTGGAACAGCTGCTGCATCTGCTGCTCGCTCATGCCGATGCCGGTGTCGCGCACGGTGAAGCGGACCTCCAGGCGCCCGGCGGGCATGTCGGCGAGCGTGGCCTCGATGACCACCTCGCCCGCGGCCGTGAACTTGACGGCGTTGCCGGCGATGTTGATCAGCACCTGCTCGAGACGCACCGCGTCGCCGACGAGCCGGTTGGGCACGTCCGGCGCGCGTCGCATCACCACCTCGAGCGGCTTGTCGCGCATGAGGGGCGCGAGCAGGTTGGCCACGCGCTGCAGCAGCTCGTCGAGCACGAACTCGGAGTGCTCCAGCGCGAGCTTGCCGGCCTCGATCTTGGAGAAGTCCAGCACGTCGTTGACGATGTGCAGCAGCAACCGGCCGGCGTCGTCCAGGCGGCCGAGGTAGTCGCGCTGGGTGTCGGAGACCGGCGTCTTCTGCAGCAGCGTCGTCATCCCGAGGATGGCGTTCATCGGCGTGCGGATCTCGTGGCTCATGTTGGCCAGGAACGCCGCCTTGGCGCGCGAGGCTTCGCCGGCGGCCTGCACGGCGACGGTGAGCTGCTCCGTGCGCCTGTCGACGGCGGCCTCCAGGCCCTCGGTGGCGTGCAGCAGGTCCCGGCGCATCGACTCCTGCGCGGCGGCGGTGTCGGCCACTTCCTGCCAGGGGCTCGTCACCTGCACCGGGCGCTCCAGGTCGAGCCGGCCGATGCGATCGCTCTCCTGGGCAAGCTGGCGCAGCGGACGCGCGAAGCGCCGCGCCGCGCTCAGCGCCGCGGCGGCCGTGAGCAGCAGGGTGACCAGCAGGATGGCGGCCAGCGTCGTCCATTGGGTCGCGCCGAGCAGGGCGAAATCCGACTCCGGCGCCAGCACCACCACGTGCAGCGACGCCCGCCCGCGCAGCGCCACGCGCGAGAAGTTCGCCAGCCACGCCTGGCCGCCGGCCTGCACCTGCAGCGCCGCGCCCGGCGGCGAACCCTGCGCACGCCAGCGATCGAACGCGGCCACGAGGGCGGGCTGGCCGAGTGCGGCAACCGGCTGCAGCGCCAGCGCGGCGGCACGTGCCTCGGCGGCCGCGGCCACGCCGCCCGGCAGGCCGACGAGCCGGCCGTCGTCGGTCAGCACCGCCGCGAAACCGTGCGCGCTCACCGCCAGGCCGCGCGTGAAGCGGGAGATGTCGTCGAGCGTGAGGTCGGTCGTGCTGGAGTCGACGCGGCCGTCAGGGGCCGTCCACTGCACGACGGCCGACAGCCCGGGCTGGCCGGTCGACCGGAAGGTGAACGGGGCCGTCCAGACGACTTCCGCCCCGGGCGGGTTCTCGTGCACCTGCACGAACCAGGGACGCTTGCGGGCGTCGTAGTCGCTGGCGGCGGTGCTGCGCTCGACGAGGCGGCCGTCCAGTGTCCAGGTGGCGTCGACTTCGACCCCGGGATGCGCCCGGGGATCGGTCGAGCGCGTCCGGAACAGGCCGGCGCCGGCCTTGCGCAGCAGCACCTCGCGGCCGGAATCGTCGGCGATCGTCACGGACGACACGGCCGGCTCGTGCATCAGTTCGGCGCCGAGCAGGCGGACGATGCCCGCCTCGTCGGCGTTGGACATCAGGCCCAGCGCGCCCCAGTCGCGACGCAACCGGGCGATGGTGTCGACGCGCTTGAACAGCGCCGACAGGGCGGTGTCGAGCTCGCGCGTGGAGCGATCGAGCTCCGCCCGCGCCACCGCCCGCCGCGCCGGTTCGACCAGCAGGCTCTGGACGCCGGCGAAGGCCAGCGCCAGCGACAGCGCGGCGACGGCCAGCGAGGAGGCCAGCAGGCTCCTGCCGATGGGGACGAGGCGGCGCGGCCGCCCGGCGCTCCCGGAAGCAATCGTCATCCATCCTCCCCGATCGACGCCGGCGCAGGCGACGGCGCGGGCACGGACGCCAGCCCGAACCGGAGCAGGCCGACTGTCGAGTCTAGGCCCTGCTCGCCGCCGCGGCCGGGCACCCGGTCCCCTAATTTCGGGACTTGCGCGACGAGCGGGGCACAAAGGCACAGAATCGCCCATCAACTTCGCCATCGGCTCGCCGAAGACTCCAGGCAAGCCCCTGCCCGATCGCAGGCGCGCCAGGAGGGTCGCGCCGCGCCAACGACAAGCATCGACAAAGCGCCCATGACGCCTGTGCATCCGGTCGTCGCCTTCGCCCGCCGCCTCGCCGACGGCTGGTGGCGCTCGGGCATGCTCGCCGTCTACACCGACGAGGATCGCGACTCCGCGCAGATCCGCGCCGCGCACCTCGGCGCCGTGATCCGGCTGACGCCGTTCACGATGGCGGCCAACTTCCTCAACGGCGCGCTGGTGGTCTGGGCCTACCGCGACAACCGGCCCGCGGGCATGTGGGCCTGGCTCGCGGCGCTGTACGCGCTGTGCCTGATGGCGCTGGTCGGCTGGTGGCGCGGACGCCGCCGCGTGCGCACGATGGCCACGCCGGCCGCGATCCGCCACGCCAACGTGCACGCCAACCTGCCGGCGCTGGTGTGGGCGATCCTGCCCATCCTCTGGTTCGCGCATGCGCAGCCGCAGCAGCAGATCCTGGTCGTGGCGCTCGTCACGGGCATGCTGGCGGCCGGCGCCTTCGTGCTGAGCCCGCTGCCGGTGGCGGCGACCTGGTTCGTCGCGATCTTCGCCTCCGCCGGCGTCGTCGCCTGCTGGCTCACGGGCGACCGCCTCTTCGTGGCGGTGGGTTGCCTGCAGACGATCTATGCGCTGGTCGTCGTGCTGGGCACGCTGGCGATGTCGCGCAAGGCGACGGCGCTGCTGAAGTCGCAGGCCGAGGCCAAGCGCCAGGAACGCGTGATGGCCGTGCTGCTGCACGACTTCGAGCAGAACGCCGCGGAGGCCCTGTGGGAGACGGCGCGGGACGGCTGCGTGGCGCACCACTCGCCGCGGCTGTCCGCGCTGCTCGGGGTCGACGAGGCGGTGCTGCGCCAGCGCCCGTTCCTCGAGATCCTGGCCCGCATCGGCGTGGATGTCGCACCGCTGCGCGCCGCGCTGGAGGCCGAGCGTCCGTTCAAGGACCTGCGGCTGTCGGCGAGGGTGCCCCAAGGCGCCAGGCATTGGGCCATCAACGGCAAGCCGCTGGACGACGACGA
>Ga0136846_1222452_pt1 | contig 12635 bp, 10 predicted proteins | sample HopSoiMetagenom2_FD_96841 | JGI IMG/M metagenome (GOLD analysis project Ga0136846, IMG submission 96841) | Grasslands soil microbial communities from Hopland, California, USA - 2 Assembly 2016 (version 4) | ecosystem: Environmental > Terrestrial > Soil > Grasslands | place: USA: Hopland...
CTCCGTTCTTCGAGTTCTACCTGAAGGACAAACCCGGCTTCGATCTCAAGGACACTGCCAGCTTCCGCACCGGTGAAGATCAGTGGCATCGTTACGATGTCTGGCCACCGAAGACCGGCTTCAAGACGGCGAAGCTCTATCTGGCTCCGCAGAAGAGCGTCAGCTTCACGGCGCCAAAGGGCGATGACAAGTCTTCGGTGGTCACCTACGTCGCCGATCCCGCAAATCCTGTGCCGTACCGTGCCCGGCCGATTCAGTCCACCTATGGCAATGGATCGAAGTGGCGGCAATGGCTGGTAGAAGATCAGCGCTTTGTGACCGGCCGTAACGACACGGCAGTCTTCCAGTCGCCGGTGCTCGACAAAGACACCACCATCACCGGCGATATCGTCGCTGACCTTTTCGCTTCCACGACTGGCAGCGATGCGGACTGGGTTGTGAAACTGATCGATGTCTATCCGGACGATGCTCCCGCGCCCATGGCTGGTTATGAGCTGATGATCGTCGATGAGATCTTCCGCGGCCGTTATAACAAGAGCTTCGAGAAGCCTGAAGCCATTGCTCCGAACCGGGTTGCCGAGTTCAAATGGAGTCTTCACGGAGCGGACCACACCTTCAAGAAGGGGCACCGCATTATGGTGCAGGTGCAATCCTCGTGGTTCCCGCTCTATGACCGCAATCCGCAGACCTTCGTGGAAAACATCATGACCGCTCCCGCGGATGCGTATAAGCCGCAGACGCAGAGCATCTATTTCTCGGCAGCCCATCCTTCGCACCTCGAAGTGCTGGTCCCCGCCGAGTAGGAGACTCATGTCGATCAAGACCATCTCCTCACGCGAGGTCTACCGCAATCCCTGGACACGCGTACGAGAAGACATCATCGAGCGCCCGGGCGGCGTGCGGGGTGTCTATGGCGTCATCGAGAAAGACCCGGCCTGCATCATCATTCCTCTGGAGCGCACATCCGAGGGAGAGTTCGTCTACCTGGTGGAGCAGTATCGTTACACGATCGGTAAGCGGTTCAAGGAGTTCCCCCAGGGTGGCTGGGAGACTGAAGATATCGTTCCCGAGGAGCTTGCTCATGGGGAATTGGGAGAAGAAACCGGCCTGGTTGCGGGCCGCATGACTCTTCTCAACGAGATGTGGATTGCTTATGGCGTGATGCGTCAGCGGCACTATCTCTATCTCGCGGAGGACTTGAAACAGGGCGCAACGGAGCGGGATCCGGAAGAGCACGACCTCGAGATCTTTCGTGTCTCCGTCGCCGAATTCGAACAGATGATCCTTCGCAGCGAGATCCAGGACAACTGCACTCTCGCTGCGTGGGGCGCCTACAAAGTCTGGCGTGAGCATAACCCGCGCCCGGAATAAAGGAAGTATGCCGTCGATCAAGCATCTTGAATGTTCGCGCTGTGGCCACACGGCCAGCGCCTCCGTCCCACAGAATGTCTGTCCAAAGTGCGCAGGCTCCTACTATGTCCGCTACGATCTCTCCGCGGCGAAAGGCCTTGCTGCCCGTGATCGCGTGACGGCGGACTATCCCCGCTCCACGGGAATGTGGCGCTATCGCGAGGTCCTGCCGGAGGTCACGCCGGTTTCCCTCGGTGAAGGCTGGACGCCCATGCTGCCCAGCCGCCGCTACGGCAAGGTATGGGTGAAGGAAGAGGGCGCCAATCCGACAGGAACCTTCAAGGCGCGCGGCATGGGCATGGCCATCTCCATGGCGAAGCATCTAGGCATCCGCAAGGTCGCGGCACCTTCTGCGGGTAACGCCGGCGGAGCGATGGCTGCCTATGCTGCCGCTGCCGGGATGGAAGCTCACATCTTCATGCCGAAGGATGTCCCCCTGTCGAACCAGGTGGAGTGCCACATTCACGGCGCGCATCTCACGCTGGTGGATGGCCTGATCTCCGACTGCGGCCGCATCGTTGCCGAACGCAAAGATGCCGAAGGCTGGTTCGATATGTCCACTCTCAAGGAGCCCTATCGTATCGAAGGCAAAAAGACGATGGGCTACGAGCTGGTAGAGCAGCTGGGATGGCGCTATCCCGCAGCGGTCTTTTATCCCACCGGCGGCGGCGTAGGGATGATCGGTATGTGGAAGGCTTTTGAGGAGATGGAAGAGCTCGGTTGGGTCTCCGGTCCTCGTCCGAAGATGATTGCGGTGCAGGCCGCGGGCTGTGCACCGATTACGGTCGCCTATGAGGCCGGCGAAAAGGCATCGGTGATGTATCCCAATGCGCAGACCTTCGCGTCAGGCCTGCGGGTGCCAAAGCCATATGGTGACTATCTGATTCTCGATATCGTCCGCGCCAGCGGCGGCACTGTGGTCTCGCGAACTGACGATCAGATCTTTGACGCGCTCTCTGACTGGGGCAAGCACGAAGGCCTGCTGCTCTCGCCCGAAGGGGCTTCATCGATGGCGGCCTACGATTACCTGATCGCGACCGGCTTCCTGAAGCCGGAGGATGAGGTGGTGCTCTTCAATACCGGTTCGGGGAACAAGTACACCGACGTCATCAGCCAACGGCTGGGGTTGGGATAGAAGAGGGAGCACTGTCCCCCATCTCCTGATCCTTGTACTGCAACTGGTAGAGCTTCCAGTACAGACCGCGATGCGCCAGCAGTTGCTGGTGCGTGCCTTGTTCGTGCAGGTGCCCCTTGTGCATTACGAGGATGGTGTCGGCCTTCTGGATGGTGGAGAGCCGGTGAGCAATCATCACCGAGGTGCGTCCGGTGATCATGCGGTCTACTGCGGAGCGAACCAGCAGTTCTGTCTCGGTATCGACGGAGCTGGTCGCTTCATCCAGGATCAGGATGCCCGGCCGATGGGCCAGTGCGCGTGCAAACGAGATCAGTTGCTTCTGACCGGTGGAGAAGGTGGCTCCACGCTCCACAACCGGCTCCTGCAGCCCTTTGGAAAGGCTGCGGATGAAAGCTCCCAAATTTACGTCTTCGACCGCTTGCTGCAGTTGCTCTTCAGTGATCCATTCGCTTCCCAGGCGAATGTTCTGGGCAATGGTGCCAGTGAACAGGAATGGGTCCTGCAGCACCACGCCAAAACGTCTGCGCAGGCGATTCAGATCCTGTAGCCGCACGTCTACGCTATCCACAAGGACCTCGCCGCGCTGCACGTCGTAGAAGCGCATCATCAGGCTGGTAATGGTGGTCTTGCCCGCGCCGGTGTGACCAACAATAGCGGCGGTCTCATCGGGAGCGATGATGAAGGAGACTCCCTTCAGAATCCATTCAATCTGTGTGTCGGCAGCCAGCTCTTCGTCCGTAGCGGAGGAGACGAAGACTTGCTGGGCCTCGGTCAGGCGCTGATAGGTGAACCAGACGTTGCGGAATTCGACCGCGCCGGAGTTATCGCCGGCAATCGGTTGTGCAGGTGACTGGATCGTGGGAGCGGTATCCAGCAACTTGAAGATGCGCTCCGCGGCTGCCATCGCTGCCTGCAGGATGTTGTACTTTTCGCTGAGGTCCTGGATGGGGCGGAAGAACCGCTGTGCATACTGCATGAAAGCGATCAGCACGCCCAGAGTGACATACCCGGAGAGGACGCCGGCTCCGCCGCGCCAGATCACCAGTGCGATGGCTGTCGCTGAAAGCAGTTCAACGGCCGGGTAATACAGCGCATAGGCGAAGATTGCATCGGTCCACGCCTGTTTGTTTTCATCGTTGACGGCGGAGAAGTCACGGAAGGCGCGCTTCTCGCGGTTGAACATCTGTACGACCGCCATGCCCGAGACATACTCCTGCGTGAAGGAGTTGATGCGCGCTGTCGCGCCGCGCTGGCGCCTGTAGCTGTTCCGCACATGGTCGCGGAACAACTTTGTACAGTAGATGATGGCCGGAATCACCGAGAGCGTCATCAGCGCCAGCAGGGGATTCATCTGAACCATCACAATCACAATGAACAGCAGGACGAAGACGTCCTCGAAGATGGCCAGTACACCCGAGGTGAACATCTCGTTCAGGGCATCGACGTCGCCGGTGACGCGCGTAACCAGCCGGCCCACGGGGTTGTGGTCGTAAAAGCTGACGTCCATGCGCTGCAGATGACGGAAGATCTGGCTGCGCAAATCGAACATCACGCGCTGCCCGGTCCACTGCATCAGGTAGGTCTGCATGAACTCCAGCCCATAGCTCACCAGCAGAGCGATGAGATACAGGGCCGCAAGCTGCGAGATACCGGTAATCGGGTCGTGGCTCAGATAGCGGACGATCCAGGCCGGCTTGTGCCCCGGTTCGGGAGTCATATAGGCATCGACGCCTACCTTGACCAGGAACGGTCCTGCCACGTCCGCCCCTGCCTTCAACAGGATCGCCAAAGCGGAAATCAGGGCATGACCGGTGTATGGCCGCAGATAGGTCAGCAAACGCCGCATCAGGCGTGAATCGAATGCTTTACCCGCCGGATCGTCGTCATGTGCCGACTTTTTCTTCTTGTCTTCTGCCTTGGCCGCCATCTGGATAGATTGTAGATGCGGAGCCACCCGTCTCCGGTTCACCCTTTCCAGTGAAACAATAGACAAGATGCCCTCCGTCGGTCTCTATCTTTCGGTTCCGTTCTGCCGCGCCAAGTGCAGTTACTGCAACTTCGCGTCCGACGCCTTCGGCCCCGCCCGGATGGATGCTTATGTGGAGCGCCTCTGCGAAGAGATCGCCCAGGCGCCGGCAAAGGCTTCCGGTATGGGGGCGACGTTACCCCGGGATGTGGATTCGGTCTACTTCGGCGGAGGGACGCCGAGCCTGCTCTCTTCCGCTCACTTTCAGCGCATCTTTGAGGCCCTGCGGGCTGTTTTCTCGCTGCAAACCGATGTGGAGTTCACTCTGGAATGCGCTCCGGGGCAGCTTGCGGACGATACCCTCGCAGAATTGCTGCGTCACGGCCTCAACCGGGTCAGCCTGGGAGTACAGTCTTTTGTCGACCAGGAGTCGCGCGCGGTCGGCCGCTTCCACACAAAGGATGTCTGCCTGGCCGAGATCGCCCGCCTCCGCTCCGCCGGCCTGCAGGAGATCAATGTCGATCTGATCGCGGGTCTGCCGCACCAGACTCACGAGAGCTGGCGTATCTCCCTGGAGCAGGCCGCTGCGACAGGTGTGCCTCATGCCAGTGTCTACATGCTGGAGGTCGATGAGGAGTCCCGGCTGGGAAGAGAACTCATCGCCGGCGGTGTCCGCTATCACGCCCACCATGTGCCGGATGATGGCCTGGTGGCGGAGATGTATCTTGAGGCCTGCGAGTTCCTGGGGAACAATGGCATTCCTCAATACGAGATCTCGAACTTCGCCCGTCCTGGCCAGGCCTCCCGCCACAACCTTAAGTATTGGAAGCGCCTTCCATACCTCGGTCTGGGGCTGGACGCACACTCTATGCTTGGCGATTGGCGCTTCCAGAACACAGACGATCTGAATGCCTATCTCGAGGGCAAAGCATCGCCGGATCCGGTTGCTGTGTCACCGCATGAGGCATCGGAGGAAGAGGTCTTCCTCGGCCTGCGGCTGAATGAGGGGATTCTTCTTCCTAAAGAAGGTCCCGTCGTTCCCGTGCTGCAGCAGTTGGTTCGAGAGGGTCTGATGCAGCTTCATGGAGACCGCGTCGCTTTGACCCCGAAGGGGCGTCTTCTCTCGAACGATGTCTTCACCGAGCTTCTCGGTGCTGGAGCATTTTCCCTGTAGGTGTAGAGCGGGGCTTCCCCATCTATGGGCGTTTTCCGCAACGAAAACGCGGCTGTACTCCTCTTCCGGGATACCCATCAACAGGGAAATGCTCTACTGCCTGAGACAATACAGGGCATGGAGATTATCGAGCTTCGCAGCGATACGTTGACCAAACCCACCGCCGCTATGCGCCAGGCTATGGCAACCGCCGATGTTGGCGACGATGTATACGGGGAAGACCCCACGGTCAACCGGTTGGAAGCGCGAGCCGCGCAGGTCTTCGGTAAAGAAGCTGCGATCTTCGTTCCCACCGGATCGATGGGTAACCTCACTTCCATCATGGTTCACACGCGGCCGGGGCAGGAGGTTATCTGCGAATCGCGCGCCCACATTCTGGATTGGGAGATGGGATCGATGGTCTCCGTTGCCGGAACCGTGCCGCGCACCATCTTTGGGGACCGCGGCGTGCTTACCTGGTCTCAGATCCGCGAAAAGATCGTTCTCAATACTGCCGCATACTATCGCGCGCGTACGGGACTGATCGAGCTCGAGAACTCGCACAATATGGCAGGGGGAACGGTCACGCCGCTCGATGTCTTTGAGGAGATCTGGGCTGGAGCCAAGGAGTGTGGCATTCCGACGCATCTGGATGGAGCCCGCGTCTTCAACGCTGCTACTGCGCTTGGTGTTTCCGTCTCGCGGCTGACCAGTGGCTTCGACACGGTCATGTTCTGTCTCTCCAAAGGCCTGGCCGCGCCTGTCGGATCGATGATCGTCGGTAGCCGTGCATCCATCGACCGTGCACGTGTCATTCGCAAGACGCTGGGTGGTGGTATGCGGCAGGCAGGTGTGCTCGCCGCTCCCGGCTTGATTGCCCTGGAGGAGATGTCCAAACGACTCGCGGAAGACCACGCGAATGCACGTCTGCTGGCGGAGGCGATCGCTACTTCTCCAGCCGCGGAGATCGATCTTTCAGGCGTACAAACCAATATCGTGATCTTCCGTTTGGCCGGCCAAGGGGATGCCATAGGGTTTGTTCGCCGCTTGGAAGCGAAGGGCGTTCGTTGCAGCGCCATCGGTCCGCACGCGGTGCGGCTGGTAACGCACAACGATGTTTCGCACACGCAATGCGAAACCGCCGCGAAGCTGATTGTGGAAGAGCTGAACGCCTAGAACTTGTCTAGGCAGTCTCTGCCGGTGCGTGTACGACGAACTTCCGTGTCAGAGTGACGGTGACTTTGACTCCCGTTCCGTCGGGGAAGGCCGGGCTTTCGAGCTCGATCCGGCCCCCATGCTTGCTTAGAATGCCGCGACTGACCCACAGACCAAGACCTGTGCCTCTTTCTCCCTTTGTCGAGAAGAATGGCTGAAAGAGGCTCTGCTGGGTTTGGTTGTCGATCGCCGCGCCGCTGTTGGTCAGTATGACCCGTGCCCCATCGCCCAGCCTGATCAGTTCCACGCGGACGGATCCTCCGGGGTCGGCGGCTTCGTAGGCATTGGTGATGAGATTGGTGAAGACCTGGCGCAGCTCCGCTGGATATCCCTCGACCAATGCGGTCTCAGGCAGGATCTGCTCCAGCGTCACCTGGGCTCGCTGAATCTTATAGGAGATGAGCGAGATGAGGTCCTGAAGTAGTTCCCGTAGCTCGACCGGCACAGGGGTGCGGGACTCACGGTAAAGGGAGAGCATTGCGCGGCTGATCTGCGTCACCCGCGATAGCTCCTGGTCGGCCATCTCCAGCAGGTGACGGCGCTCCTCTTCTTCATAGGAATCGGTGCGCAACAGGTAGAGAATATTGGCCACCGAGTCCAACGGGTTATGAATCTCATGCGCGATGGTGGCCGCTAGCCGCCCGGTGACAGCAAGCCGCTCATTGGAGATAAGAATCCGCTGTGTCTGCTTCTCATGGGTAATATCGCGGAAGACAATCACCACGCCCACCATCAGCCCCTCTGCGTCGCGGATAGGAGCTCCTGAGTCGTCGATGTGAACCTCGGTCCCGTCGCGTCGCCGCAGAATGGTGTGGTTGGCAAGTCCCATAACGCGGTCCATGCGTTTTACCCTGGCGATCGGGCTTTCGATTGGCAACCGGGTCTCTTCGTTGACGATATCGAAGACATCTTCGATAGGTTGGCCGAAGGCTTCATCGATCGTCCAGCCGGTCAGCTCCGTCGCAATCGGATTCAGCATAGTCACCAGCCCATGTCCGTCGGTGACGATCACGCCGTCGCCAATCGAGACCAATGTCGTCCGCAATCGCTGCTCTGACGCAAAAAGCTGATCGGCGCGCTCCTGCAGTGACGTCACCGACGTCTGAAAGCTGAGAGAGACACGGTTGAGCTGATGGTTCATGTAGATTGCGATCAAAGTTCCGGTCAGAAGTGAAAGGACAAGCAGGTAGACTCTCGTGACGCGTGCGCGCTCCTGCCAGACCCCTACGCTCTGCTGCCGCAGAACGCTGGTCGCCTGCATCGTCTCGGAAAACTGACTGCGGATGATATCCATCTGCGCTTTGCCCCGCAGATTCACCTCAGCTGGATTCTCATCCTTACCTGTGCGTACAGCCTCTATATGGAGATCAGCGAATTCATGTTTCCACTGCAGATAGGATGACCGGAGAGTACGGACGCGGATAGTTTGCGGCAAGCTCAGGCCGGGTGTCTGTTCAACGTCATTCAATCTCTGGACGATCTCGCCTTCATGGCCGCGATACAGATCGAGAAATTGTTCATCATGCGTGAGCTGGTAGCCCCGGAGTCCAGTCTCCTGGTCGAGGATGAGCTTTTGTGCCTGCCCAAGCCGTTGCAGATTCCGGTCGATCAGTTGTAGCTGGTTCACCGCCAGATTGGCGGAACGGATCTGCCATGAAAGAACTCCACTGACGATCAGCAATGCGGCAATCGGCAGCAGAAATGTCAGGAGAAGGATCCGTCGAAATTCACGAATGTCCAATGAGCGGCACCTATTGCGGACTGCGGTCCGAGAACAGGCGCTTCAAATTTGCCAGCAATGCAGGCGCGCCCTCTCCCTTGGTCATGTAAAGCGAGACATTCGCGGTTGCGTCTGCCGGCAGACCAACATAGGCAGAGAGTAGCAAAATAGGAAGGTCTGGACGCATAGTCCGCATCTGCCGTGCTACCTCATCCCCATCCATGCCCGGCATGGAGTAATCCAGAATTACAGCCTCTACCGGATGAACCTCCAGCAGCGACAGACCGGAGGCGCCATCAGGAGCGCACAGCACACGGTAGCCGGCACGCTCGAGCAGCATGCTCCGAATCCGAAGCCCAACGGATTCATCATCGACACATAGGATCAGGGGTGAGTTCTGCATCAGTGGGCCTGTGTGCCCACACTACACCATCACCTTCGTAGATGGCTCGTAAATCCGTTGCGAATCAACAGATCAGATGAGCAGATTCACATTATTTTTGCATTCCAGACCTTCGGTTGCGATAGCCTAAGGCCGAACACAGGAGAAAAACGCTCTGTGAGCCAGACCATCTTTCTGCTGGAAGACGATCTCGATATCCAGCGGCTGGTACAGTACCACCTGGAAGCTGCGGGCTTCACCGTCCGGGCTTTTAACGCGGCTACGAATGTAGCCTCTGACGCTGAGCGGCAACCCCCGGCCCTCTTCCTGCTGGACATCATGGTGCCCGGCGGTGACGGTCTGGATCTTTGCCGTCGTCTGCGCTCCAACCCCGCGCTGTCGACGATCCCCATCATCTTCCTCACCGCGCGCGCCAGCGAGAATGATCGTGTGCTCGGTCTGGAATTGGGAGCCGATGACTACATCACCAAGCCCTTCGGCACCCGGGAGCTGTTGGCTCGTGTGAAGGCCGTGTTGCGCCGCTTTGAACGTCCTACTGCGCCAAGCATTGTCAGCTTCGACAATATTGAGATTGATCAGGCTGCCATGCAGTTAAAGGTAGGCGGGCACCTGCAGACGACAACGGCGACTGAGTTTCGTCTGCTGGACTATCTGGCCCGCCATCCAGGCCGTGTCTTTACCCGCGATCAGTTGCTTGACGCCGTGTGGGGCGACGCTCGCTTCGTCACCCCGCGTTCGGTCGACGTCTATGTACGGCGAATTCGCGAGAAGATTGAAGCCGATCCGGAAAACCCGCGTTACCTTAAAACCATGCGCGGCGCCGGTTATCGTTTCGAAATGCCGAAGACCGTCTGAGGGAACGCCTTGAAGCGGACCATCACTGGAATTGTGGTGCTGCTGTGCGTGGTTACGGCGCTGGCTGCATTTGGCGCTGGTTGGGCCTTGTCCGGCTCGCCTGTGTGGCTGCGCTTCATCACGCTTGCCGCCACCATGGTGGGTATCTCTTTGCTTGCCATCGCAATTATTAGCGCTGCGCTGCGGAGAGATGCCTCCAGCCTTCGTCTGGCTATCGTGGCCTCCACTCCGGAGCAGCAGGCCAGTCGGCCCGATCTGGGTGATTTTCAGGACCTCTGGCCTGCGTTTGACGCAGCGCGGCAGAAGGTTCATTCCCAAATCGCAGCGATTGAAGAAGAGCGGGCTAAGCTCGCAGCCGTCCTGGATTCCATGCAGGACCTTGTCGTTGCTGTGGATTCAGCGGGGCGCATCCAGTGGGCGAATGAACCCATGCGCCGCGAACTCGAAGGTGCAGTCCGCCATGGACAGGCGATTGTGCATACCATCCGTGATCCCGAGGTGCTGCTCTGTTTGCAGGTGGCTCTTGACGATGGTTTGGTGACACAGCGCCGCTCTACTTCTCTCAAGCCCGGCCGCATCTTTGAAGTGAACGCCGGTCCCATCCCCGGTGGCGGCGCTGTTGCCGTATTACACGACCTGACCCGCATCGAGCAGGTGGAACGTACCCAGCGTGAGTTCATTGCTAACGTCTCACACGAGCTGCGCACTCCGCTGACCTCCATCTCCGGTTACGTCGAAACCCTGCTGGACTTTGAACGCTCGCTGTCTCCTCAGTCCAGGGAATTTCTTGAAACGATCCTGAAGAACGCCACCCGCATGACCCGCCTGACCGAGGACCTTCTGGTTCTGGCCAGGGTTGAAAGCGGTGAGAATCCCATCCATCCGACGGTCGTCCCCGCAGAGAAGCTGGTACGCGATGCAGTCGCTGCTGTCCGCGGGATTGTGCGCGACGCAGGGGCCAAGCTCGACATCGGCACCATGGACTCGATCAATGTGATGGCGGATGCCGATGCCACGACCCAGGTGCTCTCCAACCTGATCGAAAACGCGACGAAGTATGGCCGCGCTACGACCGGGGAGCCCGCCCGGATCGAGGTCTCTGTCGAACAAAAGGGAGCCCATGCGGAGTTCCGCATCCGGGACTGGGGTGCGGGTATCGCCTCGGAGCATCACGACCGCATCTTCGAGCGCTTCTACCGTGTGGACAAAGCACGTTCGCGCGAGACCGGCGGTACAGGTCTCGGGCTCGCCATCGCGCGCCATATCGTGATGCAGCATGGCGGAAATATCTGGGTGGAGAGCCGCCTCAACCAGGGAAGCACCTTCGCGTTCACCCTGCCCGTGGTGCAGGGCTGATATGGTGAGGGGTGTGCGCTCTGTTGTGCCCATCCTGCTCTCGTGTGCCCTGTTGAACGGCTGCAAATCATCACAGCAGACAGGCGCTCCTGCTGCAGACCCCGGCATACTGACGATCAACGGTGCCGGAGCCAGCTTTCCCAATCCCATCTATTCCAAGTGGTTTGCCGAGTATGGCCGGTTGCATCCGAATGTGCGTATTAATTACCAGCCCATTGGCTCCGGGGGCGGCATCCGGCAGGTTTCCCTGGGTATCGTCGATTTCGGCGCGTCCGATGATCCCATGACCGATGCGCAGTTGCAGCAATCGTCCCATCCACTGCTGCATATCCCCACCGTGCTCGGAGCAGTGGTTCCGGTCTACAACCTGCCTGGTATCTCCGCGGAGGTGCGGTTTTCTCCGGAGGTTCTGGCGGGGATCTATCTCGGTACGATTACTTTCTGGGACGACCAGAAGATCATTGCCGATAACCCTGGCGTGAAGTTTCCGCATGAAGAGATCCTGCCGGTGTATCGCTCCGATGGCTCCGGCACAACCTTCATCTTCACCGACTATCTCACCAAGGTGAGTCCAGTCTGGGCGAAGCAGGTGGGTAACTCCACTTCGGTGAAGTGGCCGGTCGGCATTGGACAGAAGGGCAATGAAGGCGTTGCCGGCATGGTGCGTGAGGCTCCTTACGCCTTCGGTTATGTGGAGCTGGTTTACGCCCTGCAGAACCACATGACTTTCGGTCTGGTACGGAACGGTGCGGGCCAGTGGATTAAGGCCAGTCCTGCGGCTGTTACGGCTGCTGCTGAGGCTCAGGCCGATACGATTCCCGCCGATTTCCGGGTCTCCCTGGCGAACGCCGGCGGAACCGCCAGCTACCCGATCTGTTCGTTTACCTGGCTGCTCGTTCCGCAGCAATCGGCTGACGCTACCAAAGGCAGACAACTCCACGACTTCCTGCTCTGGATGCTCTCTGAGGGAGAGCAGGAGGCTGCCGCTATGGGTTACGCTCCTTTGCCTCGGCCTGTGGCAGAGCGTTTAAAAAATACCGTGGCCAGTATCCGGTAGCACACGCAAAGCCTTATTAATCAAGCCGTTCATTCCGCGTTCACACATATTCCAGATACTCTAGGAAGGGGATTCTGGAAGAGCCGGGTGACGATACAGCACTCAGAGATGCAGGAGGCACGGGCTGCCTCAGAGGTACGCCGCTTTTTGATGCAGCGCGGGAGTGGTGGTGTGGCTGACCGCACCTTTGCAGCCCTGATGCTGGGCTGTGCCCTGAGCATCTTTGCTATCGTTGCCCTCATCCTGGGAATTCTGATCCTCCGCTCCAGGCTCAGCCTGCATGAGTTTGGCTTCAGCTTCTTTCTGCGTTCAGACTGGGATCCGGTGCGTGGCAGCTTCGGTGCGGTTCCATTCATCTGGGGAAC
>Ga0136846_1221707_pt1 | contig 12633 bp, 12 predicted proteins | sample HopSoiMetagenom2_FD_96841 | JGI IMG/M metagenome (GOLD analysis project Ga0136846, IMG submission 96841) | Grasslands soil microbial communities from Hopland, California, USA - 2 Assembly 2016 (version 4) | ecosystem: Environmental > Terrestrial > Soil > Grasslands | place: USA: Hopland...
ATCCCGGTAGTCAGGGGTCGTCGTCCTCGTCGGCTTCATGCTCGGCGAGGTACTTTTCAGGGTTGGGGAAGTCATTCGCCCTCGCTTGGCCGGTGTCGAGGTGTGGTGGTGGAATCCATTCGGTGCGGCCGTCTTTGCGTTTTCGCGTTGTCCAACCACCGTCTTCGACGAGGCGATTGTCCGGTCCGCAGGCCAACGTGGAGTTGGTGATGTTGGTTTCGCCATCGTCGGCGACCCAGCCATCCACGTGGTGGACCTGACACCAATAGCCCGGAGCGGTGCAGCCGGGCCGGGTGCAGCCTCGCTCCAGGGCGTGCAACACGATGCGTTGTCCGGGGGTGGCGAAGCGTTTGGCACGGCCGCAGTAGAGCGGTTGGCCGGTGTGCTTGTCGTAGATCACCAGGTAGTGATGGGCCTGAGACGCCAATCGGATCACGTCACGCATCGGCAGCAGAGTGCCCCCCGCAGTCACCGCGACGCCCGCGGCCGACTGCAGGTCCTGCAGTGTGGTGGTCGCGATGATGGTGGCCGGCAGCCCGTTATGTTGGCCCAACTCCCCCGACGCCAACACCGAGCGGCCCATCGCGGTCAGCGCGTCGTGGTTGCGCTGACCCTGCGACCGCATATCTGCGCGCTCGGCTTCCTCGCTGGGGTCGCCGTCCACACACGGGTTGTCGTCCTCGGGATTGCACATGCCCGGCGCGCCCAGTTTGGCGAACACCGCATCGATGGTGGCCCGGGCCTGCGGGTCGAGCAGACCATGGACGCGGCTCAGCCCGTCGACGCCCTGCTTCTCGATCGTCAGATAGCGCCGCCGGCCCCGCTCGGCATCATCGGGCAGCTCACCGTCCTGGTTGAGCAACAGCGCCAACCGCTCCGCAGCCTGCCGGAACTGCGTGGGCCCCAACCCGGTCGCGATACACGCCAGGTCGGCCTCGGCCTGATCGCGGGTGTGCCCATCGATGCGGGCGGGCAGCCCGTCGAAGAACTTCTCGATGATGTGCAGGTGTTCGGCCCCGATCTCGCCGCGGGCCTGCGCGGCCGAAACGTTCGGCAGCTTGGGCGCCAACTGTTCCCCGGTCAACGCGGTGCGCGGGCCCAACAGGTCGGCCTGTTTGAGGCGCCGCTTGGCCTCCCCTGGCGAGATGTGCAGCGCTTCGGCGAGCACTTTGGGCCAGGTGTTGGCACCCAGCTCGGTGGGCGTGTTCTGCGAGGTGAGCTGATAGATCAGCTTGTGATCGACGGCCGGCTGGCTGCGATAGCCCTTTTCCAGCCGATTCTGGATGGCTATCACGTCGGGTCCGGTCAACGCGGCGAACGACAACCCGGCCATCTCGGCCTGGGCCTGCTCCCACCGCGTCACAACCGCGAGGACCTCCCCGCGATCCGACACCACACCCGAACTCATACATCGAACACTAGTTCGACTCTGTGACCAAACACCTCCCCGCCGGCCCGACCTGGGGATGAATTCCAGCCTGGGGATAAGTGCTCTGCGTCAGTCGCTTTCGGCCGTGGCCTGACGGGCACGGAACAGTTTGACCTCGCCCTTGACACCCTTGAGGTGCCGAGCGCCGGCGAAGGACCACGAGAACCCGTCGGCCGATCCGATTGCTTCGCGGATGGATTCGGGAACCAGAACGGCGCCGGGCCGGGCGGCACCGGTCACCCGACTGGCGAGATTCACCGGGCTGCCGAACCAGTCGCCGGCTCGGCTGACCGCGTATCCGGATGCAAGTCCAACGCGCAATTGGGGAAAGTCATCGAACTTCTCCGCTGCGGCGACGAGTTCCAGCGTGGTCCGCAGCAGCGGCACCGGGTCGGTACTGACGAACATCACCGCATCGCCAATTGTTTTGATAAAGCGCACCGGTGGTCCGACCACATCGTGGGCGAGGTCGGACAGCCTGCGGGCGAGACTTTCCAACTCTTCGGGCGGCACGGCCTCGCCGAGTCTGGTGAAGCCAACCAGGTCTGCGAAAGCCACCGAGATCTGCCGTGCGCCCGGCAACATGCCAGCGGCCCGCTCGGCGGCGTTCACCGCCTCGGTCTCCAACGTGCGCCGTAGCTGCATCCGGAGCATATCGTCGAGCATCGGCCCGAGCAGCGGCGCGACCCGTTGTACCACGGCTTCGTAGGCCTCGGCGATCTGCAGTTCCGTGGCCCCCGGCTGGATCACCGCCTCGAGGACGACCTGCCGCATCACCTCGGCCGTCTGCGCGAGACCCTGTGCCAAAACCCGAGATACGGTGATCACCTGCTCGCGGGTCAACCCCATATCGATGAACATCTTGGCTCGCGCGGCGGCCTCACTGTCGGCCCGCAAATGAACGACGGCATCGGGATCGTCCGCTCTGGGCAGGCCCAGCGCCCGTTGGATGGCTTCCAGCAGTTTCAGCTCGATGCCGGTTTCCTCGCAGATCTGGCGAGCGGATACATAAACGCCGTCGTCGCCGACGAGCCGGCCCGCCGGCATCAACATCGGCGAAACCTCGCCGCGGATCTGCTCGACGGTGAAACCCCGGCCCAGCAGCCACTCGATCAGCTCGGCCCGTTCGGCGCGCGCCCGGCCGTGCAGGCCGTCGAGCAACCCGGATGCTTCGAGATCGAGGTCTTCGGCCACGGCCACAACGTATACCGGCGCCGAAGTGCAATATTCAGTTTCATGTCCTCGCCGCTGATCCAGGGGCTGCCGCCGATCATCGACGACGGCGCCCAGTCCCTGATCCTGGGCAACATGCCGAGCGTGCTGTCACTGGGCGCGCAGGAGTATTACGCCAATCCGCGGAACGCGTTCTGGAGGATCACCGGCGACATCTTCGGATTCGATGCGTCGGCGCCGTACAACGTCCGCACGGCGGCGCTGATGGCACATGGCATTGCCGTGTGGGACGTGCTGCGGTTATGCCGCCGCGCCGGCAGCCTGGACTCCGCAGTAGAGCCAGACAGCATGGTGGCCAACGACTTTGGCCAGCTCTTCGAACGACATCCGGACATCACGCGGGTGTTCTTCAACGGTGCCGCAGCTGAGAAGAATTTCAACCGATTGGTCCGCGTCGCACCGGATCTTGCCTACCGGAGGCTGCCATCGACCAGCCCAGCGCAGACCATGCGCTACACCGACAAGCTGGCAGCCTGGCGAGAAGCCATAACCGCACGTCAATAACCGTCCGGCGGACGTTCTCGACCCCTATCCTCAGTGCAGCAGGACACCGGGGGATACGGATGACGGCTGTAGTGACATGCCGGACATGTGGGGCCGAGCCGCGAGCCGGCGCGCGGTTCTGCGATGCCTGCGGTGCGCCGATCGCGTCGACCCCGCCTGCGGAGTACAAGCAGGTGACGGTGCTCTTCGCTGATGTCGTCCGTTCGATGGACATCGCCGCTGCGGAAGGCCCGGAGCGCCTACGTGAGATCATGGCCGACCTGCTGGACCGTTCCACAGCCGTAGTGAAGCGGTATGGCGGAACGTTGAGCCAGTTCACTGGTGACGGCATCATGGCGGTGTTCGGTGCCCCAATCACGCTGGAGGACCATGCATTCCGGGCTTGTATGGCGGCTCTTGACATCCAAAAGGAAGTCGGAGCTACGCTCAAGCTGCGAATCGGATTGAACTCCGGCCAAGTGATTGCCGGCGAAATCGGTTCGAGCACTGCGAATTACACAACTATCGGCGAGCAAGTCGGCATGGCCCAACGGATGGAATCGATCGCGCCACCCGGTGGTGTGATCTTGAGCGAGTCGACGGCGCACCTCGTCGAGGACCGCGTTGAGCTTGGCGAGCCGGAGACGGTGCAGATCAAAGGATCAGACGACCCCGTGCCGGCCAGGCAACTGCTGACGATCGGCGAACACTACCCAGGCCGCCGCAGCGAGTCCAAACTCGTGGGGCGCATCTGGGAACTCAACACGATCACCGCCGTCCTGGACGAAGCCATCTGCGGCGCAGGCTGCGTGGTCGGCGTACTCGGGCCGCCAGGAATAGGAAAGAGCCGGCTGGTCCGCGAAATCGCGGCGACCGCGGGCACGCGCGGAGTCCCAGTATTCACGACCTATTGCGAGTCCCATGCGCGCAGTATCCCTTTTCATGTTGTGGCCCGCTTGTTGCGGGCGAGCATGGGCATCGATGGGCTTAACGTCTCAGCAGCGCGACCCGTTATCCGCGAACTATTCTCGGAAGCCGACCCAAGCGATCTCTTGCTACTCGACGACCTATTGGGAACTCGCGATCCCACGGTGTCATTGCCCGAGATCGCGCCGGACGCACGCCATCGGCGGTTGGCCGCAATGATCAAGTCGCAGTCGCTCGCTCGTGCGGAACCAGCCATCTACGTCATCGAGGATGCGCACTGGATCGACGAGGCCAGTGAATCCATGCTCGCTGATTTCCTGACGGTCGTGCCGCAGACACCGTCGCTGACTGTCATCACGTACCGCCCGGAATACCGTGGCAAGCTGACGCGGATGTCGGGGGCTCAGACACTCGCGTTGCGGCCATTGAATGGTACGCAGGCATGGGCGCTCACTGCGCAACTGCTCGGCACTGATCCGTCGCTGGAGGAACTGGCGGCGCAGATCGCTGATCGCGCCGCCGGCAACCCGTTCTTTGTCGAAGAGATCGTGCGCGATCTTGCCGAACGCGGTGTGGTGCACGGCGAGCCCGGTGCCTACCACTTGAGCGGCGAGGTATCCGAAGTCGATGTGCCCGCGACGCTGCACGCGGCTATCGGCGCGCGCGTTGATCGGCTTGATCCAGTCGCCAAGAGCACCCTGAACGCAGCAGCGGTCATCGGGGCGCGCTTCGACGTGGACATGCTTGCCGCACTCACCGAGGACGCGAACCTCGCTGCCCTGGTTGAGGGTGAACTCATCGATCAGGTGAAGTACTTCCCGAAGGCCGAGTACGCGTTCCACCATCCCCTGATACGCACAGTGGCCTACGAGTCACAGCTCAGGTCCGACCGTGCCCGACTGCACCGCAAACTCGCCGAGACGATCGAAGTAACGGGCTCGGCTGATGAGAACGCCGCGCTGATCGCCGAACACCTTGAGGCTGCGGGAGATTTACACGCGGCCTTCGCATGGCACATGCGCTGTGGAGCTTGGGCGATCAACCGTGACTTCGCCGCGGCGCACACCGCATGGCGGAGGGCACGCCAAGTCGCCGACCGACTCCCTGAAGACGACTCCGAACGGATGTCGATGCGAATCGCGCCACGAACCTACCTGTGTGCCACTGCGGCCCGTCAAGGCGGCCGTGGTGCCGACACGGGCTTCTCCGAACTGCGTGATCTGTGCAACGCAGCAGGAGATCACCGCTCGCTAGCCATAGGAATGGTGGGACTGGTCACCTCGAATGTTATGAATGCCCGCCGCGACCAGGCGTCGCGACTGTCCGATGAATATGTCCGGCTGCTCGACTCGATCGGTGATCCGACGTTGACCCTCGCCCTGCTTCCCATGGCGATTCTCGCCAAGCATGAAACGGCCGAGATGGCTGAAATCCTCTTGTTATCCCAACGGGTTATCGACCTGGCCGAAGGCGAGCTCACCAGAGGGGGTTTGATCTTCGGATCGCCACTGGTCTACGCACTCGCGATGCGGCCAATAGCTAAGGCCTGCTTAGGCATTGATGGTTGGAAGCCTGAGCTCGTAGAAGCGATCCAGGTCGCTCGCGAAGTTGATCCGCTGTCGCGTACGAGTGTCGTGTTCTACTGTTACGTCTACGCGATCGTCTTCGGAGTGCTGCGTCCTGATGACAATGTTGTGCGCTACTGCGCCGAAACCGTCGAGGTTGCAAAGCATACCGGCGACAACCTTGCGGTCAGCCTGGCCGAAACCGCGCTAGCCATCTCACTAGTCGGTAATCCAAGGGCCCCGCGCGGCGCCGGGCTCGACTTGCTTGCGAAGGTGCGTGAACGCACATTCGGGCGGGAGTTTACGTTAACAATCGCCCCTATCATTGACAGCTTCATGGCGCGGGGAAGGGCTCGAGTCGGCGACGTCGACGAGGCTATCGAGTTGGCCCGAAGAACCGTCGCCGATCTGTCTTCGTCCGATAGGTGCATCTACAACGCACTGGCGACTAGCACATTCGTAGAATTGCTGTTGCAACGTGGCGGGCGACGGGATGTCGACGATGCGAAGGCAGCGATCGACTGGTTAGCCGCTACGCCAACCGACGACGAGTTCATGGTCAACAAGATCACTCTGCTGCGGTTGCGCGCCCTAGTAGCGCAGGCACAGGGCGACGACGCCTCATACCGAGACATGCGGGATAGCTACCGAAAGATGGCCAATGATCTCGGTTTTGAGGGCCACATGGCGTGGGCCGAGGCGATGCCGTGATTCGCGAGCGTGCGCAAACTGCCACAATTCCTCGGCGTGTCGCGTGCAGACACGCACGCTCGCGGCAGTTGGGCAGTTGGGCAGTCAGGACACCGGCGGGCGGCGCTGCGCCCACGGCCGGGCTTGCTCGATCTGCGCGGCCAATGACAAAAGCGTCGCCTCGTCAAACGGTTTGCCCACGAACTGGATCGAAGTCGGCACGCCCTTGCCGTCCAGGTCCCACGGCACGACCGCTGCCGGCTGGCCCGTCACATTGAACATCGCCTGAAACGGCACCCGCGCTGCCACCAACGCCAGCGTCGACATCGCTCCTCGCCGCTGGTACGCCCCGATGCGCGACGGACCCGTCGCCGTCCCCGGTGTGACAACCACGTCGACGTCGTCGAAGATCGACTGGACACGTTCGGCCACTTCACTTTCCGCTCCGCGGATGGCGTTCATCCGCCGCTCCGAAAACAGGCCGCCGATCCTGGCGAACGCACGCGTCCTCGCATCCAAGCGTTCGGGATGCGGCAGTGCCTTCACATCGTCGTATACCCCGCGGAAGTACCGCGGCATCGCCTGGCTATACACCGCGGTCGTCGGATAGTCGGGATCCCGCGTGATCACCTCGTGGCCCAACTCGCCCAGCAGCGCCCCCGCCTCCTCGACGGTGGTCCGCTGTGCCTTGCCGACACGCGCCGTCAACAGCGGAGGAACCTTGGTGCTCAACGCAATCCGCAACTGCCCCGGCGGCCGCTTGGCCGCTGCTACGAACCCATTGCCTGGAGCCGTCACATCCAGGAACAGCGCGGCATCCTCGACCGTCCTCGCCATCGGGCCATTCACGCTCAGCCCGTTCCACGCGTCGTCGTGCGGCGCCATCGGCACCCGGTCCCGCTGTGGCTTCATGCCGAACAGCCCGCACCACGTCGACGGAATCCGGATCGAACCCATCCCGTCCGAACCCACCGCCATCGGCGCCAAACCGGCGGCCACGGCCGCACCACTGCCGCCGCTGCTACCGCCCGGTGTGTACTCGGTGTTCCACGGATTGCGCGTCGCGCCGAACGTGACGGACTCGGTGAACGGCCAGATCATCATCTCCGGCACCGCGGTCTTGCCGAGGATCACCGCGCCCGCCTCACGCACCAGCCGGACTACCTCGGCGTCCTGTGTGCGCGCCGGCCCGTGCGCAGCACTGCCGTACGTCGTCACCTCACCCGCCACATCGATGTCGTCCTTGATGGCGATGGGTACGCCCAGCAGCTGCAGCCGCTCACCCGCATCGAGCCGGGACTGCGCGGCGGCCGCCTCCTGCCGTGCAGTGTCGGCCAGCACCACACGGTAGGACCGCAGTGCGGGGTCGAGGCGGCCGATGCGCTCGAGGTACACATCGAGCAACCCGGGTGCGGTAATAGTGCCGTCGGCCAGCATGCGTGCCTGCTCAGCTGCGCCGGCGAAGGCGAGGTCACGAGGATCCACCGCGATTCCTAACTTCCGTGTGTGGCGGCGTATTCGCCCGGCGTACTGCCAAGCATTGTGCGGAAGTCGTTGATGAAATGGGCCTGGTCGTACCAACCGAGGCGAACGGCGAGCTCGGCGTGGTCGACGCCGGGATGGCTCTCGATCTCCAGCGCGGCCTGCTGCAACCGGTAACGGCACAGCACCCACTTCACCGGCACGCCGACGTAGCGGCGGAATACCCGCTGCGTGGTCCTCGCGCTCCACGGCGAATGCTGCATCACCTGCTCCACCCGGTGCAGGCGATCGTCATCGCGGATCAGTTCGACCAACTTGCGCAGTCGCACATAAGTGTCGTCGAGCGGAGCGTCGCATCCGACCGCGGATTCCAATGCCGCCAAGCAGTTTTCGACGTCGTGCGGCGCTTCGGGTAGCAGTTCGTCGGCTCGCTCGACCCGGGCCGTCAACGACCCGGCGTCACGGCCGTAGCGCGCCGTGAACCCACCGGGATGGAAGCGCGCACCGACGACCGTGCCGGTGCCGCGGATCGTCGTGCGGAACACGCGCTCGACGACGCCGTGCAGCAGGACAGCAGGCAGCGAATGGCCGTGGCGAGTCCCGTCGGTGCCCCACTCGTTGGTCAGGTGCACGGCCGGGAATGTGATGACCGTGCTCTCGAATGGTTCGCGTAGCTCCCAGCCGACAGACCAGTAGTGCTCGACGAAATGGGCTGCGACGCCCGTCGGCTCCCACCGATGGAGATCGAACACGGACGTGGTACCGGCCCGGCCGACCACCCCGCGGACCGGCGCGGATGGTGTCGCGTTTTTCCAACCGCCCACGAGAATCAGGCTACGGAACTGCTAGTCGATGCGGATCACATACGTGCCGTCTTCGTCACGCTCAACCTGCCGGTCGTTCGTGTTCACCCAGACAAACGGGTCGCTTGGTGTGCCGACGAAGGCGTTCGTCATTGCACCGCCCGGACGTAGGTAGACGCTCCACTCCTCAGTCGGCGAGAAGATCGACAGCACCTCCTCGCCATTTGCGCGACGAATCGAAAGCGTGTGGCCGTTCTCGTCCTCTGGTGCGGCATCGTCCTCTTCGGACTCATCCACGAGTTCATCGTCAAGGTCTGGGTCGTCGTGCATGCGGGCCAGCGTAGCCAGGCCACATGCTTGTCGCGTTTTTCCAAGCGTCCGACGGACGCCCGCTACGAAACTGGCGCACATGACCGTCAAACCAATCCCGGAGGGCTACACCAGCCTGACCCCGTTCCTGTGCATCGACGGCGCATCGGCCGCGATCGACTTCTACGTTTCGGTGTTCGGCGCCAAGCTCGTCGACCGGATGGACGGGCCGGACGGCACCGTGGCGCACGCAGAACTGGACTTCGGCAATGGCCGCCTGCAGCTCGGCGACCCCGCGAAGGCATACCAGATCGCCGCGCCCGACCCGAAGGCCCCGGCGACCCACTCCATCGCGCTGTACTGCGAAGACGTCGACGCGGTCGTCACCAAGGCCGAGCGGGCCGGCGCCACCATCCGCGAACCGGCGCAGACCTTCGTCACCGGCGACCGCTTTGCCTCGATCCTCGACCCGTTCGGCCAGCGCTGGACCGTGATGACCCGTGTCGAGGACGTCTCCGGAGAGGAACGCGACCGCCGCATGGCCGAATGGGCGAAGGAGAACGTCGGCAGCTGAGCCGATACGGTGGCGGGATGTCCTGTGTCTTCTGCGCCATTGTCGCCGACGAGGCTCCGGCCATCCGGATCTACGAGGACGACGACTACCTGGCGATCCTCGACATCCGCCCGTTCACCCGCGGCCACACCCTGGTCATTCCCAAGCGCCACACCGTCGACCTGACCGACACGCCGCCGGACACGGTCGTCGAGTTGGTGCGCATCGGTCAGCGCATCGCCCGCGCCGCCCGCCAGTCGGGGCTGCATGCCGACGGCAACAACGTCGTCATCAACGACGGCAAGGCCGCCTTCCAGTCCGTCGACCACATCCACCTGCATGTGCTGCCACGGCAGAACGGCGACAAGCTGTCGTTCGCCAAGGGCATGCTGCTGCGACGGGACCCAGACCGAGAAGAGTCAGGCCGGCTGCTGCGCGAAGCCCTAGCGCAACTGGACTCGGCTACGCAAGACTGAGCCGCATGACCATGCCCCTGTGGGAGAAGTACATCGGCGTCCCGCTTCTGATGCTGCACGACAAGATCTACAAAGGCACGAACGGCCGGATCGGGCACCGCATCCTCCCCGGGACGCCGCCCAACCTGCTGTTACATACCGTCGGGGCCAAGACGGGGCAGCAGCGCACCAATTCGTTGACCTATGCCAAGGACAGCGATAACTACCTGGTCGTCGCATCGAAGGCCGGCGACCCCAAGGCCCCCGGCTGGTACCACAACTTGAAGGCCAATCCGAAGATCGAAATCAACGTCGGCCCAAAGAGATTCGGTGTGACAGCGAAGCCGGTGCTGCCCGATGATCCGGATTACGCGCGGTTATGGCAGATCGTCAACAAGAACAACGCCAACCGCTACGAGAGTTACCAGACGCGGACGTCGCGACCGATCCCTGTGGTCGTACTGACGCCCTAGTCGGGGGCCTCGCCACCCGATTGCGATCTGATCTCGCGCGCGAGGTCCTCCACATTCACGTTCAGTTCGCGTAAGACTTGCACACCACCGTTATCACCTTCACGCACCACGCCGAGCAGCAGGTGTATGGGTCCGATGTACTCGTGGCCAAGCTCGAGCGATTCTCGGTAGGACAGTTCAAGCGCCTTTTTCGCCCGAGCGCTGAAAGGTACGTGACCGCTCGGTGGTTCGTCCTCGCCGCCGAAAATCTGTTTGATGCGGTCACGCACAGCCTCGACTTCAACGCCGTGTGATTCGAGGATTGGAACAAGATGCGGGTCCTGTTGTTGCAACACGCCCAGGACAAGGTGCTCTGTCCCTATCTGAGTGTGATTGAGCGATTGCGCCTCTTGCTGGGACAGAACGATTGACTGTCGCGCCAGGTCGTTGAAGCGCTCGAACATCGACCAAGCGTGGCACATCCGCCTCGACCGAATAGCGATGATTGACACAGTGTGCGGCATGTTGGTGCCGGTGTGGCCGGTGTGACGGTCTAGAACAGCTCCTTGGCGAGCAGCTCCAGGGTGGTGTCGCGTGCGGGCGCGGTCGCGGGATCTGTGCCGCGGCGCGCCGACGCGACCGGGTTGACCATCACCTCGTCGACGCCGAATTCGTCGGCCAGCGCGCGTACCTGATCGGCGGCCTCCGTGGGTGTCCCGGCGACGGCGCGCCGCAGAGCGCCCTCAACCACCCGCTGGGCCTGCGGGCTCAGTTGCTGTTGCTCCGCGTCCTCGACGAGATCGAGTGCGCCCAGCGGCTGACCCGTCCGCAGCCTGCCCATCATCTGTAGATTGGGCAGCAGCAAAGCCATTGCCTCGTCGCGGGTTTCGGCCACCACCGCGTTGACCGTCAAGAACGTCACCGGTTCGGACGCCAGGTCGCTTGGCCGGAACTCCGAGCGATACACCTCAAGAGCCTCGGCGGTGCCCTGTCCCGAGAAGTGGTGGGCGAACACGTACGGCAGGCCCTTCGCGGCGGCCAGATGCGCCGAGTACATCGACGAGCCCAGCAGCCACAGCGCCGGCTCGGTCACCGCGGCCGGCGTGGCCCTGAGGATGTAGCGCTGGTTCGGGATCGGCACCCGCACGCCACCCGCGCTCATCAGCGCCACCACATCGTCGAGATACTCAGGAAACGCCTCGATGTCGCGGTCGTCACGGCCCGCCGCCCCCCGCAGTGCCATCGAGGTGACCGGATCGGACCCGGGGGCGCGGCCGATGCCGAGGTCGATGCGGCCGGGGTGCGCGGCCTCCAGCAACGCGAACTGCTCGGCGACGGCCAGCGGCGCGTGGTTGGGCAGCATCACCCCGCCCGAACCCAGCCGCAGCTGCGACGTCTGGGCGGCGAGATGGGCGATCAGCACGGGCGGGCTGGTGGCCGCCACGGCCGGCATGTTGTGGTGTTCGGCCAGCCAGTAGCGGGTGTAGCCGAGGCGGTCGGCCGTCTGCGCGAGGTGCGTCGTCGCAGCTAGCGCATCCGACGTCGACTGGTCGGTGCGCACGGGCACGAGGTCTAGAACAGAAAGACGCATGGCTACCTCAACGCCTCCCCACCCGTGCACGTTCCCGGGCCTGCAGGAAGATGTCGTCGAGCATCTGCGGGGTCAGCTTGCCGGTGAACGTATTCTGCTGGCTCGGGTGATAGCAGCCGATCAGTGTCACGCCGCCGAGCGTCGCCGTCGCGCCGTGCCCGAATTGCGGCGCCGGCGTTGCGACCGTGCCCCCGGCGGACCGGATCATCTGCAGCGCCGCCCGCCACGCGAATGCCCCGAGCGCGACGATCACCCGCACCTCGGAACCGATCAGCCGCCACTCCGCGTCCAGCCATGGTGCACACGTCGCGCGTTCAGCCGGCGTCGGCGCATTGCCCGGCGGGGCACAGCGCACGGCCGCGGCAACGCGAGTGTTGTTGAGCACCAACCCATCTGCGGCGTCGACACATGTCGCTTGATTGGCCAGCCCGGCTCGATGCAGTGCCGCGAACAGAAAGTCGCCCGACCGGTCACCGGTGAACACCCGGCCGGTGCGGTTGCCGCCGTGCGCGGCGGGTGCCAACCCGACGATCACCACGCGTGGCCGCAACGACCCCCAGCCCGGAATCGGTCGGCCCCAGTACGGCTGGTCGGCGAACGACTTGCGCTTGACGACGGCGACCTCTTCTCGCCACTCGACCAGCCGCGGGCACGCGCGGCA
>Ga0136846_1227446_pt1 | contig 12633 bp, 10 predicted proteins | sample HopSoiMetagenom2_FD_96841 | JGI IMG/M metagenome (GOLD analysis project Ga0136846, IMG submission 96841) | Grasslands soil microbial communities from Hopland, California, USA - 2 Assembly 2016 (version 4) | ecosystem: Environmental > Terrestrial > Soil > Grasslands | place: USA: Hopland...
CCTCTACGAACGACACCAGGTCCCGTCCTACTGGCTCCTCGACCCGACCGGCCAGGAACTCACCATCCTCAACCTCACAGACACCACCACCTACACCTGCCAAGCAGTGCTCCAAGGCGAAGAAGTCCTCCATGTCACCCATCCGTTTCCGGTCGCTCTCAGCCCCGCTGCCCTCACCCAGTGACGGGCAAACGCGGCAAATGGCCAAGACATCCACGGCCAGACCGGGGCAGACCGGGGCAGATGAGGGCAGATCCGGGGCTCGATGCGGGCAGATGGGGGCAGATCAAGTCAGCTGGTACGGAGCACCCTCCATGCTCCAGCATGCTGGTCGCGTGACCGACAAGGAGGCACCATTGTGTCCGTGGAACCGATTGAGCAGCAGAAGCTCACACTGGCCGAGTTCGATGCTCTTCCCGATGACGGGGAGCGACGCGAACTCCTTGACGGTGAGGCGTTGATGACGCCCTCGCCGCTCGCGGTCCACCAACGGGCTGCCTACCAGTTCGCGATCAGGCTCCAACCGGCATGTCCCGAGGACCTGGAGGTGTTCATCGCGCCGTTCGACTACCGGCCGGACGATCGGAACTCGTTGCAGCCGGACCTTCTGGTCTGCCGTGGTGAGGACGTCGAAACGGCAGGGGTTCGGCGGCCGCTCCTGCTCGCCGTCGAGATCCTTTCGCCGTCGACGCGGGCGAAGGACCTACTGAAGAAGCGCCGCCTGTACGAAGAGGCCGGCGTCGGTGCCTACTGGATCTTCGAACCGGAGGAAGCCGTGCTGACGGTCTTGGAGCTGGAGGGAGGACGCTACCTCGAGCGGACATTCAAAGACGACGAGGTCTTCGAGGCCCAGCACCCGTTTCCCGTGCGCATCGTTCCGGCCGAGCTGGTGCGACGAGCCAACCGTGCGGCGATCTGAGCCGTCGGTTCAACCCTTGAGTAGGTTGGCGAGTTGTTGTTTGTCGGGGAGGTTGTCCGGGCGGACGATGTCGCCGGTGCGGACGTAGTAGAAGGCTGCGGTGACCTGGGACAGGGGGATGTTCATCAGCTCTGACCAGGCGACTCGGTAGATGGCGAGCTGGAGCGGGTCCGCGGATTCTCCGCGCGTGGTCTTCCAGTCGACGACGTCGTAGCCGCGGGAGCCGTCCGGGCGGACCACCTGGTAGACGGCGTCGATACGGCCGCGGATGACGCGGCCGTCGAGGGCGAGAGCGAACGGCGCCTCGATCTCGTACGGCGTGGTCTCGCCGAACGGACCGTCGCGGAACGCGTCCATCAGATCGGTCAGGTCGCGGTCGTCGACGATGCCCTCGTCCGCGGCACCGGGAAGATCATCGGGGTCCAGCAGCAACTGCTGACCGAAATAACTCTCGACCCAGGCGTGGAAGCGCGTGCCGAACCGGGCGGCCCGGTTGGGTTTGCGAGGCATCGGCCGGGCGAGCTCGGACGCCAGTCCGTCCGGGTCCTTCGCGAGCCGCATCAACTGGGTCGCGGACAGCGACGCCGGCAGCGTCACGTCGTACGCCTTGCGGCTGCGCGATTCCTTTGCCTCGGACAACAATCGCTCGATCTCGGAGTCCCAGCGCGCGACCGTCGCCTGTTCGTCGAGGAGAAGTGACTCCTCGGCCTCGACCGACGGCCCCTCGGCCCGAGCCTGTTGGACCAGGGCCACCGCGTCCAACCGCCGCTGGTACGCCTCCGCGTCGTACGGCGCCGGCCACGGTGCCTGCGTCTGCTCGGCTAGCTCTGGATTCTCCGCGGTGAGCTCCGGCTGATCGGCCCACGCGATCACCCGGTCCCCGGCATGCTTCTTCAGCGTTTCCAGGTACGACGAAGGTCCGCGCGGCCGCTTCTGCGTCGGACCCCACCAATGGCCGGTCGCGACCAGCAGATCCTTCGCGCGGGTGAACGCGACATACCCGAGTCGGCGCTCCTCCAGGGCGTTCAGGTCCTTGCACTCGTCCGCGAACGACTTCAGCCCGGCGTTCGACAGGTCGTGAATATCCGGCAAGGTGTCCGCGTCACCGCGCAGCGGCCAGGGCAGCACCTTCGCGTTGGTGGTCCACTTTTCCCGTCCGCGGTCCGACGGGAACACCTTCGACACCAGTGTCGGCACGAACACCACCGGCCACTCGAGTCCTTTCGACCGGTGCGTGGTGAGCAGCTTCACCGAGTCGGCCTCACTGGGTACGGCGAGGTCGAGGCCGGCGGCGTACTCCTCCTCGGCGGCCAGGTACGCGAGCAACCCGTCCAGAGAACCGTCCGACTCGGTCGAGACAAAGTTGCCGACGGCATCCAAGAACGCGGCGAGATGATCGCGGCGACCGGCGTCGACGTGGTCCGGCGTGGCGGTGAGCTCGACGTCCAGGCCGATCGTACTGATCACCCGGCGGACCAGGTCGAGCAGCGGCTCCCCGGCGTGCGCACGCAACTCGCGGAGCTCGGTGGACAGTTCCTTGAACCGGACCAGCGCTTCCGGTGCGTACGGCAACGGGCCGGGATCGTCGACGGCCTCGGCCAGCGAGATGACCTCGGTCGAGTCCATCCCCGCAACCGCGGCGTCGAGGGCGGCGACCAGGTCATCGGCGGCTGGGCGCTCGCCCGCGTCGGCCAGCGCGCGGGCGCGGTTGGCGAGCAGAGCAAGGTCGCGATGGCCGATGCGGTAGCGCGGGCCGGTGAGGATGCGCAGCATCGCGGCGTTCGCGGTGAGGTCGTTGACGGCCTGCAGGGTGGCGACGACGTCGACGACCTCGGGGAGCGCGAGCAGGCCACCGAGTCCGACGACCTCGACCGGAACCTTGCGCGCGATCAGCGCCTCGTGAACCGCGCTGAGGTCGACATTGGTCCGCATCAGGATGCCGATGTCCTTCCAGCGCCGGTTCCGGGTGCGGTGCGCGGCGACGATCGCGTCGGCGACCCATTCGATCTCCTGCGAGCGGGTCTCGAACAGGCCGACGGTGATCGCGCCCTCGGGCGCGTTCTCGGGCGCTTCGAGCGGGATGACACCCGGATGCTGCTCGTACAGCTCGGTGGCGTGCTGGTTGGCGGCGGCGAGGATGCGGCTGCCGCAGCGTCGGTTGATGCTGAGCACGTAACGGCGCGCGGGCGTGCCGTCCGCGTTCGGGAAGTGTTCGGGGAACTCGTCGAGGTTGGCGACCGACGCGCCGCGCCAACCGTAGATCGCCTGGCACGGGTCACCGACCGCCGTGACGGCGTGACCGCGGCCGTCGCCGGCCGCGAAGAGCGCGGTGAGCATCCGGCGCTGGGAGACGGACGTGTCCTGGTACTCGTCGAGCAGAACGACCTTGTAGCGGGCTCGCTCCACGGCCGCGACCTCCGGAACCTGCTCTGCGAGCCGCGCGCCGAGAGCCATCTGGTCGGCAAAGTCGACGACGCCACGCTCGGCCTTGTACGCCTGGTACTCCTCGACGAGCTGCAGAAGTTCGCCACGCTTCAGGGCGGTCTCGGCGAGCTTGCGAACCTCGACGGTCTGCTTGCGGGCGGCCGCGACTTCCCGTCGTACCGCTTCGTCGTGGTCGCGGACGTCGTCGGCGCGGAGGAGGTGGTCGGCGAGCTCACCGTCGAGCGCGAGGAGGCTGTTGACGAGGGTCGGCACGTGGTGCGAGGCGAAGCGGATCGGTCCGGCGGACCGGCGAACCACGCGACCGGCGAGCTGGAAGCGGGTGGCGTCGGCGAGGACGCGCGCGTCGGGCTCGAGCCCGAGCCGCAGCCCGTGCTCGGCGATCAACGTGCCGGCGAACGCGTGGTACGTCGAGACGACGGGCTCGCCCGGCTCCTCCTGCTCCCAGTTCGGGATGTTGCTGCGCAGGTGCGCCGCCAGAATCGGATGCTGGTCCCTTGGCAGGGTGGACCCGAGGACGCCGGCCTTGGTCAGATCGTCGCGGATCCGCACGTCCAGCTCGTTCGCCGCTTTCTTGGTGAAGGTCAGTCCGAGCACTTCCTCCGGCTTCACCTGCCCGGTGCAGATCAGCCACACCACCCGGGCGGCCATGGCCGTCGTCTTCCCCGACCCGGCCCCTGCCACGATCACCCCCGGCGCGAGCGGAGCGGTGATCGCGGCAAGTTGCTGGTCACTGAAGGGAATTCCGAGCAGGTCACACAGATCGGCAGTCGTCTGAAGCGTCGCGGCTGGCATCAGAGGATTTCTCGGCCTTCGGGTTGGATGGGACACAGGGAACGGGCTTCGCAGCGGCTGCAGCCGTCATTGCGCTGCGCGGTGAAGGCTTCGTCGCGGATCATCGACTCGGCGTCGTCGACGGCGTCGTCGAGCCAGGTCCTGCCGTCCTCGTCGGTTTCCAGCGGGCCCTGGTGCTGGACCTTCGGGAAACCGCCGTTGTCGTCGTGACGAAGCTGGACCAGCTCGGCTCCACCGGCGACCGCCTCCTCGCCGAGCTTCTTGATCTGGCGGGAGTTGATCGCGCGCTGGTAGATCGCCAGCTGGACGTGCCGCTCGAGCGCCGGCTTCGTCGGCATCGAACGACCCGTTTTCAGGTCGACGACCCGGATCGTTCCCTCAGCATCCTGCTCGACCCGGTCCATCCGGCCCTTCACCCGCACCGCCGGCTGCTCTGCATCCGGCAGGAGGACGTCGAAGTCGACCTCGGTCCCCACCAACGTCCGATCGGGACGCCCCTGGTGCCAGGCCACGAACCGCCGCAACGCCTCCTCTGCCTCGCCCCGCTCCCGGTCAGCGATCCACGCGGACTCGAAGTCCAGCTGTGTCCACACCTTGTCCAGCCATCCGGTCAACTCGTCAACCGACGGTGGCAGCATCCCGGTTGCGACCGCATCGGCCAGCGTGTGCAGCACCATGCCGAACCCGATCGCCGACGTACTCGGCGTCTCCCCACCGGCCCGACGGGTCAGGAACCATCGCAGCGGGCAGTCCACGATCGTGGTCAGCGCGCTGCCGGACAGCGGCACCGGCAACTCCGGATCCGCGATCGGCCGCTCCGACCGGGTCCGCTCCCGCACGCCCCACCAGCGCTCTGGATCCGCCGTCGGGACCAACGGCTGCTCACGGTCATCGACGGCATCCGCCAACTGCGCGAGCCGATCGGCTGCCGCCCGCTTCAACGCAGGTGACGACGCCGGATCCGCCAGCACACACCGCAGATCCGCCACCAGACCGGGCAACGACAACGGCCGCCGCGGCCGCCCCGCCACCAGTTTCAAAGGAATGTCGAGCTCGGCAAGGAATCGGGACGGCTGATCACCATCGGCCTCGGGCGCCTGCACCGCCGTCACGACCAGCCGCTCGCGGGCCCGGGTGATCGCGACGTAGAACAGCCGTCTTTCCTCGGCCAGCAACGCGCCGGCCGACAACGGATCGACCAGACCTTCCGGCCCCAGTCGGTCCGGCTCCAGCAACGACCCGCGCCGCCGCAGATCCGGCCACTGCCCTTCCTGCACGCTCGCCACGACCACGAGCCGCCACTGCAAACCCTTCGACCGGTGTGCGGTCATCAGTTGTACGCCGGCCTCGCGATACGTCCCGTCGAACCGGTTGTCCGCGGCGATGTCCAGCGACTCGAGCTCCGTCAGGAACGACGAGACGCCCTTGAACCCGACCTGCTCCTCGGCCCGGCTCGCCGCATCGAACAACGCACACAACGAGTCCAGGTCCCGGTTCGCCGCCCGGGCCGGCTCGCCACCGGAGTTCGCCTGGCCGCGCAACCGACGCAGCCAGGGTGACTCCGACCACAACGACCACATCACCTCGTCCGGCGCCGCGCCCGCGGTCACGATGTTCCTTGCCTTCAGCAACCGCTCGCCCAGCGCCGCGAACCGCGCCTCGGCCGGTGATGCCTCCTCGTCGAGGAGCAGCGGGTTCATGAGCGCTTCGCGCAGCAGCTCGTCCGACGACCGCGGCAGCCGCTGGCCGCCCGCCGCCTCGCGGTCCCGTCGCCGCAAGACCCGCGCCAGCCGCCGCAGCTGTCCGGCATCCATCGCCCCCAGCGGCGACAACGCCAACGCACGCATGACGTCGATCGTCAAAGTCTCCGGATCAGCGACCGCTCGTAACGCAAGCAGCATCGGACGCACGGCAGGCTCACGCGACAACGGCAGCTCGTCACCCGCCACGTCCACCGGAATCCCGGCCGCCGCGAGAGCCCTTCGCATGGGCGGAATCGACCGGCTGCCGGACCGAACCAGCACCGCCATCTCGCTCCAGCCGATGCCGTCCTGCACGTGCGCGCGGCGAAGCAGGTCCGCGATGTGCTCGAGCTCGGCACCACTGGTCGAGTAGAGGTTCGCCTCGACCTTCCCCGGCCCGAACACGCAGCTGGAGGCATCCGGGTTGCGGAAGCGGTCGAACGTGTCGCGATCCAGCGTGCCCGGTACGCCGAGCCGGTTGACGACGTTGCGCGAGACGCGCTGCAGCGTCGTACCGAAGCGGCGCGTCGTACCCAACGCGATCTGGGCGGCCTCCGCACCGTCGACGGTCCGGAACTCGTCGGTGAACCGCAGCAGGCCGCGAACGTCCGCGCCGCGGAACGTGTAGATCGACTGGTCCGGATCACCGACCACGACGAGGTCGCGGCCGTCGCCCGCGATCGCTTGCAGCAGCTTCGTCTGGCCCGGATCCGTGTCCTGGTACTCGTCGACGAACACCGCTTTGAACTCGGTCCGCAGCTTGGCCTGCACCGCCGGCTGCTGCGCGAGGATCACCGCACGGTGGATCAGCTCGGAGTAGTCCAGCACCTGCTCGGCATCCAGGATCTGCAAGTACTCCTCGAAGAAGTCGCCGACCGCGACCCACTCCGCCCGCTCCGCCGACCGCCCGATCGCGGACAGGTCCTCCGGGTCGAGCCCGAGCTGTCGCGCCTTGCCGATCACCGCCTGCATCTCGTCGGTGAACCCACGCGTCTTCAACGCCGGATGCAGGCTGCCCGGCCAGTGCACCGCACCGACCTCACGGCTTCCCGACAGCGATTCACTCAGTCGCAGCGACTGCTCCGGACCGGACGGGAGCCGCAGTGGCACGTCGAATGCGTCGGCCGGAGTGAACCGGCGCAGCAACGCGTAGCAGAAGGAATGGAAGGTCATCGACGGCATCACCCGGGTCGTCCGCCCGAGCCGGCCGGTGATGCGATCGCGGAGCTCGGTCGCGGCCTTCCGCCCGAACGTGAGCACGAGCACTTCGTCGGGACTCAGACCACGATTGCGCACCCGATCGACGACGGCCTCGACCAGGGTGGTCGTCTTGCCGGTCCCGGGGCCTGCGAGGACCAGGAGAGGTCCGCCGGGATGATTCACCACCGCTTGCTGATCCACATCGAGGATGGGCGATTCCGCCACTCGCCCCTCGGCCCGGACCAACCGGTATCGGGACCCCTGTCTGCTGACCACCGCCCTATCCCAACAGACGCCGCCGACAAAACCCTGCCGCACCCGCGACGTGCTCTCACATCGTCGGAAACCGGACACAACTTTTCGCCCGCGGCTCGCATCAACCCCTTCACACCGGCGGTGCGGAGGCCCGGGGCGGGGCCGCCGCGCCGCCGGTGCCTGAGCTGGCCTGTCGCGACGACGAGGCGCGTCAGTCCTTCGGGTCCCAGCGGACGTCGCGGAGATTCACCCGTCCGTTCGTGACCCGGACACCGTCGGAGCGCAGCCGGTGCAACTGCTCGTCGCCGACCTCGTCAGCGGGTACGCCGGACGCTCGGATCACCCGCCACCACGGCACGCCGGCGCCGTACTCCCGCATGATCGCGCCAACCTGCCGCGGTCCGCCCTGCCCGACGTACTCCGCGATGTCTCCGTACGTCGCCACGCTGCCCTCGGGGATCGACTCCACGGCCCGCAGCACAGCCTCGACGTACTCCTCTCGGTCCACGAACGAAAACCTAACCCCGAACGTGGACACTCCAGCGCAACGCGGCCCGAACGGATCAGGCGAGCGGTGCGAGCGCCTTGGCCAGAGGTTCCAGGACCGAGGGGGACGCATCCAGCGGGAGGTTCATGACCACGAGGTCGACGCCCGCCTCGCCGTACGCCGCGGCTTCGGCGACCGCCTTGTCCAGCGGCGCGTCCGGATCGATGCGCACGTTGACCGAGCAGGTGATCTCGTTGACGTCGCGGCCGACCTCCTCGCAGCGCTGGACCAGCACGTCCTTGAGCTGCTGCCACTCGTCGGGACTCGCGACGATGACGTTCCATTGCTGCGCCCACTTCGCGACAGCGCGGAGGGTGCGGTTCGGGCCCTTGCCGCCGATCGTGATCGGCGGGTGCGGGGTCTGCACCGCCTTCGGCTCGCAGTACGCGTCGGTGAGTTTGACGTACTTGCCGTCGAAGTTCGCGACCTTCTCGGTGAGCAGCGCGATCAGCGCCTGGGTGCCCTCGTCGAACCGGTCGAAGCGTTCCTTCAACGGGTAGAGCTCGATGCCGTAGGCCGCGGTCTCCATCTCGTTCCAGCCGGCGCCGATCCCGAGCTCGAGCCGGCCGTTGCTGATGATGTCGGTGGTCGCGGCCATGTTGGCCAGAACGGCGGGGTGCCGGTAGATCATGCCGGTGACCTGACACCCGATCCGGATCCGCGACGTTGCCTCGGCCAGCGCGGCCAGCGTGGTCCAGGCTTCGAGGTTCGGGCCGGCCATGTCACCGGTGAGCGGGTAGAAGTGGTCCCAGTGCCAGGCGGACTCGAAGATCTCGAACTGGTCCGCCGCGACCCACACATCCCGCATCTGCTGCCAGGTGGTGTGCTCCGGCCTGGTCTTGACTGCGAACCGCATCCGATGCCTCCTCGAGCTGACCCGTTTCCCGCACGCGACACTACCCCGCTCCGGCGAACTCCGTCCTCAGGCGACGGTACGTCGTACTCGACGAGGTGGCCGCAGCTAGCCGAAGCAGAGGGACTGGAGCGGGCGGGCTTCCTGGTACGCCGTGACGAGGGCGACGATCTCGAACACCACGGCGGCACCGGCCGTGGTGAACAGGATCAGCGCGATCGGCTGGCGGCTGTGACCGAACCAGCGGAGGAGGAGGAACAGCGCGACCGTCCCGACCGCCAGCCCGGCGAAGCCGAGCACGTAGGCAGCGGTCGGCAGCGGGAGCGTGCCGTCGCAGGCGGCCTGCCGGCGACGGTCCAATTCGGTCTGCGCGTTGGTGTTGGTCAGCGACATCAGCACGCCGGCCACCATCAGGCCGAAGACCAGTCCCTGCCGCCGGCGGGCGGGACGAACCTCCTGCCCCACCGAGGCTCTAATCGAGCCCGAGCCGGGCGCGCACCTCGGGGCGCCGCAGCGGGGGAACGGTCTGTGGCGGGGTCCGGCGGGCCGGCATCTCCTCGAGCAGTTGCTCGGTGATCCGCGCGACCTCGGTCGCCGCGCGCTCGATCGGACCGCGCGTGGTCGCGGACAGCGAGCCGACGCCGGTCACCTTCCGTACATACTGCAGCGCGGCCGCGTAGATCTCGTCAGAGGTCGCGGACGGCTCGAGTCCCCGGAGCACGGTGATGTTTCTGCACATACCACGACCCTACGTGCCCCGGGGGACAGTCAGCCCGAATCCTATGAGGTATTGACTTCCCTAACGGCATTAGGTTTTCCTCAGAGTATGAGCACTGTCGGGCTGGACCGTCGTACCCGCCGTCGTCAGGCGACCATCACCGAGATCCTCGACGTCGCCATCGAGCTGATGGAGACCGAGGGGGTCGCGGCGTTGAGCCTCTCCGCGGTGGCGCGGCAGCTCGGCATGCAGCCGCCGTCGCTGTACCAGTACTTCCCGTCGAAGATCGCGATCTACGACGCGCTGTTCCAGCGCGGCAGCGAGCTCCAGCGCGACGCGTACCGGACCGCGCTCGCGACTGCGACGACCGACGACCTGCTGGAGCTGAACCTGATCGCCGCAACGGCGTTCTGCCGGTGGTGCCTCGCGAACCCGGTGTACACGCAACTCCTGTTCTGGCGCACGATTCCCGGCTTCGAGCCGAGCCCGGAGGCGTACGCGCCGGCGCGGGAGACGCTGCAGGACCTCCGAGAGCACTTGCGGACCACGGCCGAGGCCGGGCGTCTGCGCCCGGAGGCCGCCAGTGACGAAGGCATCGCGCTCTACACGTCACTCATGGCCGGACTGCTCTCGCAACAGGTAGCGAACGAGCCGGACGCGTCCTTCGAGGATGGACGCTTCATCCGGATGCTGCCGACCGTGCTCGAGATGTTCTACCAGCACTACGCACCGACGAGGGGGAAGAAATGACTGCAGTACTCGCGGAGCAGATCGGGCGCGCCGACCGGCCGCGGTGCCGGGTCCACCGCGACGCGGAGCTCCAGGCGTGGCACGAGCTGCTCGCCTCGATCGAGGGCAACGAGTGGAAACGCCGTACCGTCTGCGATGAGTGGGACGTCGCCGACATCGCCGGGCACCTGATCGGTCAGGCGGAGGACGTGAACCGGCCGCTCTCGTTCCCCCGCCGGTACCGGAAGGCGAAGCTGGTCTATCCCGACGTACTGCGGATCGACGCGCACATGATGGTGCAGGCCGACGAGCACCGCGGTACGCCGCCGGCCGAGCTGCGGGTGACGTTCGACCGGGTATGGGCGAAGGCGACGCAGAAGATCTCGAAGAACCCGGAGCTGATCCGCCGGGTCTCGATGAGCATCGAGGGGTTCGAGGACTTCAGGCTGAGCCTCGGCTACATCCAGGACATCCTGCTCGCGCGTGACCTGTGGATGCACCGCGACGACGTCTGCCAGGCCCTCGGCCGGTCCTTCGACCCGGGGCCGTACGCGGCGGAGATCGTCGCACAGGTGATGTACGACGTGATCCACGGACCGTTCTGGGGCGAACGGTCGGCGGTCGAGGTGGAGCTCACCGGGCCGGGAGGTGGAACCTATCAACTCGGGAGGGGTGCGCCGGTGGGTCGCGCCGCGGTGGACGCGGTGAGCTACATGCGAACGGTGTCGGGACGGGACGACACGCCTGACGTGACAGGCGATGCGGCCGCGGTCGAGGCAGTAGCGAGTTGCCGGATGCCGTTCTGACGTGGGTGCGGGGCCCGGAGTGATCTCCGGGCCCCGCACCTGGCCTTGCTACGACGACTTACTACGACGTCTCAGTACGACGACTCAGTACGACGGCTGGCTCGGATCGATCTGGTCGACCCAGGCGACCACGCCGCCGCCCACGTGCACGGCGTCGGAGAAGCCGGCGCCCTTGGCGATCGCCAGCACCTCTGCCGAGCGGACACCGGACTTGCAGTGGAACACCAACTGCTTGTCCTGCGGCAACTTCTCCAGCGCGACGCCGGTCTGGAAGTCCGCCTTCGGGATCAGCACCGAGCCCGGGATCCGGTTGATCTCGTACTCGTTCGGCTCGCGGACGTCGATCAGCACGAAGTCCTTCTCGCCGTTGTCCTTGAGCTTGATCCACTCGCTCAGCTGCTTCACCGAGATCGTCGAGCCGACGGCCGCGTCGGCCGCCTCCTCGGTCAGGGCGCCGCAGAAGCTTTCGTAGTCGATGAGCTCGGTGACCGTCGGGTTCTCGCCGCAGATGGCGCAGTTCGGGTCCTTGCGGACCTTCAGCGAGCGCCAGTTGAGGTCGAGCGCCTCGTAGATGTTCAGCCGGCCGAGCGACGGGTCGCCGATGCCGGTGAGCAGCTTGATCGCCTCGGTGACCTGGGCCGCGCCGACGGATGCGCAGAGCACGCCCAGGACGCCGCCTTCGGCGCAGGAGGGGACCATTCCGGGTGGCGGGGGCTCGGGGTACAGGCAGCGGTAGCACGGTCCGTGCTCGGCCCAGAACACGCTGACCTGACCGTCGAAGCGGAAGATCGAGCCCCAGACATACGGCTTGCCGAGCAGTACGGCGGCGTCGTTGACCAGGTAGCGGGTGGCGAAGTTGTCGGTGCCGTCGACGATCAGGTCGTACGGCTCGAAGATCTCGAACACGTTGTCGTTGTCCAGCCGGGTCTCGTGCAGGACGACGTTCGTGTACGGGTTGACCTCGAGGATGGACTCCTTGGCCGACTGCGCCTTGGACTTCCCGACGTCGGACTGGCCGTGGATGATCTGGCGCTGCAGGTTCGACTCGTCGACGGTGTCGAACTCGACGATCCCCAGCGTGCCGACCCCGGCCGCGGCCAGGTACAGCAGCGCCGGGCTGCCGAGACCGCCGGCGCCGATCACCAGCACCTTGGCGTTCTTCAGCCGCTTCTGCCCGGCCATCCCGACCTCGGGGATGATCAGGTGCCGCGAGTACCGCCGCACCTCGTCAATCGTCAGCTCGTCGGCCGGTTCGACCAGCGGTGGCAGTGACACGTTCTCGGCTCCTCAGGAAGACGTCGGGCGGGATCTCCGGTTTTCAACCATCTGTCCCTTCCCCATGTTCCCGCACATCCCAAACGACCCCTTCCGCAGTCCGCATGCCGGATCTGCCGCTCAGTTGGTCTCGGTCCCCGCTCGGCTTCGACTCGATCAACTGATCAGCTGGCGGAACGCGCGCGCCACCTCCCGTGGGTGCTCCATCTGCGCGACGTGACCGGACTGCGGCAGGTAGAGCAGCCGTGAGCTCGGGAAGGTGCGCTGGGCCTTGGTCCGGATCCGGGCGTCGACCAGACGGTCCCGGCCGCCGTAGATCAGCAGTACGGGGCACTGCAGCGTCGCCGCGTCC
>Ga0136846_1211900_pt1 | contig 12631 bp, 7 predicted proteins | sample HopSoiMetagenom2_FD_96841 | JGI IMG/M metagenome (GOLD analysis project Ga0136846, IMG submission 96841) | Grasslands soil microbial communities from Hopland, California, USA - 2 Assembly 2016 (version 4) | ecosystem: Environmental > Terrestrial > Soil > Grasslands | place: USA: Hopland...
CGCGCGGGTGGGGTGACCTTCGACGAGCTGGCCGGGCGCCGCCGCCCCGTCGACCTGACGCCGCAGGTGGTGCACGCCGAGCTGTTCGGCGCCGTGCTGTTCGACGACGCCGGTGTGCCGGCGTTGATCGAGCTCGTGCCCGCGTGGCGCCCCAAGGAGTGGTCGGCGGCAGTCGTCGTGGTCGACGCGGTCGCCTGGGGCGGCGCGGACGAGGGGCTGATGGACCGGTGGGCGCACCTCGACGCCTGGCCGCAGGTGCTGCTGCGGGCCGTGCTGTACCGGCTCGCGCTGCACGCCCAGCACCCCGAGGCGTCGGCCCGGACGCTCGCGGGTCTCGAGCGGGCCGCGGACCTCGTCGGCACCCGGCTGCCCTGACGCCACACCCGTGCCGCTCACCGATGTGAGCACCCGTTGACAAGGGCGTCACACGGGGCGACAGCCGGGTAATTCTGCGTTCCTACCGTCGTGCGGAATGGGAAACGTTCCCCGACGCGGAGGTGGGTACGCGTGACCGCCACAGCAGGTCCCCCGGAGACCGGCACGGCCCGGCGCAGCCTCGTGGCCGGCCGATGGATCGACCACTGGGAGCCCGAGGACGAGAGCTTCTGGCAGCGCACCGGCCGGAAGATCGCGAACCGCAACCTGCTGTTCTCGGTCCTCTCCGAGCACATCGGGTTCTCGGTCTGGACCCTCTGGTCCGTCCTCGTGCTGTTCATGGGGCCCGAGTACGGCGTCGACGCGGCGGGCAAGTTCTTCCTGGTCTCGGTGCCGACGCTGGTCGGCGCCGTGCTGCGGCTGCCCTACACCTTCGCGGTGGCCAAGTTCGGCGGGCGCAACTGGACGATCGTCAGCGCCGCCCTGCTGCTGATCCCCACCATCCTCGCCGCGATCGTCATGCACCCGGGCACGTCGTACACGACCTTCATGATCGTGGCCGCGATCGCGGGCGTCGGCGGCGGCAACTTCGCGTCGTCGATGACGAACATCAACGCATTCTTCCCCGAGCGCTACAAGGGCTGGGCGCTGGGCCTCAATGCGGGCGGCGGCAACATCGGCGTGCCCGTGATCCAGCTGATCGCGCTGTTGATCATAGCGACGGCGGGGGCCGGCCACCCGCGGATCATCCTCGCCGTCTACATCCCGCTGATCGTCGTGGCCGCGGTGCTGTCGGCTCTCTACATGGACAACATCTCGTCGGTGCGCAACGACACCGGCGCCTTCCAGGAGTCGATCCGCGAGGGCCACACCTGGATCATGGCGTTCCTCTACATCGGGACCTTCGGCTCGTTCATCGGCTACAGCTTCGCCTTCGGCCTGGTCCTGCAGAACCAGTTCGGCCGCACCCCGCTGCAAGCCGCGTCGATCACGTTCATCGGCCCGCTGCTGGGCTCCCTGATCCGACCCGTCGGCGGGAAGCTCGCCGACAAGTACGGCGGGGCGAAGGTGACGTTCTTCAACTTCATCGCCATGGTGGTCGCCTCGGCGGTCATCCTCGCCGGCTCGGCGGCGAAGTCGCTGGGCGTCTACGCGGCCGGGTTCATCGTGCTGTTCGTCCTGACCGGCGTCGGCAACGGCTCCACCTACAAGATGATCCCGTCGATCTTCCGGGGCAAGGCGCTGCAGGCCGTCGCCCGGGGCGGTGACGAGCGCACGCAGCTGTTGCGGGCCCGCAAGGTCTCCGGTGCCGCGATCGGCATCATCGGGGCCGTCGGGGCGTTCGGCGGCGTGCTGATCAACGTGGCGTTCCGCCAGTCGTTCCTCACCGCGGAGACGGGCGACCCGGCGTTCTGGGCGTTCATCGCGTTCTACCTGGCGTGCATCGCGGTCACCTACGTCGTCTACCTGCGGCCCGCGCCGGTCGACGTCTCGCACCCGCGGGCGGCCTACGCGCGCGTCTGAGCGCGGACACGCCACGGAAACACCGCGGACCCGATCCGGTCACCGGCGGCGGCGACCATGGTGTGGTCGCCGCCGTGCCGCGCCCCGGGCACCTCCGGTTGGCCGTGGCACGCGGTGGGAACCCACCACATGCAGCCTGCCGCGGCTGCGGAACGGACAAGCGTGACGAACCCCGTGACGACCACCACCTCCTCCGAGTCGGCACCACCGGCCGTTCCCGCACTGGCGGGTTTCACGGTCGGGGTGACGGCGGCACGTCGGGCGGAGGAGCTCGGCACCATGCTCGAGCGGCGCGGCGCGGTGGTCCTGCACGGGCCGTCGATCCGCATCGTCCCGCTCGCCGACGACGCGGACCTGCTCGCGGCCACGAAGACGCTCGTCGCCCAGCCTCCCGACATCACCGTGGCGACCACCGGGATCGGCTTCCGCGGCTGGGTCGAGGCCGCGGAGGGGTGGGGGCTCGGGAGCGACCTCCTCGAGGCCCTGGGTGCGGGCACGCTGATCGCCCGGGGCCCGAAGGCGCGCGGCGCGATCCGGGCCACGGGCCTCATGGACGCGTGGTCGCCGGAGTCGGAGTCGTCCGCCGAGGTGCTCGAGCACCTGCTGGACGAGGGGGTCGAGGGCAAGCGCATCGCGGTGCAGTTGCACGGCGAGCCGCTGCCGGACGTCGTCGAGGCGCTGACGATGGCCGGGGCCGAGGTCGTCGAGGTGCCGGTGTACCGGTGGGAGCCGCCCGCCGACATCGGGCCGATGGACCGGCTGACCGACGCCGTGCTGGCGGGCGGGGTGGACGTGCTCGCGTTCACCAGCGCGCCTGCCGCGGCGAGCCTCCTGCGCCGGGCCGACGAGCGGGGCGTCCGCGACGACCTGTTGCAGCTGCTGCGCGGCACCGTGCTCGCGCTGTGCGTGGGTCCGGTCACGGCGGCGCCGCTGGAGGCCCTGGACGTGCCGACGGTGCAGCCGCACCGCTCCCGGCTGGGAGCGATGGTGCGGCGGCTGGAGGGCGAGATGCCGGCGCGGGCGCGCAGCCTGCCGGTCGCCGGGCACTGGCTGGAGCTGCGCGGGCACGCCGCGCTCGTCGACGGCCGTCTGCGGGAGGTCCCGCCGAACGGGATGACGCTGCTGCAGACGCTCGCCCGCCGCCCCGGCCGGGTCGTCCCCCGGTCCGAGCTGCTCGCGGCACTGCCCGGGAAGGGCAACGACGAGCACGCCGTCGAGACGGCGATCGCGCGGCTGCGGGCGGCGCTGGGCAACCCGAAGCTGGTCCAGACGGTGGTCAAGCGCGGCTACCGGCTGGCGCTGGACCCGGCGGCCGGCCCCGTGCCGGTGGGAGGTCACTGCCTGCACGGCGACGCACTGTGAGGCTGTGATCGGATGGACGGTGTGACCGATCCGCTGGTGCTCGTGGCGCACGGCAGCCGCGACGACGCCGCGCACGCGTGCGTCGAGGACATCGTCGCCGCCGTGCGCACCGCGCTGACCGGCGTCGACGTGCGGCTGGGCTACGTGGACGTCCGGGGTCCGAAGGTGGACGAGGCCGTCGCCGGCCTCGACCGGGCGGTCGTCGTCCCCGCGTTCCTCGCGTCCGGCTACCACGTCCGCACGGACCTCCCCGCCCAGCTCGCCGCCTGCGGTGTGGCGCTCGAGCGGTTCTCCGTGACCCCGGCGATCGGGCCGGACCCGCTGCTGGCCCACGCCGCCCGGCAGCGGCTGGCGGAGGCGGGCTGGCGGTACGGCGACGCGGTGGTGCTCGCCGCCGCCGGTTCGTCGGACCCCGCGGCGCTGGCGGAGGTCCGGGTGGCGGGACGGATGCTCGCGGTGGAGGTCGGGCGCAAGGTCCGGGTGGGGTTCGTCGCCACGGCGGCGCCGCGCGTCGACGCGGCGGTCGCGGGCCTGCGCGCGGCCGGGGAGCAACGGATCGCGGTGGCGACGTGGCTGCTCGCGCCGGGTGTCTTCCACACGCGGCTGGGCGAGGCGGGGGCGGACGTGGTGTCCGCGCCCCTGGGTGCGCACTCCGACGTCGTCGCCACGGTCGTCGCCCGCTACCGCGCCGCGGCCCGCCCCGACGCCCCCTGACCCGTCCAGCCCCCCGCGAGTCGGCAGGTTCGGCAGCGCGAGTCGGCAGGTTCGGCAGCGCGAGTCCGCGGTCAGCGGCGGCGGGGGCGGAGTTCGGCCGGGACCCGGCCGTCCGTGGCGAGGACACCCTCGACCCGCAGCCGCGCGGCCTGCTCCGCGGCGATGTGCGGGGCGAAGGTGCCGTTCGCCCGCACGACCCGGTGCCAGGGCAGGTCGTGGCCGTCTTCGGCCAGCAGCCTGCCGACCAGGCGGGCCGAGCTGAGCCCCGCCTCGTCGGCGATCTCGCCGTAGCTGCGGACCTGGCCGGGTGGGATCGCCCGGACCAGGGCACGTACCCGTTCGGCCGTTGCGTCGTCCATCCCGCGATCGTGCCCCCACCGCTCGGGAACTGTCGGGGGTACGTGGTCGAATCGTGTCGTGCCCGGACCGGAGGTCGTCGACGACGCCAGCGCGCCCCTGCTCGTGCGGCCTCCGCGCGTCGCGGTTCCGGAGCCGGAATGGGAGGCGGCGGCCCGATGGGTCCTCGACCACGAGGCCGGACCGCTGCGCGTCGTCGGAGGGCCCGGCACGGGGAAGACGACTCTGCTGCTCGCGTCGGCCGCCCGGAGGATCCGGTCCGGAGGTGAGCCGGACAAGCTGCTGCTGCTCGTCGGCAGCCGCCGGGCGGCCGCCGAGCTGAGGGCGCGGCTGACCACCCTCCTGCACCGCGAGGGCCCCACCGACATCCCGGCCGTGCACACCGCCCGGGAGCCGCTGGTGCGCACTGTGCACTCCTACGCCTTCGGGGTGCTGCGGTTGCACGCCGCCCGCAACGGCGATCCCCCACCACGGCTCCTCGCCAGCGCCGAGCAGGACGCCGTGGTGCGCGACCTGCTGGCCGGCGAGCTGTTCGGCTGGCCGGGCGGCACGGTGCCGGGGTCGGGCTGGCCGGAGCGACTGCGGCCGGCGATCGGGTTGCCGGGCTTCGCGGCCGAGCTGCGTGAGCTGCTCCTGCGCGCGGCCGAACGCGGCTTGGGGCCGAACGAGCTGCAGGCGCTGGGGAAGCGGCACGACGTGCCGGAGTGGGTCGCGGCCGGCCGGTTCTTCCGCACCTACGAGCAGGTGGTCCTCCTCCGTGGAGCCGCGGGCCGGGGCACGCCGCAGGCCACGGCCCCGGCGCTCGACGCCGCCGAACTCGTCGGCGCCGCGCTGGACGCGCTGGCCAGCGACCCCGAGCTGCTCGCCGCCGAGCGCGCCCGGGTCCGGCACCTCCTGGTCGACGACGCCCAGGACCTCGACCCGCAGCAGATGGAGCTGGTGCGGGTGCTGGGCCGCACCGCCCGGACGGTCCTGCTGGCCGGCGACCCGGACCAGGCGGTGCTCGGTTTCCGCGGTGCGGACCCTGCGGGCCTCGACGCCGTCGACGCCCCGACCGCGGTGCTCACGGTCGACCACCGTGCGCGTCCGGCGATCCGGTCGGCCGTCGCCAGGCTCGCCGCCCGCCTGCCCGGCGCCGGGCCGGGGCGCACGCGGGTCGGCCCGGACGACGCCGTCGACGAGGCGGACGGCCAGGTGCAGGTCTGCGTGTTCGGCTCGGCGGCGCAGGAGGCCGCCTGGATCGCCGACGGGTTGCGGCGCGCGCACCTGCAGCACGGGGTGCCCTGGTCGCAGATGGCCGTGCTCTCGCGCTCCGCCCGGCGCACGCTGCCCGTGCTGCGCCGCGCCCTGCTGGCCGCCGGCGTGCCGATCGCGGTGCCGCCGGACGAGCTGCCGCTGGCCCGCCAGTCGGCGGTCGTGCCGCTGCTCATGGTGCTTCGGTACGCGGCCCGCCCGGACGATCTCGACGCCGACGCGGCCACGGCGCTGCTGACCTCGCCGCTGGGCTCGGCGGACCCGATGCGCCTGCGCCGCCTGCGTCGAGGGTTGCTGCGCCTGCACGCGGCGGGCCGGGAGGCCCGGGAGAACGCCGCCGGCGACGCGGCACCACATGTCGACGGCCCTGCTGCCGACGACGTGCCGTCGACGACGGCCGCGGACGACGAACGCATCGGGAGCGACCCGCTGCTGGTCGAGGCCCTGCGCGCCGCCGCACTCGGGCGGCCCGACCCGCTGTCCGCCCTTCCCGCGTTCGAGACCGCCCCGCTGCGCCGGGTCGGAGCGCTGCTCGCCGTCGCCGGCGAGGCCATCCGTGAGGGTGCCGGCGCCGAGCAGGTGCTCTGGCGGATCTGGCAGGGCACGAACCTCGAACAGCGCTGGGTCGACGCCACCACTGTCGGCGGTCCTGTCGGGGCCGCTGCGGACCGCGACCTCGACGCCGTTCTCGCGCTGTTCGACAGCGCTGCGCGGCACGCCGACCGGCTGCCCGGTGCAGACGTGCTCGCCTTCGTGGAGTACCTCGCCGACCAGCAGCTGCCGGGCGACACGCTCGCGGCCAGGGCTCCGGACACCGAAGCGGTGGCGCTGCTGACCGCGCACGCCGCCCGCGGCCGGGAGTGGCGGGTCGTCGCCGTGCCCGGGGTCCAGGAGGGCGCCTGGCCGGACCTGCGGCTGCGCGGCAGCCTGCTGGGCAACGAGCGGCTGGTCGACGTCGTCGCCGGGGGCGCCGAGCCCGCCGCGGCGGTGTCCCGCATCGCCCCCCTGCTCGCGGAGGAGCGGCGGCTGTTCTACGTCGCGTGCTCCCGCGCGCGGGAGACGCTGCTGGTCAGTGCGGTGCAGGCCGACAGCGCGACGCTGACGGGCGGGGAGCAGCCGTCGCGGTTCCTCGACGAGCTCGATCCCACCCCGGACGACGGGCGCGACCGCGCGGACCGGTCCGTGCACAAGCCCGGCCGCGCCCTGCTGCTCGCGGAGCTGGTCGGCGAGCTGCGCAGGGCCGTGTGCAGCCCGGAGGAGCCCGGCGAGGAGCCGCACGCCCGGGCGCCGCGGGCGGCCCGCCGGTCTCGCGCGGCGGTCCAGCTGGCGCGCCTGGCGCGGGCCGGGGTTCCCGGTGCGGCGCCCGACGACTGGTACGGCCTCGCGCCGCTGTCCACGGACGCTCCGCTCCGCGCGCCCGGCGAGGTCGTACCCGTCTCCCCGTCGGACGTCGAGAAGATCCTCCGTTGCCCGCTGCGCTGGATGATGGAGCGGCACGGCGGCGGTGAGATCGGCGCGCTCTCGGCGGTCACCGGCACCCTCGTCCACGCGCTGGTCCAGGCCGGTGCGGCGGGGGCGGACGGTGCGGAGCTCGAGGGTGCGCTGCAGGCCGCGTGGCAGCGGCTCGACCTCGGCGCGCCCTGGTTCGGCCGCCGCGAGCTGGCCCGGGTGCGGGCGATGCTCGCGGCGTTCGACGGCTGGGTCCGCCGGAGCCGGGCCGACGGCCTGCGGCTCGTCGCGGTCGAGCACCCCGTGCAGCTGGACCTGGCAGACCCCGACGACGTCGACATCGCGGGCCGGCCGGTGCTGCGGCTGCGCGGCCGCGTGGACCGGCTGGAGGTCGACGGTTCCGGTCGCCCGGTCGTGGTCGACGTGAAGACGGGCCGCACGGCCGCCACCCGCCGGGCCGCGGTCGAGCATCCGCAGCTCGCCGTCTACCAGCTCGCCGCCGCGCTGGGCGCGTTCACCGAGCTGGTCGGTGCGGTGGCGGACCCGGGCGGGGCCCGGCTGGTCTACCTCGCCGACCGGTCGGCGTCCGGCGAGGCCAAGGTGCCCGAGCAGCCTCCGTTGGACGCCGCTGAGCTGGAGCGGTGGAAGCAGCTGGTCCGGGCCTGCGCCGAGGAGACGGCGGGTTCACGGTTCCACGCGCGGGTGGGGCCGGACTGCGACCGATGTCCGGTTCGAGCGAGCTGCCCGGTGAACGAGTCGGGACGTTCCGTCACGGATGGGTGAACTCGTGACTCTGCGTCACGAGTGCTTCGCCGTTCCGGCTCAAGCCGCCGGTGAAACGCGTCCGAAGGGGTGAGTTCTTGATCGGAACCGGATCGCGGTACGGTCACGGCACGCACCGGGCGCTCCCCGCTCCCTTCGGTGCGAACAGGAGGCCGGAGTGCTCGACGGACGAGTCCGCGCCCGCGCGGCCGCCGTGTGTGGCGCGCTGGTCCTCGCGCTGACCGCCTGCGGGAGCCAGGGTGCCGGCGGTGGATCACCGACATCGACCGGCGACCTGTTCTCGGCGCTGCCCGGCACGGTGTCCGCCATCCCCGCCCCGCCTTCGGCATCGGTCGACGACAAGTTGCGTTCCGCCGTCCCCACCGATCCCGGGCCGGAGTGGAAGCGCGTGACCACCGAAGACTTCGACTCGTTCCGCACCAGGGCCTACGGGACCTACGACAGCGTCGGCGCGTTCGGCAACGGTCTGCGCCGCTCCTCGGCGGTCAGCGTGTCCAACGGCGCGCTGAACATCACCGCGCGCGGGAACGTCTCCGGCGGCGTGGCCCACAAGTTGGACCGGACCTACGGCCGCTGGGAGTTCCGCGCCCGGACGGACCTGGGCCGGGGATTCGGGTCGGCGATCCTGCTCTGGCCCGAGTCGGAGCGTTTCCCGGAAGACGGGGAGATCGACATCATGGAGGTGCCGTCGGAGACCCGCGACCGGGCGCACTTCATCGTTCACTTCCCCGGTCCGAACGGCAGCGACAAGGTCTACGGCTCCTACGCCGAAGACGACTTCAGCCAGTGGCACACCTTCGCCGTCGACTGGCTGCCGGACCGCATCGTCTACTACGTCGACGGCGTGGAGCGGTTCCGCGTCACGGACAAGAACATCATCCCGGACAAGCCCATGCACCTCGCGATGCAGTTCGACCAGGGCCCCAAGAAGGACTGGATCCGGGCGCCCGACGCGACCACTCCAGAGGCGTTCTCCCTGCAGGTCGACTGGCTGCGCGTCTACGCACCGGCGTCCGCGTTCTGAGTCCGGGAACTGTCGGACCCCTGCGGTAGGACGGTGCAGTGCTGACCCCTCAGGCCCTCGCCGCGGCACTCAACCAGCCGCGGCCCACGGACGAGCAGGCCGCCGTGATCGCCGCGCCGGCGTCCTCGGCGCTCGTGGTGGCCGGGGCCGGCGCGGGCAAGACCGAGACGATGGCCGCGCGGGTGGTCTGGCTGGTCGCCACGGGGCAGGTGCTTCCCGAGCAGGTCCTCGGGCTGACGTTCACCCGCAAGGCCGCGCAGCAGCTCGGGGTGCGGGTACGCACCCGGCTGCGTCGCCTCGCCGGGGCACGGCTGCTCGACGACCTCGACCCCACGGGCGAGCGACGCGCGGCGGTGCTGGCCGGCGAGCCGACGATCGCGACCTACCACGCCTACGCCGGGCGGCTGGTCGGCGAGCACGCGCTGCGTCTGCCCGCCGAGCCCGGCGCCCGGTTGCTCGGCAGCACCGGAGCCTGGCAGCTCGCGCACCGGGTGGTCTCGAGCTGGGCGGACGACCTGGACGTCGACCGGGTGCCCGCCACCGTCACCGGATACGTCCTCGCCCTGGCCGGCGAGCTCGGTGAGCACCTCGTCGAGCCCGGTGCGGTCCGGGCGCACGCCGGGGCGCTCGCCGCGCTGCTCGGCCAGGCCCCGCCCGGGCCGCGGCAGCGTGCGGAGCCGTCGCAGCGCTACCGGAAATGGCTCGAGGCCCAGCGGATGCGGCACGCGCTCGTCCCGCTGGTCGAGGCCTTCGCCGCGCGCAAGCGCGCCGAACGCGCGCTCGACTTCGGCGACCAGCTCGCCATCGCCGCCCGGGTGGCGGCGGAGCACCCCGAGGTCGGGGCGCAGGAGCGGGCGACCTACCGGGCCGTGCTGCTCGACGAGTACCAGGACACCGGCTACGCGCAGCGGGTTCTGCTGCGCGCCCTGTTCGGTGCCGCACCGGGCGCCCCGGCCGGGCGCAACGCGCCGGCGGTGACCGCGGTCGGCGACCCGTGCCAGTCCATCTACGGCTGGCGCGGTGCGAGCGCCGGCAACCTCGCCCGGTTCCGCACCGACTTCCCGCGCCCGGACGGGGCCCCGGCTGACGAGTACGGCCTGCTCACCAGCTTCCGCAACCCGCGGGAGGTGCTGGTGCTGGCGAACGCCGCGTCCGCCCCGCTGCGCGCGGCCCCCGGCGCCGTCGGCGTCGGTGAGCTGGCCGCGGGGCCGGGCACGGCGGAGGGCGACGTCCGGGTCGCCCTGATGCCGGACGTCGCCGCGGAGCTCGACTGGATGGCCGACGCCGTCGCAGCGCGGTGGCGCGCCGCGGCGGACCTCGGCGAGGAGTCGCCCACGTCGGCGGTCCTCGTGCGCCGCCGGGCCGACATGGACGCGATCGCGGCGGCGCTGCGGGCCCGCGACCTGCCCGTGGAGGTGGTGGGCCTGGGCGGACTGCTCGACACCCCCGAGGTGCGCGACCTGGTCAGTGCCCTGCGCCTCGTCGCGGATCCGCTGGCCGGACCGGCAGCGGTGCGGCTCCTCACCGGTCCGCGGTGGCGGCTGGGCGTGGCGGACCTCGCGGCGCTCTGGGCGCGCGCCCGCGAGCTGGCTCCGGGGCCGTCCACCTATGCCGCATCGTCGAGCGCCGCGGAGCTGGCACTCGGCGCGCTGCCTGGAGAGCACGCCGAGCAGGCCGGCCTGGTCGATGCCCTGGACGACCCGGGGGAGCCCGGCCGCTACTCCCCGGAGGGCTTCGCGCGGGTCCGCCGGCTCGCCGGTGAGCTGCGCCGCCTCCGGGCGCGGGCGTCGGTGCCCCTGACGGACCTGGTCGCCGACACCGAGCGTCTTCTCCTGCTCGACGCGGAGACCGCCGCCCGTCCCGGGCCCGTCGGGCGGGCACACCTCGACGCCTTCGCGGACGTCGTCGCCGACTTCACCGCCGGCGCGGAGGTCTCCACGCTGCCCGCCCTGCTCGACTACCTCGACACCGCCGAGCGTGCGGAAGACGGGTTCGCGCCCGGCGAGGTCGAGGTGGCGCCGGACCGCGTGCAGGTGCTCACCGTGCACGCCGCGAAGGGCCTCGAGTGGGAGATCGTCGCCGTGCCGCACCTCGTGGCGCAGGTGTTCCCCGGACGCAAGATCAGTGGGAGCTGGCTGACCGACCCCGCCGCGCTGCCCGTCCCGCTGCGCGGCGACGCCGCGGATCTTCCGGGGTTCGAGGCCCCGCCTCCGGGCGCGGACCGGAAGGTCGTGGAGGCCGCCCTGACGGCCCACGACGACGCCCTGGACGAGCGGCGGCTGGTGGAGGAGCGGCGGTTGTTCTACGTGGCGCTCACCAGGGCAGAGCGGGTGCTGCTCGTGTCCGGGCACCGGTGGGGCCCGACCGGCGACCGGCCGCGGCTGCCGTCGGCGTTCCTGCAGGAGGTCCGCGACACGGTGGAGGCGACCGGGGTGGGCCGCGTCGAGCACTGGGCGGAGGAGCCCGAGTTCGGCGTGCAGAACCCGGCCACCGCAGAGACCGTCACAGCCGAGTGGCCGGTCGACCCGCTCGGTGCGCGGTCCGCTGCCGTGCATGGCGGGGCCGAGCTGGTGCGCGCAGCGCTGCAGGAGCTGGCAGCGGCCGAGTCCGAGCACCCGGCCGAGTCCGAGCACCCGGCGGAGCCCGACCATCCGGCCGAGCCCGACGACCAGGCCGACCCGGACGATCCGGAGGGTTGGGCCGCCGACGTCGACGTGCTCCTCGCCGAGCGCGCCGCCGCGGGAGTGCGCCCGGTCGTCGCGCTGCCCGCGCACCTGTCGGTGAGCAGGCTCGTCGAGCTGGCGACCGACCAGGGCGCCCTGGCCGCGCGGCTGCGTCGCCCGCTCCCGCTGCCGCCCAACCCGCACGCCCGCCGCGGCACGGCCTTCCACGCCTGGCTCGAGCAGCGGTTCGGTGCCGCCCAGCTGCTCGACGTCGACGAGCTGCCCGGCGCCGCGGACGAGGGCGCCGCGTCGGACGACCTGCTGGAGGAACTGCAGGAGGCGTTCCTGGCGTCGCGGTGGGCGGAGCGCGAGCCGTACGAGGTGGAGGTGCCGTTCGAGACCGTGATCGACGGGATCTCCGTGCGCGGGCGGATGGACGCGGTGTACGCCGAGGCGGACGGAGGCTGGACGGTCGTCGACTGGAAGACCGGCGCGCTGCCCGATCCCGCTCGACGGGCGACGTTGAACGTGCAGCTCGCCGCCTACCGGATCGCCTGGGCCGCACTGGCCGGATGCCCCCCCGAGCGCGTGCGGGCGGCGTTCCACTACGTCCGCCACGGCGTGACGCTGCGCCCCGTCGACCTGCTCGACGCCGACGGCCTGCGCGCGTTGCTCGCCGCGGTCCCGGTGGCCGGCTGACCACGTCATGAGAAGCAACCTGGCCCCGCTCGATGTCGAGCGGGGCCACGTTGCCGGGGAGTGGATGGCGTCAGTGCACGAGCGCCTTGGCCGCGTCCGCGCCGGTCAGCGACTTGACCTCCATCTCGGCGACCTTCTTCGCGTTCGGCCGCTCCTTGCTGAGCACGGTGCCCAGGTAGCCGAGCAGGAACGACAGCGGGATGGACACGAGACCCGGGTTGTCGAGCGGGAACCAGTGGAAGTCGACTCCCTGGATCATCGACGTGCTGCGGCCCGTCGCCGGGTCGACCGGCTTCCCGGACACCACCGGCGAGAAGATGATCAGGATCAGGGTGATCCCCAGGCCGCCGTAGATGCTGCACAGCGCGCCCATGGTGTTGAACCGCTTCCAGAACAGCGAGTACAGGATCGTCGGCAGGTTCGCCGA
>Ga0136846_1225467_pt1 | contig 12629 bp, 12 predicted proteins | sample HopSoiMetagenom2_FD_96841 | JGI IMG/M metagenome (GOLD analysis project Ga0136846, IMG submission 96841) | Grasslands soil microbial communities from Hopland, California, USA - 2 Assembly 2016 (version 4) | ecosystem: Environmental > Terrestrial > Soil > Grasslands | place: USA: Hopland...
CTCAAGCTGAACTGGTTCCCGATCCAGCACGCGTACGACAGCGGCGTCACCCCGGGCTACAGCTGGGCCTTCGTCTCCAGCGCCTTCCGCCATGCCCAGTTGCCGATCCTCGTGATCGTCGCCGCGTTCACCGGGGGGTGGGTGCTGAACATGCGGACGGTGATGATCAACACGATCAGCGAGGACTACGTCCTGATGGCGCAGGCGAAGGGTCTGCCCGACCGCCGCGTGATGACGCGCTACGCGGCGCGCAACGCGATCCTGCCGCCGCTGAACGGGTTCGCACCGCTGTTCGCGAGCGCGATCGGAGGGCTGGTGTTCATCGAGTTCGTCTTCAGCTATCCGGGGGCCGGACTGACCTTGCAGCAGGCGGTGCTCGGCAACGACTACCCGCTCGCGCAGGCGATCCTCGTCGTCCTCTCCGTGTGCGTGATCTTCGCGAACCTGCTGATGGACATCGTCAACCTGATCCTCGACCCGCGCCTGCGGTCGGCCTGATGTCGCAGCTCGATCCAAGCCTCGACCTCTCGCTTGCGGCGCCGCCGGCTCGCCTCCACGGCCGGCTGCGCGTGCCGGGTTGGCTGCTGCTCATGTGGCGGAATCGCAAGTCGCGCATCGGGTTGTTGATGGTCGCGTCGATGGTGATACTTGCGCTGATCGCGCCGCTCATCTCGGTCGCGCATCCGAACGAGTTCAACCTGCTCGCCACGCGGCAGGCGCCCTCGTGGCATCACCTGTTCGGCACGACCGACCAGGGAAGCGACATCTTCTCGCAGGTCATGCTCGGCGCCCGGCGCTCACTCCTGCTCGGTTTCGCCGCTGCCGTGCTCGCCACCGGCCTCGCCGCGACGCTCGGAGTGACGGCGGCGTACTCGGGCGGCATCGTCGACGACGTCATCAACTTCTTCATCAACGTCTTCCTCGTCATCCCGGCGATTCCGCTGCTCGTCGTCATCTCGGGCTTCATGCACCAGCGCGGGATGTGGACGATGGTCGCCGTCCTCGCAGCCGTTCTCTGGGCCTTCGAAGCACGCATCCTGCGCGGGCAGGCCCTTTCCCTGAAGAACCGCGACTTCGTGCTCTCGGCAAAGGCCTCGGGCGAGTCGACGCGCCGCATCGTCTTCGCCGAGCTGATGCCGAACATGATCAGCCGCATCGCGGCCGCCTTCGTGCTCGTCTTCTACATCGCGCTGCTCGTCGACGCCGGCCTCGAGTTCCTCGGCCTCGGCGACATGTCCGGGACGAGCTGGGGCGTCACCCTCTACTGGGCACAGGTGAACTCGACCGTGCTGCAGGGCGAGTGGTGGCCGTTCTTCTTCCCGGGGGCGGCGCTCGCGTTCACCGTGCTCGGTCTCGTCCTGATGCTCGCCGGGATCGACGAGATCAGCAACCCCAGACTGCGGACGGAGCGCGAGTCAACATGACGGCTGTCTTGGAAGCCCCGGTCGACGACACCACCCGTGCGCCCGCGCTGCTCGAGGTGCGGGGGCTGACGGTCGAGTACGGGCGCGCCCGCGCGGTCGACGGGATCGACCTCGACATCCGGGAGGGCGAGATCCTCGGCCTCGCCGGCGAGTCGGGCTGCGGGAAGACCACGGTCGCGAACGCATTGATGCAGATCCTGCGCCCGCCCGGCCGCATCGCCGGCGGCAGCATCGCGTTTCGCGGCGAAGACCTCGTCGGCAAGAGCGACGAGGAGCTGCGGCAGTTCCGCTGGCGGAACGTCTCGATGGTCTTCCAGAGCGCGATGAACGCGCTCAATCCCGTGATGCGCGTCGGCGACCAGTTCGTCGACGCAATGCGAGCGCACGAGCGGATCGAGCGCCGCCGCGCGCTCGTTCAAGCCGAGGAGCTGCTCGAGCTCGTCGGCATCGACCGCGACCGCGTGCGTGCGTACCCCCATCAGCTCTCGGGCGGCATGCGCCAGCGGGTGATCATCGCGATCGCGCTGGCGCTGAATCCGGAGCTGATCATCCTCGACGAGCCGACGACGGCCCTCGACGTCGTCGTCCAGCGCGAGATCATGCAGCAGGTAGAAGCGCTCAAGCGGGATTTCGGCTTCGCCGTTCTCTTCATCACGCACGACGTCTCGCTGCTGCTGGAGTTCGCCGACCGGATCGCGATCATGTACGCGGGGGAGGTCGTCGAGAGCGCGCCTGCGCCGAACCTCGTGGCCGGATCGCAGCATCCGTACACGCAGGGGCTGCTGCAGTCGTTCCCGCCGCTCACTGGACCGCTCGAGCGCCTCACCGGCATCCCCGGCTCGCCGCCCGACCTGCGCAACCCGCCGAGCGGTTGCCGCTTCCACCCGCGTTGCCCTCACTGCACACGCGACAACGCAGCTCTGCATCTGCGTCAGACCACCGAGTCGCCCGTCTTGCGGGAGATCGCTCCGGGCCATTCCGTCGCCTGCCATCTCGTCGAGGAGGCGACGCGGTGAGCGCCGTCGCGCCGCTCGAGGTACGCGGCCTCACGAAGCACTTCGCCCGCGTCCACGCTGTCGACGACGTCTCGTTCGAGCTGCGCCCGGGGACCGTCACAGCGCTCGTAGGCGAGAGCGGCAGCGGTAAGAGCACGGTCGCACGGCTGCTCGCCCGCTTGCACGAGCCGACCGGCGGCGCGGTCCTGTTCGAGGGCGACGACGTGGCGCGCGTGCGGCGGCGCCGTGCAGTTCTCCGCTACCGCTCGCAGGTGCAGCTGATCTTCCAGGACCCCTTCGACTCGCTCAATCCCGTCAAGACCGTGCGCCACCATGTCGCGCGCCCGCTCCGGATCCACAAGATGGTGCCGGCGAGCCAGGTCGAGGAGCGCGTGCACGAGCTGCTGCGAAGCGTCGGGCTCGTGCCGCCGCACGAGATCGCCGCCAAGTACCCGCACGAGCTCTCAGGCGGTCAGCGCCAGCGCGTCGCGCTTGCACGCGTTCTCGCAGTCGAGCCGAAGGTGATCCTTGCGGACGAGCCGACGAGCATGCTGGACGTGTCGATCCGCATCGGGATCCTGAACCTGATGACGCGCCTCAAGGAGGAGCACGGCATCGCGTTCCTCTTCGTCACGCACGACCTCGCGAGCGCGCGCTACGTCGCCGACGACCTGCTCGTGATGTACGCGGGCCAGATCGTCGAGCGCGGGCCGATCGAGGAGGTGCTGGCGTCTCCCCTGCACCCGTACACGAGGCTGCTGCTCGCAGCCGTGCCCGACCCGGCGAAGCGCTTGCACGCTGATCGCATCCAGGAGCGAAAAGGCGTCGCCGGCGCCGCAGTTGACCCGCCCGAAGGCTGCCGCTTCGTCAGCCGCTGCCCGCTGGCGGTCGAGATCTGCTCGCAGGTCACGCCGCAGCTCGTCGAAGCTCGCCCTCGCCAGTCCGCACGTTGTCACGTCACCGCCCCCGCTGCCCTGATCGAAAGGACCCCATGACAATCGACACGAGCCCGTTTCCCACCGACTTCGTCTGGGGCGCCGCCACGGCGTCGTACCAGATCGAGGGCGCGGTCCACGAGGACGGGCGCGGAGAGAGCGTCTGGGACCGCTTCTGCGCAACGCCGGGCAAGGTACGCGGCGGCGACACCGGCGACGTCGCCTGCGATTTCTACAACCGCTACCGCGACGACGTGCGCTTGATGAAGGAGCTAGGGCTCGACGTCTTCCGGTTCTCCATCGCCTGGCCGCGCGTCGTCCCCGCGGGGCGCGGGCCGGCGAACGAGAAAGGCCTCGACTTCTACGACCGGATCGTGGACGAGCTGCTGGCGAACGGCATCGAACCGTTCGTGACGCTCTTTCACTGGGACACGCCGCAGGCGCTCGAGGATCTCGGGGGCTGGCGCGAGCGTGCGACGGCCGAAGCGTTCGTCGACTACGCCGAGACCGTCGCCGGCCGCCTCGGCGATCGCGTGCATCACTGGATCACGCACAACGAGCCGTGGGTGTACTCCTGGGTCGGCAACGCCTGGGGCGTGCATGCCCCAGGCCGGACGAGCGAAGCCGATGCCGTGGCGGTCGCGCACCACCTCCTGCTCTCGCACGGCTGGGCCGTCGAGGCGATCCGCCGCGTCTCGCCGGACGCGCGGATCGGCATCACGCTGAACCTCGCGCACGTCTATCCCGCGACCGACACGCCGGAGGACGAGGCCGCGGCATATCGGCGCGACGGTGAAGACAACCGCTGGTTCCTCGATCCGATCTTCCGGGGCTCCTATCCGGCCGACTTGCTCGACCGTAACGAGCTCGTCGCGCCGCACGTGCGCGACGGCGATCTCGAAGCGATCGCCGCGCCCGTCGATTTCCTCGGTATCAACAACTACTCGCGATTCATCGTGGCCGCCGGCGCGGACGGCCCGCAAACGGTGGCCAATCCCGACGCGCAGCACACCGACATGGGGTGGGAGGTCTACCCGGATGGCCTGCACGACGTACTGGTCCGTGTCGCTCGCGACTACGAGCCGGCGGCGATGTACATCACGGAAAACGGTGCCGCGTTCCCTGACGTCCGCGTGCACGACGGAGCAGTGCACGACGTCGAGCGCACCGCGTACCTCGACTCCTACATCGCCGCGGTGGGACGAGCGATCGCCGACGGCGCGCCGGTCAAGGGCTACTTCGTCTGGAGCCTGCTCGACAACTTCGAGTGGGGATTCGGATACTCGAAGCGGTTCGGGATCGTCTACGTCGACTTCCCGACCCTCGAGCGCGTGCCGAAGGACAGCTTCTACTGGTACAGGGACTTCATCGCGAGTCGGCGCGGAGCGCCGAAGCCGTCGCCGATCGCCGCGGCGTGACGTGAAGGTCGCCGCCCTCGCTGTCGCGGTCGCCGCCCTCGCCGCGGCCGGGTCGGCGAGCAGCGCGCGCGTCGATCGTTTCGAAGTACGTACGGTCGCGTCCGATCGCACGGATCCGCGGCTCGTGAACGCGTGGGGCCTGGCGGCGAGCCCGACCGGGCCCTGGTGGGTTGCGAACGAAGCGCGCGCCTCGAGCACGCTCTACGACGGCAGCGGTCGCAAGCAGGCGTTGAACGTGCGCGTCATCGGCGGCCCGACCGCGGTCGCGTACTACGGCGGCCGTGGCTTCGTCGTGCGCGCGGGCGGCGCCGCGGGGCCGGCGCGTTTCCTGTACGCGTGCGAGGACGGCACCGTCCGCGCCTGGAGCCCGGTCGTGCCCGACAGCTGGTCGACCAGCGCTGTCGTCGCAATCGACGACGGGCCTACCGGGGCGCTCTTTCGAGGCCTGACGCTGGCGCGCGACAGGCTGTACGTCGCCGACTTTCACAACGCACGTGTGCTCGTGTACGACTCTCAGTGGCGACCGGTACGACGACCGGGCGCGTTCGTCGACGGCGCGATCCCGGTCTGGTACGCGCCGTTCGGGATCGAGGCGATCGGAGACCGCATCTTCGTCACCTATGCATGGCGCGCTCCCGTCGACGGGAACGACGCGCCCACAGGCGGCTACGTCGACGAGTTCGATCTCGACGGAAAGCTCGTCGCGCGCGTCGGCGACAAGGAGCAGCTCGACGAGCCGTGGGGCGTCGCGCTCGCGCCGCGGGGCTTCGGCCGTTTCGGGGGCGACGTGCTCGTCGCGAATTTCGGAACGGGCGCGATCAACGCCTACGCACGCACGGACGGCGGCTGGGCCTTTCGCGGTCGCCTACCGGTGAAGGCACCCGGCGTCTGGGGGATCGCCTTCGGCAACGGCGCCGGCGCCGGGCCGCGCACGACGCTCTTCTACGCCGCCGGTCCGCACCGCTGGCACGGCGCGACCGAGGTCGACATTCACGGGGTGCTGGGGGCGATCCGTCCCGCCTGAGGAAGGACAGGGGTCTGACCCACGGGTCAGACGCCAGACGCTCGAGCTGCTGTTGAGCCGCGCACGACGAGCTCGACCGGGAGGATCGTGTCGGCCGGCCGCAGGTCGGCGTGCCCGATCAGCTCGATCGCGCGCTCGGCCGCGAGCGTCCCGAGCTGCTCGCGGTCCTGCCGAATCGTCGTGAGCGGCGGATGCGCGAGGACGGCGGCCTCGATGTCGTCGAACCCGACCACCGCGACGTCGCGCCCGGGCTCGAGGCCCGCCTCGCGAATCGCCTGCAGCGACGCGAGTGCCATCAGATCGGAGCCGGCGACGATCGCAGTCGGACGTTCGGCGAGCGCAAGCAGCTCCCGCGTCTCCCGGTGGCCGGCCGCAGAGGAGAAGTCGGCCTCGCGCAGGTACTCCCTTCGCTGCTCCAGCCCGAGCAGCTGGGCTTCGCGCTGAAATGCTGCGATGCGATCGGCGCCGGCGACCGTGTTCCGGGCGCCCGCGACGTGCGCGACACGCCGGTGGCCGAGCTCGTGTAGGTGTGCGAGCGCGAGCCGCATGCCGGCGGCGTGATCGGAGCCGACGAACGCGCTGCGCCGGCCGCCGACGCGTACGTCGACTCCGACGTGCGGGACGGAGCGCATCCAGAGCCCCGAGATGATCGGGTCGCTTCCGTCGATTCCGATCAGGATCGCCGCGTCGAACCGCTGATGCAGCGCCAGCTCGTCCGGCTGCACCAGCAACGAGTTGTAGTCGGCGCGCGCGAGCCGCCGGGCCACTGCCGCCATCACCTTTCCGAAGAAGAGGAGCGAGAGGTCGCGGTGCCCGGCGTTGTCGCCGACGACGACGGCGACGAGCTGCGTCCGCTGAGTGACGAGCCCGCGCGCGGCCGGATCGGCGCTGTACCCGACCGAGCGCGCGACGCTGCGTACGCGCTCGCGCGTCTCGACGCTGACGTCGGCGCGATCGTTCAGCACCCGCGAGACCGTGGCGATCGAGACGCCCGCCTGCTCGGCGACGTCTCGGATGGTGGGCCGGCGGCTCATGAACTGCTAACAAATAGCGGTTCCGGTAGTCACAGACTCCGTCTGCCGCTGCGTGACCCCCCTACAATCGAGGAGGCCCATGGAACCCACTGAGGTGGCTCGTTTGGAGGGGTCCGACCGCTTTCACGCTGCCGCGGAGCTCTCGGATCGCTTTCTCGACAACATCGAAAGCGTCGTGCATGGCAAGCGCGACGAGATCAAGCTCGTCCTCGCGGCGCTCCTCTGCGGCGGCCACGTCCTCTTCGAGGACGTTCCGGGAACGGCGAAGACCGTCCTTGCGCGCGCGATCGCCGCGTCGATCGAGGGCGCGTCGCCCTCGCGCATCCAGTGCACGCCGGACCTGCAGCCAACAGACGTCACGGGTCTCTCGATCTACAACCAGCGAGAGCGCGACTTCGAGTTCCGGCCGGGCCCGATCTTCGCCAACGTGTTGCTGGTCGACGAGATCAACCGCGCGATGCCGAAGACGCAGTCTGCGCTGCTCGAGGCGATGGCCGAGCACCAGGTCACCGTCGACGGCCAGACGCGCGTGCTGCCGGACCCCTTTCTGCTGATCGCGACGGAGAACCCGATCGAGTACGAGGGCACGTTCCCGCTGCCCGAAGCGCAGCTCGACCGTTTCTTCCTGAAGACCGCGCTCGGGTATCCGTCGACCGACGAGGAGCTGCAGATCGTCGACGAGCAACGGCACGGGCATCCGCTGCGCTGGCTGCAGCCCGTGATCAGCGTGGAGGACGTCCACGCGATGCGCGAAGCCGTGACAGCCGTGTACGTCGACGTCATTCTTCAGCGCTGGATCGTCGAGCTCGTGCGGGCGACGCGTGACCTCGACGAGGTCGCGGTCGGCGCATCCGTGCGCGGCAGCCTTGCCCTCGAGCGCGCCGTGCGCGCGTGGGCGCTGCTCGACAATCGCGCCTACGTCGTGCCCGAGGACATCGAGCGTCTGTTCACGGCCGTGCTCCTCCATCGCATCGTGTTCCGCCCGACCTTCCTGGCGGAGGCGCGACGCGTCGGGTGGTCGTCGGCGGTCGAAGGAGTCGCGGCGAAGTGCTTCGCCGCCGCGCCACGGCCCGCGGCGGAGACGGCGGAGGAGCAGCCACCGCCCGAGCGGCTCCCGGTCGGCCAGCAGACCGAGTAGGGCTTGTCCACGACCGAGGTCACTTTTCCGCTGGCGCCGCGCCGACGGTTCGCGGGCCTACCGTTCGGCGGCATGACGAGCGTCCGCCGCGGCACCGGCTCCGACGTCGCCGGTTCGCGCCCGTACCGCCCCGGCGACGATGCGCACGCGATCGACTGGGCAGCGTCGGCCCGTCTGTCGTCGGCGCACGGCGCCGACGAGTTCATCGTCCGCGAGTACCTCGCAGAGGAGGCGCCTCGCGTCGTCGTGCTCAGCGACCGCCGCCCGGCGATGTCGCTCTTCCCGAAACCGCTGCCGTGGCTCGACAAGCCCGAGGCGATGCGCCAGGCGGCCGGCTTGATCGCCGAGGCGACGCTCGCCGCGCGCGGTTTCTTCGGCTACCTCGACCTCGGCGGTGACGAGGAGCAGTGGGTGCCTCCGCGGACGCACCACGACCTTCCCGACGCCGCGCTCGGCGGCTCGTTCGACGCATCCGAGGACAACCTCGAGCGCGCGCTCACCTTTCTCGCGGAGACGCAGCCGGTTCTGCCGCGCGGCACGTTCGTCTTCGTCCTGTCCGATTTCCTGATGCCGTTCGCCGACGAGCGGTGGATTGCGGCGATCGAGCGCGGGTGGGACCTCGTGCCCATCGTGATCCAGGATCCGCTCTGGGAACGCAGCTTCCCGGAGGTCGGCGGCGTCGCGCTGCCGTTCCTCGATCACACGTCCGGCGGCTTCGTCTCCGTCCGGCTCACCGATCGCGAGGCGGCGTGGATGCGCGACGAGAACGAGCGGCGCTCGGCGGAGCTGCTCGCGCGCCTCCGCACCCTCGACCTGGGTCCCGTGCTCGTCACGACCTCGGACCGCGGCGACATCTTCCAGGCGTTCCTCGAGTGGGCCGACGAGCGCGTCGTCTCGAGGGGGCAGTGGTGGTGACGCGCGGCCGCCTGTTGATCGCGGGCGCCGTCGCTGCGCTCGTGCTGGCGGCGACTCTGCTGCTCACGCTGCTCACGGGCGGTACGCACGTCGCGGTCCCCGCGGCGCCGATCCAGGGCGCCACGCAGCTGTCGCGCTCCGGCGTGCTGTTCGGCGACCGCGTGCGGGCGTCGGTTCAGGTGATCGTCGACCGCAAGCGCATCGATCCGTCCCGGGTCGGCTTCACCACGCACTTTGCTCCGTTCGTGCACATCGGTCCGGCGCGCGTGACGCGGGACGACAGCGGCCGCCTGACGCGGCTCGTCTACTCCGCCGAGCTGATCTGTCTCACGAACCTCTGCCTGTCGAAGGCGAATCCCGAGCCGGTGCACGTGCAGTTCCAGCCGACGCAGGTTTTCTTCACGGCGGCGAACGGCCTGCGCCGGGCGCTCGTGCTGCCGTGGCAGGCGACGACGATCGGGCCGCGCACAACGGTGCAGGATCTCAACGGCGCCGATCCGTTCCAGCAGCCGAGCTGGCGCGCGACGACCGACCCGCTGCCCGTCTCGTACGCGCACTCGCCGCGGACGCTGCGGCTGATCCTCTTCGGCGCAGCCGGGCTGCTGTTTGCGCTCGGGCTCTTCGCGCTGATCCGTTTCGTCCTGACGGGCAAGCTGCGGCTACGCGTCCTCACCCCGCTCGAGCGCGCCGTCGTGCTCGTCGAGCGCGCGCCGGCGGAGTCGCCGGAGAAGCGCAAGGCGCTCGAGCTGCTCTCGCACGAGCTTGCCCGGAGCGGCGAGCCGGACCTGGCGGTTGTGGCGAAGCAGCTCGCCTGGGCGGAGCCGACGCCGTTGCCGACCCTGACCCAGCCGCTCACCGTCGACGTCCGGAAGCTGATCGGGCAAAGGTCGAATGGGCACGCTGCGTAACCTGCTCCGCGCCGCGCGCGGGCCGACCATCCCGATCGCCACGACGGCGACGATGAAGCCTGCCGTCCAGCGCACGCGGCTACTGCGCATCGCGCTCGCCGTGCTGCTCGTTGCGCTCGTCGTGGCGGCCGTCGAGACGGGCAAGAGCAAGGCGGCGGCGGATCGTGGGCTCGTTCCGGGCGGAGTCGGCGGGATGCTCGTCCTCGACGTCTCGCGCAGCATCAAGCCCGACGCGAATCACACGATCACGGATGTGCTCCGGCAGCTGATCGCCGCGCACACGCGCATCGGCCTGGTCGCGTTCTCCGACATCGCGTACGAGCTCCTTCCGCCGGGGTCGCCGGCCGCCGAGCTGCAGCCGCTGATCCGGTATTTCGCGACGACGTCAGCAAAGCCCGGGCCTGACCCGTACCCCGCGAACCCGTGGTCGACCAACTTCTCGGGTGGAACGCAGATCTCGTCCGGCCTCGCGGTCGCGCACGAGTCGTTGCTGCGTGCCGGTCAGCCGAGGGGACCAATTCTGCTCGTGAGCGACCTCGACACGGCGCCGGACGACGTGCCGCGTGTCGCCCTGGCGTTCAACCAGTTCCGTGCGCAGGGCGTGCCGTTCCGCATCGTCGGGGTGTCGCCGCGCGCCGACAACCTCTCGCTCTTCAAGAACCTTGCAGGCCCGGGAGCCTTCACCCATCCCGTGCAGCGGGCGAGCGGTGGCTTGGGCCAGACCGCCGGCGCGGAAGGCGGCCACACGCCGTGGGCATTGATCGCGCTCGCGGTCTGCGTGCTCGCGGCACTCGCCGCGAACGAGTACTGGAACGGCCGACTGCCGGTCCCGAGAGTGGCCGCATGAGCTGGCGCTGGCTGATCGCGGCAACCGTGTCGCTCGCCGCCGGAGTCGTCCTCCTCCTGCTCGCGGTTGACGTCGGCCGTTGGAACACGGCATTCGCGCGCGACGACGTCCGGTTCAAGATCCAGCCGACGCACTCCGACCTGTGGAAGCCGGACCAGCTCGTGCCCTTCCACGCCGCGAAGCGGCTGCTCGCGGTCGACGACGACCTCTTCTACCGCGACACGCTGCGGCACTTTTATCTGTCGCAGCCGCGGGCCAACAAGTGGGAGCACACGAACATCGACCAGATCCGGAGCGAGGCGACGGTCGCACTCGCGGAATACATCCGCGAGGGGACGAACCAGGCGCGCCGGTCGCAGGCCGCGAACCTCCTCGGCATCATCGGACTCGCGCTCGCGGCGACGGACGATCCCGGCCAGCGACTGCGGTTCCTGCTGTTCGCGTCGCGCGAGTTCCGAGGGGCGTTGACGTTCGACCAGGCGAACGAGGATGCGAAGTTCAACCTCGAGCTGGCGCTGCGACTGCTGAAGCAGCAGCCGACGAGCAACGGCGGCGGCGCCGCGCACGGGCCCGGGCGCGGGGGCGGCGCGGCGCTCGCGAAGCCCGGCAGCGGCTACTAGGTGGCCGTACACCGATGACGTTTCTGTCCCCGCTCGGCGCGCTCGTCGCGCTGGCCGTCGTCCTGCCACTCGCCGCCTACGCGCTGCTCGAGTCGCGGTCGCGACGCGTGTCGCAGCGCATCGGGCTGACGTTGCCGCCGCTGCAGTCGCGCCTCGGGATCCCGGCCGCGCTCGTCGTCGTCGCGGCGTTTCTCGGCATCGCCGCAGCTCAGCCCGTCATCTCCGGAAGCCGTAGCCACACCGGCCGCTCCGACGCGCAGGTCTACGTTCTCTTCGACGTCTCGCGCTCGATGCTCGCCAGGAGCAGCGCCGGTGCGCCCGACCGCCTGCAGCGTGCGAAGCAGCTCGCGCTGAAGCTCCGGCACGACGTGCCCGAGGTCCCGTTCGGCATCGCCTCACTGACCGACCGAGTGCTGCCGCATCTCTTCCCGACCCTCGACCCGAACGTGTTCGAGTCGGTCCTGCGCGACGCGATCGGAATCGAGCGGCCGCCGCCGTCGGGGACGGACAACCTCGCGACCGACTACAACACGCTCGGCGACACCGGCACGAACAACTACTTCGGCGCGAACGTGGCCAAGCGCGTGCTCGTCGTCTTCAGCGACGGCGAGAGCAGGTACTTCGACGACGTGACCCTCCACAAGGACTTCCAAAAAGGCGACGTCCACGTCCTGTTCGTGCATCTCTGGAATGCCGACGAGAAGATCTACCTCCAGCGCAACAACGTCGATCCCGGCTACCGGCCGGATCCGGAGTCGAACGCAGCGTCGCAGCGAATAGCGGCCGCCGGCGCAGGCGCGACGCTCGGCGAGGATCCCGGCCGGCTCGTCTCGCAGACGAAGGCCCTGCTCGGCAGTGGCCCGCACACGACGCTGCGAGAGCAGCGCACGCGCGTCTCCCTCGGCCCTTACGTCGCGTTGATGGCGCTGCTGCCGCTCGCATTTCTCCTGCTTCGCAGGAACGTCTGACCGGCAGGCGGTCAGACGTTTGAGGTACGGCGCTTCGCGCGTAACGCGCGCGGGCACAGCCCGCGCGCTCTTTGGTTTGGGCGGATTGTTCCCTTCCGTGCGGCGCGAACATGCTGCGCGTGTTCGCGTCGCATGAGTTCGCCTGCGCGTAAGCGTTCGCTTCGCTTCGGCTTACGCTCCGGCCTTGGTGGAGGCGTGCTTCCGGCGGTTGAACTTCTGGGGTCAGACCCATGGGTCTGACCCCAGCCTTTGCGGTGCGGGCTCTGTGGGTGAGCGGCGCTCGATACCTCTAGCTTGCGCGAAAAGGCCGGGGTCTGACCCCAGCCGTTGGGGTCCCGCTCCAACGCGGCGCCGAGCGTCATCAATCCTGTTGCTGTTCCGCGGTTGAACTTCCGGGGTCAGA
>Ga0136846_1235258_pt1 | contig 12628 bp, 12 predicted proteins | sample HopSoiMetagenom2_FD_96841 | JGI IMG/M metagenome (GOLD analysis project Ga0136846, IMG submission 96841) | Grasslands soil microbial communities from Hopland, California, USA - 2 Assembly 2016 (version 4) | ecosystem: Environmental > Terrestrial > Soil > Grasslands | place: USA: Hopland...
GCCTCGATCTCGGCGAGGATGTCGCCGGTACGGCGGTCCTTCTCCTTGCCGCGCAGGGCCGGGACGATGCAGAAGGTGCACGTGTTGTTGCAGCCGACGGAGATCGACACCCAGGCCGCGTACGCGCTCTCGCGCCGTGTCGGCAGCGTCGACGGGAACGCCTCCAGCGACTCGGCGATCTCGACCTGCGCCTCTTCCTGCACGCGCGCGCGTTCCAGCAGGACGGGCAGCTTGCCGATGTTGTGCGTACCGAAGACGACGTCCACCCAGGGCGCACGCTTCACGATGGTGTCGCGGTCCTTCTGCGCGAGGCAGCCCCCCACGGCGATCTGCATCCCGGGGCGCTTCGTCTTCATCGGGGCGAGCCGGCCGAGGTTGCCGTACAGCTTGTTGTCGGCGTTCTCGCGCACGGCGCAGGTGTTGAAGACGACGACGTCCGCGTCACCGTCCGCGTCCTGGGGCGCACGCACGTAACCGGCGTTTTCGAGCAGTCCGGACAATCGCTCGGAATCGTGGACGTTCATCTGGCACCCGTAGGTGCGCACTTCGTAGGTCTTGACGTCCACGGCCTGGCTCCGGTCACTGCTGCTCATGCGACAAGGGTAGGCGGTGCGCCAAGCAGGGCCGTACGGGTTACCGCTCGCCCGCCTGCCACCCCTGGCCGCGCAGGACGGCGCCGACATCGGGGGCGCGGTAGTGCTCGCCTTTGAGTACCTTGCCGTCGGCCCTGCGGGCGACCAGGCCGTCGGGGCCCAGCTTCGTCATGTTGGCGCGGTGGATCTCCGCGATCACCGCGTCGAGGTCGATGCCGTGGACCAGGGCAGTGCCGTACGCGACGTACACGACGTCCGCCAGTTCGTGCGCCAGCCGGTCCAGCGGACCCGTGACCGCGACCTCGGCGACCTCCGCCGCCTCCTCCGCGAGCAGCTCGCCCCGGTGCGCCGCGAGCTGCGGGGAGACCTCGCCAGGCGTACTGCGGGTGTCGAGTGCGAAGGCCAGGTGGAATTCCCGGACGAGGTCGGCGGGCGAGGCGGCGGCGGACGGAGTGGCGGAGGCAGAGGTACCGGGGCACATGCGGTGACTCTAGCGATCTCGCGACGGCTTGGCGGGGGACGGATGCGATCGTCGTACCGCAGGCGCCCACTCCCCCTTTTTCCTGGCCAGCACGGGTCCCGTACTGGCAGGATCTCGCCCATGCTCAAGGTGTTCCGGATCCGCAGGCGACACGCCCTCATGGGCTCGGCCGCCGGTTTCGTGGTCTTCGGGCTGCTGCTGTGGTGGCTGCTGCCGCTGGACGAGGCACCACCGGGCGGGACGATCACGTTCAGCACCGGGACACCCGCCGGCGTCTACCAGCAGTACGGATCGGGGCTCAGTTCGGCCTTCGCGAAGGACATGCCGGACCTGGACGTACGGATGCTGACCAGCCAGGGGTCCCAGGAGAACGTCAGACGGGTGGCGACGGGCAAGGCGGACTTCACCATCGCGGCGGCCGACGCAGTGGAGACGTACAAACTGCAACGGCTGCCCGGGGCCGACAGACTGCGCGGGGTCGCACGTCTGTACGACGACTACATGCAACTCGTCGTGCCGCGTGATTCGAAGATCAGCAGCGTGGGGGATCTGCGGGGCAAGCGCGTCTCCATAGGGCCGGAGAGCTCGGGCGTACGGCTGATCGCCGACAAGATACTCACCGCCGCCGGCCTCGACCCCGCCAAGGACATCACGCCCTTCGCCGACGGCATCAGCACTGGGCCCGGGCGGCTCCAGCGGGGCCAGATCGACGCCTTCTTCTGGTCGGGCGGGCTGCCCACCAACGGTCTGGTGCAGCTGGCGAAGACCTTCCCCTTCCGCTTCGTCCCGATCGACGCGGACCTCGTCACCAAACTGCACGAACAGGGCGGAGCCTCCCGCTACTACCGGGCCACCAACATGCCCGAGTCGGCCTACCCGTCCATCCAGGACGGCTCGACCGTGGCGACCCTCGCGGTGTCGAACCTGCTCATGACACGTGAGGACGTGGACCCGCGGCTCACCGAGTGGCTGACCCGGTCGGTGATCAACAGCCGGGACCGCATCGGCGCCCACGTCCACTCCGCGCAGCTCGTGGACCTGCGGACCGCCATCTACACCGACCCGCTGACCCTGCACGACGGCGCCCGGCGCTACTACCGCTCGGTCAAGCCGTAGGGCCCGTGGTCGCGCGGTCCCTCAGGACGCCGGGGTCCCTCAGGACGCCGGGCCCGACCTCGGCACCCGCACCGTCACCTTCAGACCGTGCGGTTCGTGATGGCCGTACGAGATCGTGCCGCCGCCCGCCGCCAGCAGGACCCGGGAGATGGACAGGCCGAGGCCCGAGCCCTTGACGTTCTGATGCCGGCCGCTGCGCCAGAACCTGTCGCCGATCCGGACGAGTTCCTCGTCGGTGAGGCCCGGCCCGCCGTCGGTCACGACGACCGTCGAGGTCTCGCCGTTCGACGCGACGGACACGCGCACGCACTCGTCCTCGGGCGTGAACTTCACCGCGTTGTCGATCACCGCGTCCAGGGCGCTGGACAGCGTGACCGGGTCGGCCCACGCGGTGGTGGCCGGGCACTCGCCGACCAGACGAACGCCCTTGGCCTCGGCGAGCGGGGCCCAGGCGGCGACGCGCTCGGCCGTCAGCGCGCCGATGTCGGTGAGGACGAGGTCCGCCTCGGCGTGCTCGGCCAGCGCCAGGTCGAGGAGGTCGTCCAGGACCTCGGCCAGGCGCTTGCCCTCGGTCTGGACCGAGGCGATCTCCTCGTTCCCCTCCGGCAGTTCGAGTGCGAGCAGTTCGATGCGCAGCAGCAGCGCCGAGAGCGGGTTGCGCAGCTGGTGCGAGGCGTCGGCGACGAAGGCACGCTGCTGCTCCAGCACGTCCTCGACGTTGTCCGCCATTTCATTGAACGACCGGGCCAGCCGTCTGAGTTCCGGCGGCCCGCCGGCCACCGCGACCCGGGACTTCAGGCTGCCGGTCGCGATGTGGTGCGTGGTGGCGTCGAGGACGCGGACGGGCTTGAGCACCCAGCCGGTGAGGCGCAGTGCCGCTCCCACGGCGAGCAGCATCGCGGCGATCTCGCCGGCGCCGACGATGAGCCAGCCGTGCAGCGTCCGCGAACGCATCTGCCCGGTGGGCGAGTCGGTGACCACGACGGCCACGACGTCGCCGTCCCGGATGACCGGTGACGCGACGACGAGCCGGTCCCGCTGCCAGGGCCAGACCTGTTTCGGATCGTGGCTGCGGCGCGAGAGGAGCGCTTCGGCGAACGCTTCACGCACCTCGCCCGTTTCCGGTAGATACCAGTCCGTCGGCGCGTTGGCCATGGGAGCGTCGTTGCGGTAGAAGACCCCGGCACGGATGCCGTAGACGTCGTAGTAGCTCTCGAGTTCGCGTTGGAGGGTCTCGCCGCGCTCGTCGGTGACGGCGTCCTTGACGCGGGACCCGGTGGGCCGGTCGGTGACGAACTGGGCGAGCGCCGCGAAGCGCGCGGTGTCGTCGATACGGTCGACGACGACCGTCTGCTGCTGGGCGCCGGCCACGCTGACGGCGAGCGGGATGCCGAGCGCGAGCAGGACGGCGGCCATCAGGACGATGAGCAGCGGAAGGAGACGTGTGCGCACCCGTACCCGCTACTGCGTCGGGGCGACGAGCCGGTAGCCCACGCCGCGGACGGTCTCGATCAGCGCCGGCATGTGCAACTTGGAACGCAGGGACGCGACATGCACTTCCAGAGTGCGGCCGGTCCCCTCCCAGCTGGTGCGCCAGACCTCGCTGATGATCTGTTCGCGGCGGAACACCACTCCGGGACGCTGCGCGAGGAGGGCGAGCAGATCGAACTCCTTGCGGGTCAGTTGGATGACCGAATCGTCCACGAGGACCTGCCGGGTGGACAGTTCGAGCCGCAAGGACCCCAGGTGCAGCGCGTCCTCAACGGCATCGGCGCTGCCCTCATGCACGTTGCGCCGGCTGACGGCGTGGATCCGGGCGAGCAGCTCGCCGGTGTCGTACGGCTTCACCACGTAGTCGTCGGCGCCGAGGTTGAGGCCGTGGATGCGGGAGCGGATGTCGGAGCGCGCGGTGACCATGATCACGGGGGTGTTGGTGCGCTTGCGGATCTTGCCGCACACCTCGTAGCCGTCCTGGTCGGGCAGGCCCAGGTCGAGCAGCACCACACCGAAGCCGTTGCCCTCCGGGACGAGGGCCTGAAGGGCCTCCTCGCCGCTACGGGCGTGCGTGACGGCGAAACCGTGCCGCGCCAGCACCGCGGAGAGCGCGGCGGCGACATGGTTGTCGTCCTCGACGAGGAGCAGTCTCATCGCGACCCCTTTCGGTTTCGTCGGCCTCTGTTCACCGGTCGTACCGGTTCGACTTGTACACCACATGGGGGCATCGCATGTGGTGCACCAGCGGAGTACACCATGTGGACCCCCACGCGCGCGTGCGTGGTTCCGGTTGCGGATCGCTTCCGTTATCCAGCCGGTACGCACTTTCGAATGATGCTCGAAAGTTTGTTGACCTGACATCGGATCGTTATCCTCAAGTTCCCCTCAGATGTGATGACGCTGGTCCGACGGGGTCACTACTGTCCTCCGAAACCGAGGTGGACGGAGCCAGTAAGCGATGACGGAAGTATCGATGGCCAAGGACAACGTGGCTGCGACCGGCGATCTGGTTGTCCTGAAAAACGTCAACAAGCATTTTGGCGCGTTGCATGTTCTTCAGGACATCGACCTGACCATCACCCGCGGCGAAGTGGTCGTGGTCATCGGACCCTCCGGGTCCGGTAAGTCCACCCTCTGCCGCGCGATCAACCGCCTGGAGACCATCGATTCGGGAGACATCTCGATCGACGGCAAGCCGCTGCCCCAGGAGGGCAAGGCGCTGGCCCGGCTGCGCGCCGACGTCGGCATGGTCTTCCAGTCCTTCAATCTCTTCGCGCACAAGACGGTGCTGGAGAACGTCATGCTGGGCCAGCTCAAGGTCCGCAAGGCCGACAAGAAGGCGGCCGAGGAGAAGGCCCGCGCCCTGCTCGACCGGGTGGGCGTCGCCACCCAGGCGGACAAGTACCCCGCGCAGCTCTCCGGCGGCCAGCAGCAGCGCGTCGCCATCGCGCGAGCCCTGGCCATGGATCCCAAGGTCATGCTCTTCGACGAGCCGACGTCGGCCCTCGACCCGGAGATGATCAACGAGGTCCTGGAAGTCATGCAGCAGCTCGCCCGCGAGGGCATGACCATGATCGTCGTCACCCACGAGATGGGATTCGCCCGTTCGGCCGCCAACCGAGTGGTGTTCATGGCGGACGGCCGCATCGTCGAAGAGGCTGTGCCGGACCAGTTCTTCAGCAACCCGCGCAGCGACCGCGCGAAGGACTTCCTGTCCAAGATCCTGCACCACTGATCCCACGGCACTTCCCGCAGTCAGCACTTCTCTCAGTGCTACCGCAGCAGTGAAGGAATCCGCCTCGTGGGCGGCTTCCGAACCATGGACCGACGGCGTCATCCGCTCGTGACGGCCCGCATCACTTCACCACTCAAAGGATGTTCACCATGAAGCTCCGTAAGGTCACCGCCGCGACCGCCGCAGCGCTTGTCCTCGCCCTCACCGCGACCGCCTGCGGCGGCGACGACGACAAGAGCGACACCGGCTCCGGTGGCGGGGGCAAGATCAAGGTCGGCATCAAGTTCGACCAGCCCGGTATCGGCCTGCAGAAGCCCGACGGTTCCTTCTCCGGCTTCGACGTGGACGTGGCGACGTACGTGGCCAAGCAGCTCGGCTACGCGCCCGACAAGATCGAGTGGATCCAGACCAAGAGCGCCGACCGCGAGACCGCCCTCGCCCGTGGCGACGTGAAGTTCATCGTGGCCTCGTACTCGATCAACGACAAGCGCAAGGCGAAGGTCGACTTCGCCGGCCCCTACCTGCTCGCCCACCAGGATCTGCTCGTCAAGACGGACTCCAAAATCGCCAAGGGCACGGACCTCAACGGCAAGAACCTCTGCTCCGTGACCGGCTCGACCTCGGCGCAGAACATCCACGACACGATCGCCCCGAAGGCCAACCTGCGTGAGAACTCGGGCTACTCGGAGTGCATCGCCGCCCTGCAGAGCGGTGCTGTCGACGCGGTGACCACAGACGACTCGATCCTCGCGGGCTTCGCCGCCCAGGACAAGTACAAGGGTCAGTTCAAGCTGCTGGGCCTCAAGCTGAGCAACGAGAACTACGGCATCGGTGTCAAGAAGGGCGACACCGCGACCGTGAACAAGATCAACAGTGCGCTGGAGAAGATGGTCAGCAGCGGCGCCTGGGAGACCGCGGTCAAGAACAACTTCGGTCCGGCCGGCTACAAGAACGAGCCGGCTCCGAAGATCGGCAACGTCGTCAGCTGACCAGGGTTTCGCAGGTGCGTCGCCGCCCACCGCGATCAGGGCGGCGGTGCACCGCGTCTGCCACGTACACCACATACGCCTCACACCCGGAAGCGCGGGGATCGTGTTCGACTTTCTTGATGGTTACGACGTCCTCGGGGCGTTCTGGATGACGGTGAAACTCACCGCCTTCTCCGCCCTCGGCTCCCTGGTCTGGGGCACACTGCTGGCCGCCATGCGGGTCAGCCCGGTTCCGCTCATGCGCGGATTCGGCACCGCCTACGTGAACATCGTCCGCAACATCCCGTTGACGGTCATCATCGTCTTCTCCTCACTCGGCCTCGCCGACATCTTCGGCGTGACGATGGGCGCATCCGACGACTTCCCGCTCCAGGGCTTCCGGCTGGCGGTGCTCAGCCTCACTGCCTACACCGCGGCCTTCGTCTGCGAGGCACTGCGCTCCGGCATCAACACGGTGCCCCCGGGACAGGCCGAGGCGGCCCGCGCCATCGGGCTGAGCTTCAGGCAGGTGCTGGGCCTCGTCGTACTGCCGCAGGCGTTCCGGTCGGTCATCGGCCCACTGGCCAACGTACTGATCGCGCTGACCAAGAACACCACCGTGGCCGCCGCGATCGGTGTGGCCGAGGCCGCGAGTCTGATGAAGAAGATGATCGAGAACGAGGCTCAGTTGGTACTCATCGGCGTGGTCTTCGCCTTCGGGTTCGTCGTACTCACCCTGCCCACCGGGCTCGCCTTCGGCTGGCTGAGCAAGCGACTGGCGGTGAAGCGATGACCTCCGTGCTCTACGACGCGCCGGGCCCCCGCGCCAAACAGCGCAACGTGATCCTCACTGTCGTTTTCTTCGTCCTGCTCGCCCTGTTCCTGTGGTGGATCTGGCGGGCGATGGACGACAAGGCACAGCTGAACTGGGCCCTGTGGGAGCCGTTCACCACGTCACAGGCCTGGACGACGTATCTGCTGCCCGGCCTCGCCAACACCCTGAAGGCCGCAGCGCTCGCCATGGTGATCGCCCTTCCCCTGGGTGCGGCCCTGGGGATCGCCCGGATGTCCGATCACCGGTGGGTCCGGGTTCCGGCCGCCGTGGTGGTCGAGTTCTTCCGGTCGATTCCGGTGCTGCTGCTCATGCTGTTCGCGAACCAGTTCTACGTCAGCTCCACGGACATCAGCAGTGACTCCCGTCCTCTCTACGCGGTCGTCACCGGTCTGGTGCTCTACAACGCCTCGGTGCTCGCCGAGATCGTACGAGCGGGCATCCTGTCCCTTCCCAGGGGACAGCAGGAGGCCGCCCTCGCGATCGGGCTGCGCAAGGGCCAGACGATGACGAACATCCTGCTCCCGCAGGCCGTCACGGCGATGCTGCCGGCGATCGTCAGCCAGCTCGTCGTCATCGTGAAGGACACCGCGCTGGGCGGCGTGATGCTCAATTTCACCGAACTGCTCAACGCGCGCAGCACGCTCGCGGCCAACTACGCCAACGTCGTCCCGAGCTTCATCGTGGTGGCGGCCGTCTTCATCGTGCTCAACTTCCTCATCACCAGCTTCGCGAGCTGGCTGGAGGGCCGACTGCGACGCGGCAAGAAGTCGACCGGTGTGGTGCTCGGAGCGGCGACGGTGGCCGGCACGGAGGCGACCGGCGCGGGTGGCACCATCTGACGGACGGTCAACTCGTACAACCTGCCCGGAGGCAGTGGCGTGTTCGCCACTGCCTCCGCCACTTGCCCCCGGTCGCCCATGTACTCGCCGTACCAGGGGAATCGTCGAGTGTGTCGGGGTGGGCGCCTGTGGTGCGTCCAGCTTGACCGGGTGGCGCGGAGTCTGTTGCATACGTTTTGTGATCGTGCACCCCGCTCCAACTTCCTGTTCACTTGTGTCGATGAAGACGTCGCTCTGGGCAGGGGGCGCCGCGCCATGGACCCGGTGATCATCGTCGGAGCCGGGCCGGTCGGGCTCACGCTGGCGCTTGCGCTGGCACGTCAGGAGGTCCCCTCGGTCGTCCTCGACGAGGGGCCGGGCAAGGACGATCAGCGCCCCGCGCGCACGGTCGTCCTGCGCGAGGACACCGCCGCGCTCCTGGAGCGGCTGACCGGAATGCCGATCGCCGACGCCGGTCTCCACTGGGCCGGATGGCGGTCGATGCGGCGCAAGCAGGTGATGCGTCAGATCTCCTTCGGCGGCGAGGAGTCGGACGGGCCCGCGGACGCGCTCCCGCCGGGGCTCACACCGGAGCCCGTCACCGCATCCGACGCCCCCCTGCACATCGCCCAGCACGTCCTGACCGGCGCCCTGCGCACCGCGCTCGCGCGCGAGCGGCTCGTCAAGGTCGCCGTCAACAGCCGCCTCGACTCCGTCGAACAGGAGCCGTCCGGAGTGACGGCACACACCCGCGGCCCCGGCGGCACCTGGTGGCGCGGCAGTTACCTCGTCGGCTGCGACGGCCCGCGCTCCACGGTGCGCAAACTCCAGGACATCCGCTTCCCCGGACGTACCGCCGTGGAACGACACGCCGTGGCCGCGCTGCGTACGGAACTTCCGTGGCCCGGTGAGGCGTTGCTGCACCGGATGCCGCCGTGGCGGACCTCGGGGCCCTCGGCCGGGGAGATCACCGCCCGCCCGCTTCCCGACGGTGTGTGGCGCCTGGACTGGCTGATGCCGCCCGGCAAGGACCTGGTCACGCCCGAACTCCTCGTGACCCGCGTCCGGGAGACCCTCGCGGGCTGGAGCGGGGGCTCGACTCCGCCGTACGACCTGCTCGACACGGGCGTCCACATCGTCCACCACCGGCTCGCCCGGCGCTGGCGGGCCGGCCGGGTCTTCCTCGCCGGGGACGCCGCACACCTGCTCGGCACACTCGGCACCCAGGGCCTGGACGAGGGGCTGCGGGACGCCGACAACCTCGCCTGGAAACTGGCCCTGGCCTGGCACCACGGCCCGCACGAGGCGCTGCTGGACAGCTACCAGACCGAGCGGCGCGCGGCTGTCTCCGCCCGGCTGCGCGCCGCCGACCAGGCACTGCCGCTGCTGCGCGGCGGTGGCGGGCTGCGGTCGTACGTCCCCGGGTCGGCCCGCGGACACGACGGGCTGCTCACGGACGGTCACCTGGGGCGCGGCGCCCTGGGCGAGCCCGGGACGTACGCCCATTCGCCGCTGGCGCCCCAGCACATCGAGGCGGAGGTCTCGGTGGACACCCCGCCCGGCTCACAGGTGACGGACGTCCGTGTCACCGCGGAGGATGGTTCCTTCGTGCGGCTGCGGGAACGGCTGGGCCGCGGTGCGCTGCTGGTGGTGCTGATCGCGCCGGGTACGGGTGTGTGGGAGCGCAAGCACTGGGTGAGCGCCGGGATCATGCCCCGACTGGCGGCCGCGGTGGCCGCGCTGCCGCATCCCGCCGAGCTGCTGGTCACCGAGAGCTATCCGGGCGCGGCCGCCCACACCGTGCTGCTGATCCGCCCGGACGGGCACCTGGTCACGGCGTTGAGCGGGGTGCGCCCGGCCGACCTGTACGCGGCGGCCGAGGCGACGCTGGGCGGGCCCGTACGGGACAGCGCGAACGACAAGGCCGAGGAGACAGGCGAGGCCGGCCCGTCGGAGGCGACGGCGAACACGGAAGCGGCTGCGGGCACGCGCTGACGGCTGCTCTCCGTCGGCGCCACACGCCCCTCTCGTCGTCGCGCGTCCACATCGTGAGGCGGAGTTGACCGCTTCGTACCGTCATGCTGTACTCCGGGACGTGACCGAAGCTGACACCGATGTGCGCCTGTGGCGGAGGGTCCATATGGACCTCGTCCGCTATGCGGGCTGCGTGTGTCGCCCGTCCCGCTGAATTCGCAACCTTAATCCCGCGCACGCCGCTCATCCGCGCCGTCGCGCGCTCCCCGCGAACGTCACCTGGACGGTACCCGTGTCCGTGTCACCCTCCGTATCCGCCCCCGCTCTGGTCTCCGGTGCGCCCAAGACCCCGACACAGGCGGAACTTCTCGACTTCGTACGGCGCACAGCAGCCGACGCCGAGCTGGTCGCCGCCCTGCCGCTCGACCCCGAGGGCCGCACCTGGGTGCGTCTTGAGGGTCCCGGCGGCAGTGAGGCCTGGCTGATCGGGTGGCCGCCGGGCACCGGTACCGGCTGGCACGACCACGCCGACTCGGTCGGTGCGTTCCTCACCGCGGCCGGTGAGCTCAAGGAGAACTCGCTCGCCGCCCGGCTGCCCACCGACGGCTGGAAGACCCTCGAACTCACCGAGGACGTCGACCGGGAGCGGCGACTGGCGGCCGGCCAGGGCCGGAGCTTCGGCCGCCACCATGTGCACGAGGTGCTCAACGAGTCCCGCGACCAGCACGCGATCTCGGTCCACGCCTACTATCCGCCGCTGCCTCAGATCCGCCGCTACAGCCGTACGGGACAGGTGCTGCGGCTGGAGCACGTCGAGCGCCCGCAGGACTGGCAGTAGGTGACCGACAGTGAGCGAACAGCCGATCGGCATCGACGAGTTGCTGGACCGCGTCCGCGACACCTACGCGCGCGTGGAGACACACGAGGCGTACGAGGCCGCACAGGCCGGTGAGGCGCTGCTGGTCGACATCCGGTACGCGGCTCTGCGGGAGCGCGACGGCCTGATTCCCGGCGCGCTCGTGGTCGAGCGCAGCGAGCTAGAGTGGCGTCTGGATCCCCGGGGCAGCCATCGCGCGCCCCAGGCGACCGGTCACGACCTGCGGATCGTGGTGATCTGCAACGAGGGGTACGCGTCGAGCCTCGCGGCCGAGTCCCTGCACCGGTTGGGGCTACGCTGGGCGACCGATCTGGTCGGCGGGTTCCAGGCGTGGCGGGCGGCCGGGCTTCCGGTGACGTCGTAGGCGTACTGAGGACGCGAGGTCGTCGTTCCGTCCGCCTGGCCCTGAACGCGGTCGGCGCCCCCGCGCGTCCACCGTGTTCAGGGCCGGGGACGTAGACCTCCCGAGCACGCGACTGCCTCTCGGGACGGCCGGATCTCGGCGCAGCAGGCTCAGTACTCGTCGTCGACGAGGAACTCCGTGTCCTCACCCTCCTCGCCCTCCTCCTCCAGTGCCTGCCGGACCACCCGCAGGGCCATGCCCGGGGAGTAGCCCTTGCGGGCGAGCATGCCCGCCAGGCGCCGCAGCCGCTTGTCGCGGTCGAGGCCGCGGGTCACACGCAGTTTGCGCGCGACGAGTTCACGCGCGGTGGTCTCCTCCTGCTCGGAGTCGAGCTGCCCGACGGCCTCGTCGATGAGCGTCGGGTCCACGCCCTTGGTACGCAGTTCCTGTACGAGCGCCCGCCGGGCCAGTCCCCGGCCGTGGTGCCGGGACTCGACCCAGGCGTCCGCGAACGCGCTGTCGTTGATCAGTCCGACCTCCTCGAACCGCGACAGCACCTCCTCGGCCACCTCGTCCGGGATCTCGCGCTTGCGCAGGGCATCCGCGAGCTGCTTGCGCGTACGCGGAGTCCCGGTGAGCAGGCGCAGGCAGATCGCCCGCGCCCGCTCAGCCGGGTCACCCGGCGGTTCCGCGCTCTCGGCCCTCGACGAGGAAACGGAACCTCCGTCCTGTGGGTCGCCGCCGGCCTCGCCGAAGCCACGCTGCCGATGTCGTCCACGCCCGCCACGCGAGCCCTCACCGCGTGAGCCGCCCTCGCTGTACGGGCCGCCCTCACCGCTCGGGGCACCAGCGCCACGACGCCTTCTGCCTGCCGGAAACCCGTCGCCCCGGCGTCGGCCGCCCCCCGGCAGACCCTCGCCGCGACGCGCTCCGGCGCCGACATCACCGTCTCCCTCGTACAACCCGGCGCCCTCGTGGACTCCGTGGCCACCCCCGTATGGCCCGGCCTCCCCGTAGGCGCTGTCACCGTCCCCGGCTACGCCCCCGCCGCCCCGGTCTCCCGAGGCACTGGGGTCGGCGTACTCGGCCCAGTCGGTTCGTCGCGTCACGGGCTAGCTCTTGACCGCCGTGGCCTTGGCCTTGGCCGTCTTGGCCGCCGGCGCGGGCACCGTCTTCGCGGCGTCGTCCGAGCCGACCGTGACCGCCGCGTCCGCGCCCGGCTCCTCGGTGGGCTTCTCCGGCCGCACACCGACCCCCAGCTTCTCGAGGATCTTCTTCTCGATCTCGTTGGCGAGGTCGGGGTTGTCCTTCAGGAAGTTGCGCGCGTTCTCCTTGCCCTGGCCGAGCTGGTCGCCCTCGTACGTGTACCAGGCGCCGGCCTTGCGGACGAAGCC
>Ga0136846_1221821_pt1 | contig 12627 bp, 11 predicted proteins | sample HopSoiMetagenom2_FD_96841 | JGI IMG/M metagenome (GOLD analysis project Ga0136846, IMG submission 96841) | Grasslands soil microbial communities from Hopland, California, USA - 2 Assembly 2016 (version 4) | ecosystem: Environmental > Terrestrial > Soil > Grasslands | place: USA: Hopland...
CTGATGGGTCAGCGCTTCGACCGCCGCGGCAAGCGCACCGACGAGATGCTCGAGCTGATGAAGGCGTTGTGGCAGCCGGGCTGGACGGAGTTCGAGGGGGAGTTCTACTCGGCGCCGCGGCTGGAGATGGAGCCCACGCCGCCGCACATTCCAATCTATGTCGGCGGCCTGAGCGACATTGCGTTGCGCCGCGCGGCGCGCAACGACGGGTGGATCGGCGACCTGATCACCACCGACCGGGCCATCGAACGCGTTGACCGGCTGCGCGAACTTCGTGCTGAAAGCGGATTGTCGATGAACGATTTCACGATCCTGACGCCGCTGACCGACGCGTTCAAGCCGGAGCACTACGAGCGTGCGGAGGCGAGCGGCATCACCGGCATCATCACGATGCCGTGGATGTTTTACACCGGACCCGAGGCGACGCTCGCCGAGAAGATCGACGGTATGCGCAAGTTCCGCAAGGACCTGGCGCTAGACCACTAGGGCAACGGTTATTTGGCAAGCGTCATTGTGTTCGCTGATCAACCCCAGCGGTCAATCACATCGGCGACCGGTTGACCACCTGCCAGCGCGGCCATCATCAGCAGTCGCGCCTGGCTCGGCCGTACGTTGGGCACCATCACCGCACCGGCCTTCACCATGTCGTCGCCGGGACCGTATTCGGCGATGACGGGACCGTTCGGCACGCGCGTCGAGACCGCGACCTGCACCCCCGCCTGCTCATGTCGGCGCACGGCATCGACGACAGCGTCACCCGCGTTGCCCGACCCCAGCGCCTCTAGCACCAAGCCGCGCGCACCCGCGGCGACCGCGGCGTCCAGGGCGTTCGAACCGTCGCCGGGATAGAGCGCGACGATGTCGACACGTGGCGCTCCCGCGGCGGACACGTCGGCGATGAATGGCCGCGGCGCTTGGTGGTTCGCCGTGAAGTTTCCGCCGCCGACCGTGCCGATGGGTGCCGTCGCGCCGAATGCTGCGAGGTTCTGTGTGTCGACCTTGCGGGTGCCCAGCGCGGGAAACACGTTGCCGGCGAACGTGATCAACACACCCTGATCGCGGGCGGCCGGGCTGGCGGCCACCGTCAACGCGTCACGCAGATTGGTTGGCCCGTCGGCGTCGGGAGCATCCGAACTGCGCTGAGCGCCGGTCAATACGACCGGTGCCGATCCGTTGTAGGTCAGGTCGAGCCACAGCGCGGTTTCCTCCATGGTGTCGGTGCCGTGTGTGATCACTACGCCGTCGGCGCCGCCCGCGACAGCAGACTTCACGGCGGAGCCGATGGCATCCCAGTCGACAGGCGTCAATTGGGAGCTGTCCTTCTTCATCAGGTCGACGACATCCACGTTGAGCCCGGCAGCGAGCTCCTGGCCGCCGACTGTTGGTCGTCGCACGCCGCTCGGGTCGGTGCTGGTGGCGATGGTGCCGCCGGTGGTGATCACAACGAGGCGAGCGGGTTCGGCACTCGACGTGCCGGCGGCCGGTCCGATCATGGCGGCCAGCAGTCCGAACGCTGCCGCGATGGCGAGGAATGTCCTAGGCATGGGAGCGCCGTTCCTAACGCCGGAATCGGCCGACGAAACCGCGGCGCGGCGCTGTGGTGGCCGCCGCGGCGGGCTGTCGTCGCCGGGCATCGACGGACCAGGCGCCGGCGCCCAAGGCGGCCAGTGCAAGGAAGGCGAAGCAGTACATCACCGCAGGTTCACCCTTGTTCGCGATGGGCCAGAAGCTCGCGGGTTCGCCTTCCAGCGGGGGCCAGCTCATCCAGAAGTACGCCACCGCCATTTCGCCTGCTGCGATGAAAGCCGCGATGCGGGTGAACAATCCGACCGCGATCAGCAGGCCGCAAACCAGCTCGATTAGTCCGGCCCACCAGGCCGGCCAGGCGCCGACCTCGATCGGCATGGGTGCTGCGATAGGCCAGTCGAACAGCTTCTGCGAACCGTGCATCGCGAACAGCAGACCGAACACGATGCGGAAGATGCTCAACGCAGGGGAGGAGTAGCTTGCAAAGCGCGCGTCCAGAGTTGTCATGCGGTTGACCCTACGGTTCCTGGGACGCCGCTGTGAATCGGGTTGAGAGAACGCCGTGCGGCCGGTGGGGCATGGGAGCACCGGCTGCACGGCGTTGTTACCGCCTCCCCCAAGGGTTGACGTTGTGCCCGAACCGGTCGGGAGAAATCGGGCGTTTCCCTATCGTTCCCCTGCAAAAGCAAACGCCGGGGCACGATCCCGCCCCGGCGTTTGTCTTCAGGTGTGGTTACACGTCGAAGTACAGCGCGACCTCGTAGGGGTGAGGCCGGATCTGCACTGGAAGGATCTCGTTCTCCCGCTTGTAGGAGATCCAGGTCTCGATCAGATCCTCGGTGAAAACCCCGCCCTCGGTGAGGTATTCGTGGTCCTCCTCCAGGCGGTCGATCACCGCCGACAGCGACGTCGGCGCCTGCGGGATGCTGGCGGCCTCGTCCGGCGGCAGCTCATAGAGGTCCTTATCGACCGGCGACTGCGGCTCCATCTTCTTCTTGATGCCGTCGATGCCGGCCATCATCATCGCCGAGAACGCCAGGTACGGGTTGCCCGAGCTGTCCGGGCAACGGAACTCCAGCCGCTTGGCCTTCGGGTTGTTGCCCGTGATCGGGATGCGCACACATGCCGAGCGGTTGCGTTGGCTGTACACCAGGTTGATCGGGGCCTCGTAGCCCGGCACCAGCCGCTTGTAGGAGTTCACCGTCGGGTTGGTGAACGCCAGCAGCGACGGGGCGTGGTGCAGGATACCGCCGATGTAGTGGCGCGCGGTGTCCGACAGGCCCGCGTAGCCCGACTCGTCGTGGAACAGCGGGCTGCCGTCCTTCCACAGTGACTGATGGCAGTGCATGCCGGAGCCGTTGTCGCCGAACAGCGGCTTGGGCATGAATGTCACGGTCTTGCCAGCCTGCCACGCGGTGTTCTTGATGATGTACTTGTACAGCTGCAGGTCGTCGGCGGCGTGCAGCAGGGTGTTGAACTTGTAGTTGATCTCGGCCTGCCCGGCGGTGCCGACCTCGTGGTGCCCCTTCTCCAGCTCCAAGCCGGCGTTCTGCAGGTTGGTGCACATCGCATCGCGCAGGTCGACGAAGTGGTCGTACGGCGCAACGGGGAAGTATCCGCCCTTCGGGCGGACCTTGTAGCCGCGGTTGGCGCTGCCGTCAGCCTCGACGGGCTCGCCCGTGTTCCACCAGCCGGCCTCGGAGTCGATCTCGTAGAAGGTGCCGTTCATCTGCGAGTCGAACGACACCGAGTCGAAGATGTAGAACTCGGCCTCGGCGCCGAAGTAGGCGGTGTCGGCGATGCCGGTGCTGGCCAGGTAGTTCTCCGCCTTGCGGGCGACGTTGCGCGGGTCGCGGGAGTACGCCTCGCGGGTGAACGGGTCGTGCACGAAGAAGTTGAGGTTCAGCGTCTTGGCGGCGCGGAACGGGTCGATACGGGCAGTGTCCGGATCGGGCAGCAGCATCATGTCGGACTCGTGGATCGACTGGAAGCCGCGAACCGACGAGCCGTCAAAGGCCAGCCCGTCCTCGAACACGCTCTGATCGAAAAACGCCGCCGGGACCGAGAAGTGCTGGACGATGCCGGGCAGATCGCAGAACCGAATGTCGACGTAGGCAACGTCTTCGTCCTTGATCTGCTTGATGATGTCGTCGGCCGTCTTTTCTGCCACTGAGTCCTCTCCTTATTTCTGGTAAACCCGCGGGTTGACGCTATGGACACGATGTTGCACGGTCGTCAACCACATGTTGCGCTGAAGTTACGCAATCTGCCTGCGGCGGCGGCCGGGGAGGCCGGGTCGGCCCCGCTTATCCTGACAGTATGGCCCGCGCAATCGGGTCCTGGCTCTCGGGTCCCGAACCGGACTCAGGCAGCCCGGACCAGACACCAAATGACTATCCGGGCCATCGGCTCGGTTTGCCCCGAACCGGGTCCCGGTCCCTTGCCCGGATGGGCAGGCGATTCGCCGCGCTGTTCGTCGACTGGTTGATCGCCTACGGGCTGTCGGCCCTTGCAATGACATTCGGGCTGGTGTCGCTGGCCACGCTGTCCACCGCCGTCCTGATCGTCTGGTTCGTGCTGGGCGCGGTGTCGCTGCGGCTGTTCGGGTTCACTCCCGGCCAGCTCGCATTGGGGCTGATGGTGGTGCCCGTCGACGGCCGCCAGCACGTCGGATTCGGCCGCGCTGTCGCGCGCGGGTTGCTGATCGCGGTCGTCATCCCGCCGCTGATCACCGACGCCGACATGCGAGGCCTGCAGGACAAGCTGACGAATACCGCGGTCGTGCGGCGGTAGTCAGTCAGCGCCTGCGGACGGTGCGCTGCACGTTGCGCATCTTGGCCTGCCCCGGCAGCGGGCCCTTGGGCATCGCGGCGGGGCCGACCTTGGTGCCCAGCGCGGCCAGCCGCGACTCCAGCGCGTCCATCTGCTTGACCGTGATGTTCGCCGGCAGCTTGGTCAGGTGACGTTCGAGCTTGGCCAGCGGCACCTCGCCCTCGCCATTGCCGACCATGACGTCGTAGATGGGGGTGTCGCCGATCAGCCGGGCGGTGCGCTTCTTTTCCTGGGCCAGCAGCGGTTTGACGCGCGTCGCCGACCCTTCGCCGACGAAGATCACGCCCGGACGGCCGATCACCCGGTGCACCGCGTCGAAGTGGCCGGTGGCGGCGACGCCGGGGGTGACCCGCCACTTGCCACGCAGGTTGTCCAGCGCCCATGCCGCGGCCCCGGTCTGCCCGTCGGCCTTGCGGTACACCGACTTCTGCGCGCGGCGGCCGAAGATGATGAAGGCCACCAGGGCACCGAGCACGACGCCAAGCGGGATCATCATGTAGCCGGTGAAGCCGCCGGAGACGATGCCGAATGCCGCGGAGGCGCCCACGATCAACACAAATGCGCCGATCATGTACGGCAGGAGCCGTTTGTCCTCTTTGCGCTGGATCTGAAACGCTTGCCACAGCTGGCTGCGGCGCTGCTTGGAGGCCGCCTTGCGGGTCGCCTTCGCCTCGGCCTTGGCGGCCTTCGTGGCAGCGGGATTGCGGGATTTCGCCATCATTACGCCCTCGGGGTTTGTGTCGGTACTGACCCATAGACTTCTGTTCGGGCCTGGACTGGGCCTTCGGGCGGCTTCGGAGAGACAACCGGATGCTCAGCCGAGAATAGTCTGCGGCTGCAGTCGAACCTGTCGCCGGCAGCCGTCAGAGAAGTCACTACGTCAGGATACGGCGCCTTCGTGGCCCGAAATCCGGACGGAAGCGCGCTGCGCAGCCTGCGCGTAGAGCCGGCCCGCTCGATACGAGGACCGAACCAGTGGGCCGGCCAGCACTCCGGCGAAGCCGAGGCCTTCGGCGTACCGCTCGTGCTCGACGAACTCCTCTGGATTGACCCACCGCTCGACCGGGTGATGCCGCACCGAGGGCCGCAGGTACTGCGTGATGGTGACGATGTCGCAGCCTGCGTCGTACAGATCGCGAAGCGCGGTGCGGACCTCGTCGGGTGTCTCGCCCATGCCGAGGATCAGATTGGACTTCGTCACAAGTCCGTAGTCACGGGCCGCGGTGAGCACCGCGAGGCTGCGGTCATATCGGAACGCTGGGCGGATCCTCTTGAAGATGCGCGGAACGGTTTCGACGTTGTGCGCCAACACTTGTGGGCGGACCTTGAAGACCTGCTCCAGCAGCGCCGGCTCGCCGTTGAAATCCGGTATCAGCAGTTCCACACCGGTGTTGGGGTTGAGTGTCTTGATGGCGCGCACGGTCTCGGCATACAGCCACGCGCCGCCGTCGGGCAGATCGTCGCGGGCCACCCCCGTGACGGTCGAGTAGCGCAGCCCCATGGCCTGCACGCTCTCCGCGACCCGACGCGGCTCATCGCGGTCGAGCTCGGCGGGTTTACCGGTGTCGATCTGGCAGAAGTCGCAGCGACGGGTGCACTGCTCGCCGCCGATCAGGAAGGTGGCCTCGCGGTCTTCCCAGCACTCGAAGATGTTCGGGCAGCCGGCTTCCTCGCAGACCGTGTGCAAACCCTCGCGGCGGACCAGTGCCTTGAGCTCTTTGTACTCCGGTCCCATCGTGGCGCGGGTCTTGATCCACGGCGGCTTGCGCTCGATCGGCGTCTCGGCATTGCGGACCTCGAGACGCAGGAGTTTGCGGCCTTCCGGGGTGACTGTCACTACGTCAACGCTACTACCAGGCGGCCGTCGAGGGCGTCACACACGGCCTCGGCCACCGGTGTCAGCACGTCGTCCACCGAAACCCTGCGGCCCAGCTCGGCGGTCAGCGACGTCACGCCGGCGTCGGAGATGCCGCACGGCACGATTGCGGAGAAAGCGTCCAGGTCGCAGTCGCAGTTGAGGGCGAACCCGTGCAGCGTGGTCGCGCGCGACACGCGGATGCCGATGGCGCCGATCTTGCGTGCCGGCCGCCGGCCGTCGGAAGGCACCCAGACCCCGGAGCGACCCTCGACGCGTCCGGTTTCCAGTCCCAGTCCCGCGCACACCTTGATCATCGATTCCTCAAGGCGCCGAACGAAATTCACCACATCGAGCGGTTCGGCGAGGCCGATGATCGGATAGCCGACGAGCTGCCCCGGCCCGTGCCAGGTGATCTTGCCGCCGCGGTCGGTGTCGACGACAGGGGTGTCGCCGTGCGGGCGCTCTTCCGGCAGCGTGCGGCGCCCTGCCGTGTAGACCGACGGATGCTCCAGCAGCAGCAGGGTATCCGGACCGCCTGCGACCCGGGCGTCGGCGAGCTCGCGCTGCAGCTGCCATGCCGCCAGATAGTCGACGGTGCCGAGCCGACGAACGTCGACCGACGTAGTCGCGGAGCGGATTGATGCCGCCATAGCTCTGACGTTACTCGTCATGTGTCTTTCGGCGCGGTGGCGAAGGCGAGCGCCTCGCCGATGGTGTTGTGGTGGAACGCAAAACCCGCGCGCTCCAACGCCGCCGGGATCGCGCGCTGACCGCCGAGCAGGGCTTCCTCGGCGAACTCGCCCAGCAGCGTGCGCAGCGCAAAGCCCGGGAGGACCAACGGGGTGGGCCGGTTCACGGTGCGGCCGAGCGCGGCGGTGAACTCGGCGTTGGTCACTGGCGCAGGCCCGGTCAGGTTGACAGGACCCGACACATCGTCGTGGGAGATCGCGAACAACAGCGCGCGGATCTCGTCCTCCAGACTGATCCACGGCATGTACTGACGCCCGTTGCCCAATCGCGCACCCAGCCCCAAGGAGAACAGCGGCTTCAGCCGTCCCAGCATTCCGCCGGACGGCGCCAGCACCAGCCCGGTGCGCACCAGCACGACCCGGGTGCCGTCGTGCCCGGCGAACTCGGTGGCTGCCTCCCAGTCCTGACAAAGCTGGGCCATGAAACCTCTACCGGCAGGCGCGGTTTCGTCAGTGGCGCGGCCACCGGTGTCGCCGTAGTAGCCGACCGCACTGGCGTTGACCAGCGTCGGAACGCCGGCCTCGACCACCGCGGCCGACAGCACTTCGGTCGGGCCGATGCGGCTGTCGCGGAGGATTTGTTTGAACGCACCCGACCACCGCTTCGCACCGATGTTGACACCACACATGTTGACCACCGCGTCGACGCCGGCCAGCGCGCTCGAGTCGAAGTCACCGGTGTCGGGGTTCCAGAACACCTCGTCCGCGTTCGACGGGGCCCGCCGCACGATCCGCACCACCCTGCGGTCGGTGGCGCGCAACGCGTAGACCAACGCTGAGCCGATCAGACCTGAGGACCCCGCGATCGCGACGACGGCGTTGGTCACGGCTGTCTACAGCCCAAGATCGGCCTCGAACGCGCCCTCTTCGAGCCGGCGCTTGATGGTGGTCAGGAAGCGCCCGGCGTCGGCGCCGTCGATCAGTCGGTGGTCGTAGGTCAGCGGCAGATAGCACACCGAACGCACGCCGATCGACTCGTTGCCGTTCTCGTCGACGACCACCCGCGGGCGCTTGACGATCGCGCCGGTGCCCAGCATCGCCGCCTGCGGCGGCACCAGGATCGGGGTGTCGAAGAGTGCCCCCTGGCTGCCGATGTTGGTGATGGTGAACGTCCCACCCGACAGCTCGTCGGGTTTCAGGTTGCCCGACCGGGCGCGCCCGGCGATATCGGCGATCGCCCGTGCCAGCCCGCCGAGCGACAGGTCACCGGCGTTGTGGATCACCGGCGACAGCAGGCCCTGATCGGTGTCGACCGCGAAGCCGAGGTGCTCGGCGTCGTAGTAGGTGATCTCCTTGGTGTCCTCGTTGTAGCTGGCGTTGACGTTCGGGTGGATCTTCAGCGCGTCGATCACCGCGCGGGCGATGAACGGCAGATACGTCAGGTTGACGCCTTCGCGTTCGGCAAAGCCGTTCTTCGCCCTGGCCCGCAGCGCCACGATCTTGGTCATGTCGACCTCATGGGTTTGCGTCAATTGCGCTGTGGCCTGCAGGGATTCGCGCGTCTTCTTCGCGGTGATCTGACGGATCCGGTTGGCCTTCTGGGTGGTCCCGCGCAGGTGCGCCAGCGCAGGTGCGGGCGTCGGGGCGGCGGCCGCCGGTTTGGCCGGGGCCGCAGGCGCTGCCTCCGCGGCCGGGGCGGCCGGGGCCTTCTTTGCGTCCGCGGCGGCAAGCACGTCCTGCTTCCGGATCCGTCCGCCGACGCCGGTGCCCTTCACCGCCGCCAGGTCAATGTTGTTCTCGGCGGCCAGTTTTCGCACCAGCGGGGTGACATACGGACCGGCATCGCCTGAGGGTGCCTCCGCGGCAGGCTCGGGTCTGGGCTCCGGCTTGGCTTCCTGCACCGGCTCGGGCTCTGGCTCCGCTTTCGGCTCGGGCTTGGGCTCCGGCTTGGGTTCGGGCTTGGGCTCCGGCTTGGGTTCGGGCTTCGCCTCTGTGGGTTCGGGTTTCGGCTCCGGCTTGGGCTGCTCGGGCTCTTCGGCGGCAGCGCCGGCTTCACCGATCTTGCCCAGCTCGCCGCCGACCGGGACCGTGTCGTCCTCCTCGGCGGTGATGGACAGCAGTGTGCCAGCCACCGGCGAGGGAATCTCGGTGTCGACCTTGTCGGTGGACACCTCGACCAGCGGCTCGTCGACCTCGACCGCGTCGCCGACGTTCTTCAGCCACCGTGTCACGGTGCCCTCGGTGACCGACTCGCCCAACTCCGGCATCTTCACCGCGGTGGCCTCGCCACCCCCGGAGGACTGCGCGGCCGGCTTGGCCGGTTCCGGCGCCGGTTCCTCTTTCTCGGCGCCCGGTTCAGGCTGTGCGGCGGGCTCTTCGGCGGGCTTTTCTTCTTGGGCGGGCTTTTCCTCGGCGGCTGGGGCCTGCCCGCCGGACGCCTCGCCGTCCTCGCTGGCGTCGCCGATCACCGCGAGCTCACCGCCCACCTCAACGGTGTCGTCTTCCTGAGCGACGATCTTCTTCAGCACACCCGCAGCGGGCGAGGGGATCTCGGTGTCGACCTTGTCGGTGGAGACCTCCAGTAGCGGCTCATCCTGTTCCACCGTGTCACCCTCTTGCTTGAGCCAGCGGGTGACAGTGCCCTCGGTGACGCTCTCACCGAGTGCGGGCATCTGAACGGAGATGGCCATGTGTATCGACTCCCTCGCTCTCTCGAACGGTCAGTCAGGTGGTACCGGGTCGAATGTCGGCTCCCATCCTGTCACGTCGCTGGGCGCAGTTCGCCGCAGACCTGGGACCTCGCGGCTCTGGCACTATCGATAGAGGTGAGAGAGAAGGAGCCGAGCCCAGGTGGGACTGTTCGACAGATTTCGCGGTGGTCGTAAAGCGTGGGGTGCTGACGGCAACGACCCCGCGGTCGACCTGCGCTACATGCAGCAGTGGGTCGCCGCGCACACCGGTGTGGAGGCCTTCGTCGAACCGAGAACCACCGTCACCGACGTCACGGTCGTCCTGGTGGCCGCCGACGGGGAGTGGACCCGCCGCAGGGCCGGGGGAGACGCGGGCGCGCGGCGACTGAGCGAACGGCTCCAGATTCCCGTCTACGACGTGCAGAAAGTCGGTTATCCCCAGCGGATGCGGGACTACGACGCGCGCAGGCGGATCGAGCGTGAGCGCGCCCTTCGTGAGGAGCTCGAGGGCTGATACGGTACCAGCGGTCCCACTAATTGCGCGGAGGTGCCATGGGCGAGATCACCGAGCGGTTCGTCGAGAGCAGTGGCGGGGTGCGCATCGCCGTCTACGAAGAAGGCAATCGCGATGGCCCGACCGTGGTGTTGGTGCACGGCTGGCCCGACTCCCACGTCGTGTGGGACGGGGTCGCCCCATTGTTGGCCGACAGCTTCCACATCGTCCGCTACGACAACCGCGGCGTCGGCAAAACATCTGTGCCAAAACCAATTTCGGCCTACACAATGGCGTGTTACGCCGACGACTTCGCCGCGGTCATCGATGCGGTGGCGCCGGGCGAGCCGGTGCACGTGCTGGCACACGACTGGGGATCGGCGGGAATGTGGGAGTACCTGTCTCGTCCTGGCGCCAGTGACCACGTCGCCTCGTTCACCTCGGTGTCGGGTCCCAGTGGCGACCACCTCAACCGCTACATCGTCGGCAGCCTCAAGCGTCCGTACCGTCCTCGACAGTTCCTGCGCGCGTTGAGCCAGTTCCTGTCCTTCGCCTACATGGGGTTCTTCTCCATCCCCGTCGTCGGACCGCTCGCAGTGCGCGGTTTCATCGCCGAAGGTGTGCGGCGCATGCTCGTGCTGCGGGATGGCATACCGCCGGAGCGGCTTCACCATTCGCCCACCTACAAGACGGATGCCGCAAACAGCCTGAAGGTCTATGGCGCCAACTACTTCCGCAGCGTGGCGTCGGCCAGGACCGACCACTACGTCGATGTTCCGGTGCAGGTGATCGTGAACACCAAGGACCAATTCGTGCGGCCGCACGTCTACGACGACCTCAAACAATGGGTCCCGCGGTTATGGCGCCGCGACCTTCGGGCCGGTCACTGGTCACCGATGTCGCACCCCCAGGTCCTCGCATCATCCGTCAGGGAACTCGTCGAGCACCTTGACGGCAAACCGGCGAGCCGGGCACTGTTGCGCGCACAGGTCGGCCGTCCGCGCGAATACTTCGGCGACACAGTGGTTTCCGTGACCGGCGCGGGCAGCGGCATCGGTCGCGCGACCGCGCTGGCGTTCGCCCGCGAGGGCGCCGAAGTGGTGATCAGCGACATCGACGAGGCGACGGTCAAAGAAACCGCGGCGCAGATCACCGCACGCGGCGGGGTCGCGCACGCGTACACCCTTGACGTCTCCGATGCGGACGCCGTCGAGCAGTTCGCCGAGCGGGTGAGTTCCGAGCATGGCGTGCCCGATATCGTTGTCAACAACGCAGGAGTTGGTCAGGCCGGGCTGTTCCTCGACACCCCGCGCGAGGAATACGACCGCGTCCTCGCCATCAACTTCGGCGGAGTTGTCAACTGCTGCAGATCATTTGGCCGTCGACTCGTCGATCGCGGCACCGGCGGGCACATCGTCAACGTGTCCTCGATGGCCGCGTATTCGCCACAGCAGTCGATGAACGCCTACTCCACCAGCAAGGCGGCGGTGTTCATGTTCGGCGACTGTCTGCGTGCCGAACTGGATCAAGCGGGAGTCGGGCTCACGACGGTCTGCCCCGGTGTGATCAACACGAACATCGTGCACACCACCCGATTCGACGTACCTGCCGGAAAACAAGCCAAGGTGGAGGAGCGTCGCGCGCAGCTCGAGAAGATGTTCGCCGCGCGCAGATACGGCCCCGACAAGGTGGCCAAGGCGATCGTGTCGGCCGTCAAGAAGAACAAGCCGATCCGGCCCGTGGCACCCGAGGCCTATTTCGTCTACGGCGTCGCCCACCTGCTGCCGCAGGCGATGCGCAGTTCTGCGCGTGCGAGCGTGATGTAGCTCAACCGTTCTGTGCGATATCTTCCAGCACCGCGAACATCGTTCGGGTCGGCACGCCGGTGCCGCCCTTGCCGGTGTAGCCCCACGGCCCTCCGGTGTTGTACGCCGGGCCTGCGATGTCGATGTGTGCCCACTGCACGCCGTCGGCGACGAACTCGCGCAGGTAGGTGCCGGCGACCAGCATGCCCGCATAGCGCGAGCCGCTGACATTGGCCAGGTCGGCCACCGTCGACTTCAGGTCGTCCTTCAGTTCCTCCGGCAGCGGCATCGGCCAGCCGTTCTCGCCGACGCCCTGGGAGATCCCGGCGACGCGGTCGCGGAACTCGTCGCTACCCATCACGCCGGGCGTGCGCGCGCCGAGCGCCACCGTCTGTGCGCCCGTCAACGTCGACGTCTCGATCAGGTAATCGGGCTTGTCCTCGCAGGCGCGCACGATCGCGTCGGCCAGGATCAGCCGGCCCTCCGCGTCGGTGTTGAGCACCTCGACGGTGATGCCGCCGTACTGGGTCAGCACATCACCGGGGCGTTGGGCGGTCGACGACGGCATGTTCTCGGCCATCGGGACGGTCGCGATCACGTCGATGGGCAGCTGCTGTTTGGCGGCCAGCACGACGGTGGCGATGACGGCGGCGGCACCGCCCATGTCGGAGGTCATGTGGTGCATGTTGGCCGCCGGCTTGATAGAGATGCCGCCGGTGTCAAAGGTGATGCC
>Ga0136846_1236716_pt1 | contig 12623 bp, 10 predicted proteins | sample HopSoiMetagenom2_FD_96841 | JGI IMG/M metagenome (GOLD analysis project Ga0136846, IMG submission 96841) | Grasslands soil microbial communities from Hopland, California, USA - 2 Assembly 2016 (version 4) | ecosystem: Environmental > Terrestrial > Soil > Grasslands | place: USA: Hopland...
CGGACGGTCGATCACGTCGAACCCGACCGAGACGTTCAGCGTCACAAGCGGCTTCACCGGCCATATGCCGGGCAACTGGACCGTCGACAGCTATTTCACCTACGCGCACGATTCGACGTGCGGCATCTGCAATTACGATACCAACGCCAACGGTGCCGCTCTCGCCGCCGAGATCGTCGCTGGGCGGATCAATCCGTTCAGCCCGACGCCGCTGACCCAGGCGCAATATGCGACCTTCATGGGGAGCAACACGCAGCTTTCGTACAACACGTTCTACGATGCGGTGGTCAAGCTGAACGGGCCGCTGTTCGACCTGCCGGGTGGGACGGTGCGGACCGCGTTCGGCGGCGAGCTCGCCTATAATCGCCAGCACTTGGTGAATGGCAGCAACAATGCGTTCGAGCAGGATCCGACCAACAACCGGTTCGCGGTGACGAATGACGCGACAGCGCGCCGCAGCACCGCATCGGCCTTCGCCGAATTGTTCGTACCGATCGTCGGCGAGGGCATGAACGTCCCGCTGATGCGCTCGCTCGAAGTGGATGCGGCGGTACGCTATGACGATTATTCGGACTTTGGCGGCACCACCAACCCGAAGATCGGCGCGACCTGGAGCATCAACCAATCCATCTCGATCCGCGGATCCTGGGGCACATCGTTCCGCGCGCCCGCTTTGACCGATACGAACCCGAACAATTATTCTTCGGCCGTCATCGGATTGCCGTTCGCCAACAACTCGGGCCGCAGCGATATCGGTTTTCTCTATCCCGGAAACAGCAGCACTTATCTGCTGCTCGGCGCCAACACCGACCTTCGGCCGGAAACCGCGACGACATGGTCGGCGGGCATCGACATCAAGCCGGTGGGCACCGGCTTCCGTTTCTCGGCAACCTATTACAGCACCCGCTATTCGAACCAGATCGTCGGCCAGAATGTCGGCCTGTTCCTCTCGAACCCGGCGAACGCCGCGCTCTACGACAAATATATCATTCCGGTGCACAATCCTGCCGGATGCGTGAACGGTACGCCGTCGACTTACGATCCGGTGCTGGCGAATTTCATCGCGGCGCATCCCGCTCTCTACAACACCAACGTCGTCGGGGCCTGTTCGGTCAACGTGATCCTCGATGCGCGATCGGCCAACGCGGCGACGACTTTCCAGGACGGGCTCGATTTCCAGGCGAGCTATACATTCGACACCGGCATCGGCCATTGGTTGATCTCGGCGAACGCGACCAAGATCCTCAACCAGACGCTTCAGCCGGTTGCCGGAGCGCAGACGACCGACGTCCTCGGGACCTATTATTATCCGGTCAGCCTGCGCGGCCGCGGCCAGATTGGATGGAACAAGGGACGGTTCGGCGCCAATCTGTTCGTCAATTATGTCGGTTCCTACACCAACACGCTGCCGCTGACCGGTCGGCCGCAGAGCAAGGTTCCGGCCTGGACGACGTTCGATCTCGGCTTGAACTACGTGATCCCGCGCGGCGGGTCCTTGCTCGGCGGATTGCGGCTTTCGCTCAACATCCAGAATATCACCGACAAGGATCCGCCGACCGTGCTCACGCAGTCGGGCAACAATTACGGCGCCTATGATCCGTCCAACGCCAACATTTTCGGCCGGATCTTCAGCGTGCAATTGACCAAGGCCTTTTGAACCTGTTGCAACACATCAAAGAGGGCGTCGGGCCGCCCCGACCCCGGGAGAATCGCATAATGAAGTCATCGTATTTTCTGCTCTTCGCCGGCGCTGCCTTGTGCAGCGCCCCGATCGCCGCGAGCGCGCAAACCGCCGCGCCGGTGGTCAAGGTCGCGAACGGAGCGCTGAGCGGCGCGGTCGAGGACGGGATCGCGAGCTGGAAGGGCGTGCCGTTCGCCGCTCCGCCGGTCGGCCCGCTGCGCTGGCGCGCCCCGCAGCCGGCGGCAAACTGGAAGGGGGTGCGGGCGGCGACCCAGTATAGCTCCGATTGCATGCAGAAACCGTTCGGCGGCGACGCCGCGCCGCTCGGCACCACGCCGGCGGAGGATTGCCTCTACGCCAATGTCTGGAAGCCGGCGACGAGCACGGCCAAGCTCCCGGTGGTCGTGTGGATCTATGGCGGTGGGTTCGTCAATGGCGGCGCCTCACCCCCGACCTATTCGGGGGCCAACATGGCGAAGCAGGGTGTGATGTTCGTCAGCTTCAACTATCGCGTCGGCCGCTTCGGCACCTTTGCGTTCCCCCAATTGACCAAGCAGGATCCCGACCACGGGCTGCTCGGCAATTACGGCTTTCTCGACCAGATCGCCGCGCTCAAATGGGTCCAGCGCAACATCTCGGCGTTCGGCGGCGATCCGTCGAACGTGACGATCATCGGTGAGAGTGCCGGGGGCATGTCGGTCCATACGCTCGTCACCACGCCCTTGGCGCGGGGGCTGTTTCAGAAAGCGTTCGTGATGTCGGGCGGCAATGCCGAGACCGCCGGCAATCCGACGCTTGCCGACGTCGAACGGATCTATTCGGATTTCGCCAAGGCCAACGGGATTTCGCCCGACGATCCCGATGCGCTCGACAAGCTGCGTGCGCTCAGTGCCGAGCAGGTTACCGACGGTTTGAGCATGATGCAGATGTTCCAGCCCAAGCCGGGGCCCAAGACGTATAGCGGGCCGTTCCTCGACGGAAAGATCGTCGTCGACCAGGCCAAGGCCTATGAATCCGGGAACTTCGCCCGCGTTCCGATGATCATCGGCGCGACCAGCGCGGACATGGGCGGCAAGAGCGGGTTCATGATCGCAGGCGCGCGAAGCGCTTCGGCCAGGATCGCCGCGCAAGGCGTGCCGGTCTGGGATTATCGCTTTTCCTATGTCGCGGATTCGGTCGGGCAGCCCGGCGCACAGCACGCGACCGACATCCCCTTTTTCTTCGACAATGCGGCGATCAAATATGGCGCGCAAACGACGCCGAAGGATGTCGCAATGGGCAAGACGATCAGCGCCTATATCGTCAACTTCGCCAAGACCGGGAATCCGAATGGCACCGGCCTTCCAGCTTGGCCGAAATACGATCCGGCGAGCGACTCGCTGATGGACTTTTCGGCGGCCGGCAAGGCGGAGCCGGGGAAAGATCCCTGGGGGGCGGAGATCGACCAAGACGTGCGACGCCTTGCCGCGGCCAAGGCCTCCGGCCATTATAACAGCCTGACCACACCGATCGGCATACTGCTCGACAATCCCGCGGCGAAGGCGGTGTTGGAGCGGCACATCCCCGACGTGGTCCATAGCGACAAGATCAACATGGCGCGTGGCGTCACGCTCGAGGCCCTCAAATCCTACATGCCGCAGATGCTGACCGCTAAGACCTTGCAGGAGATCGACGGCGAACTGGCGGCCTTGCCCAAGGCACCGTGACGAGATCGGGCTCCGGCTCCCAAAGGATTTGAGCGATGAAAAGATTGATCGGGGCGCTGCTATGTTCGGCGCTGGTGATGCCGTGCGCCACCGGCGCGCAGACTCGAGACAAGACTTCGGCCAACGTCGAAACGACGGCACGGCCATGGATGAACCCGCGCCTATCCCCTGGCGAGCGTGCCGATCTGCTCATCGCCGCGATGACGTTGGATGAAAAGATCGCGATGCTGCATGGCCCGATGGCGATGCCGCTGTCGCCGACGATGCCGATGCCTGCGGGTGCAGTGGGATCGGCGGGATATATCGCCGGCAATCCGCGGCTCGGCATTCCGGCGTTGCAGGAAACCGACGCAAGTCTCGGTGTGACCAACCCCATGATGGTGCGCGGGGCGAAGGACATGTCGACTGCGCTTCCTTCGGGCATGGCGCTTGCGGCGACGTTCAGTCCCGATCTGGCTTTTGCCGGCGGACGGATGATTGGCGGAGAAGCGCGCGCAAAGGGGCTCAACGTGCTCCTGGCCGGCGGCGTCAATCTGGCGCGCGACCCGCGCAATGGCCGCAACTTCGAATATGTCGGGGAAGATCCTCTCCTCGCCGGTATACTGACCGGCGAAAGCGTGCGCGGCATCGAGAGCACGGGCATGGTCTCGACGGTCAAGCATTTCGCCCTCAATGGCCAGGAGCATAACCGCAACACGGTGGACTCGGTCATCGGCGAACAGGCGATGCGCGAAAGCGACTTGCTGGCGTTCCAGATCGCGATCGAGCGGGGCAGGCCCGGGTCGGTGATGTGCTCGTACAATCTGGTGAACGGGCAGCACGCCTGCCAGAACGACATGCTGCTCAACACCATTCTCAAGCGCGACTGGCGCTTTCCCGGTTTCGTCATGTCCGACTGGGGCGCGGTGCATTCGCTTGACGCGTTCAACGCCGGGCTCGACCAGCAATCGGGCGAGCAGCTCGATGCGCAAGTGTGGTTCGGCGAGCCGCTGAAGCGAGCGGTCGCGGCCGGGCAGATCAGCACCGCGCGCGTTGACGACGCAGTCCGCCGCATCCTCTACTCCATGTTCGCTGGCGGACTGTTCGACAATTCTGCCGCCCCTGTCGCGATCGACTTCGCGGCGAATGCCGATGTGGCATTGCGCGAGGCCGAGCAGGCGATCGTCCTGCTCGATAACCGCAAGCAATTGCTGCCGCTGGCTAAAACGGCCGGCAAGATCGCCGTGATCGGCGGTCATGCGGAAGCCGGCGTGCCGTCGGGCATGGGATCGTCGCAAGTCACCAACCCGTATCGCAACGGTCCGTTTCCTCCGATTTCCGTACCGTTGGGAGGGGAGGGGATGATGGCGATGTGGAACAATGTCGTCTTCCATCCGAACCCGCCGCTCGCCGCGTTGCGCGCGAAGTTGCCCAGCGCACAGGTCCGCTTCGATACCGGGCTATCAGCCGAGGCCGCGGCGGCTGCGGCGCGCGACGCCGATGTCGCGATCGTCTTCGCCTACCAGCCGTCGGGCGAGGGTGAAGACGTCCCCGACATGACGTTGCCAATGGGCCAGGATGCGATGATCGAGGCGGTCGCCGCCGCCAACCCGAACACCATCGTGGTGCTGGAAACCGGCAATCCCATCCGGATGCCCTGGGCGGACAAGGTCGGCGCGGTGGTGCAGGCATGGTACGGAGGCGCGAAAGGCGGCGAGGCGATCGCCCGGGTACTGACGGGCGACGTCAATCCATCGGGGCGCCTGCCGATCACCTGGCCCGCCGACGAAAGCCAGCTTCCGCGGCCGGCCATACCGGGCTGGACCGCGGGTCCGAAAGACCTGGTGAAGGTCGATTATACGATCGAAGGCGCCGATGTCGGCTATCGCTGGTTTGCCCGCAAAGGCGTGACGCCGCGTTATTGGTTCGGTCATGGCTTGAGTTACACGACGTTCGATTATGCGAACCTGGCGGTAAAGGGCGGGAAGCAGCTGTCCGCGAGCGTGGACGTCACCAACACCGGATCGGCCGCGGGCCAGGACGTCGTCCAGCTCTATCTGTCGGAGCGGCCGGGCGGCGCGGCGCGGCGACTGCTCGCCTTCAGCAAGGTCGCGCTGAAGCCTGGCGAGACGAAACACGTGACCCTGACCGCAGACCCGCGCCTGATCGCCGATTTCGACGTTGCCGGCCGCGGCCGGAAAATCGCTGGCGGGCGGTACGAAGTCGGGGTCGGGCGCGATGCCGGGCATCTGGTCGAACAGGCCGCGGTGAAACTTCCAGCCTGGAAGATCCGGCCCTAACCAGCACCGCCGGCGCGCGCCTCCTCGAGGAAGTGGCGAAGGAAGGCCTCCGCGGCAGGCGGCAGGGTGCGATCGGTGAGATAAGCGATGCCGATCGCGCGCGTGATCACGGGTTTGCCGAGTGGCCGTGTGATGAGGTTAGGCGACTGGATCATGTCGATGGTGGAGCGGGGGAGGGCGGTGATGCCCAAGCCCGCCTCGATCATCGCGCCGACCGTCGCGAGCTGGGTACATTCGAACAGCGGCCGGGCGGTGATGCCGGCCTTGTGCATGGCGACGTCGGTCAGGTTGCGCACGCTGCTGCGTGGCGCCATGGCGATGAACGGCTGATCCATGAACACCGACCAGCCGACCGGCCCAGCGCCGTCGAATTGCTGACCGGCAGGGGCGACCAGTACCATCGGATCGTCCATGAACGGCTCGAACGTGAAGTCGCCGTCCTCGGGCGGCGTGGCGATCGCGAGATCGACCTGGCGCTCCTGCATCTGCTGGTAAAGCGCGCCGGAGAGATGGTCGCGGACCACGATCTCGACCTGTGGGTGTGACTTGAGGAACGAGGCGATCGCCGTAGGCAGCGTGGACGCGGCAACCGACGGCAATGCGCCGATCACGACGCGACCCCGGGCGCCGGAAAATGTCAGCGCAAGCTCCGAAAAGGCATGGTCGAAATCGGCGGTGAGGCGCTCGACGATCGGCAACATCGCTTCGCCCGCCGCGGTCAGCGACACGTTGCGCGAATTGCGATCGAACAATCTCGTGCCAAGCTCTTCCTCGAGCAGCCGGATCGTCCGACTGAGCGCCGGTTGCGACAAGTTGGCGTTGCGGCTGGTTTCGCTGAAGCTCCGATTTTGCGCGACCTGCATGAACAAGCGCAGGCTGTTGAGGCTGGGGCGTCGCTGCATGGTCGTGGTCCGATCCGGTGAAAAATTCGGAGAAAGCCCGCGCATCCTAGCCCCATTCAGCAATTACGGGTCAACGGACAAGATATGCGGCCCGCATGGGAAATGGGATTTCGGATTCTCGTTGTGTCGACCAACATCAAGCAGTGAGGTTCGGTGTCCATCAGACTGCCAAGGAGGCTCGATCCTTTTTGGTGAGCGCCCGACACTGTTAGGATGTCGTTCCGGCTTCGCGGCCGCAATTTCGAATTGATGCCCGCTTACGAGGCGGGCGAAGCATCGCCCAAACGGCGACGGTTGGGGCGCTCGCTCCCCGGCGAGGTGTTCACGCTGGCGTCCCGATCTCGGCAGCGGTCGAATTTATCGCACAGTAGGGCGTAGCGATGTTCAACGGACTGGTGCTGTCGACATTGGCTGACGGAATCGACCCCGTGCCGCGTTGCACAACCCGAAGGTAGTCCTTCCCTGCGGGGCTTCCAGCTACTGTCAGGATGTACGATAGCTCAGCTCTCTTGAGCGACAGTCACTCGAAGCCCTTCTAAATCATCAGTCATCGCAATCTGGCACGAAAGCCTCGACGTGACATCGCGATCCGAGGATGATTCGAGCAAATCATCCTCATCCGCACCCATCGGAACCAGTCGATCAAAAAACATCGGATCGACATGCACGTGGCAGGTCGCGCACGAGCAACAGCCGCCGCAAAGCGCGAGCAGTTCGTCGACACCGCTGTCCCGGATGATCTCCATCACCGAAAGACCGGTATCGCCGGTCAGAACGTGTTCGTTTCGGTCGCGCGTGACGACAATCAGTTTTGGCACGTAATTCTCCTCATCAATGCCAGCAACATCACAGCGAATGGTCGGTTAGAGGTGAGAAGCTGCCATATTTGCCGCGAAAGAAGAGTAGCGGCTGATCGGGGCGGGCAATGTCCAACTCGCGCACGCGACCGAGGACGATAAGGTGATCCCCCGCCTCATGGACGACTTCCAAGGTGCAATCGATCCATGCGACGACATCGTGCAGCACAGGTGATCCGCCGGTCGACAAGCCGTAGTCCAGGCCGGCGAATTTGTCGGCATTCTTGGCGGCGAACCGGCGACAGAGATCTTGTTGGTGACTGCCAAGGACATTGACGCAAAATCGGCCAGCCCGCTCGATCCGCGGCCAACTGGTCGAACCGCGATCCGGGAAGAACGCGACCAGTGGCGGGTCGAGTGAGACGGAGGTGAAGGAACCGACCACCATCGCAGCGGGCGTCCCTTCGGGCTCGATCGCGGTGACGACGCAGACGCCGGTCGGATAATGGCCCAGCACGCGCCGGAACATCGTGCCGTCGATGGGGTCTTCGAGTTTCACTGTCCGGTCCACAATGGCTTCCTTCGTTCTCTCGCGGCCGTTTCGGCTTCGCGCTTGTCAAGGCTGTCGGCGTAAAGCTCGATCGGTTCGAACCGCGTCGCCAGCGCCACGGCGAGCGGATGATCGAGCCGGGAAAGCGCTGCGGCCTTTGCCGCCTGGTTGGCGAGCGGAGATGCCGCGTTGATTTTCTGCGCCCAGCGCGCGGCGGCTTCGGCCAGGTCGGCAAGAGGTACGACCTCGTTGACGAGACCGAATTGGGCGGCCGCCTCCGCCGAGATGCGTTCTCCCGTCAGGATCATCGCCATCGCGATGTGATGCGGCAATTGACGCACGACGCGGTGCACGACCCCGCATTCACCGATAACGCCGACCTTGGTCTCGGGAAGGCCGAACTGTGCGTTATCCGCCGCCACGATGATATCGGCGCACATCGCGAGCTCGAAACCGCCCCCGACGCAATAGCCCTGGACGGCCGCGATCAACGGCTTTTTCAGGGTGACGAGCGGGCCACCTATTCCCGTCAGGCCGCCGCCCAGCGCCATCCGCCGCGATCGATCGATTCCTTGCGAGAGATCGGCGCCGATCGAAAACGCGCGGTCGCCTTCGGCCGACAGGATCGCGCACCAGATGTCCGGATCGGCATTGATCGCGGCCCAGGCATCCGCCAACAGATCGTCCATCGCGCCGGTCAGCGAATTGAGCTGATCCGGACGGTTGAGCCGCACATGCGCCACGCGTCCGTCACGATGGAATTGCACCTCAGACAATGGTCAGCGCTCTGCCGCGATCGGCCATTCGAGCTGTACGTCGTCGACAGCGGCGATGATGCCTGACCGGAAATTTGGGCTGGTACCCGGTTTGACATGAAAGTCGGGAATGCGCGCCAGCCATTCCTGCAAGGTCACGATCGCTTCCATGCGCGCCAGATGCATGCCGGCGCAACGGTGCGGACCGCCCCCGAAGGTCATATGCGACGGCCGCTTGCGGCGGATGTCCAATTTCATCGCGCCGGCATTCTCGCTCTCGTCGAGCCCGTGCATCGCGGTCGGGATCAGGATCATGTCGCCACGTTTCAGCTCGACGCCGCGATAGAGCTGATCTTTTGCTACCATCCGGGCTTCCGCGATCACCGGGAAGCGCCGGAACATTTCCTCGACCCCGCGCTGGAGGACCAGCGGATCGCTGCGCAAATCGGCGACGATCTCCGGGTGCTTGGCCAGGTGGAACATCATGAAGCTGAGGAAATTGACGACCGTGTCGAGTCCGCCGAGCAGCAGCAGCGAGATCAGGCCGATCGCCCGTTCGTGGCTGATCGGCTCGCCGTTGATGTCGTTGTTGACCATCACGGTAATCAGGTCATTTCCCTCGCCGCCGCGACGAGCGTTGACGATCGGTTCGACATAATTGTCGAAGCCCGCCTGCGCTGTCTCCAGGGCGGCTGCCATCTCTTCGGGCGTCGCGCCCGGCGGTCGCGTCATGTCTTCGGCGAAGCGTGTCAGCATAGCCGCGTCCGTCATCGGCAGATCGCACAGCGCCATGAAGACCCGCACGGGAAAGATGCGCGCATAGTCCGTCGAGAATTCGCAGCCGCCCTTTGCCACCAATCCGTCGATCAACTCGATCGAGATTGCCCGGACTTCATCCTCGACGCGGCGCATCTGGGCAAGGTTCAGACCCTTGTCGAGCGTCTTGCGGTACGGGGTGTGCTCGGGCGGATCCATGCGCGTCGGCACCATCAGATACTTCTCGCCGGCCTCCTTGGGCAGGAAGATCACCTCGTTCGAGAAACGCGTCGGATCGGTGTAGATTTCCTTGATCAATTCGCTGCGCGTTGCGACCCAATGCCGCCGGTAAACGGCGTCCAGACCAGTTCGGGGACGTCCGGGCGCTGCAGCGCCCGCCACGCCTCGTGATACCCGTTCTCGATCCCATCGGGTGCATACATGTCGATATCACGGACAAGATGATCCGGAATATGGGCAGGCTTCGGTGTGCGGTGGCGCCCGATCTGGGGGTCTGCGTCGGCCATGAGAAAATCCTCTCTAATGATGGTCAGAGTGTCGGATCGATAATTGCTTTGATCACTTCGCCCTTCTTGACCGCGTCGAGCGCCTTGGCGGCATCGCCGATCGCGAAGCGGTGGCTGATCAGATCGGCCAACGGAAAACGATCCTGCAGGCGGGCGGCGAGATGCATCGCGCCGTGATAATTCTTGGGTTTGGGAAAGCTCGCGCCAGCGATCGTCAGGTTCTTGGTCGACAGATCGCGCGGGCTGATCGGTTGCGTTCCGATCGCCCCCCACAAACCGAGAATGATGTAGCGCGCGTGATTGCCGGTGAGATCGACGCCTTCGGGGAACGCGGGCAGGAATCCCGCTGCCTCGATCACGACGTTGGGTCCGTTGTGCCCGGCGATGTCGCGCACCTTGCGCAGCCGTTCTTCCGGCGAGTCCTTCAGCGATATGGTCACGGTGGCACCCAGCGACTTGGCGACCTCGAGGCGTTGCTCGACGCCGTCGATGACGATGATCTCGCGCGCACCGGCGACCGCGGCGACCAGCACGGCGGAGAGTCCGACCGGGCCGGCGCCCTGTACCACGACGGTGTCGTTGACCTGGATCTGTCCGCAGCGATCCAACCCGCGCAAGACCGTCGGTAGCGCGCAGCCCAGGGCGGCGATCGCGTAAGGGTCCGCGCCGTCCGGCAACTTGAAAAAGGCCAGTCCGTTGGGGAGCCAGGCGAAGTCGGCATAGCTGCCCCAATTGGGCTTTTCGGCATGCTCGAAATATTGCGAATTCTCACACGGCGTCTCTTCGAGCACCGTGCAGGAGTGGCAACGGTGACACAGCGCGATCGGCGCCCAGTAGACGAGGTCGCCGGTCTGGACCGGAACGCCGGCATAATCGGTCGTGACGCCTGGTCCGAGCTTTTCGACCCGGCCGACCCCTTCGTGACCGAGAATGATCGGAAAGGGCATCACCCCGACTTCGCCTGTCGCGATGTGCACGTCGCTTCCGCACACTCCCCCGATCACCACGCGGACCAGCGCGCCGCCCGGTTCCGGGTCGGCGATCGCTACGTCCCAAGTCTCGATGCGATTGGGTTCGACCAGCACCGTTGCCCGACCGGTTACCATGACGATGTTCTCCTGAGATGTTTCCCGATGTCGATGCGAATGGCAGCCGGCATTGCGCGCGCCGGCTGTCCGCGGCGTGTGATGCAACTGCGGATCGGCCCACCGCACGGCACGGCGACATGGCCGCCATCGGCCAAGCCCCGGCGCTGTTCGATCTGCGATGAATGAGGCGGCCGCGCTATCCGGACAGGAAACGCGTCCGCGCGCGCGACTAAGGCTGGGTTTCCGGCTGAATGAAACCGTGAAGGAACAGATGACACGCCTGACGAGCGATCTCCGGAATTTCCAGATGGCCGGGTCGATACCATTCCGCCGTGGAATCGAGCATGTTGATCAGAAACTTGCGCGCGACGGTCGGGTCGAGCTCGCTCCGTGCCACGCCGCTCTGGCGTGCGGCCAGGATCAGGTCGCGCCAGTAATTGTCGAACCCGGCGTACGCGGCAAGGACGCGGCGCTTCATATCGTCCGGCAAGTCCTGAAACACGCGCGATACCGCGGACGAATATTGATCGCCGGTCAGGAGAAACGTCAGGTGCGCGGTAATAGCCGCTTCGAGACGCTCGATCGGCGACGCCGACGATCCCAGGACTTCGACCTGGGTGACGATATAGCGCGTGTTGCGGTGACAGCCCTCCACCAAGACTTCCTCGATCAACTGATCCTTGGAGTCGAAATGGTGGTAAAGGCTGGGCGCCAGCATACCTGCGCGCTTGGCCACCTCCGATAGTTTCGTTCCCTGCAGACCGCGGGTGCGCAGCAGGTCGGCCGTTGCATCGAGAATGCGGGAACGTGAAGTGGTGTCTTCCATAGTCCTCGCATTGCGCATCGTGCGCGTAAAAGAAAGAGCGCGGCAGCTCGCCGCCTCGGCGCCCTATGCCGGTGCCGTCCCGGGCGATGCGTGAAGATTCAACCGGCAAAGGCGACATTGGGCATTCCCCTGACACCCGGATCGAGAATCTCGAACAGGCTGCCGGCCAGTGGCTGCTGCGCCCTGGCCTCGTCGCTGAGCGCGTTCGCGGCCGAGGTCAGGAACAGCCGTTCCATCTTCGCGCCACCGAAGCCCGGTCGGAGGCCCTGGCGCACTGGAAGCCTGCGTTCGTCGAGCACCTGCGTATCGGGTGAATAGCGCCGGAGCACCCAGCTTTCGTAAAAGGCGATCCAGATGCAGCCTTCGACGTCCACCGCCATGCCGTCGGGAAAACCGTCGTTCTCGCCATAGTTCAGCCAGTCGCGGCGATTGGAGATCGATCCGTCCTCGGCCAAATCATAGGCCCAGGTGACGCGGGGCAGGGAGTCATTGACGTAAACCGTCTTGCCGTCCGGGCTGAACGCCGGGCCATTGGCCGTTACGATGTTGCGCTCCATCGTCGCGATCGTGCCGTCGGGATCGATCCGATACAGTTCACCTGTGCTGCGCTTGTCGAAATCGCGGACGCTGTCTTCCTTGTTTTCGGACGTCGTGCTGTCCTCGAACTGGGTGACGTCGCAGCTGCCCGTCCAATATCGCCCCTTATGATCCACCACGCCGTCATTGAGACGCGCGATCGTTGCGTCCGGCCGGGGA
>Ga0136846_1215059_pt1 | contig 12622 bp, 6 predicted proteins | sample HopSoiMetagenom2_FD_96841 | JGI IMG/M metagenome (GOLD analysis project Ga0136846, IMG submission 96841) | Grasslands soil microbial communities from Hopland, California, USA - 2 Assembly 2016 (version 4) | ecosystem: Environmental > Terrestrial > Soil > Grasslands | place: USA: Hopland...
AGCCGATCACGACACAGGCGATGAAGACCGACAGGCCGAGCACGAAGAAGCGTGGGTCGCTGAACGAGCCGGCACCGGTGTGCTGCGTCGTCACCGGGAACTGGAACGCGTACAGGTACGTGGGCAGGAGGCCCTGGTACGCGTTGACGATGGTCGTCGGCAGCTGGAGCGCCGAGATGTTCGGATAGAGGATCGCGAACCACGCCGCGACCGCCGCGACGAACCCGACGACGAACCGCCTGGCGTCGCGCGCGGCGACGACCTGGGCGGCGACGAGCACGAGCAGCAGGCCGATCGGGATCGCCGCCGCCTCCGGGACGATGCCCGAGATCGCGACGATGGACCCGGTCGCCGGCAACGAGCTCGCGACGAGGAGCGCGACGAAGGCCCCGACGACGGTCAGACCCAGCGGGACGAGGCGCGTCGGGTGCCTTGGGCCGCGTCCGCTCTCGTCACCGAGGTCGCCGAGGAGCCTGACCAGGACGACCACGAAGACGATTCCGACGATCGCGGTCGCGGCCGCCTGCGGCGACACCTCGAGGTTGGCCGGGGCGCCGGTACAGGCCTGCGACCCGGGGTTGACGGCATCGACCCGGACGAACCCGCACAGCGGCGTTCGCAGCAGCCAGAGGATCACCGGGCCCAGCAGCGCGATCGCAGCACCGATCTTCGCCACGAGCCACGTCCGTCGTGACGCCCCGTGCCACAGCTCCCCAACGAAGTAACCGAGCGCGAGCACCACGAACGGCAGGCTCGTGTAGTAGTGGTACTGGAACGCGGCACGGTCGATCCGCGCCCACGAGACCCACTGGCAGAGGAAGCCGACGACGATGAGCGCGAGCGCGAGGCTCCGTCGCCGGAACGCCATGACGGCCGCGAACACCATCGCCGGGATGCCGAGCCACCAGATCAGGAGGTTGCCGGCGTCGTAGATCGAGCCCGCCGTCGCGTCCGCGAATCCGTCCTGGTAGAACCAGACGGGCTTGAGGTTGAGTGGCCAGGCCCACCACGGCGAGCTCGCGGCGTGGGCCGCGGTGAGGTCGTTGTGATAGCGGTACATGTCGCCGGTCAGCGCCACGAGCGTCTGCCCGGTGTGACCCGGCGGCCAGTTCGGCAGGAGCTGGTGGCTGTCGATGAACGCCCACGGGATGTACGAGACGACGTAGACACCGAGCGGGATCGCGAGCAGGCAGACGATGAGCCAGATCGCGGGCAATCCCATGCCGGAGCCGAGGCGGAGCCATCCCTCCGCAGCCGGAGCCGGAGGCTCGAGCGCGGCGGCCGGATCGCCAGACGATGCTGGCGGCGCGAGCGGTCCGATACCGAGCCGCCCTGCCACGCCGAACGCGACCGCGATCCCGACCGCGACCAGGATGAACAGCAGGCCGATCTCGGCGGGCGTGATCGCGAACGACCGGACCGTGGCCACCGCAGTCGTCCTGCCGGTCGCAAGCGCGCCGAGGAACAGCACGATGCCGGCGACGGCGGGGGCGCCGACCGCGAACCGGATCTCCTCGGCTGACCACGCGATCGGGTGGAGCACGGCCACGACGACGGCGGCGAGCGTCAGCGCGATCATGATGATCACGAAGGTGAGGTTCCCGAAGCCGTTCCCGTCGGTGACGCTCAGCGCCATCCAGCCGAGGACCGCCGTGAGGCCGATCAGCCCCGCGATCAGCAGCACCCGGCCGAGCGCGCTGCGAGCCAGGATCAGGATCCCGAGCGCGCCGATCGCGTAGGCGGCGACCCACTTCGACGCCAGCGCGAGCCCGAGCAGCAGGCCGATCACGGGGAACCCGACCCAGAACGCTGCCCTCGCCTTCGTCCAGCCGGTCCAGAGCGCAGCGAAGATCACGTACGCGGCGACGATGAACAGGCCGACGTAGACGTCGTTCATCGCGATCCGGCTCTGGACGAAGAACATCCCGTCGAGGAGCACGAACAGCCCAACGAGCACCGCCACGCTCCGCCGGGCGAACAGGATCCGGGTCAGCAGGTACAGCAGGCCGAGCGTCGCGGCGCCGGCGAGAACGCCCGGCAGGCGCCACGCGAACTCGTAATGGCCAACGTCGGCGGTCGCCGCCGTCCCGGACGGTGAGAACGCGAGGATCGCGGACCGGTCGGCCGACGGGTAGTCCGGCGCAGTGTCGAGGACCCACGCCGAAGGTGCGAACGGCAGCTTGTTGTCGGCGAACGTCGCCCGCGCGTGCGACTCCAGCACGTACTCGGTCGTCCCCTGGCCGTCCGGTGTCGCGCCGAGGTAATGGACCATCTGCGTGGCCGGGTCGTACGTGATCCGGCTCACCGCGCCCGGCACCTGGAACGTCTTCGTCGTCACCGGGCCCGATGCGGCGCGCTCCCCAGACACGGCGATGATCGAGAGCTGCGGCTTGCCGGCATCGTCGTGCGTCCCGACGTAGAGCTCGCCGTACTCCTCGACGCCCGTGACCAGCCCGACGGCGCTCGCCCCACCCGGGATCGCGACCTCGTCGACGACGGCCCCGTCATGGTCGAGGAACGTCACGCCGCTCGTACCCGCGACCGCGACCCGGTCGTCCTGCGCGACCTCGATCCCCGGCAGATTGCCCTCGCTCACGGCCGCGTCGAGCTTCGTCTTCTGGTCCGACGAGATTGCGTTGGTGACGTTGACGCGGTCCGTCCCGGACGCCGCGAGCTTGTCCTCGTAGCCGGCGGCATCGCCGCCCAGGATCGACGCGAGCGAGCGCGCCGCGGCCGAGCGATCGGTGACGTCGGCGATCGTCGCGACGACGGATTGGCCGCTCCCGCCGTTCGCGAGATCGGTCGCGCCCTTGACCGCCGCCCGTCCGAGCACGTCACCCGTCGACAGATCGACGGTCACCACGTCACCGCCGTGGACGAGCGCGACCGCCGTGTCCCCGTGAGCGGGCACGATCAGTCGTTCCGGTGCGCCGCCGACCGCGGCGAGCGGCGCCGGCGCGAGGCTCGCGAGCGTGTCGGCCGGCGTCGAGCCGACCTTGCTCGTGTCGAGGGTGACGAGCTTCCCGGCGTCGGTGCCGGCGACGACGCGACCGTTCTCACCGTCGATGGCGACCGTCGACGCGCCGGGAATCGACCATCGACCGACGACGGCCCGCGTATCGAGATCGAATGCGACGAGCTCGCCACCCGTCGCCACCCACAGCCGATCGCCCGCGGACGTCTGGCCGACTGCTTCGCGCCGCGGTTCGATCGCCGCGTCGCGAACGGGGACGCCGAGATCCGTCGTCCCGGCGACGTCGTGCGGGGCGAAGGCGACGATCCCGGCCGCCATCGCGTACTTCGCCAGGTGGGGATGCGTCCACTCGTAGATGTCGTGATCGATGCCGTACCGCCAGACCTGCAGGAACTCGGTCGCGGTTCTGGCGTGGTAGACCTCGTCGAAATGCATCTTGAGCGGCTCGGAGAGCCGGAAGGTGCGCAGGACCAGCGACGCGACGACGAGGACGAGGAGCAGCCAGAGATCGACCCTGTCGAGCCGGCCCCCTCGCTCCCCGGTGAGGAGGCGGCTTCGATCGGGCCGGATCGGCGTCTCGTCGAATCGCTCGCGAAGCCAGCCCACCGGTCCCGCGATGACCGACGAGGTCCGATCGAGCCAGGCCGGCACGAGGCTTCCCGGCGTCAGGACCGCGTCGGCAGCGAGCCCACCGGACGACGCGAAGTCCGGCGAACCGTAACGTTGCTCATCACCGGTGGCTGCCGCCATCGACGTTCCGAGGCCTGCCTCCGCGCCCGGGAACCGCGACCACCCGGTCGGACCACGGCCGGCCGGGCCACCGACACGCTCCGCCTCGTCTTCGTCGTACCGCGATCTCGCGGCCGCGGCGATTTCCACCGCGAGCCGCTGTCGCGCCGAGTCGCGTAGCTGGGTGAGGGACCAGAGGAACGCCACCGAGATCGTGATGGCGATCGCCGTCACCCCGGTCGCCGACCGGATACCCGGACCGATCCCCAGCCAGTCCGCGATCTGCGGGTTGTCCGGGTAGATCGTCGTGAGGACGACGTACATGTTCAGGAACGACGCCACGCTGACCGCCACGTACGCGGCCACCCAGCGCGACGAGACCGCTGCCAGGACCACCCCGATCGCGACGAACGGGAACAGGTACCGCTCGTGGACGCGTGTCGGCAGAACGAAGAACGCGAGGGCGAGGACCGCCAGCCCGACGAGGATCGTCCGCTTGTCCGGCTTGCGCGCCACGACGTACGTGACGAGCGCGACGACGGCGAGGAGCGCGATCGACCCGACGACGACCGGCGGGATCCCGAGAACCGACGCGACCGCCGGGTCCTGGTCCGCGGCACAAGGCGCTGGATCCGCACCGGGTCGGGTCACGGGCCCGAGCGCGTCGCAGACCCACGTGCCGTTCGTCAGCCCCCACGTGCTCCCGCCGTGATCGACGCTGACGAGCGCCCATGGGTTGTCCGCATTCACGGTGACGTACGGATAGCCGGCCGCCGTGCTCAGGATCTGGCGAGCGAGACCGGAGTCGACGTACGGGGCGCTCGGCGTCAGCTGGATCACCGACAGCCCGAACGGGATGCAAAGCGCGAACGTCGCGACGACCGCGGCGAGCGCAGTCGTGACGATCCGGACGGGACCGCGAACCCGCCGCTCGAGGCCGATCCCCGACGGCTGCGGCTGTGGATCGTCGCCCCAGCCGCCGGTCGGGCGAAGTGCGCGCCGGATGGTGACCGCGGCGATGATCGGGATCACGATCCCGAGCTGCGGCTTGATGAGCGCCGCGACGACGGCGAGGACGGCCGATCGCTCGCTCCTGCCGCGCCACAGCTCGCGAACCGCCAGCATCAGGAAGACGACGCCGACGGAATCGACCTGACCCCAGACCACGGAGTCGAACCACGTGATCGGGTTGACGACGACGACGAACGCCGCGACCCGGGCTCGCCACGGGCTCCCGCCGAGCTCGCGGACCATCGAATGGACCACGACCGCGAGGGCGACGTCACCGATGATCGCGGGCAGCTTGACGAGATCGCCGATTCCACCGAGCACCCGGCCGACCAGACCGACGGCCCACAGGGCGTAGAGGTAGCCGGGCGTGTAGTCGTGGAAGAACGGCCGCTGGTAGAAGCCGAAGGGACCGTTCTCGCCGAGGTCCGACGCCCAGCCCTGGAACGAGATGAGGTCGTTGCGGAACCCGGCGCCGGGCAGCAGGTATGCGATGATCAGGCGGAAGGCGAGCCCGAATGCGAGCACGCCGACGATCGCGCCGACCGCGCTCCGCAGCGAGGCGGGGGCCGCGGTCCCGCCCCGGTCGGGCGCACCCAGACCGGTGCCGGTCACGGGAGCCTCCTACGCTGCTGAAGGTGGAGCGCAGTATAGCCGAGGGTCGGGACGCGCCCGGGAGCAGCGATCTCGCCGTCGGGCGCGCGAGGCCGGTCGCCATCGGTCTCGGGATCGCCGTCCTCGCCCTCGTCCTGTACGTCCTCGGCAACGGCGAGCGCCTCAACTTCTACAACCACTTCGTGTGGCAGGCGGACGCCTTCCTGCATGGGCGGGTCACGATCCCGTACCCGGTCCCGGAGGGCGCCTCGGACGAGCCCTTCAACGACTACTTCCAGGACGTCCTGCCGGTCGACGGCACGCTCGTCGGCCCCGACGGCGTCGCGACGGGCGCCGCGCTCGTCCCGTTCCCGCCATTGCCCGCGCTCGTGCTGCTGCCGCTGGTCGCCGTCCAGGGTCTCGCGGCAGACCAGGGGCTGCTCTCGGCCGGCCTGGCTGCGGTCGGCGTCGGGCTCGCGTGGTGGGTCCTCGGTCGGCTGCCGATCTCGCTCGAAGTTCGGGCGCTCGTGACGGTGTTCTTCGCGCTCGGCACCGTCTGGTGGTGGACCGCCGTCGTCGGCTCGACGTGGTATTTCGCGCACGTCGTCGCGACCGACCTGGGACTGCTGGCCGTCGGCGTCGCGCTCGGCGCCGATCCTCTCGCCACGGATCCCGACATCGCCGACGACGTCGACGAAGGCAGCCACGCCCGGCCGATGTTGCTCTCGGCGGTGCTGCCGCTCGACCACCGCCAGGTCGTGGCTGGCCTCCTGCTCGGTCTCGCCGCGACCGCTCGTCTGCCGATGGCGCTCGGCGTGGTCTTCCTGTTCCTGGTCGGCGGAGGGTGGACGTGGCAACGGCGGACCGTGTCGGCGGCCGCCGGAGCGGCGATCCCGATCGCGATGCTCCTCGCCTACAACGTCGCCACCACCGGCTCGATCTTCCACCCGGGCTACGAGTATCAGTATCAGCACGAGGCGTTCGGCTACACGTCGCTGGGCTACCACCTCGAATGGTCGATCGAGGACGTCCGCTACATCCCGCAGAACCTCGGGATCATGTTCGCGAGCCTGCCGGCGCTCCTGCCGACCGTGCTGCCGAACACGCTCGGTCCTCGGTTCATCCCCGACATCGTCGCGTGTACTGACCCGGGCGCCGTCCGCCGGCTCTTCGACCCGGATTGCCCGCTGGCGATCCCGAGGGATATCGGAACGAGCATCCTGCTCGTCTCGCCGGCGTTCCTGCTGATCGTGCCGGCTGCCCTCCGCGGCTGGGGCAGGAGCAGGCTCGTCACCGGCGGCCTCGCGGCGATCCTCCTGATCGCCGTGCTGAACCTGGCCCACTTCAGCCAGGGATGGGTCCAGTGGGGCTACCGCTTCTCGAACGACTTCGTGCCGTTCGCGCTCCCGCTCGTGGCCGTCGGCGCGACCGCGTCCCGCCGGCTCACGACGACCACGGCCGCCCTCGTGCTCGTGAGCGTCCTCGTCAACGCGTGGGGCGTGGCCTGGGGCAACGTCCTCGGGTGGTAAGGCCGTTCCACGTCGGACCCTTCCCGGACACTATCGTAGGAACGGCTCGCCGACCCCGCCGGGCGTCATCACCGACGCCAGAACGGGGCCGGGCGAAAAACCTTGGAGACGGCCCACGTGATCGACGCCCATCACCGCCAGTCCGGCCTCGTCCGGCGCGTGCGTTCCGCCGCGTGACCACCGTCGCCGAGATCGAGACGATCCCCGGGGCGACCGGCGATCGCGAGCGCGTCGCGGAGCTGTCGTACTTCTTTCCAGCCCACAACGAGGAGGCGAACCTTCGTCCCCTCGTCGACGAGGCGCTCGCCACCCTCCCGGGGCTCGCCGCCACGTTCGAGATCGTGATCGTCGACGACGGCTCGCGCGACGCGACGCCCTCGATCGCCGACGAGCTCGCCGCCGCCTCGGACGGCACCATACGCGTCGTCCATCACCCGACGAATCGCGGCTACGGCGCGGCCCTCCGCTCGGGCATCGGCGCGTCGCGCTTCGAGCTCGTGTGCTTCACCGACGGTGACCGGCAGTTCCGCGTCGCCGACCTCGGCCGGCTCATCGAGCGGCTCCACGAGGCCGATCAGCCGGACGTCGTCGTCGGCTACCGGATCAAGCGGGCGGACCCTGTCGTCCGCACGCTGTATGCACGGGCCTACCGCCTCGCCAACCGGATCTTCTTTGGGCTCCGCGTCCGGGACGTCGACTGCGCGTGCAAGCTCTTTCGCCGCGAGGCACTCGAGGGGATCCGCGTCGAATCGGGTGGCGCGTTCTTCTCCGCCGAGCTCCTGATCAAGCTCGGCGTCCGCGGGCGGCGGATCGCCGAGGTCGGCGTGCCGCACCATCCCCGGACCGCGGGCTCGGCCACGGGGGCGAAGCCCTCCGTCGTCTGGCGGGCCGTGCGCGACTTCTGGTCGCTCCGACTCCGTCTGTGGGCGAACCGCGAGCGTGCGCTGCGGCGTGGGGCGCCGATCCTCGAGGGTGAGACACCGGGATCCTGACGCGATCGCACCCAGGCGACGCGCGGAAATCCGCCTAGGACGAGGGGCCCGGTCCCTCTCGGTGCTCGCCCTCGATATCGAGATCGAGCGAGTTCACGAAGTCACGGAACACGTCGAGGCGTGGGTCGACCACGCCCTCTCCGCCGACGGACTCGATGTCGCCGCCCTCGCCCTCGTCGTCCTCGCCGGCCGCCTCGGCGCCCAAGCCTGCCCGATCGAGCACGTCGCCCGCCGCGAAGATCGGAACACCGAGCCGGACGGCGATCGCGAGCGCGTCGGACGGCCGGGAGTCGATCTCGATCCGTTTGCCGTCGGCCCGCAGGACGAGGCGGGCGTGGAACGTCTCCTCCGCGAGCGCTGCGATCCTCACTCGCTCGAGACGGACGCCGAGCTCACCAAGGGTCGTCACGAAGAGGTCGTGCGTGAGCGGTCGCTCCGGCGTGACGCCCTGGAGCTTCATCGCGATCGCGCTCGCCTCCCACGGGCCGATCCAGATCGGCAGGTAGCGCTCGCGCTCGGTCTCCTTGAGGATCACGACGTGGCGGCTCGAGAGCATGTGGACTCGCACGCTCTCGACGACCATCTCGACGTCGCCGATCGGCTCCTCGGGCATGCCGCGATTATCCCATGCGCCGACCGACGGGCAGTCTCCCCGTGACCGCGACCCACGCCGCAGGCGTCCGCGATGACGCCGGGCGTCGGCCGGGGCCTCGACCGAGTTAGCGGCTCGGCGCGGGAGACGTCGACGCGGCAGATGAAGCGCGCGCGGAGGCTGACGGCGCGCGGGACCCGCCGGGTGACGACGACGGCGACGCCGACGCAGCGGATTGCTCGCTGCCCTGGAGGATCGCGGAGTGGAAGGCGTTCTTGTCGACCCACCAGAGCGTGGCAGGCACGTCGTCGCCGGCGCCCGGGATGACCAGGAACGAGCGGAGGTCCGCCCACGACGCCTCGCCCGGCGCGGGGCGGTACTGCTCGACGAAGTGGCCGTCGCTCTTGGCGATCGCCACGATCCGACCATTGGCCGAGTCGAACGCGTACAGGTTGCCGGTCCCCTTGTCGGTTCCCGACGAGATGTGGGCGAACTTCGGGGCGGGGCGGAGCATCGTGTCGGCGGGGGGCTTCGCGGTCCACGTTCCGCCGGGGATCAGCCGGTCGATGTCGCCGTTGTCGACGACGTAGATGTCGCCGTCGATCAGGAGGTCGGTGACGTTGTCCATCGGGCGTCCCGCCGGCAGCCGCGGCTGGCCGACCTGGGGGAAGCCGCTGCCGTCGAACGAGGGCGAGTAGGTGAGGATCTGCTGCGCACTCGGGTCGACGACGTAGATCTTGAAGAGGCCGGAGTTGAAGTTGGCGACGAAGGTCGCGACGGCCTTGACGTCGTCGCCCCATCCGCCGGCATCGGGAATGCGGATGCGAGCGAGCGCTCCCCGGCCCCGATTGTCGGCCGGGGTCCATCGCCAGAGCGCGTTCTTCGAGTCGACCGCGACGACCTGCGGGCCGCCGACGACGAGGAACCGGGGCGTTGCGACGCGAGCCGTCCCCTCCCGCTCGCCGTTCTTGATGATCGTGCTGGCCCGCTTCGTGGCGAGATCGATCCGCCAGACCGCCTTCGATCCGCGGTCGATGACGTACGCCGCTCCATCCGGTCCGCGGACGATCGCGGACAGGTTGGCCGCCGGGTTCGCATTGGCCGGGAACGTGTAGACCGTCGTGGAGTGGACCGGGACGACGTGATAGAGCCGGTCGAGGAGTGAGACCGTCCGGTCACGGAGCGGCTGGACCGTCGCGTGGGGGACGTTGTTCGCCTCGGCGACGCCCAGCTTCTGGTAGGCGGTGGTGAGCAGCGGCAGGGCGTCGCCGGGTTTCGTCGCGACGAGATCGATCCCTGGCCCGTTCACCCGCGCCAACGCCTGCTCGACATCGGTGATCGCCTGCTGACCGGCTGTGACGCTCTGGATCGCACCCGCGACGGGCGTTCGGCCCTCGCCGAAGGCATAGACCCCGACGCCGAGACCCGCGGCGACGATGACGAAGGCAAGGACTGCGATCGCGGCCCGGCGCTGGGTCTCGCGGCGGTCCGACAGCGGGGTCACGCGCCGATGCCCGACGCGCCGCCGCGGGAGGATGTCCTGGAAGCGCAGGACGGCGCGCTCGAAGATGCCGCCTGCGGCGGTCCGCGCCCGCGTCGCGCCTGCTCCAATCGCGGCGACGCCACCGGTCACGGAATCCGCGAGCGGAACCGGCGATCGATCGGCGGCCCCGGGAGCCTCCTCGGCCGCCCGGACCGGGACGACGGTCTTGAGTCGCGGCGTGATCGCCTGCTCGGTGGCCTCGAACGCGATCGCGCCGTCGCTGCCACGACCGTCCGCCGTCACGAAGCGCTCGTGGAGGTGGTCGATCGCCGACTGGGGATGCAGCGTGACGAGCGCGTCCTTCAGCTCGTCGGTCCCGAGGCGCGCCACGAGGTTGGCCGAGACGAGGATCACGGAGTCGCCGACATTGATCTCGCCCCGCCAGACGTTGGGCTCGAGCTGGGCGACAGGCAGACCGCGTTCGCGGTGGGGATCCGGCAGGGTGGAGAGTCGGGCCTGACGGATCAGGTAGGCCTCGGCCGGCCCGACCGTTGCCGCGTAGAGCTCGTGACCGCGGACGACGGAGACGGCGACGCCGATCGGCCCCGCCCCATCCGATTGGTGCCCGAGGTTGAAACGATCGCGCTGGTGGGCGAGGCGCTTGTTCGCGAGCCCGATCGCCTTGATGAGGGAGCCCCGGATCCCGGTCGACTCGTCGTAGTAGTACTCGTTGCGGATCGTGTCGGCGGCGAGGCGTGCGGCATCACGCGCGCGGGCGCCCGGCTGCCGGGACGTCACGAGGAGGTACAGGTTGCCCTTCGAGCGCGCGATCGAGCCGCTCGACGGCTCGACGATGACGCTCGTGTCGGGCGAGTCGGGAAGTCGGTCCTGCTCGGCGACGAGGCCGAGCTTCAGTTGGAGGCGGACGGCCAACGGAAAGGCCTCGCTTGCGTGCGCCGGCTGCCGGTCCCGATGCAGGCACGGTCCGGAACCAAGGCTGGACGGCGAGTGGCGATTATAGGCGTCACCCGCCGACCCTCCCGACGTATGAGACGAGGCGGAGGTGACGCGCCGCACCGCCGCCGGGTGCCCGTCTGAACGCCTCGAGCAGATCCGTTGCCCGGAGGCGGAGCTCGGAACCCGTGACGGGCTCGTCGACCTCGACGACGAGGGCGTCCCCCTCGAGCCGGACGAGCCGGCACGAGCCGGAGGCCGGCGGGACACGCTCGGCGACGATCGCATCCCAGGTCGTGATCGCGCGCGCCAAGCGCAGCTCGTCGTCGAGGCCCAGCCGGCGTGCGGCATCCGGCAGCAGGTCGCCGATCCGCTCCGGCCGCCGCCGCCGTGACGGGCTGTCCCGGTCCACGGCGTCGAGCCTCGTTCGTCGCCCTTCCCCCGCGTCCGTCATCGCGGTCCCCGAAGCTCCGCGCCCGTCGTCGCAGCGACGACCTCCCAGCTCGTGCCCGCGGATCGAAGGGCCGGATCGAGATCGTCAAGCGTCGTGGTCGTGACGAAGGCCTGGGGCAGCTCCGCGATTCGTCGAACCAGGTGTCCGCGGCGGACCGGATCGAGCTCGCTGAAGACGTCGTCGAGCAGGAGCAGCGGCGGTCGTCCATCCAGCGCCGTCAGGACATCGAGCTCGGCCAGCTTGAATGCCAGGATCGCGGTCCGCTGCTGTCCGCGAGAGGCGAATGCGGCGAGGTCGCGCCCGGCCATCTCGAACACGATGTCGTCACGATGCGGACCGACGAGTGTCGACCCGTTCCAGACCTCCTTCTCCGCGGTTTCGCCGAGGCGTCTGGCGAGCGCGTCGCGTGGCAGCTCGCCCGGCAGCAGCGGCGCATTCGTTGCGTACCGCAGCCCCAGCGCGCCGAGACCGGCCTCCTCGGGTGCGATCTCGGCATGCGCGCGCGAGCGGGTCGGCGAGGCGCGCGAGCACGCGATGCCGTTCCGAGACGACGGCCCCGCCCGCCTCGACGAACGTCTCGTCCCAGAACCTGAGCTCATCCCGCCCGGCCTGCTCCTCCCGGATCAGCCGGAGAAGCCCGTTCCGCTGCTGAAGCGCGCGTCCGTATGTCGCGAGGTCGTGGGCGTACGAAGGCGTGAGCTGCCCGGCGAGACGGTCGAGCGCGTCGCGACGAAGACCCGGCGACCCCGCGACGAGGAGCATCTCCTCCGGTGCGAAGACGACGGTGCGAAGGACCTGGCTCAGCGCAGCCGGTCGCCGGGCGACCCCGTTCACCCGGATCCGTCGCCGCGCGCCACTGGCCGTGCGGACGAGCGCGACCTCGATCGTGTCGGTGGCGGCGCTCCGATCAGCCGCGGTGCCCGCGACGCGCGACAGCCGGCCCTCCACGCGGGCCAGGCTCGCACCCCATCGGACGACCTCGCCATCGGAGCTCGTCCGATGCGACCGACCGGCGCCGAGGAGGACGATCGCTTCGAGGAGGCTCGTCTTGCCGGCCGCGTTCGGGCCCCATACGAGCTGCGGACCCGGCCCGAACTCGACTTCGAGCGCGGCGTACGAGCGAAGATCGCGGACATCGAGCGCGGCGAGGATCGTCGGTCGGGCCGCGCCATCGGCCGTTCCCCCGCTTGCCACGGGCGCCGCGACGGCGCCGTCCATCACCGCCGTCTGGGCCTCAGGACGTCGTCCGGACCGGCATCACGACGTGGACATACTCGGTGTCGTCAGTGGGCTTGAAGACGCCCGGCGACAGC
>Ga0136846_1223162_pt1 | contig 12620 bp, 10 predicted proteins | sample HopSoiMetagenom2_FD_96841 | JGI IMG/M metagenome (GOLD analysis project Ga0136846, IMG submission 96841) | Grasslands soil microbial communities from Hopland, California, USA - 2 Assembly 2016 (version 4) | ecosystem: Environmental > Terrestrial > Soil > Grasslands | place: USA: Hopland...
CAACAAGGTCTCGCAGGGCAGTCCCGCCACCGGGCCGATACCGCTTGGCATGTTAGGCGCGCTCCCGGCAGGTGAACCCCTGAAGCAGGACCTTGCCAAGGCGAAGGACCATCTCGCCAAATGCAAGTACAAGCCGCAGGACATGAAAATCGATCTCTCCTGGATAGGCGAAGTGCCGATAGAGGAACGGTTCGCACTGCTTCTTCAGGCAAACCTGTCGCAGATCGGTCTGAAAGCAAACGTCACGAAAGTGCCGTGGGCTCTGTTCTCCGAGCAGGTTACCAAGCCCGAGAACACCCCTTCGGTTTCCCAGGTCTTCGTCAACACCATGACTGGCGATCCAGATCCCCTGCTCTACAGCATGTACCACTCGAGCGCGTCCGGAACCTGGATGTCTCCCGAGCACCTCAAGGACGATCAAGTCGACGCCTTGCTCACGAAAGGTCGCTCCGTGACGGACGATGGCGAGCGCGCCAAGATCTACAACGATCTTGGCAAGCGGCTGATCGAGATCGCCCCGACGATCTTCGCCCAGGACCAGACCGCTGTCTTCGCCGCCAGCAATCGCGTTTCCGTCCCCGCGCTTTCCGATCCGAGCAAGGCCTTTGCCCTCGCCGGTTTCGGGTTCACGTTCCGCCTGATGGAAATGAAGCAATAACCGGCGCTTTCCGGTGCCGGACTGCCTGACGGCGGTCCGGCAACAGTCCGTAGCGAAGGATTTCGAGATGCCTTTCGTCCGCCTCCTCGCGAAGCGGCTGGGGACCTCTTTGATCGTGCTGATCGGGGTTTCCCTGCTGATATTCGCCATCGCCCGGGTTATTCCAGGCGACCCGGCGCGCATTGCGCTCGGCCCAAACGCCACTGCCGATGCCGTCGCGGCACTGCGCGACAAGCTGCATCTCAACGATCCATTCCTGGCGCAGTACGGCTATTTTCTCGCCGACCTGCTGCGCGGCAATCTCGGCACTTCGCTCTACACAAACCGGCCGGTGGTCGATGACATCGCCCAGTTCCTGCCGGCGACCATGGAACTCGTCATCGTCGCCGGCATCATGATGGTAGCCCTTGGCCTGCCGCTCGGCATCCTCTCGGCGCGCTATCGCGGCACCTTCATTGACCATGCGATCCGCCTCGTAACGCTGCTCGGCGTCTCGGCGCCCAGCTTTGTCTGGGCAGTGATCCTGATGCTGCTCTTTGCCTACTTCCTGCCGATCTTTCCGATCGCCGGACGCCTTTCCGACAGCCTGACGATCCCACCCCATACGGGCTTCCTGCTGATCGACACGCTGGTCGCCGGCAATCCGGGTGCATTCATTGACGCGGTGAAGCATCTCATCCTGCCTGCCTTTGCGCTCGCATTGTCCGGCATCGGCCAGGCGGCCCGGCTCGTGCGCTCCAACATGGTCGAGACCTATCAAAAGCCCTACATCGAAATGGCCGAGGCTTACGGCTTTCCTGAAAAGCGCATCGCAAGACGCTATGCCTTCCGCCCGTCACTGATCCCATCCCTGACGATCATCGGTCTCGACTTCGCGGCCATGCTTGGCAACGCCTTTCTCGTCGAGGCCGTTTACGCCTGGCCCGGCCTGTCGCGCTACGGCGTCGCCGTCATCCTGCGCAAGGATCTGAACGCGATCGTCGGCACTGTTTTGATCATATCGGCCGTCTTCCTGATCGTGAACCTGATCGTCGATCTCATGGTGTCGATCATCAACCCGCGCATTCGCCTTTCACAGAGGGTCTCATGAAGAAAACCCTCGTCATCCTCACGCGCAATCCGCTCTCCTTGATCGGTCTTCTGCTTGTCGCGACCGTTGTCTTGTCGGCCATCTTCGCCGATTTCATCGTGCCGTTTCCCGATCACCAGGGCGCCGTGGTGGACTTCGTAAACTTCAACAAGCCGCCTGAGTGGCCCTACATTTTCGGCACCGACCTCGTCGGGCGCGACCTCTTCACCCGTATCATCTATGCCTACCGCATTTCGTTGGCGCTCGGCCTCGTTGTGCTGGCGATCGCCGTACCGATCGGCGTCGCCATCGGCTTGTTCGCCGGCTATCTCGGCGGTTGGACCGAATATGTCCTGATGCGGGTGACGGACGTCTTTCTGTCGATCCCGCCGCTCGTTCTTGCCATGTCGGTCATGGGACTTCTCGAGCCGACGCTGACCAATGGCATGATTGCCGTCACCGCCATGTGGTGGCCCTGGTACACGCGCCTCGTCTACAATCTGGCGCGCTCGGAAAAGGAAGAAGGTTATGTGCTCGCCGCCGAGATCATCGGCGCTTCGCGCCTGCACATCATGTTTCGCGAAATCCTGCCGAACTGCGTGCCATCGATTCTGACGAAGATGACGCTTGATTTCGGCTTCGTCATCCTGATCGCCTCCTCGCTGTCCTTCCTCGGCCTTGGCGTGCAACCGCCGACGCCAGATCTCGGCTCCATGGTCGCTGAAGGTGCGAAATACTTGCCCGACAGCTGGTGGCTGACCGTCTTTCCCGGCCTTGCCATCCTCGTCGCCGTGTTCGGCTTCAACCTGATCGGCGACGCGCTGCGTGAAATTCTGGGGGTGGAAGAGCAATGAACGTGCCGACGCTGAAGATCGAAAACCTCAAGCTCGGCTTCGACACCTATGCCGGCATGACCGAGGTGTTGCACGGCATCTCGCTGCATATAGGCAGGGGCGAGAAGGTCGCGCTGGTCGGCGAATCCGGATCGGGCAAGTCGGTGACGGCCCGCATCGTGCTCGGCATGCTGCAATCGCTGAAGACGGCGCGCATTTCTGGCTCCGTTTTCTTCGAAGGCATCGATCTGGAACGGATGAGCGCGCGGGGACGCCACGCGCTTCGCGGCACGAAAATGTCGATGATCTTCCAGGACCCGACCTCGTCGCTCAACCCGGTCTACAGGATTGGCACGCTTTTCAAGGAAGTGCTGATGCGCAACGAGCCGGCCATCACGCACGAACAGGTACGCCGCAAGGCCTGCGAGGCGTTGGCGGACGTGGCGATCGCCGAACCGGAACGCGTGCTCGATTCCTATGCCTTCCAGCTCTCGGGTGGCATGAACCAGCGCGTCATGATCGCCATGGCGCTCGTCAACAATCCGTCACTGCTGCTCGCCGACGAACCCGGCACCGCGCTTGACGTGACGGTGCAGGCACAGACGCTGAAGCTGATGGGGGAGCTTGTTGAGAAGCACCATACGTCGGTGCTGTTCATCTCCCACAATCTCGGCGTCGTGCGCGAATTCGCCGATCGCGTCTATGTCATCTACAAGGGCAATATTGTCGAACAGGGACCGACAGGCGAGCTCTTCGACAACCCGCTGCATCCCTATACCCGGGCCCTGCTTGCTGCCGTGCCGCGTATCACCGGCGGCGGCATCCCGGACATTGCCGACGATCCTTCGGCATTTCTGGCGCCGCTTGTTACCCATTCCGGCCATAGCGAGAAGGAGTTGCTGGCATGAGCATTCTCCTTTCCGTCTCCGGCGTCTCGAAGGAATTCGCCGTCGGCGCGCGCACGGTGCGCGCACTCGATGATGTCTCCTTCGAGGTCGAAAAGGGCGAATGCCTGGCGATCGTCGGCGAATCCGGCTCAGGAAAGAGCACGATCGCCAATATAGTCCTTGGCATCTATGCCGCGAGCACCGGCAGCGTGATCTTCGCCGGCGAGACGCTTCCGGCCCGGCGCGCGCAAAAGCACCGCCGCGCCATCCAGCTCGTGCAACAGAACCCGCTTTCCTCCCTCAACCCGCGCCGTTCGATCGGCGCCTCGCTCAGGCTGGCGCTCGATGTCCATGGCATCGGCGAAGCGTCCGGCCGAACGGCCCGTGTCGGCGAATTGCTGGCAGAGGTCGGCCTGCCGGCTGATTTCGCCCGGCGTCCGCCGTCAGCACTGTCCGGCGGCCAGCGTCAGCGCGTGGCGATCGCCCGGGCGCTTGCCTGCCAGTCGGAACTCGTCGTTCTCGACGAGCCCACCTCCGCCCTCGACGTTCTCGTCCAGGCCCGCGTGCTGCGGCTCTTGAAGGAACTCAAGGACAAGCGCGGACTGACCTACGTTTTCATCACCCACGACTTGTCCGTCGTGCGCAACATCGCCGATCGCGTCGCCGTCTTCGAGAAAGGCAAGCTGGTCGAGATCGGCGCCACCGAAGCGATCTTCGCCGACCCCCGTCACCCCTACACCCGCCGGCTCATCGGCGCGGTTCCTGTCGTCAGCCGCGAGGAAGCGGCGCTTCGAGATCGTCTTGTGGAGCGAGAAAATGGAAATGCCTGATTATGCAAGCTTCGTGGCTGCCCTGGCCGAGCAGGGCCAGCCGCAGACTGCCTTCGCCGCTTTGGAGGTGCTGGCAAAGGAGATCGTCGGCGTCAAGCTGTTCACCATCATGACAAGCGATACCCGCGCGCGGCTGTCCGAGCGCATCTATTCCAACATGCCCGAAGCCTATCCGGTTTCCGGCACCAAACCCTATAACGAGACGCATTGGTCCGAGATAGCGTTGAAGCAAAAGCGCACCTTTGTGGCCAATACGATCGACGACATCGCCCAGGTCTTCGACGATCATGAGCTGATCCGGTCGCTCGGCTGCGAGTCCGTCATCAATGTTCCGATTGTCGTCGCCGGTGAAGTTGTCGGTACGCTGAACTGCCTTGCTACGGCAGGTCACTATACCGAAGAGCGGGTGAAAGCCGCCGAAGCGCTAAAGCTTCCCGGCGCCGTCTGCATGCTTCTCCACGAAAAGATGAAAGCCGGGAGCCGATAATGTCGGGGAAAACCATTCGCGTCGCCACCGATGTCGGCGGCACTTTCACCGACCTCGTCTGCTTCGAGACCGATCTCGCGACCGGTGAGGCACGCGTCATCACCGCGAAATCCGATACGACGCCCCCCAACTTTGAAGAGGGCGTTCTGAATGTCCTGGAGAAAGGCGGTATCGATCCGGGCACTATCGACTTCCTGGCGCATGGCACGACCGTTGTGATCAATGCGTTGACCGAGCGGAAGGGCGTCGTGGTCGGCCTGATCACCACGCAAGGATTTCGCGACTCGCTTGAGATCGCTCGGGGCAACCGCCCGGATTTCTTCAATCTCCACTATGAAAAGCCGGCGCCTTTCGTGCCGCGTTATCTCAGGCAGGAGCTGCCCGGCAGGCTCAATTACCACGGCGAGGAAATGAAGCCGCTGGATCTCTCCGGCCTGCCCGCAATCCTCGACCACTTTCGCGCTCATGGAGTACAGGCGATAGCGGTATGCTTCATCCATTCCTATGCCAATCCGACCCATGAGCAGGCGACGATTGCCGAAATCAAGCGGTTGTGGCCGGAAATTTCGACCGTTGCGTCTCACCAAATCACCCGGGAATGGCGCGAATACGAGCGCACCAGCACGGCCGTGCTGTCGGCCTATGTGCAGCCGACGGCCGAGCGTTACCTCTCGCGGCTGAGCGAGGGCCTCGAGGCCAAGGGTTTCGATGGCAACCTGTTCGTCATGCAATCGAACTGCGGAGTAGACTCGCTCGACTCCGTCAAGAAGATCCCGATCACCATGGTCGAGAGCGGACCGGCTTCAGGCTTTTGGGGCGCAGCCGAACTCGGCAAGCTCATCGGTGAGCCGAACGTGCTCGCGCTCGATATTGGCGGCACGACGGCAAAATGCTCGCTGATCGAGCATGGACAGGTCAAGATCATGACCGACTACTGGATCGAGCGCGACCGCACCTCCTCCGGCTATCCGATCATGGTTCCGGTGGTTGATCTCGTCGAGATCGGCAATGGCGGGGGCTCCATCGCCTGGGTCGATGATTTCGCAAAGCTCCATGTCGGGCCAAAATCGGCAGGCGCCATGCCCGGTCCGGCGGCTTATGGCCGCGGCGGCACCAATGCGACGACAACCGACGCCAATCTCTGGCTCGGCCGCATCAACCGCGACTATTTCTGTGGCGGCGCTGTCGTCGCCGACATGGCGGCGGCCGAACAGGCGTTGTCCGAACTCGGCACGAAGCTCGGCATCTCCACTGAAGAGGCGGCGCGCGGCATTATCCGCATCGCCAACAACAACATGGTCAATGCGCTGAAGCTGGTATCGCTCAACCGCGGCCACGACCCGCGCGACTTCACCCTGGTCGCCTTCGGTGGCGGTGGCGCGATGCATGCGGCTGCGCTGGGCCAGGAACTCGGTGTCAGGAAAGTGGTCATACCGGCCGGTGCCTCGGTCTTTTCGGCCTGGGGCATGATGATGTCGGATCTGCGTCGCGACTATTTCGTTACCAAGCTTGCCGACTTGAAGCCCGGCGCCGCTGTTTCGATCGAGGCCTTGTTTGCCGAGACCGAGGCGCTCGCCCAAAAGCAGTTTGGCGAGGAAGGCGTCGAGAAGGCCAAGGTCAAGTTCCTGCGCTATGGCAAGTTCCGCTACCAGAACCAGGAGCATACGACCGAGGTTCTCATCGACGGCGCCATCACCGATGCCGGCCTCGCCGATATCGAACGCGCTTTCCACGAGACCTATGAGCGCGAATACACCTACCGCCTCGACGCGCCGGTGGAACTCGTCGGCATCCATCTCGTCGCTTCCGCCGAAGTCGGCAGGCTGACGATGACGCAAAAGCCGTTGTCGTTGACGCCGCCATCGGCAGCACTCAAGGGCGAACGCGACGTCGATTATGCGCTCGAAGGCATCCACAGGGCCGCGATCTACGATGGCGACAAGCTCGAGGCGGGAATGGCATTCCCGGGTCCTGCGGTCATCGAGGATTCGGGTACGACGATCGTCATCCATCCGGGCAACCGCGTCGAAGTCGACGGCTTCGGCAATGTCCATATCCATCTCAAAGTCTGAGGAGCGCGTGACATGACATCCCACGACCCCATCACGCTCGAAATCATCCAGAACTCGCTGCAGGCAACCGCCGATGAGATGTTTGCTGCCATGCGCAAGACGGCGATGAGTTCCATCATCTACGAAGTGCTCGACATGGGCACCGGCATCACCGACGCCAGGGGCCAACTCGCGTCCTCGGGAGCCGGGATTCCCGGCTTCATCGGCGTGCTCGATAAGTCCGTAAAGGTATTGCTCGAAAAATTCGACAGGCCCGGGCAGATCGAACCCGGCGACGTCTTCATAACCAACGATCCCTATTATGGCGGCGTCACGCATCTCAACGACCTCGTCGTCTGCATGCCGGTTTTCGTCGGCGAAAGGATGATCGCGTGGACGGCGAACATCGCCCATAACTCCGATGTCGGCGGCAAGTCGCCGGGATCGCTGTCGGCCGATGCGACGGAAATCTTCCAGGAGGGCTTGCGGCTACCCGCCATCAAGATGATCGCGAGGGGTGAGCCGATCCCCGGAATTTTCGATGTTATTACCGTCAATTCGCGCATGCCCGACTTCCTGGAGGGCGACCTCTGGGCGGCGATCGCATCCGTGCGCATAGGTGCCAAGCGCCTCGTGGAACTTGCCGAGAAATACTCGGTGGAGACCTTCGAGGCGGCGATGGCAAGCTTCATGGACCACGGCGAGAAGATCGCGCTCGCCGAACTCGCCAAGCTCCCGAAAGGTACGTTCGAACTGACCGAAGAGCAGGACGACGGCCAGATGTTCAATGTGAAGATTACCATTTCCGACGCCGAATTTGTCATCGACCTGCGCGACAATCCGGACCAGGATTCGGGCCCATCGAATGCCGGCCGTGACGATACGCTGGTCAGCATGCAGGTCATTTTCAAGGCGTTGACGGACCCGACATCGCCAGCCAATGAAGGCTCTTTCCGGCCGTTGAAAGTGCTGACCCGCGAAGGCTCCTGCTTTCACGCCAAGGAACCGGCCGCCGTTGGCTTCTATTACGAGATCGGCATCCGCGGCTACGACCTTGTCTGGCGCTGCCTTGCCCCGCATTTGCCGGAAAAATTGCCGGCCGGCCACTTCTCGTCGATCGCCGGAACATTCATCGGTGGCATACACCCCGATACCGGGCGCCAGTATACGATCATCGAGCCGCAAATCGGCGGCTGGGGTGCTTCCAAAGGCCGCGACGGCAATTCAGCCATCTTCTCCGGCGTACACGGCGAGACCTACAATTGCCCGGCCGAAATCTCCGAGGCTCGCAATGGCCTGATCGTCGACCGGATGGAACTCAACACCGACGCCGGTGGCGAGGGCGAATGGACGGGAGGCCGCGGTATCCGTCTCGACTATCGCATCCGTCGCGACAACTCCTTCCTGACCCTCGGCTATACCCGTTCGCGCATCCTGCCCTGGTCGCTCGACGGCGGCCGTGAGGGCTCGGCCAATTATGCGCTTGTCATGCGCAAGAACGGCTCGGTCGAGCGCTACGCCTTTGCATCGGGCATACGGGTCGACACCGATGATGTCATCCGCGTGATCACCGGTGCAGGCGGCGGTATCGGCGATCCGACAAAGCGCGATCCGGCGCGGGTGCGCGAGGACGTTCTCAACGGCTTCATCACACCCGAACGGGCGCAAGACGTCTACGGCATCAAGATCTAAGGGGAGCCGATCATGGCAAGCAAGCCGTTGAAGGTCATGTATCTCAATCCGGTTGGGGACAACATGGCGATCGACAAGATCTTCGCCGACATGGCAAAGGCGCACAAGCTGCCAGGCACGGAAGTGCATGTGACGGCGCTGCCGAAAGAACTCTACGGCTTTTCGCACATCGAGTTCCGCACCTATGAGGCGCTGGTGACGCGCGGCATCATGCGGGCCGTGCGCGCGGCAGCTGAAGAGGGCTTCGACGCCCTGGCGATCGGCTGCTTCTACGATACCGCACTCCATGACGCGCGAGAGATTTCGGGCGACATGGTCGTCACCGGGCCTTGCGTTGCAGCCTGCGAGATCGCCGCCAGTCTCTGCAACCGCTTCGGCATCATCGTCGGCCGGCGCAAATGGATCCACCAGATGGAATCGACTGTGCGCTCTTACGGCCATGGCGAGCGGCTTGCGGGTTTCTACGAGGTCGGGCTCGGCGTCGACGATTTCCAGAAGGACCATGCCGAAACAGGCCGCCGCCTGATCGCCGCAGGGCGCAAGGCAGTGGAAGAAGGCATGGCAGAGTCGCTCGTCCTGGGCTGCACCATGGAAATCGGCTTCGACCGGCAGCTCGAAAGAGAACTCGGCGTTCCCGTCATCGATCCCTCGATCGCGGCGCTGAAGCGGGCTGAATATGGTGCGGTGCTGAAGCGCCAGTGCGGCTGGAGACCGAGCCGCAAATGGTCGAGCGAGGCGCCTTCAGAAGAAGAGATGCAGCATTTTTCGGCTTTTGGCGGCAATGAGCCGATCTTCGGAAGCCGCATCGTGATCGAAGCCGAATGAGATGAGGAAAGAGATGAGCAGCCGAACCGAACAGCGCTTGGCGGCGCTACGCACGCTGATGAAGGAAACAGGAACCGGGCTGGTGGCGATCGCACCGGGCTCGCATATGGACTGGGTGCTGGGTTTCCACCCGCATCCGGACGAGCGGCCATGCCTGCTCTTGATCGCACCGGAAAAGCAAGCCTTCCTGATGCCGGCACTGAATGCCGAAGGAACACGCGAACACACCGATATCGTCTTCTTCAACTGGTCGGACGATATCGGGCCAGTCGCTGCCCTTGACGAGGCGCTGAACGCGATCGGCGCTTCGGCTCCAGGCCATGTCGCCCTCGACGAGACGATGCGCGCCGACTTTGCGCTTCTGCTTCTCGACGCCCTGCCGCCGGAAACGACCCGCGCCTTCACGCCCGAAACGCTCGGCCGCCTGCGCATGAAAAAGGATGCCGGCGAATATGCGCTGTTGAAGATGAACGCGTCGATCGCCGATCGCGCCATCCAGACGGTATTTTCAAAAATCCGCGCCGGGATGACGGAGAACCAGCTTGCCGCCGAAATCCGCGCGCACTTCTTATCGGAAGGGGCCGCTCCCGCCTTCTGGATCGTCGGCTCAGGTCCAAATGGTGCCTTCCCCCATCATTCGGCCAGTGACCGCGTGATCGCCGAAGGCGACGCCATCGTCATCGATATCGGCGGCCGTAGCCAAGGCTTTCCAAGCGACATTACGCGTATGGCGGCAGTCGGCCTTCCGCCGGAGGGTTACGGCGAGATCCACACAATCGTCGAAAAGGCCGTCCAGGCTGCTCTCAAGGCCGCCCGCCCGGGGGTGCCGGCAAGACAGGTGGACGAGGCGGCACGCAAGGTGATCGCCGATGCCGGATACGGCGAATACTTCGTCCATCGCACCGGCCACGGCATGGGGATCGACGGGCACGAACCACCCTACATCACCGCAACCTCGGATACGGTGCTCGAAGAAGGCATGGTGTTTTCAATCGAGCCGGGCATCTACCTTCCAGGCCGTTTCGGCATACGACTGGAAGAGATTGTAATCCTGCGGGCTGATGGTCCAGAAATTCTCTCCGACCTGCCGCGCGCAGTCCATATCGTCCAATCGTGAACGGCTGCGGCAGGCAGATGCGAGGCATCGAGATGACCTCGCTGCCCGGCCCGGGTGAAGACCGAGTTCGCACTTGGCAAGGGCCGTACGCAGGACTTTGCCGACCGGTCCGATCTTTTCGAGGCTGGTACCGGGGCCGCGCTGGGCGGCCTCGCTTCGCCCTGCTCTCAGGCGCACCAATGGGTAAGAGTCTTTCGAACTACCTGCTGCGTTGAATAGCTGCCTTGCAAAATCAGGAGGCGTTGGGCACGGTGGCTCGCCAGCTTTTGGAGCAAGCCGCCGCATGGATTTGCCAGCGCCACAAAGGTTGCCTCGCGCACCCAACCGCTTGAGCCTGTCGATCAATGCCGGCAATGCGCGCGAATTCGAGCTTTGGCGGTCGGGCTACGCCCCGCTTTATGAAATGGATGCGGCAAGCCCGACGGCTCGTGCCTCGTTTAGCGCTGGATTGACGAGCTACAATCTGGCGCCGGTGGTGATGATCGAAGGCTACTCGTCGGCGGAAACGCTTGAGCGCACGGCGCGCACCATCGCGCGCAGCAACATCGACCACATCAGTCTGACGGTCCGTTCGCAGGGTGGGTTCGGCCTCGACGTCGAAGGCCGCGCGACGGAGGTCCATACCGGAGACATATGCGTCCTCGACATGACGCGCCGCAGCGCATTGCGCTCGACCGGTTACAAAAGCTTCACACTGATTTTGCCGAGAACCTTGCTGGAGCCGCATGTCGCCGACATCGACGCGCTGCACGGCAGGGTCCTGCCGAGAGGCAGCGCACTGAACGCCATGCTTGCCGCTCACATGCGCACGCTCTACGCACAGGCTCCCTCGCTCACGCTGTCCGACATTCACGCGGCCGGGCACGCAACGGCAGCGATGATCGCGGCATTTGCCGGAGCCTCGAGCGACGGACGAGGGATGATTGCCGAAGTCACCGCCAATGCCTCTCTCAAGGCTTGCCGCAAGGCGATCGACGCCAGTCTCCATGATCCGTGGCTGGGGCCCGACTTCCTGTGCGACAAGCTCGGCGTGTCGCGGGCCAAGCTCTATCGCATGTTCGAACCGCTGGGCGGCGTCACCCTCTATATCCAACGGCGGCGGCTTATGCACGCTTACCGGTTCATAATCGACCCTGCCTATGCCCAGGAGCGCATCAGCGCTATCGCCATGCGATGCGGTTTCGGCAATGTGTCGGCCTTCAACCGCGCCTTTCGGCAGGCCCACGGCATGTCGCCGACCGAATTACGCGCCGCTTCGCTCAGCGGAGAGATGGACGACACCGAACTGGTCGGCGATCGCGCTTTCAAGACCATGGATCGCTGGCTTCGCGGCGAAGGCGTGGCAGCAGCGTAGGGCATAATCCCGAAAAGTGGGGAACCGGTTTTCGGAAAAGATCATGCCCCAACAAAGAGCTTGATCCGGATGACGATTAAACGAGACGTCATCCTGATCTAGGCTTCCGGCGCCTGGCCAGGGTCTTTGCATCTTCATATCGGTCGCGCTTGATTGGCTTGCAATCGCCCGCCGGGAATCGCAGCCTCGCCGCGATGCCGTCGCGCGCCGGCAGGCTTCGTTGGTGTCCGTCATCAAGGGAGGGCGCGCCTGCATGGCCCCGACTTTGCACGGCGTCTCATTTTCTTGACCCAGCGTCTCATTCCTCTCGCCCCGCCTTGCAGGCCGTGACGCGTCTGCGAATTGTCCCGTTGTTTCAGGGGAGGCGAATGTGGGCGACGCAATACCGACAAATGAAGGTCCAGTGACCGCTTGTGCGGCCGCCGAGGTGCCCGACCGCCGAGCCTCGCCCGCAAAGCGCAGGCCCGCAATGGGGGGCGGCATCGCGCGAAGCGTGGCGTTCCTGCTTCTGGCGTGCACGGCGTTGGGGATCGGCCCCGCGCTGGCGGGTGGCGGGCGCGGAGGCCTCAATGCCAGTGGCGACGGCGGAGGAGACAGCGCGACCGGCGCCGGCGCCGGCGGTCAGAATGGAGGGGGCGGTGTCGGTGGCGGCGGCGGCGGCGGTGGCGCCGGCGTCACCGGCGGCACCGGAGGAACAGGCAGCGGGGCCGGCGCCGGCGGCATCGGCGGACAGACGGCCGGAGGGGATGGCGACAATGGCAAGAATGGTCAATCTTTTGGCGCCTCTGGTGGCGGTGGCGGTGGCGGAGCGCACGGC
>Ga0136846_1228868_pt1 | contig 12620 bp, 16 predicted proteins | sample HopSoiMetagenom2_FD_96841 | JGI IMG/M metagenome (GOLD analysis project Ga0136846, IMG submission 96841) | Grasslands soil microbial communities from Hopland, California, USA - 2 Assembly 2016 (version 4) | ecosystem: Environmental > Terrestrial > Soil > Grasslands | place: USA: Hopland...
CCGCCGGCTTCGACGATGCCCTCCTCTGAGCCCTGGCCGCTCCCCGAGGAGGCGCTGGAGGAGAAGTTCCTCGCCGCTTCCGGGCCCGGCGGGCAGAACGTCAACAAGGTCGCCACCGCGGTCGAACTGCGTTTCGACATCGCGCAGTCGCCATCGCTGGACGACGAGGTCCGCAGTCGCCTGCTGGCCCGGCGCGATCGCCGCGTCACCGGCGACGGCGTGATCGTCATCCACGCGCAACGCTTCCGCACCCAGGATCGCAACCGCGACGATGCGCGCGAACGCCTGATGGCCTTCATCGCCCACGGGATGGAAGTCGCCAAGCCACGCAAGGCAACACGTCCGACGCGGGCATCGAAGGAACGCCGGCTGGAATCGAAGCGCGGACGCAGCGAAGTGAAGCGCGGCCGTGCCGCCAGGGATTGGGATTGAACGCATGACTGGAACGACCGCACCGCATCCGCCCACGCCGGCCAGCGACGGGCCGATCCTGCCCCTGCCGGGAAGCGCGCCACGCGTGCGCAACAGTCCGTTCTCGCGCTGGTTCGGCCGCGCGTTGCTGAAGCTCGGTGGCTGGCGCATCGTCGGCGAATTTCCCGACGTGCCGAAACTGGTGCTGATCGGCGCGCCGCATTCGTCCAACTGGGACGGCGTGTGGGGATTCGCGGCGAAGATGGCGCTCGGCCTCGACATCCGCATCCTCGGCAAGAAGGAATTGTTCTGGTGGCCGATGGGCCCGATCCTGCGCCGGCTCGGCGTGATCGCGATTGATCGCAAGGCGCCGGGTGGTTTCGTCGAACAGATCGCGCAAACGATTCGCGCGACCGACCAGTTCTGGCTCGGCATCGCCCCGGAAGGGACGCGCAAGCAGGTGCAGGAGTGGAAGAACGGATTCTGGAAGATCGCGCATGCCGCCGACATCCCGGTCCTGCTCGAATACTTCCACTATCCCGACAAGGTGATCGGCATCGGTCCGCTGTTCTGGACCAGTGACGATCCCGTCGCCGACATGGCGCGCATCCGCGCGTGGTACCGGCCATGGCAGGGCAAGAACCACGGGACCGCCTGAGGTTCAGCGCGGGACGACGCCTCCCACCAAAATCGAGAACAGCGCCTGCGCCACGTCCGGCAAGGGCCGCGGGGTGACGCGTTCCAGCACGCCGTCGGTCTGCAGCGATGCCAGCCCATGCACCACCGACCAGCCGGCCAGCGCGACATCGTCGGGAGAATGGCTCCCCGCAAGCCCGGCCGCCGCGCATTGGTGGGCGGCGCGCACCACCACGGCGAACGCTTCCTGCCCGGCTTCAAGCAGGTCGGGATATTGCAGCTTGTTGCACTCCGATCCGAACATCAATCGATACAACCGCGGATTGCCCGCGGCGAACTGCAGATAGGCGCTGCCCACCGCGAGGTAACTGTCGATCGGCGCCGGCACGGAAACGCGCGCGGCTTCGAGGGTCGCGGCGAGTTCGCGAAAACCTTCGGCGAGCACCGCGGCGAGCAATGCATCGCGGTCCTCGAAGTGGCGGTAGGGCGCCGCCGGGCTGACCCCGGCTTGCTGCGCGGCTGCACGCAAGGTGAGGGCCGGGGAGCCGCCGAGTTCCACCAGCTTGCGGGCGGCAAGCAACAGGGCACGGCGCAGATCGCCGTGGTGATAGCCCTGCGGGCGGGGAATGGGAGTGGAACGCCGCGTCATGTTGACAATAATAACATCTCGTCGTAACGTCATGTTTACAATATAAACATTAGGCTTCACGCACCAACGACGGAGGTTTCCCGATGCAACACAATCCCATTGGCTGGACCGAGATCTACGTGCAGGACATGGCACGCGCGCGCAAGTTCTACGAGGCGGTGCTGGCAACCAAGCTGGAACAGCACCCGGTGCCGCCGGGCATGGAGATGGAAATGATGTTCTTTCCCGCGCAGATGGAATTGCCCGGCAGCGGCGGCGCGCTGGTGAAGATGGATGGCGTGCCTTCCGGCATGGGCGGCACCCTGGCCTATTTCGTGTGCGAGGACTGCGGCGTCGAATCGGGTCGCGTCGAAGCCGCAGGCGGCAAGATCTTCAAACCCAAATTCTCGATCGGCGAATACGGCAACTGCGCGCTGTGCCACGACAGCGAAGGCAACCTGTTCGGCCTGCATTCGATGAAGTGAGTTTCATGGCGTGGTCAGGCGCATCGCCAGCCACGTCGCGAACAGGATCGGCAGCAGGATCGCCGCCAGCAGTGCGATCGAGAGCAACGCGTGCCGGACCGCTGCCGGTCGTCGCCACCACGTCGGTGCCGGCGATGCGGTCGTGCAGGCTGCGGAAGGGTGGCCACCACGCCAGCAGGTGGCCGAGGTTGAACGTGAGCCACGACAGTCCCGCGGCGATCTGGCGTACCAGCAATTGCGCGAATGGCGCGCGCCGTCCCGACACGTCGACGACGCGCAGGCCGAGCAGGTGCTTGCCCGGGGATCCCTGCCACGGCGACAGTTCGCCGCCGATATTCCATGCCGCCGACAGCAGGGCGTAGGCGATCGCCACGGTGAAGATGGCGCCGCTGCCGTGTTGCGCGAATGCCACCACCGCCGCACGCAGGGCCGGATCGGAAAGCAGGCTGGCGTAGAAACCGGAGGCATCGGCGCCGGAGCCGAGGGCATTCGCCATCGTTGCGTCCATCGTGGCGCGCAAACCGTCGATCGCGGCGTCGGCGTCACGCAGGTCGGTGCGCCACCATGGCGCCGTCACCACCAGTGCTGCCGTGGCGAGCGCGCCGAAGTCGATCAGGAAGGCGGCGCAGCGCCGTTGCCAGTGCGGGTTGCGCAGTGGCGGCGGGTTCATGCCGTTGCGATATTCGGCTTGAGCGCGCGGGCGACGAGGATGCCGGCTTCGTAAAGCAGGCACATCGGGATCGCCAGCATCAGCTGCGAAACGATGTCGGGCGGGGTGATGATCGCGGCGAGGATGAAGATCGCGACGACGGCGTAGCCGCGCCATTCGCGCAACTGCCGGGTGGTGACCACGCCCATCAGCACCGCGATGACCAGTGCCACCGGCAATTCGAAACTGAGGCCGAAGGCGAAGAAGATCACCAGCACGAAATCGAGGTAGGCATTGATGTCGGTCATGCGCGCGACACCCGGTGGCGTGGTGTGCGCGAGGAAGACGAACGCCGCCGGCAGCACGGCGAAATAGGCGAAGGCGCAACCGATGTAGAACAACGCCATCGCCGAGGCCAGCAACGGCGACGCGATGCGGCGCTCGCGCTGGTACAGGCCGGGCGCGACGAAGGCCCAGGCCTGGTAGAGGACCCACGGCATCGCCGCCATCAGCGCGACGAAGAACGACAGCTTGATCGGGGTGACGAAGGGCGAGGCGACGCCGGTGGCGATCAGCTGGCCGCCGGCGGGCAGCGAGCGCAGCAGCGGTTGCGCCAGCCAGCCATAGAGTTGATTGGAGAACGGCATCGTCGCCGCGAGAACGATGCCGACGCCGATCAGCGCGCGCAGGATGCGCATGCGCAGTTCCAGCAGGTGCGGGATCAATCCGCCGACCAGCGATTCCGGATCATCGGCGAAGCTCATTGCGCGCGACCATCGTGGCTGTCGTCGGTGGGCTTCGTTTCTTCAGGCTTGGCCGCATCGTCGGGATGACGGACTTCGGCATCGGTTTCGTGCACCGCCCCTTTCGCGTCTTCCAATTGCTTGCGCATGTCCTCGGCGGCGAGTTCGCGTTCCAGTTCGGCACGCATGTTGAACCAGTAGGCACGCACGCGGCGGACCCACAGTCCGACCAGTCGCGCGGTTTTCGGCAGGCGTTCCGGACCCAGCACGATGAGCGCGACGATGCCGATCAGCACCATCTCGCCGAAGCCGACCTCGAACATGGCGGGGCTCCGTGGCCTGCAGCGCGATCAGCGTGGCGCCTGGTCGTCCTGGCGCTCTTGCGACTGCAATGTGGTGTCGCTGCGCTGCGATTCGTCGGTCAGGCTTTGGGGCTTCTTCTCTTCCTCGTCCCCGCGCATGCCTTTCTTGAATTCGTTGACCGCCTTGCCGACGTCACGGGCGCCGCTGGTCAGGCGCTTGGTGCCGAAAATCACCAGGATGATGACCAGGAGGACCAGCAATTTGCCGAAGCTGAGCTCGAACATGACGACACTTCCAACGATTCAAATGCAGGTTGAGAGGATACCGCAGCGCATCAGGGCTTGCCGGGCACTTTTTTGGGCGCGGGCGCTTTCTTCGCGGGGGCGGCCGGTGCTGCAGGCAGTGCTTCGGTGGTAACGCCGGGATCCTGCCCCGGTTGATCGTCGACCTGTTCAGGCGCGGCAGGCGCCGAAGCCGTCGTTGCGGCGGGCGCGCCGCGTTCGGCGGCCTCGACCGCGCGATCGATGTCGGCGCCCTTGTCGCGTTCGACCATGCGGCGGTTGTGGGCGGTGGCGCCGGCTTCTTCGAGGGCGTCGCGGAAGTCGACGATCACATTGGGCGGACGCACCGGCGTGCGGTGTTCGAAGATCATCCGCGGCGTCGCGCCCTGGCCGTACATGCGCTGGTTGGCTTCGTCGTCGATGGCGATCACCGCGCCGTCGAAGGCGACGCCGGCATAGAGGCCGCGTGCGCGCGACCACGACCAGATATCGGCCTTGAACTGCTGGTCGGTGCCGGCCGCGGCATCGCGCCCGACGGGTCCCGCGGCGACGCTCGCGCCGGCGCCCAGCGTCAACTTGCCGGCGGTGATGTCATTGAGGCCCTGGCGCGTGCGGAACACCATCACCACGTCGGATTTCGACACGCCGATCTGGAAGCCGACGCTGCCGCCGGTCAGGCGCACGTAGACCGGGTTCGACCAGGTGCCGTCGGGATTGCGGACCGAGAGCAGGCCGTGGCCACGGCGCCCGCCGAACACGAAACCGATCTTGAGCGTGTCCGGCACCACCAGGATGCCTTGTGCCTCGTCGAACAGGCGGTCGGGAATCGCCTGCTCCGGCATCGCCTGGATGTCGCGCAAGACATTCAATGCCTGCTGCGTGCGCTGGGCGTCGGTGGGATCATCGGCGGCCATCGCGGGCAGGGCCGCGGACAAGACCAGCAGCAGGATGAAACGCGCGAGCAGCGAAACTGGAGTCGATCGGGACATGGGCATTCGGGAACGCAGGGGATCACCGATGCTAGGCCGCGATCGCGCGCAGCCGCAACCCGGAGGCGATCCGCGGGGCAGGGGCGATTAAGCTATGCGGATGCCGATCGAATCCACGCGTGCCCTGATCCTGGTCAATCTGGGCACGCCGGCCGCGCCCACGGCGGCGGCCGTGCGCCGCTACCTCTCCGAATTCCTGCTCGACCCGCGCGTGGTGCAGATTCCGCGCCTGTTGTGGTGGCCGCTGCTCAATTGGGTGATCCTGCCGCGGCGCAGCCCGGTGGTCGCGCGCAAGTACGCGGCGATCTGGATGGACGAAGGATCGCCGCTGGCGGCGTACACGCAGCGCCTGGCGAATGGCATGCAGGCAGCCTTGCCGGGATGGCGGGTGGCGATGGCGATGCGCTACGGCGAGCCGGCACTGGCGAAGACGATCGATGCGCTGGTGGCCGATGACGTGAACGAGATCGTGGTGCTGCCGCTGTATCCGCAATATTCGACGACCACCACCGCATCGGTGGAGGACGTGGTGGCGGAATCACGGGCGAAACATCCGCGGGTCGCGTTCAGGACCGTGCATGACTACCACGTCGACCCGCATTGGGTCGCTGCGACGGCGGCATCGATCCGCGAACATTGGACGCGCAATGGCCGCGCGGGAAAACTGCTGTTCTCGTTCCACGGCATTCCCGAGCGACTGGTGCGAAATGGCGATCCCTACGCCGCGCAATGCGAAGCCAGCACGGTTGCCGTCGCCGCGGCGCTGGGCATGGCCCGCGCCGACATCCTGCTGACCTACCAGTCGCGGTTCGGACGCGAGCGCTGGTTGCAGCCGTACACCCTGCCGACACTGCAGCAGCTCGCCCGCGACGGCGTGCGCGACATCGACGTCGCCTGCCCGGGATTCGCGGTGGACTGCCTGGAAACGCTGGAGGAAATCGCCATGCTCAATGCCGAAGCCTTCGTCGCAGCGGGCGGTCGCGCGCTGCGCTACATCCCCTGCCTCAATGACGGCGCCGCGCACGTGCAGGCGCTGGCGACGATCGCGGAGTCCGCTGCATGAGTCTTGAGTTGAACGAAACGTCCATCGACATCCCGCTGGGCACGATCACCGCGTTGCGATCCGCCGCGACAGAAAACGCTCCGCGCGTGCTGGCATTGCATGGCTGGCTCGACAATGCCGCGAGTTTCATCCCCCTCGCCGCGCATCTTGCGGGGATCGAACTGGTTGCGGTCGATCTGCCCGGCCACGGCCGCAGCGTGCACCTGCCGCCGGGCGCGATCTACACCTTCGAGATGGCGGTGCATCATGTACTCGACATCGCCGATGCGCTGGGCTGGGAGCGTTTCACCCTGCTCGGTCATTCGATGGGCGCGGGCATCGCCAGCCTGGTCGCGGCGGCGTGCCCGCAGCGTGTCGAGCGACTGGTCTGCATCGAGGCGCTGGGTGGCCTGGCCGATGCCGCCGAAAACACCGCGCTGCGGATGCGCGAATCGGTCGCGGCGATGCGTGCGATCGACGGCAAGTCGCTGCGGGTGTTCCCGGGGCTGGAGGTGGCGATCCAGGCGCGGATGCGCGCCAACGCCATGAGCGAGCCGGTGGCGCGGTTGATCGTCGAGCGCGGCGTGCGCGAAGTGACGGGCGGCTGGCAGTGGAGCAGCGATCCGCGGCTGATGGTGCCGACGTGGATGCGGCCGGTCGATGCGCAGGTGACGACGATCTGTGCCGGCATCGAGTGTCCGACGCGGGTGGTGTTCGCCGATCCCGCGCAACCGTACCTGCCGGATGACGTGCGTCGCCGCTATGTCGATGCGTTGCCGCGCGGCGAGTTGCTGGCCTTGCCGGGCACGCACCATCTGCACATGGAGACGCCGCAGGCGGTGGCGGAATGGATCGGGTCGTTTCTGGCGCGGTAGCACGCGCAACGGGCAGGCGACCGCTTCCGCGCTCTGTCCAGCCAGCGCGTGCTTAAGTGAGCGCCCGCAAGCGCGCCTTCAGTGCGCGCCCTTCGGCATGGAAGTACGTGCGCTCGCGCCGCCAGTGCGGGCAGCGCGCCTGCACTTCGCGCCAGAATGCCGGCGAGTGGTCGGCGCGGATCAGATGGCAGAGCTCGTGCACCAGCACGTATTCGAACGCCGATGGCCGCGCCAGCACCAGCGACAGATCGAGCGATACCACGCCCGATGGCGCCAGCGATCCCCACTGCGAACTCATCCTGCGCAACACGATGCGCGACGGTTGCCGCGGCAGGGCGCCGACGTACTTCGGCAGCCATGCGGCAAGATCGGCACGCGCCTGGGCTTCATAGAAGTCACGCAACGCGCGGCGCACGGCAGAGTCGGAATTGCCGCGCTGCTCGAACAGCAATTCGCCATCCGCCAATGTCACCCGGTTGACGCGCCCGGCGATCCAGCGCGCCGGTAGCCATTCGCCCCGCAAGGGCAAGCTTGCAGTGACGCCGGCGCGCAACGCCTCCGGGGCATCGACGGCAAGATTGGCGATCTGCGCCTCCAGCCACGCCACGTGTTCCTGGGCGAAGCGTTCGGCCGTGCGCACGCTGGCGCGCATCGGCAAGGTCAGGCGCGGGCCGCGCTCGTCCACCGACAGCTTGATGCGACGTGCGCGCGAATGGCGCTTGCAGGGAAGTTGCAGCGTGCGCCCGTCGCCGAGGCGCACCATGATGTCGGGCAGATCTTCGCGATCCGCGACCGTCACTATCCGGCCTTGCTCAGCTTGAGCACCGGTTCCAGCACCGCGAACAGGCGGTCGAACTCGGCGGCCATCAGCGCGAAGCGCGCGTCGAGTTCCGCGCGGATATCGTCGCGATCGCTTGATTCGAGTTGTTCCACCGCGCCGTCGAGCAGCTTGAACTTGCGGATCACCAGGTCATCGCCGAGCACGAAACTGACGTGATCGTCCAGCTTCAACGCCAGCCGCGTCACCTGCTTGCCGGATTCGAGATGCGTTTCGATTTCCTCGCCGGAAAGTTCCATGCCCTGCAGTTTCACCACCGCGCCGGAATCGCCGGGATCGCGCAACTCGCATTCTTCGCCCAGCGACAGGCCTGCCGGCAATGCATCGCCCGCAAGCCAGCCGGTGAGCAGGGTGCCGGTCGCGACTTCGGCATTGAGCGGCAGCGCCGGGAAGCTGCCGAGCGCTTCGCGTACTTGCGAGACCACGGCTTCCGCGGATTTCTTCGACGAGGTGTCGATGGCGATGACGTGGTGCTTGAGATCGACCAGCGCATCGGTGCGCACCGGACGCACGAAGGCGCGCGGCAGCAGGTCGGTGACGAGTTCGTCCTTCAGTTGCCGGCGCATCTTGCCGCCCGGCTTGCGACCGTTGCGCGTCTCGAATTCGGCGAGTTTCTTCTGCAGCTGGTCGTTGACCACGGCCGACGGCAGCAGGCGGTCCTCGCCACCGATGGCGAGCCAGATCGAGCGTTCGATCTGGTGCATGTAGGCGACATCGTCACCTTCTGCGGCATTGCCGAACGGCGGGATGAAACCGCGCGACGACAGTTCGAGCGGCCCGACCGGCTTGAGTGCGGTCTCGCGCAGGCGTTCGTCGATGTCGGCGAAGGAAACGGAAGCGGGGAAGCGGAACAGCGTGAGGTTGCGAAAGAACATTGAGGCCCGGACTGGAAAGGGTGGTGGAAATCGGCGCGGTGCCGAAGCGGTGTTCGTGGAGCGGTGCGATCAGTGCGATCAATCGTCGTCGTTCGGCGTCTCACCGCCGGAGAGCCATGCGTGGGCATCGGGTAGCGCGGTGTCGCTGTGCTTCCCGAGCGACAGGAAATCGAACAGTTTCGGATCGGCCAGCTGCGAGGGGCGGATGTCGCCGAGCGCGCGCGCCATGGTTTCGACCCGACCGGGCGAGTCCTTTTCCCATTGTTCCAGCATCTTCTTGACCTGCTTGCGCTGCAGGTTTTCCTGGCTGCCGCAGAGGTTGCAGGGAATGATCGGGAATTGCCTGGCCTCGGCGTAGGCCTCGATGTCGCTTTCGCGCACGTAGGCAAGCGGGCGGATCACCACGTGCTTGCCGTCGTCGCTCAGCAATTTCGGTGGCATGCCGCTGAGCCTGGCGTGGAAGAACAGGTTGAGGAAGAAGGTGTTGACCATGTCGTCGCGATGGTGGCCGAGCGCGATCTTGGTGTAGCCGTGTTCTTCGGCCCAGGTGTAGAGCGCGCCACGGCGCAGCCGCGAACACAGGGAACACATCGTCTTGCCTTCCGGGATCACCCGGCTGACGACGGAATAGGTGTCCTGTTCGATGATGTGGAAATCGGCGCCGATCGAGCGCAGGTAGTCGGGCAACACGTGTTCCGGGAAGCCCGGCTGCTTCTGGTCGAGGTTGACCGCGGTGATCGAGAACGACACCGGCGCCTTCTTCTGCAGTTGCAGGAGGACGTCGAGCATGGTGTAGCTGTCCTTGCCGCCGGACAGGCAGACCATCACCTTGTCGCCATCCTCGATCATCCCGAAATCGGCGATGGCGCGACCGACCTGGTGGCGCAGGCGCTTGGCCAGCTTGTCGGCTTCGCGCTTTTCGACGGGCGCGCTGCGGCGCTGCGCGATCGGCAGCGGCTCGGCGAGGATCAGGGGAATCGCGGTATTCATCGGTCCGGCATTTTACCCGCGGACGTCGTCGTGCCGGGAAAGCGCCGGCCGCCTCCACCCTCCGGGGATGCCGTCCTTCGACAGCAGCCATTGCCACAGTTGCAATTCACGGGCGCGGAACGCGCCGGCACAGGACAGCAGGTAGTAGCGCCACCGGCGGCGGAAGGTCTCTCCGAGCGCGTCGGCAAAACGCGGCCATGCAGACTCGAAGTTCGCATGCCAGGCCATCAGCGTCGGATCGTAGTCGGCGCCGAAATTGTGCAGGTCCTCGCACACGAACAGGCCGTCCAGGGCGTCGCCGATCTGGCCCAGCGCAGGCAGGTCGCCGTTGGGGAAGATGTATTTGTCGATCCATGGATCGACCATGAGGTCGCGCAGGTTCTTGCCGATGGTGTGCAGCAGGAACAGGCCGTCATCGCGCAGGCAGCGATGCGCGACCTCCATGTAGGCACGATGGTTGCGATGGCCGACATGTTCGAACATGCCGATGCTGACGATGCGATCCACCGGTCCGCCGAGCGCGGCGGCATCCAGGTCGCGATAATCCTGCAAGCGGAATTCCAGCGGCAGGCCGGCGTAGCGTTCCTGCGCATAGGCGGCCTGCTCGCGCGAAACGGTCACGCCGATGCAGTGCACGCAGTGGCGTTCGGTGGCATAGCCCATGAAGCTGCCCCAGCCGCAACCAATGTCGAGCACGCGCATGCCCGGTTGCAGGCCAAGCTTGCGGCACACCAGTTCCAGCTTCGCCTCCTGCGCCTGCGCGAGATCGTGCGCACCGTCCTGCCACCATCCGCAGGAATAGGCCATGCGCGGATCCAGCATCGCCGCGTAGAAGGCATTGCCGAGATCGTAATGCGCCTTGCCGACTTGCCAGGCGCGGCGGCGGCTCTGCCGATTGGTCAGCCGGGCCTGAAGGGAATGCCAGGCCAATCGCGCGGGATGAATGTCGCGGTCGAGGTGCGCGCGCAGCACCCGTTCGAACAGCATGTCCAGGGCGGCGCAATCCCACTGGCCGGCCATGTAGGCCTCGCCGAAACCGAGGTTGCCTTCCGCAGCCGCACGATCCAGCGCGACGGGATCGTGCAGGCGGATGTCCCAGGGATCATCGCCATTGATGCGGATGCCGGCACGGCCAAGCAGTTCCGTCACCCAGCGGCGCGGGGCGGTATCGAGAAGCGGCGCGCCAACCGGCGCATCAGGCGGACGGGCATCGGCAGTCATGCAGGGACATCGGTGTTCGACCGATGCCGCAGGCTGGCATGCCGGGCGTTAAGGCACGGTATCCTCCGGCCATGCACAACGACAGCGCCGACATCGCCCACCGCCTGGCCGAATTGCGGATCGAACACCGCGACCTCGACCTCGCGATTGGCCGGATGCAGGCGGCGGCGGAAGTGGATGACCTGGCCCTGCGCCGGTTCAAGAAGCGCAAGCTGATGCTCAAGGACTGGATCGCCAAGCTGGAATCGATGCTGATCCCCGATTCCCCGGCCTAGCCCTGACAGGCCCTCACGCCTGCTGCGGTTCCGTCCGGTGGTAGAGGTGGTCGTTGAGTTCGGCGAGGGCATCGAGCGCCTGGAACAGTTCGGCCTGGCGATGGAGGTCCATCTTCTCGAAGATTTCCTGCAGGCGCTGGCGTGCGGTGCCGACGGTGATGCCCAGCGATTGCGCGGCATCCGCCAGTGTTTCGCTGCGCCTGAGGGCGACGGCGAAGGCCGCTTCGGAAGTGGTCAGTCCGCAGGATGCGCGCAGGGTCGCGGTGAGATCGATATGGTCGCCGATCGGTTGCAGTGGTCGCACGAACAGCAGACGGCGTGGCGCGATGTTGCCATCACTCACGGGTTGCAGGGCGGCATAAGCCACGACTTCGGCGTGATGGCCATAAACGGGAATGGATGTGGCCGCTGATGTCGTTGCAGCCTGGCGTTGGCATGTGGCCCACAGTGATTGGCTGCGGGCGTCGTGCATCCGCAGTGCACCGTCGGGCCCGCGTTGCAGCCAGCCTGCGCTGATGCAGCGTTCCGCAGGTCCGTTCATCCGGCGCACGTCGAAGGCCGGGCCAAGTTCGAACACCGCCAGGCCACGGTGGCCATGGAGGTCGCGCTGGCTGGTGGCGATGCGCTGCTCCAGCTGCTTGTAGCGCACCCAGTGCGGCGCGAATGCGCGCAGCACGGCGATGCTGTCGTGGCCGAAGGCGCCGCGCTGTTCGCTGCGATTGACGGTCAGGAAGCATTGCGCGTCCGGGCGCATCACCGCGCATACCGCCGCGGAATGGAGGATGTCCAGTGGTTGCAGCAGATCGCGGTAATAGCGCGTCGCCTTGATCTCGCTTGCGCTGGCGTAATCGATGCCGTTGATCACCGCGCCCGGCACCATGTCGCGTTCGCTGCGTTGCCACCACAGCCTGTCATCGATCGAGGGGAACGTCGCGATGAAGCGCGCGTTGCTCTCCTCGTTTGCGGCCGTGCTGGTGAAGCGCATGGCATCCGCGCGCGACAGGTCGAAATCGAACATCGCCACGGAATCGGCGCCCGCGATTTCGGCGAATTGCTTGAGGAAGGAATCGAACAGGCCCGCTTCCAGCAGGCTGCCATAAAGGCAATCCAGTGCAGTAATCACTGTGTGTGTCCCTACTTGAGTGTTGAAGTCCGTGTCAACTGGTGTTCCCGAGTCGCCTATGCTGCCACGAAATGCGATCGTGTGTGGTGCGATCCGGAGGCTCAAAGGGACAGGGGGCTGCTAAACGTCGACCAGGGAGGGCGGCGATGCGCTTGGCAAAGGTTCGCCGCGCCGGATTCGCTAGACGCCGCGCGGGGACCAAGGGAGGGGTCTGCGCCGGCGTCGTCTTGTTTTCTTGATCCGGTTTCGTGCCGGC
>Ga0136846_1209082_pt1 | contig 12619 bp, 10 predicted proteins | sample HopSoiMetagenom2_FD_96841 | JGI IMG/M metagenome (GOLD analysis project Ga0136846, IMG submission 96841) | Grasslands soil microbial communities from Hopland, California, USA - 2 Assembly 2016 (version 4) | ecosystem: Environmental > Terrestrial > Soil > Grasslands | place: USA: Hopland...
AGGCAATGCAACCCGGCTCCGAAAGGGTCCCGGCGGCCTCGCCAATCCCCCCGAGGACGGCCTCGATCGGAAGGGGGACGCCGATCACGCCGGTCTCGGCGACAGCGACAGACTCGGGCCGCAGGCCAAGTTTCGCCGCCGCTGTGTCGCACATCGCCACGGCGTCGGCGTAGCCCTGCTCGCCGGTCTCGGCATTGGCGTTGCCGGCGTTGACCACCGCCGCGCGGACCGACCCCCTCTCGCAGCGCTCGCGGACCACGCGCACGGGGGCCGCCGCCGAGGCGTTGCGGGTGAGCAGAACCGCCGAGGAAACCCGCTCTGCGTCGCAGACGATCAACCCGATGTCGGTCTTGCCGCCGCCCTTGAGGCCGCAGTGTGCTCCGCCAGCCCGAAAGCCGGGTGGGAGCTGCGCGGGATCAAGCTCCTCGACCCCAGCGGGTGGCGAGACCCAGCGCGACTTGAAGAACCGGTCGGCCGGCCTGTTCGGCTGTGCATCCGCGGCGGCCCGGGTATTCATCTCAGCCCCAGCGTCTCGTCGAGGCCGAGCATCAGGTTGAGGTTCTGCACGCCCTGGCCCGAAGCGCCCTTCCAAAGATTGTCGAGCGCCGAAAAAGCGAGCACACGCCCCCGCTCCTCGACCGTGACATAGACGTGGCACTCGTTGGTGTCGCGCACGTCGCGCAACCCGGGCGCGGCGTCGACTACGCGGACGAAAGGCTCGCCGGCGTAGCGCTCCCTGTAGAGGGCCTGGACCTGCTGCTTGGAGATCGGCTCAGCGGTCTGCGCGTAGCAGCTGGTCAGCTCCCCTTGGTCAAGCGGCAGGAGATGGGGTACGAAGGTGACCGGTGCCGGGCTGCCCAGTGCAGCCAGCTCCTGTTCGATCTCGGGGCGGTGGCGGTGGCCCTCGGTCTTGTAGGCGAACGCGTTCTCGTCCATCGAAACGTAGTGCATCGCGTCGCCGCCGCCGCGACCAGCACCGGAGACGCCCTGCTTGGCGTCGATGACGACATCGGTGAGCAGACCGCTTTCGGCCAGTGGCGCCAGGGCTAGGACGCTGGCGGTCGGGTAGCAGCCTGGCGTGGCGACCAGCTTCGCCGAGCGCAGCTCATCGCGGTACATCTCGGTCAGTCCGTAGACGCCACTGCCGAAAAGATCGACCGCCCCGTGCTCGCCGTACCAGCGCTCGTAGGTGGGCAGGTCGCGCAGGCGGAAGTCGGCGGAGAGATCGACGACGACGACATCCTGGGCCCGCAGCGCTGCAACCGCCGGAGCCGAGGCGCCGTGCGGATAGGCGACGATCGCCGCGTCGATGCCATCGACCCGGTCGAGATCCAGTTCGGTCAACTGCAGCGGCACCCGGTAGCGCGGATAGAGGCTGTCGAGCCTCTTGCCGGCGTCGCCACGCGAGGTGACGGCGACCAGCTCCAGCTTCGGATGGCGCCAAACGATCTGCGCCGCCAGCGCGCCGGTGAAGCCCGAAGCCCCAGCGACCAAGACCCGGGCGGCGGGATCGCCGTCGAGCGGCTGTGGATTGAGATCAGGCACGCAGCGACCCTCCGATCTTGCTCAGCTCGGCCTCGATCGCGGCGCGCTGGGCGAGGACCTCGTCGTCGGTGAGCGTGCGATCGGCGGCGCGAAACTCGAGCTGCATGGCGAGGCTCTTCCTGCCCTCGCCGAGCTGCTCACCTTCATAGACGTCGAAGACCTCGGCAGCGTGCAGCAGCCCACCGCCGGCGGCCAAAACGGCTTCGCGCAACCGGGCAGCCGCGATCTCGGTCGGTACGACGACCGCCAGGTCCTGATAGACGGCGGGGAAGGTCGCCACGTCCTCGAAGGTCTCCTCCCCGGCCGGCGAAGCGGCGATCAGCGCCGCCAGGTCGACCTCGAATGCAACCGCGGCCTCGAGGTCCCAGGCCCTGCAGACGAGCAGATGCAGCTCGCCGATCCAGCCGGCGGGCTCGCCCGCCACGCTGACGTGTGCGGAGCGGCCGGGGTGCAGGAACGGCTCTTCGGCAGGCTCGACCGAGAGCTCGAGACCGAGCAGGCCGGCCACTCCTTCGAGCGTGCCCTTGAGCGCAAAGAAGTCGGCGGGCTCCCCGCCGCCGCGCCAGGACTTGGCTGCAAGGGGACCGACCGCGAGACAGCCGATCCGATGTGGCTCGATCGCGGGCGCAGCCCGATCACCTACGAAGTCCCCGCAAAGCGCGCCGACGGGAGTGAAGGCGGACTCGGGGTCGGCCTGTAGTCCGGTTGGCGGGGTGGTCAGGTAGACGCGGCCGGACTCGAAGAGGGCGACGCGATCGGCGCCACGGGCCAGGTTGCGCTGGGCGACGTCCAGCAAGGAGCCGAGCAGCGTCGTTCGCATCACCGACTGGTCCTCGGAGAGGGGATTGGAGAGCGCTACGCCATCCGCCCGCGGGTCGTCTGCGGAGATCCGCAGCCGGCCAGGCTCAGCTGGGTCGGTGAAGCTCCAGCCGACGACCTCGTCGAAGCCGAGGTCCCGCAGCGCGTCCTCGGTCCGGCGGCGCAGGCGCTGCTCGGGGGTCAAGCCGCCGACCCGGCCGGCGACCGACGGCAGCGTGCTTGGCAGGTGCTCGTCGAGCCCGTGAATCCGTCCGACCTCCTCGATCAGGTCGACCTCGCGGGCGATGTCGTAGTGACGGTCGGGTGGCACAGTGACCTCTAGATCGTCTCCCGTGGGCTCGGCGGTGAAGCCGAGCCGGCCCAGGTAAGCCCTCTGGTCAGCCTGCTCGATCGCCATCCCGAGCAGGCCCTCGACCCGCTCGCCGCGCAACCTCAGCTGTCGTGGCTCGGGAATCTCGGCGGCGACGTCGATCGTTCCCGGCACGAGCTCGGCACCGCAGAGCTCGATGATCAGCCGCGAGGCGATCCGCTGCGCCCGCCCGCAGAGCTCGGGGTGAAGCTGCTTCTCGAAGCGCGAGGAGGCCTCGGAGCGCAGCGAGAGCATCCGCGACGTGCGCAGGATGTTGGTCCCGTTCCAGGTCGCCACCTCGAGCAGAACGCTGGTCGTCTCGTCAGACACCTCAGAGGTCTGACCCCCCATGATCCCCGCAATGCCCGAAGGCCCGTTGCGGTCGCAGACCAGCACGGTCTCGGCGTCGAAAGTGCGCTCGACGTCATCGAGGGTCTTCATCTTCTCGCCGTCTGCAGCGGTGCGAACTGTCAGCGCGCCGTCAGGGACCTTGTCGAGGTCGAAGGCGTGCAGCGGCTGAGCGGTCAGCAGCATCACGTAGTTGGTGATGTCGACGACGTTGTTGATCGGCCGCTGGCCCGCCGCGGTAAGCCGTGCCTGCAGCCAGGCAGGCGAGGGAGCGATCCTGACGCCGGTGAAGACACGCGCGGTGAAGCGCGGGCAGAGCTCTGGGGCCTCGACCGTGACCGAGGCGTAATCGCCCACCTCGCCTTCTCCCGCCGCGGCCGCGTCCTCGACCCAGGGCTCGGCGCTCAGCGGCGCATCGCTGATCGCATGGACCTCACGGGCGACTCCGTAGACGCCAAAGCAGTCGACCCGGTTCGGCGTCACCTCCAGCTCCAGCACCGACTCAGCGATCGGCAGCACCTCGGCCAGCGGCGTCCCGGCAACGAGGCCGTCGCCCTCGAGCACGAGGATGCCGGCCGGCCCCTCGCCGAGCTCCAGCTCTGTGGCGGCGCAGATCATTCCGGCCGACTCGACACCGCGCAGCTTCGCCTTGCCGATCTTGTGGCCGCCGGGCAGCGTCGCGCCCGGCAGCGCCACGGGGACGGTCTGGCCCGCCGCGACGTTGGCGGCGCCGCAGACGATCGTCCGCTCGCCATCACCGGTGTCAACCGCGCAGACCCGCAGGCGGTCGGCGTTGGGGTGCGGCTCGGCGCTCAGCACCTTGCCAACGACAAAGCCCTCCGCTGAGGGTGGGCCAACCGTGCCGACCCGCTCGACCTCGGTCCCGGTCATCGCCAGCCGCTCGGCCAGCTCGCCCGGCTCGATGCCGGGGTCGCAGTATTCGCGCAGCCATGAGTACGGAACCCTCATGCGAACTGCTCCAATACCCGCACGTCATTGTCGAAAAAGCGCCGAAGGTCGGGCACGCCATGGCGCAGCATCGCGATCCGCTCGACCCCCATGCCGAACGCGAAGCCTTGCACCCGCTCCGGGTCATAGCCGTTTGACTCCACGAAACCGAGCACGTTTGGGTCGACCATGCCGGCGCCGCCGACCTCGATCCAACCGATCCCCTTGCAGAGGTTGCAACGGGCGCCGTCGACGAGCGTGCCCGTGCCCTCGCACTGGAAGCAGGAGACGTCGAACTCGACGCTGGGCTCGGTGAAGGGAAAGAAGTGCGGGCGCATCCGCGCCTTGCGCCCGGCGCCGAAGATCGCCCGCAGCATCTCATCGAGCGTCCCCTGCAGATCGGCGAGCGTTATCCCTTCGCCGATCGCCAGTCCCTCGACCTGGTGGAACATCGGGCTGTGGGTAGCGTCGGAGTCGCGCCGGTAGACCTTGCCGGGGGCGATCATGAAGATCGGCGGTGACTGGGCCTCCATGCTGCGGATCTGCACCGGCGAGGTGTGGGTGCGCAGCAGCACCTCCGGGTCTGACTGGACGTAGAAGGTGTCCTGAAGCATTCGCGCCGGGTGTCCCGGAGGGTGGTTGAGCGCGGTGAAGTTGTAATAGTCGTGCTCCACCTCCGGCCCCTCCATCACGCGGTAGCCGAGCCCGACCATCACGTCCTCGATCTGGCGGGTTGTGCGGGTGATCAGGTGGATGTGGCCAACCGGCCGGGCTGGGGCTCCCGGCAGGGTCACGTCGACCCGATCCTCTGCCAGTTGGGATTCCAGCTCGCTGGCGTCGAGGATCTCCGCCCGTGACTCGAGCAGCGCCTCGAGCTCCTTTCGCACCTTGTTGGCACTGCCGCCGACCTTGCCCCGTTCCTCCGCCGGCAACTCGGCTATGCCACGCAAGATCGCGGTTAGCTCGGCCTTGCGGCCGAGATAGCGGACCCGCAGCTCCTCCAGCTCGGCGGTCCCGGCGGCGGCCTCGATTGCCGCAGAACCCTCAACCCTGATCTCCTCGATCCGCTCAAGCATTGGAGGAGTCCTTCGGCATGGCGAGCGACGATATCCGCTCGGCGCAGATCGCAGCCACAGCCGCGACGTTGAGCGACTCGGCGCCGCCGGAGCGAAGCGGAATCGTCACCTTGGCCTCACACTCGGCCAGCACCTCATCGGGCAGTCCCTCACGCTCAGCGCCGAGGCAGAGCGTTGCGGCGCCCGCGAGTGCCGACGGAGCCTCGCCCCCGTGCGCGACAAGGGCCGCACGCGGCAGCGGCGTCTTGCCGATTTCGGCCCGCGCCACCGGCTGGGCGAAGATCGAGCCCATGCTTGCCCGCACTGCCTTCGGCGAGTACGGGTCAGCGCAATCGGGGCCGAGGACCACCGTGCCGCCAAGCAGAGCGTGAGCGGTTCGGACGATCGTGCCGACGTTGCCGGGGTCGCCCACCCCGTGTAGATAGATGCAGGGCGAGCCACCCGGCTCGACCCATGCCTGCGGCCAGACGGCGATTGCCCGGGTCCCCGAGCCGAGGCTCGAGACCGACGCGAGCAACTCGAGCTCTACCTCCTCGCCGCCGAGCGCATTGCCCGCCGCGGTCAGCAGAAAGCGCGGCTCGGCCCCAACGGCAAGGCCGGCCTCGATTAGGTCCTCGCCCTCGGTGACGAAGGCGCCCTCGCGCTCGCGATGCTTGCGCTCGCGCAGCTTGCGGACCAGCTTCAGCTTCTCGTTTTGGGGGCTTTTGATCATCTGGCGCCTGTTTGGTGGCGACTCTGTTCTGTTCGTGCGTTTCTTCTCCTGGAACGAAAAAGCGGGCCGTAAAGACGGCCCGCCCGGGAAAGTGGAGTGCTTGGCTGCGGCTAGGCGGCCGCACCCTCCCGGGCTAGCTCCACAAATCGGCGGAAGGCCTCGCGGTCGCTGACCGCGATCTCGGCGAGCATCTTGCGGTTGACCTCGACCCCAGCACCGTTGAGGCCGTGAATCAGTTCGGAGTAGCTCATGCCCTCCAGCCGCGCGGCAGCGTTGATGCGGGTGATCCAAAGCCGGCGAAACTCGCGCTTGCGGTTGCGCCGGTCGCGGTAGGCATACATCCCCGAGCGCTGCACCTGCTCTTTTGCGAAACGGTAGGAGGAATGCTTGCGGCCGAAATAGCCTTTCGCTTCTTTGAGGACTTTGCGGCGCTTCTTGCGCGCGTGGACCGACCGCTTGACCCGGCTCACTTGCCGCCTCCAAGCAGCTTGCGCACCGTCTTGGTGTCAGAGGGAGCGATCTCCACCGGCCGTGCCATCCGCCGCTTGCGCTTCGGTGACTTCTTCTCGAGAATGTGGCTCGAGTAGGCGCGCCGGCCGCGCAGCTTGCCGGTCGCGGTCTTGCGGAAGCGCTTCTTGGCGCCGGAATGAGTTTTCATCTTGGGCATCGGGTTCGCTATTGAAGCAGACGCGCGCGCCTGGGTGCTCGCTCTATTGCAGGTCGAAGGCGGAGCGCAGGGTACTGTGCCGCCCGATGCGGATCGTCTACGTGATCGGAACCCGCCCTAACTTCGTCAAGATGGCGCCGGTGATCGGCGCCCTGCGGGCGCGCCTGCCCGAGGGCCGCCACGCGATCGTCCACACCGGCCAGCACTACGACCGGCCGATGTCGGAGGTCTTCCTCGAGCAGCTCGGTGTACCCGCGCCCGACCACATGCTCGAGGTCGGCTCCGGTAGCCACGCCCAGCAGACCGCGCGCGTGGTCGAGCGGTTGGAGCCGGTGCTGGAAGAGGAGCGGCCGGACCTGGTGATGGTCCCGGGCGACGTCAACTCGACCGTGGCGGCAGCGCTGACCGCCGCGAAGATGCAAATTCCAGTCGCCCACATCGAGTCGGGGCTGCGCAGCTTCGACCGCACGATGCCCGAGGAGCTGAACCGGATAGTCACCGACCAGCTCTCCGACCAGCTCTTCATCCACAGCCCCGAGGCCGATGACAACCTCCACGCCGAGGGAATCTCAGCCGAGCGGATCCACCTCGTCGGCAACACGATGATCGACACCCTCGTTGCCCTGCAAGATCGCTTCCGCGCAGCCGGCAGCGCCGGCAGGCTCGGGGTCGAGCCGGGGCGATACGTCCTCGTCACCCTCCACCGTCCCGCCCTCGTCGACGGTCCACTCCTGGCGGCGACGATCGAACGGCTCGCCACACTTGCCCGCGAGATGCCAGTCGTCTTCCCGGTCCACCCGCGCACCCGCTCGATGATGGAGGCGATCGACTCCGAGCACCCCGGCCTGCTCCTCTGCGACCCGCTCGGCTACATCGACTTCCTCTCCCTCGTGGCCGACGCCGGCGCCGTCCTCACCGACTCCGGCGGCATCCAGGAGGAGACGACCTACCTGGGCATCCCTTGCTTCACCCTGCGCGACAACACCGAGCGCCCAATCACGATCACCGCAGGCACCAACACCCTTTTGGGCCTAGACCCGGCCGCAATCGCCCAGCTCCCAGTGGCTCTTGCCCAGCGCCCTTCGAATCGACCCGAGCCACCGCCCCTATGGGACGGCCATGCATCAAAGCGAATTGCCGACGTCGTAGCGAGCTAAGCCCTAAGCAGCAGCCGCGTCGTCGCCGGACGTCTCGTCCTCGGCGGCGGGTGTCTCATCTGCTGCAGGAGTCTCCTCGGCAGGCGGCTCCTCAGCCGCAGCGGCCGTCTCCTCGGCAGGCGGCTCCTCGGCAGCCGGTGCCTCCTCGGCCGCGGGTGCCTCCTCCGCGGCTGGCTTCTCAGCCGCGGCGGGTGTCTCCTCGTCGCTCGGCTTCGCCTCGTCGTCGACTTTGACCGCCTCTTTGCCAGGCGCCAGCAGCATGCTCATATTGCGCCCTTCCTGCAGCGGCTGGGACTCGATCACAGCGAGCCCGTCGAGGTCCTCATAGAGCTTCTGCAGCAGCGCCCTGCCCCGCTCCGGATGCGCCTGCTCGCGGCCGCGGAACATGATCGTGATCTTGACCTTGTCCTGATGGCGAAGGAAGCGCTCGACGTGACCCTTCTTGGTCTCGTAGTCATGCTGGGCGATCTTCGGCCGCAGCTTGATCTCGCGGATGTTGACCTGCTGCTGGTGCTTGCGGGCCTGCTTCTGCTTCTGCTCCTGCTCGTACTTGTACTTCGAGTAGTCGAGCAGGCGGGTGACCGGCGGCTTCGAGCCGGGCGCTACCTCGACCAGATCGAGATCGGCGTCCTGAGCGCGTTTGAGCGCCTCGTTGATGTCGACGATGCCGAGCTGCTCTCCCTCGGCTCCGATCAGACGAACTTTGGGGACCCGGATTCGCTCGTTGATCCGAGTCGTGTCGCGCTCTGGCGGGCGCCGGTCAAACCTACGCGGGACCGGCACTATTTAAGTGAGTTGTGGAGCTTCAAGCGGACGAGAGGTAGGGAGGCAGGCACAGGACGCTCAGCGGCGCGGGGTATTTGGGGTGCCTGCGATCAAGTGTCCGGAGTATAGACAGAGCGCGCGAAGTGACAAGTGCCAGATCAGGAAGACGCGTTCTCTGCGATGACGCGAGCGGCGAAGTCGGCCGCCGGCATCGCTCCCAGCTCTCCGTCGCCGTGAGAGCGAACCGCAACCCCGCCGGCCTCCTGCTCGCGATCGCCGACAACCAGCATGTAGGGATAGCGGCCGAGCTCGGCGTCGCGGATCTTCTTACCGACCGACTCAGAGCGGTCGTCGATCTCGACTCGCACACCGGCTTCGCGCAGCTCGACGGCAACGCGCGCGGCGTACTCGTTGTGGCGATCGGAGACGGGCAGGACGATCGCCTGCACCGGCGCCAGCCAGACCGGGAAGCGGCCGGCGTAGTGCTCGATCAGGATCCCGGCGAAGCGCTCCATCGAGCCGAGCAGGGCGCGGTGGATCATCACCGGGCGGTGGGTCCCGTCGTCGGCGCCGACGTAGCTGAGGTCAAAGCGCTCGGGCATCTGGAAGTCGAGCTGGCAGGTGCCGCACTGCCAGGAGCGGCCGAGCGCATCAGTGACGTGAAAGTCGATCTTCGGCCCGTAGAAGGCGCCGTCGCCGGGGTTGAGCTCGTACTCGCGGCCTTGGCGATCGAGCGCCTCGGTCAGCGCCGCCTCCGCCTTGGCCCACTGCTCCTCGCTGCCCATTGACTTCTCCGGCCGCGTCGACAGCTCGACGCGCACGTCCTCGAAGCCGAAGCGGGCGTAGAGCTCGTCGATCGCGGCGCAGATGTCCGCCACCTCGTCGGTGATCTGCTCCTCGGTGCAGTAGACGTGGGCGTCGTCCTGAGTGAAGGCGCGCACGCGCAGCAACCCGTGCAAGACGCCCTCGCGCTCGTTGCGCGAGACGCGGCCGAACTCGGCCAGCCGCAGCGGTAGCTCGCGGTAGGAGTGGCGCTCGGCGTCGAAGACCAGGCAGGCACCCGGGCAGTTCATCGGCCGCAGCGCCAGGCGCTTCTCGTCGGACTGCATGAAGTACATGTCGTCGCGATAGTTGTCCCAGTGCCCGGAGCGATGCCAGAGCTCCTCGTCAAGTACCTGCGGCGTCGCAATCTCCTTGTATCCGCGCTTGCGCAGCTGCGCCTGCACCTCGCCCTCGATCAGGCGCAGCAGAGTGGTTCCGTTGGGTAGCCAGAAGGGCATTCCCGGCGCCTCCTCGCGCAGCATGAAGATGCCGAGCTGGGGACCGAGGCGGCGATGGTCCCGCGCCTTGGCCTGCTCGATGCGCTCGAGGTGCTGTTTGAGCTCCTTCTTGGAGAAGAAGGCAGTGCCGTAGATCCGGGTCAGCATCTGGCGCTTCTCGTCGCCGCGCCAGTAGGCGCCGGCAAGCGAGCTCAGCTTGATCGCCTTGATCCTCCCAGTGGAGGGACCGTGCGGGCCACGGCACAGATCCTCGAAAGGGCCGTTGCGGTAGAGCGAGACGGTCTCGACGCCTTCGTCCGCGACCAGGTCGTCGATCAGCTCAACCTTGTAGTCCTCGCCCTGCGCCTTGAAGATCTCGATCGCCTCGGCGGCTGGCACGTCGCGGCGCTCAAACGCCTCGTCGGCCTCGATGTGAGCGCGCATCGCCGCCTCGATCTTCTCCAGGTCGGAATCGGTGACCTTGACCTCGTCAGGGAAATCAAAGTCGTAGTAGAAGCCGTTCTCGATCGCCGGCCCAATCGTCACCTTCGTGCCTGGGTAGAGCCCCTGCACCGCCTCTGCCATCACGTGAGCGGCGTCGTGGCGGATCAGCGCCAGCGCCTCGGGGTCGCGGTCGGTGAGGATCGCGATCTCGGCGCCGTCAGGGAGCCGCGCCGAGAGGTCCCGAAGCTCACCATCGACACGGATCGCCAGGGCGGCCTTGGCAAGACCCGGGCCAATCGCCGCAGCGGCATCGGCGCCAGAGGCGCCATCAGCCAACTCCAACGGCGTCCGATCGGGAAGCCTGACGGTGATCTTTTGGGTAGCGGCCTCGATCCGGCCATGCTACCCACGCACCACCCCTCCCTGACTTCGTCTTTTTTCGCCCTATTGGGCGACTAAAGGCGAAGTCAGCGATCTCAGGCTTGGGGCCGGCTAACGCGGCGCGCCTTGGCGGGCCTGGCGGACCGCTACGAGCGGGCAGGGACTTCGGCCGTGGATCGGTGGGGTTCGTTCCCAGAGGACGTACGGAGAGGCGAGTCGCTTTAGGCGCAGCCCTGCGAACGGCGGCTGGTCAGCTGCGGATTCAGCGACCACGAAGCGAACGCCCGGCGGCGGCTGATCTCCGACTTCATCACTCGCATCGATGCAGACACGACCACCGCGCATCTCCCAGGTGATGTAGGGAACTCCATGTTCGTCTTCGAGCAATTGCCGCGAGGCGACGACAAGCGTCGGGCCTTCGCCAACGGCAGATCGAAGACCCGTCAGCGCCGGCGAGTAGGAGATCGGACCGACCGGCGCGTTGGCGAGCGCCAGCAGCGAGCAGCCGCCTGCCACCAACAGATACAGCCATGCCACCGGGCGGCGGAGCAGCGGCAGGACGATGAGCAGCGCGGCCAGAGGCGCGCCGACCTCGACCGCCTTGGCCGCTGTGTAGGGGGTGCCGCTGATACGGGCCGCCGCGTAGGCGAGCGCAGCAGCCGCCAACCCCGCGACGAGGGCGGTCTCGCGGCGGCGCCAACAGACAATCAGGCCGTAGACCAGCAGGATCGAGGCATAGGCGGCGCCGAGGAAGTAGCCAAGGGCGGGTACGGCGCCGTCACCCGGGCTGAGCCGGAAGTCACCCGAGGGCCAGATGCCGAGCGCCTCGAAGGGCGAGATCTGGCCGAAGAGATTGCCCAGGCCGGGGCCGTTGGGATCGAAGGTCTCGAAGCTGTGGAAGTCGATCATCCGGCCGATCTCCGGGGCGATCAGCACGAGGAAGAGGAGTGCCGCATAAAGGACAGACCGCCAGGCGGCGGGCCCTGTCGCGACTGCGGGCGGGGGCTTCGCCTCCGTTCTCGGCCTCCCCGCATCCGCGCCACCCGCCGAGCTGCCCAACCGCCTTAGGGCGAGCTCGACTGCCCCCCAGATGACCGCGGTGCCGATCAGCCAGATCAGGCCGGGGAAGCTGTAGGTGTAGACGGAGCCGACTGCGAGGATGGCTGCTGGGACGAAGCGGAGGGGGAGGTTGCGCCAGACGGGGTTTTGCGACGCCTCTCTCAGGGCCAGGACGAAGGCCAGGAAGAAGAGCGCCTGGATCGTCTCCTTGAAGGAGCCTTGGGCGAAATAGGAGGCGACCATGTAGGTGAGGCCTACGACCAGGGACGCCGGGACACGCAGATATGCCGGCTCGTCGCGGAAGGCTGTCAGGGCGGTCAGCGAGGCAAGGACGGCCACGGCGACCGTCAGGCCGGTGAAGCCCTGGACCAGGGAGATGCCCAGGCCCTTGGTCAGGGCGACGACTATCGCGTGGGGGCCCAGTGGATAGCCCTGGTGCAGCAGCTGGGAGCCCTCACCGTGGGCAAGGCGGTCCGCCGCCAGCAGATGCTGGGACATATCGGGGTTGAAGCTGGTGCCGAGGATGCCGAAGTGCCCTTCGGCAGCAAATGGCAATGCCGTGGCGGCAAGGGCCAGGAGGGCGACGGGCCAGCCAGCCGACAGCGCCCCTCCCCCGTCTTCGAGTCGCTTGCGGAGATAAAAAACTGACGCCGCGAAAAGCGTCAGGACGACGATCGCAGAGACCGTTCCGTCGCCCGGCAGGCGGACGGTCCCCCAGCAGAGCGCGGTGAGCAGCGCCAGGCCGATGGCCGGGGCCAGCCAGGACCACCGCCGCACGCCGCAGAGCGCGATCGCTGCCTGGCCGATCGCCGGCGAGGCGAGGCAGATGACCAGCACGGCTGCATAGGTCCCGAGCACGAGGCCGCGAGCCTAGACTGCGGGAATGGCGCATGTACCGCCCGCCCGCCACCTGCTGCGCGCCAAGGACCTTGCCGACGCTCGTTACTTCGAGCCGCTCGGCGTTGACGAGCTTGCCGCTGCCGCAGGTCTCTCTCGTGCCCACTTCAGCCGCGAGTTCCGCCGCACCTTTGGCGACTCACCGCATGCCTACCTGCTCACCCGCAGGCTGGAGCGGGCGGCGGCGCTGCTG
>Ga0136846_1235353_pt1 | contig 12619 bp, 12 predicted proteins | sample HopSoiMetagenom2_FD_96841 | JGI IMG/M metagenome (GOLD analysis project Ga0136846, IMG submission 96841) | Grasslands soil microbial communities from Hopland, California, USA - 2 Assembly 2016 (version 4) | ecosystem: Environmental > Terrestrial > Soil > Grasslands | place: USA: Hopland...
CGAGGGGATCACCTGGGCGGCGAACGCCTCGTTGATCTCGGCCAGGTCGATGTCGTCGATGGTGAGGCCGGCGCGACGCAGCGCCTGACGGCTCGCCTCGACCGGGCCGAGGCCCATGATCTCGGGGGAGAGGCCGGAGACGCCGGTCGACACGATGCGGGCCAGCGGCGTGAGGCCCAGCTCGCGGGCCTTCGTGTCGCTCATGACGACGACCGCGGCGGCGCCGTCGTTCAGCGGGCAGCAGTTGCCGGCCGTGACCAGTCCGTCGGGACGGAACACCGGCTTGAGCCCCTGGGTGCCCTCCAGCGTCACGCCGGCGCGCGGACCGTCGTCCTTGCTGACGACGGTGCCGTCGGGCAGCGTCACCGGGGTGATCTCGCGCTCCCAGAAGCCGTTCTTGATGGCTTCCTCGGCGAGGTTCTGCGAACGGACACCGAACTCGTCCATGTCCCGACGGGTCACGCCCTTCACCCGGGCGAGGTTCTCCGCGGTCTGCCCCATCGAGATGTAGGCGTCCGGCACGAGGCCGTCCTCACGCGGGTCGTGCCACGAGGTGCCCTCCTGCTCGGCGACGGCGGCCGTACGGGCCTCGGCCTCGGCGAAGAGAGGGTTGCGCGTGTCGGGCAGCGAGTCCGAGTTGCCCTTCGTGAACCGGGAGACCATCTCGACACCGGCGGAGATGAACACGTCACCCTCGCCGGCCTTGATGGCGTGCAGCGCCATGCGGGACGTCTGGAGCGACGAGGAACAGTAACGGGTGACCGTGCAGCCCGGCAGGAAGTCCATGCCCATCTGTACGGCGACGATCCGCCCGAGATTGTTGCCCTGCTCACCGCCGGGCAGACCGCAGCCGAGCATCAGGTCGTCGATGTCCCGCGGGTCCAGCTCGGGGACCTTGGCCAGCGCGGCCTGGATGATCGTGGCGGTGAGATCGTCCGCGCGCAGCTCCTTGAGGGAACCCTTGAAGGCGCGCCCGATGGGCGAGCGGGCGGTCGAGACGATGACGGCTTCCGGCATGACGGCTCCATTGGCGACGTGGGTGTAAGACCTGGGTGTAAGACGTAGGTGTAAGCAGACCTGGTCTGGAAGTTACCCGTACGTATGGCCCCGGTCACGGCTGTGGCGGTGTGACTCCTGCCGCAATTTTCTAAGCGCTTGCTCATTCGGTATCGGATACGCCGGCGGTTGTGCCGGACGCCGGTGGCAATCGGCCCCTTCCCGCCAGCCACTCCCGGTACACCCGGGCCCGCTGCGCCTCCACCCAGTACGCCTTCGTGAGCGCGTCGTGCAGTGCGGGCGCGTGTTCGGCAAGCGGGCTGCGGGCCGCCCATGCCAGTCGTTGCCGCACCCCCATCGGGTCTCCGGTCAGCGGCCGTACGACCACACCCTCGCGCTCGGTCACCAGCGGGTGGGCCAGTGCGACCCCGTGACCCTGCCCGACCAGCGGGAACACCACGCTCCCGCTCAGCCGCTGCACGCGACGCGGGGCGAACCCGGCGCGTCGGCACGCGGCCCGGAACTGCTCCGCCATCCGTACGTCCTTGTTCTCGCCGGCCAGCCAGGCCTCACCGGAGAGCGCGGAGAGGGGGATGTCGGGGCGGTCGGCGAGCGGATGCCGTTCGGAGATCAGCACGAAGACGGGGTCGACGGCGAGGAGGGCCTCGCTGAGCCCGGGGCGCAGCATGAGCTCGTACTCCGGATAGTCCACGACCAGGCCGAAGTCGAGCCGGCCGGTGGCGAGCAGTTCGAGCTGCTCCTCCTCTGTGTCGCAGGTGTGCAGGGTGATCTCCGCCCGGGGCAGCAGGCCGCGCGCGGTGGTCACCAGTACGGCGGTGAGCGGGCCGGGGACCGAGCCGAGCCGTACGGCGGTCAGGTCGGAGTCGCCGGGGCCCCGCTGCCGTACGTCACGCATGAGGTCCTCGTGGGCCGTGAGGACGCTGTGCGCATGCGCCAGCACCATCGCGCCGAAGGCCGTCGGCCGGGATCCGTGGCTGTCCCGCGCGAACAAGGGTCCGCCCAACATCCGCTCGATGCGCTGGAGTTGGGCGGTCAGCGCGGGCTGGGTGAAGCCGAGGGCCGCGGCGGCTCGGGTGAGGGAACCGGCGTCGGCGATGGCGTTCAGGACGCGTAAATGGCGGATCTCCAGATCCATAACCCGATGTTATGGGCGGTTGGGAGTACCCGAAAGATCGCGCGGGGCGGAACAGTCGAACGTGACCGCAGTCACGACCGTCACCACCGCAGCAGTGGAGGCCGTATGTCCCGTGTGTCCCGCAAGTCCCGAAGGCTGAGCGGCGCGCTGGCAGTAACTGCCTTGCTGATACAGGGAGTTGTGGCGGGCGGACCCGCGTCCGGCGCAACTGGCGGGACGGGTAAGACCGTTGCCGGGAACGCCGCCGGATGGACCCACGGACCCGCGCAGCGGGCCACCCTTCACCGGGTCACACTCGTCACAGGCGATCGCGTAGAACTGTCCATGTCCGGCAGGGGAGTTGAGGGCACCGGCGTCGGCGTCGCCGTCGAACCCGCCCTCGGTCGCGAGAGCATGGGCTTCAGGCAGTTCGAGCGTGACGGCCACCAGTACGTCGTCCCGAACGACGCCCTCCGCATGGTCGCCCAAGGCCAGGTCGACGAGCGGCTGTTCGATGTGACGGGCCTGGTCGCGGCCGGGTACGACGACGCCAGTACGGCCGTACTGCCCACGATCGTGACGTACGCCGACGCGACCCTCGGCAGCCGAAGCCTGGGCGCCACGGACGGCGCGCGCGTGACCCGCACCCTGCGAGCCGTCGACGGCGCCGCGGTGGCCGTGGCGAAGAAGAACGCGGCGGCCTTCTGGGACGGGGTGACCGTCGGCAGCCGTACGACCGGACTGCGCACGGCGAGCGGCATCGCCAAGCTCTGGCTGGACGGCAAGCGGCAGATCAGCCTGGACCGGAGTGTGCCGCAGATCGGCGCGCCCACGGCATGGCGGGCCGGGTACGACGGCACGGGCGTCACGGTCGCCGTCCTGGACACCGGCGTCGACGCCACGCACCCCGACCTGGCCGGGCGGATCAAGGAGGCCGTGAACTTCACCGACGCCGCCGACACCGATGACCTGGTCGGCCACGGCACGCACGTGGCGTCGACGGTCGCGGGCGGCGGCGCGAAGTACAAGGGGGTGGCGCCGGGCGCGTCCCTGCTGATCGGCAAGGTGTGCCCCGACCGCAACTGCCCCGACTCGGCGATCCTGGCCGGGATGGAGTGGGCCGCGCCCCGGGCACGGATCGTCAGCATGAGCCTCGGCGGTGAGGACACCCCGGGCGAGGACGTCCTGGAACAGGCCGTGAACACGCTGACCGCGAAGACCGGCGCCCTCTTCGTGCTCGCCGCGGGCAACGACGGCAGCGCCGACGGCTCGGTCGGCTCCCCGTCCACCGCCGACGCCGCGCTCTCCGTGGGCGCCGTCGACAAGCAGGACGTCATGGCCGACTTCTCCAGCCGGGGCCCGCGCGAGGACGGCGCGATCAAGCCGGAGATCACCGCACCGGGCGTCGACATCGTCGCCGCGCGGGCCGTGCACGCGGGCAGCGACTACCTCGAGGTCGAGCCCGGCTACACCTCCCTCTCCGGCACCTCCATGGCCACCCCGCACGTGTCCGGAGCGGCGGCCCTGCTCGCCGGACAGCACCCCGACTGGCGGGCCGCCGAGCTCAAGGCGGCCCTGATGGCGTCGGCGACGGCCACGGCCGGCGCGAACGTCAACGCGCAGGGCGCGGGCCGGGTCGACGTGGGCCGCGCCGTCCACCAGGCCGTCCTCGCCACCCCGACCGCCCTGCCCCTGGGCACCCAGGACGCCCCGGCCGACGACGACGTACCCGTGGTCAGGGCGGTGACGTACCGGAACGAGGGCAAGGAGCCGGTGACCCTGGACCTCGCGGCCAAGGTGACCGCCCCCGACGGTTCCGCTTCGCCGGCCAGCATGTTCACGGTCAGCCCGGAGCGCGCGACCGTACCGGCGGGCGGGGCGACCACGGTGACGGTGACCGCCGACACGCGCGTGCCGAGCGGCACGGGGATGTTCGAGGGCGCGTTGGTGGGGGTGGACGCGACGACCGGGACCTCGGTCCGCGTACCGCTCACGATCACCAAGGCCGTCCCCACCCACAAGCTGACGGTCAAGGTCATCGACCGCGCGGGCAACCCGGCGGCGAACTACTGGACCGACATCATGAGCCTGGACGGCTCCGTCTACCGCTTCGTGTACGACCCGTCCGGCTCGGGCAAGGTCGCCGTACCGGAGGGCCGCTACATGATCGACGCCTCGGTCATCACCTCATCGGACGGCAGTACGACACTGCTGGCCCGCCCCACCCTCACGGTGACCGGCGACAGCGAGATCGTCCTCGACGCCCGCATGGCCACGCCCGTCTCGGCGACCCTCCCCCGCAAGGACGCGAGCCTGCGCCTCGCGGCGGTCGGCTTCCGCCGCGAACTGACCACCGGCGTGGGCTTCGGCGTGCGGGTCACCGCCGACTCCTTCGGCAAACTCTTCACGGCCGCCCTGGGCGACGACGCGGGCGCAGGGGAAGGGTCGCTGATCGCGGACGTACGGGGCTTCTGGGCGAAGAAGGGCGCGGACGGCACGTACAACGACACGCCGTACGAATACGTGCTGGTGTGGTTCGAACGGGGCCATCTGCCGACGAACTTCAGCCGGGTGATCAGGCAGAGCGAACTCGCGCGGGTCGACCAGCGGTACTACTCGGTGACTTCGGCGACGGCAGGGGCGCCCGCTCGGGCCTTCCAGCACAGCTTCGGCTTCCCGCCGGAGGGCGGGAGCGCGCTGTCGGCGGGCGGGAGCTGGTTCGACACCCCGGGCCACCGGACCCTGTACTACAAGGCCGACGACACGACATGGGAGACGCGCTACAACCAGTACACGGCAGTCGGCGGCACCTTCCAGACCCAGTTCCTGACGAACTACGAGACGTACAAGCCCGGCAAGCGCTACACAGTGACCTGGCAGAAGGCGGTACCAGGCCCACGCTTCACCTGCTCGACGTACGTCGCCCGCGAGGGCAACACTCTCTCCTTCAACCTCCCGATGGCCGGCGACCAGGCGGGCCACACCGGCTACTCGCTGTACGACAAGAGCAGGGTCGCCTTCTACTACGGCGCCCAGAAACTCGTAGAACTCAACTACCCCTGGACCGACTCCTCGGGCTCGGTCCCGGCGGCCGAGTCGACCTACCGCCTGGAGTACTCCGCCGAGCGCGGCGCCACAGACGGCGACTTCGGCATCGGTACGAGCATCAGCGGCTCCTGGACCTTCCGGTCGGGCGAGGTGCGCGGGCGGGTACCGGTGGGGCTGTCGGCATTCGACTTCGCGCCGGCCGTCGACCAGACCAACACGGGGCACTCGCCGATCCTGCCGATGCGGTTGCTGCGGCAGCCGGGGGCGGCTTCCTCGGCGGTGCGGTCGGTGTCGGTGGAGGTGTCGTACGACGACGGGGGGAGCTGGCGGAGGGCGCGGCTGCTGAAGGTCGGACGCGATGCGTGGGTGGTGGCGCTGCCCGGGGGCGGCCCGGCCAAGGGCGCGGGGTTCGTGTCGCTGCGGGCCAAGGCCGGGTTCGCGGATGGGGGCGGGGTGGAGTACCGGGTGATTCGGGGGTTTCGGGTGGGGTGAGATGCGGAGCCTCCTGCCGCCGCCGCGTGCAAGTTCGCGCAAGTTCGTGGCGGCGGACGCCCCCTGGCGTGCAAGCTCGTTCGCAGTGATCGCCCAACTCGGCCATAGGAGGCCAGCATGGCGCTGCGCGAGCTCGGGCAGGACCCGGAGAGCCCGGAGGGCAAGTCGCCGACTCTCTACGTCGATGACGAGAAGGGCCGGTACTGGTAGGTGGCGGCGCCGACGCTTGAGGAGCGGCTGAGGGGTTGCAGCCGTTCCGCCGTTCACCTGGAGATGCGCGACGGGTACATGCGCTCCGACTCCCGGTTCGGCGCCTGGCAGAACGGTCTTCGGGACAATCCCGCCGACCGCGATCCGGAGCAACGTCCTTGGCTGCGACTCGTTGCTGACGTCCCCGGCTTCTTCCAGACCCCCGCGTACGCCACGGTGCTCATGAGCCGTATCACCGACTTCCAGGGCAGCCCCAACGACGTAGCCCACGCGGTGGCCGCCCGCGTCGCCCGTTCCCGCTTCCTGTACGAGGGGAACCGCCGCTTCGTCGTGGTGATGGAGGAGTGCGTTCTGCGGTACCGCATTGGCGATGCCACGACGATGGCCGGGCAACTCCAGCACCTGCTCTCGGTCCTGCCGCTGCCTTCGGTCTCCCTCGGGGTCATCCCCTTCACCGCCGAGCGGATCCTTTGGCCCCTGGAGGCGTTCTACCTGCACGACGGCGCGCGCAACGTCGTCGAGCCCCTGACGGCCGAGATCAACATCGTCCAGCCTCGCGAACTCGCCGACTACGGGCGGGCTTTCACCGAGCTGTCGAAGATGGCCGTGTACGGCGACGGAGCCCGCGCGTTGATCAACTCCGCGATCAGCGACCTGAACTAAGGGCGCAATTACCCGCAACTTTGTTGCTCGCGCTTCGCCCCGGTAGGCACGGTTGTCACATCGCCCGAGTCCCACTCGCCGATGCCGGTTTCTCCACAGTCAAGGGCGGCGTGGAAGAGAGTTGGGTCTTGATCCCCCGAACCGGGGCTGGGCGTTTCCCCTTGCTCGGACGCAGTGCGGAGCCCGTGAACCATGTCGACGAGCGCACCTACCCCCCGGTCTTGGGGGTGTCCTCAACGAACGAGCCCTGTCCCAGCACTGTGCGGAGCCTGCCTTCCGCCCGCAGCGCCGCCACGGCCTTCTGGATCGTGGACGCCGCGACGTCGAACTCCGCCGCAAGGTCCACCACGGCAGGGAAGCGTGCGCCGGGAACATACGCGCCCGCATCGATCCTGCGTCGCAGTTCGCCGGCGATTTGGGTCCATACAGGCTTGCCCCGGTCGAGATCCATCGCCCGAACGTATGCGTCTTCGCGAAAACGGGCGACCGTGAATGCGCGAATGCGCGTATCCTCGGGAGGTGGCAGACCCCGGCGAGTCGGTCAGGACTCCCGGGGCGTGGCCCACCAACTGAAACGGAGTTGATGAACATGGCCGAGCGTAGCGCTGCCGCGCTGCACTGGCTTGTGGTGACCCTGGTCCTCTGGGGCCTCACCCGCCTGATCCCGCCGACCGGCAACCGCCGGAAAGCCCCCGCGCCGGTGTCGACTGTCGTGACCAGCAAGAACACAAGAGATCTTGCCGGTCCGGCGGTACGGGTGCCCCCTGTGCCCCGGTCGCCGTACAGCGCCGACCGGGGACCCCTGGACGGTTCCGCGTCCTGTCTGTCCCGGCCCTACCTGCCGTCTCTCGCGGACTCGGTTCCAGAGGCGAAGGCAGTCATGGCGCGCCGTACGGTTCGTGTACGTCCCAACAGGGCCGCGCGTGAGCGGGCGGTGAGGTTGCGTCGTCGTACGGTGGCGCTGCTGGCCGTGGACTTCGGCATCGACGTCGACACCCGGGACATCCACGCCGAGCTGAGCGCGGTGAGGGCCCGATGACCAGCGCCAGGGGTTCCAGGGTCCAGGCCGCCGTGCGGCAGGCCGAGTTGCCCATGTTGCGTGCTTACAGGCTGTGGTTCGAGCACGCCCGCAAGTGCGCCGACTGCAAGTGTGTCAGCAGGGCGCAGGACGGGTGCGCGCACGGACAAGGGCTCTGGGGCACCTACCGCAGCGCGTACGACGGAGGTGCCGGATGAGCGCCAACCCGCCGACCGACATGTGCGGGACCGTCCGCGCCTCCCTGTTCTACCGGGCGCCGATCTTCAGTGAGAGCGGCGCCTGCATCCTCCCCATGGGGCATGAGGGGGACCACGGGGACGCCAGGGGCGCACGCTGGTACGTCATTCCGCTGGTCGGCGGTGCGGACCTCGGCCTGGACGGAGGCGGGCGTTGACCCACATCCATCAGTCCGTCCGGGCGCCCGAACCCCCGTTCCGCTCCCCCCGCTGTGTCCTTGGCCAGCACCCGGGGTGCCAGGACTCCGAACCCCGCGACACCGGCGTACCCGGCGTGCGTTACCTCGTGTGCACCCGCACCTGTCACCACCCGGCTCCGGTTCCGACTCCAGTGATCGATCCTGCACATGAACTTCCTTGACAGCAAGGTGGGTTGGCTCCAGGTGTCAGCGGACGCGTTGTGTCGTCCTCGGTGATCCGGTAACGGCGGATCATGCACACCCGACGTGAAGATCCGGCCCTCCGTGATACATCGCGGAGGGCCGGATCGGGTTTGTGGCTGGGGTGGGCAGCGGCTCGTCATGCCTGGAAGAAACCCAGTCGCCGTTGGTCCGAGGCGGCCCAGGGCCCAGTGCCCCTGACGCCAAGAGTCTGCCTTCAGTGTCTCGGCGCTCGTCCAACCCTCGAAGCGAGCCTGCATCGACCATTCGTGCGCGCGCACGTTCGAATCTTCGCCGCCTGTCCAGACGTTCGCCCGCATCCTTACGGGTGTCAGAGCCGCCCGATACGCTGGGGCTATACGGGGGAGTCTCGACCGCCACGCCACCTGCCAACGCCGACCATCGGCGCTTGGTCTACCGTGGAGGGGACGAGACGAAAGGGGGCATCCATGGGGAACGCAAACGACGTCGCAGCGTACATCTTGTCCAAAACTGGTCCGCTGTCCGCGATGAAGCTGCAAAAGCTCTGTTATTACTCCCAGGCATGGTCCCTTGTCTGGGACGAGCAGCCTCTGTTCGACGAGCGCATCGAGGCCTGGCAGAACGGCCCGGTCGTCCGCTCCCTGTACACGCAGCACCGCCGCCAATACACGGTCGGCACGTGGCCCTCAGGTCACCCCGACGCTCTCACTCCTGACCAGCAAGCCACCGTCGACGCGGTCATCGACGCCTACGCCAAGCTCACTGCGCAGCAGCTCAGCGACATGACCCACAGCGAAGGCCCGTGGATCGAAGCACGGGCTGGTATCCCGCTGAGCGAGCGCAGCGAGGCGGAAATTACGCACGCCTCGATGCAGTCCTTCTATGCTTCTCTGGCTGGCCGAGATGACACAGAAAGCGTCTGATCGGCCGCGTCAGGGGGGTACGTGCGAGGGAACAACAAGAGGCCTGTCAAGCAGGTCCCGTCCGCAGCTGTGCCATCCGCCCCGGAGCGCGTTCCTCGCAGGCTCCGGGGTGTTGCCATGCCTGGTGATCTGGACGAGCAGCACCCTGTCTGGCGGACATCGCTGCTCGACCTCGACCATGCCGGCTCATGGTCGTGGGCGATCAGGGACGACACCCTCATAAAGATCGTTGATCTCCTGACGGAGTTGGAGCGACTGACATGGCGTGAGATCCGTCAACAGCAGACCGGTGGTAATAGACGCCGAGGGCCCAAGCACAAGTCGATTCCGCGCGATCACCTGTGCAAGGAGGCGCAGGACCGGCTGGAGGAACTCCAACTCGACGACTTCGAAGAGTTGTTCCGCTTCCGTACCGGCAACATGGAGCGCTTGTGGGGTGTGCTTTCTGGTGACAGCCCCCGCGTCTTCTATCCCATCTGGTGGGACCCCGATCACAAGGTGTGCCCCAGCAGGGATCAGTGAGCCGAAGCAGCCCCGCGCGCCGGCCGGCAGCTCGAGTGGGAACCCGCTGTGTTTCCGCACCGCACTCCCCCTCATGCGCCGCCATGCTGCCCGCGCCGTCCGCGCTGCCATTGCGGTCGGTCGATGGGCGCGGATGATTGATCTCATGACAGTGGACGTGCTGATCGTCGGCGGCGGCCCCGTAGGACTTACGGCTCGGGCGTTGCTGGAGCGCTGGGGGGGTGCGGACGCTGCTCGTCGAGAAGCGGGTCGAGTTGTCGCCCTTTCCTCGGTCGCGGCTGGTCAATGTGCGGTCGATGGAGATCTTTCGGCAGCTCGGGCTCGACGGCGAGATCGCGGGCCGGGCCTTCCCGCCGGAGTACGGACGTATCCGCTTCCGGGACACCCTCCTCGGCGGCGACTTCGCCAGCGCGGCGATGATCGGGGTGAACGGGCCTGTGCCCGAGAGCCCCGTGACCGGTGTGGTCACCTCGCAGGATCGGCTGGAACCCACCCTGCTGGAAGCGGCGACCGGCGCACAGGTGCGGTTCGGCGTCGAGGTCGTCGGTCTCGCCGAAGAGGCCGAGGGTGTCGTCGCCCGGCTCGTCGACCGCCGGAGCGGTGAGAAGACTGCTGTTCGGGCCCGGTACGTCCTCGCCGCCGACGGTGCGAACTCCACCGTCCGGGAACTGCTGGGAATCGGCAGCGTCGGTCCCGGTGCCCTCGGGCGCGTCACCACCGTCGTGTTCGATGCCGACCTCACCAGGTGGTCCGCCGGTCAGCCCGCCGGCGTCTATGTCACCGCACACGGTTCGTTCATGCCGCTCTACCCCGAGGGAGGCTGGGCCTGGGTCGTTCCCACCCCGGATGACCCCGCGCACGCCGACTGGGCCGGCCTCGTCTCGCGTGCCCTCGGGTCCGACGGACACGACGTACGGGCCGACGTGCTGCGCGTTCAGCACTGGACCACGACCGCGTACGTCGCCGAGCGCTTCCGGCGTGGGCGCGTCCTGCTGGCCGGGGATGCCGCGCACGCGCTGCCCCCGGCTGGCGGCCTGGGCATGAACGTCGGCGTCGTCGATGTGCACAACTTCTGCTGGAAGCTGGCCGGTGTTCTGCGGGGATGGGCGGGCGCAGGGCTGTTGAGAGCTACGAGGCGGAACGGCAACCTATCGCTCATCTGACCCTCCGGCAGGCCGTGGCCAACGCCCAGCTCATGTTCCAGGCCCAGGAGCAGCGTCGCGAGCAGCTCCGGGGCGGGGCGGGCACGGGCGTGCCGGACCACGTTGAACTGCCGTGGTCGGAGCGGTACTTCGCCCAACTTAGGCTCGTGCTCGGCGTCGCCTATCACTCCGGCGCCGTTCTCGGCGGCGACAGGGACGGCAGCGACGGGGGCGGCGGCGACCACAGCACTCCGGCCGACCTGTCCGACCCCACCACCGCCGACTACGTCCCCACCGCCGCGCCGGGGCATCGCATGCCCCACCTCTGGCTCGGGCCCGGCCGCTCCACGCCTTCGGCGAGTGGTTCACCCTGTTCACCCCGGACCCGACCCACTGGGAGCCGCAGGCCGCCTCCTTCCGGCTGCCCCTGCGCGTCGAGACCCTGCCCGGCGAGTACGCCGACCGCTGCGGCCTGCGACCCCGCGGCGCGCTGCTCGTTCGGCCCGACGGGCACGTCGGCGCCCGGTGGGTCGAACGGGCGCCCGGCGACTCCGTCCTTCCGCGCGCCCTCGCCGGGATCAGCCGCTCGACACCCCCCTCGATGTCGTCGGCGTAGGGTCCGTGGCCGGTACGCGCCTCCGGCGCCTGCGCTTGAGGAGTGCCCAGGGGCCTCGTGGGCCCGTCGGCATTGCCGCCGTGACCTCCGTGCCCGGTTCCGAGGCTGCCTCCGCTGCTGCTCGGGCCACCGGCAGGAAGCCCTCGCGGCGGGACGCGTCCGGGCGCTCCTCCTCCGCCGGCCACAGGCCCAGTGCCGCGCACACCGTGGGGAGTACCGCCATCGCCGCCGTCGCGTAACCCTCCGCCGAGGGGTGGAAGTTGTCCGGGCCGAACAGCTCGCGCGGGTTCGCCTCGAACTCGGGGCCGAGCAGGTCGCCCAGCGACACCGTGCGGCCCCCTTGTTCCACGGCCCCGATCGTCTGGGCCGCCGCCAGATGGCGTGAGGCGCGGCGAGCCAGCCACCGCAGGGGCTGCTGGACCTGTTCGACGGTGCCCAGGTCGGGACAGGTGCCCACGACCACCTCGGCGCCCGCCGTGCGCAGGCGGCGTACCGCCGAGGAAAGGTGGCGGACGGAGCGCGTCGGGGGCATCCGGTGGGTGACGTCGTTCGCGCCGATCATGATCACGCAGATGTCCGGAACCCAGTCGCCCGCCGAGACGGCTCGTCCCACCTGGCGGTCCAGGTCGTCGGACTGGGCGCCGGGCAGTGCCACGTTGCGCAGTTCCACCGGGCGTTCCGCGACCGCCGACAGACCGGACGCGAGCAGCGCGCCCGGGGTCTGGCGGGCCCGGTGGACGCCCTGGCCGGCCGCCGTGGAGTCGCCCAGCAGGACGAGTCTGATCGGGGGTTCACCGGGGGTGGCGTACCCGCGTCCGTAGAGGCCGTCCGCACTCGGCGGGTGCGGCCCGCCTCCGTTGCCCACCTGGCGTCTCGCCATCCGTACCTCGGCCAGCAGCAGTCCCACGGCCGCCGCGCTCATCAGACCGATCCCGCCACCGCCGTACGCGGCGCCGGCCGCGATCCGCCGGGCCACCCTTGCCCTTGACATGCTCGTCATGCGTCGCCGCCACCTCCTCGTATCCGTACAACCACTCCTTGCCCCGTACCGGCCGCCCGCCAATCGTGACGTGAGGTGAATGCCGGGGCTGAGCCTTAGGCTGGCGGCACCAATGACGACCACATTCATGTGCTGCAACCGGAGACAACGGTGCGATTCCACGACTCGATGATCAGCCTCGTCGGCAACACCCCGCTGCTGAGGCTCAACAGTGTGACCGCGGGCATTCAGGCGA
>Ga0136846_1222779_pt1 | contig 12618 bp, 12 predicted proteins | sample HopSoiMetagenom2_FD_96841 | JGI IMG/M metagenome (GOLD analysis project Ga0136846, IMG submission 96841) | Grasslands soil microbial communities from Hopland, California, USA - 2 Assembly 2016 (version 4) | ecosystem: Environmental > Terrestrial > Soil > Grasslands | place: USA: Hopland...
CGTAGAGGGCGTGGGCGGCCAGCGAATCGTCGTTCCAGCCGTGGGCCAGGACGAGCAGGTCCGTCACCCCGTCTTGGAGCGCCACCGGCGGGGCGACGCCGCGATGGGCCGGGTCGGCCACCAGGCCGTCGGCGCCGAAGGACAACTCACCGTAAGCAAAGCCGTTCAACGTGGTCACGGGTCCAATGTCCTGCTTTGCGCGGTCCACGGGAAGCCCCTAAACGGTTAATGTGAGAGGAACCCTGAACAGGAGAAATGAGCCGTGGCCGACGACGTCCAGACCCCCAAGCTCCGTGAAGCCCTGCGCGGCCTCCCCGCCTACCGGCCGGGCAAGATCCCGGACGCTTCCGCGTTCAAACTGTCCTCGAACGAGAACCCTTATCCGCCGCTGCCCGGCGTGCTGGAAGCGGTGCGCGAGTCCGCCGAGAATTTCAACCGCTACCCGGACATGGGGGTCTCGGCGCTGTCCGCCGAGATCGCGAAGCGGTTCGGCGTCCCGGTCGAGCACGTGGCCACCGGCACCGGTTCGGTCGGGGTGGCGCAGCAGCTGTTGCAGGCCACGTCCGGTCCGGGCGACGAGGTGATCTACGCCTGGCGCAGCTTCGAGGCGTACCCGATCATCACCCAGATCTCCGGCGCCACCTCGGTCCGGGTGCCGCTGACCCGGGACGAGCGCCACGACCTGGACGCCATGGCCGCCGCGGTGACCGACCGGACGCGCTTGATCTTCGTGTGCAACCCGAACAACCCGACCGGCGCCGCGATCCACCACGACGAGCTGGTGCGGTTCCTGGACCGGGTGCCGCAGGACGTGCTGGTGGTGCTCGACGAGGCGTACCGGGAGTTCGTCCGCGACCCGGGGGTTCCGGACGGCCTGGAGCTGTACCGCGACCGCCCGAACGTCGCGGTGCTGCGCACCTTCTCCAAGGCGTACGGCCTGGCCGGGCTGCGCGTCGGCTTCGCGGTCGCGCACGAGCCGGTCGCCGAGGCGCTGCGCGCGACCGCGGTGCCGTTCGGGGTGAACTCGCTGGCGCAGGTCGCCGCCGTGGAGTCGCTGCGGGCCGAGGCGGCGTTGTTCGAACGCTGCGAAGCCCTGGTGCAGGAGCGCACCCGGGTCCTGGCCGCGCTGCGCGAGCAGGGCTGGACGGTGACGGACAGCCAGGCCAACTTCGTCTGGCTGCGCCTGGGCGAGCGCACGATGGACTTCGCGGCCAAGGCCGAGGTGGCCGGGGTCGTGGTGCGGCCGTTCGCCGGCGAGGGGGCGCGGATCACCATCGGCGAGGTCGAGGCGAACGACATCTTCCTGCGGGTGGCCTCCGAGTTCCGGGACTGAGCCGCCGTAGAAGGAGAAGGGGCACCCGCTCGGGTGCCCCTTCCCCTGTCTGACTCGTGTCAGGCTCTTGTCAGCCGCAGCGGTCCGGCTCAGACCACCTGGAACGCGGCCATCATCGCCATGTCCTCATGCTCCAGGTTGTGACAGTGCGCCACGTATCGGCCCCGGTAGGCGTCGAACCGCACCGCGATCGTGATCTCAGAGCCCGGAGACAGCTCGACCGTGTCCTTCCAGCCGTCGTCGTAGTCACTGCTCCCCGAAGCCCGCCGCAGCACCTGGAAGTGCGTGCCGTGCAGGTGCACCGGATGCCGCTCGACGCTGGTCACCGTCCACTCCTCGACCTTGCCGAACTCGGCCTTCAACAGCGGTTTGGCCGGGTCGAAGGACTTGCCGTTGACCTCCCACTGATCGCCGTTCAGGGCGAACACCAGGCGGCGCTTGGCGCCGTCGACGGTCAGCTTCTCGATGGTGGACAGCTTCGCCGGCACCGTGGCGTCATCCGATGCCTTGGACGTCACCTTGAACTGCATCACGCGCGCCGCGCCGCCGTCGCCGGCCGCGTTCTTCAGCGTCACCGTCGAGCCGACCGGGTATTTCGAGAAGTCCACGACCACGTCGAAGCGCTCGGCCGGGGAGATGTGCAGCGTCTTGTGCGGCACCGGGGCGGCGAGCAGGCCGCCGTCGGAGCCGACCTGGATGAACTCCCCGCCGCCGGGGCCGTCGAGCTTGAGCTCGTAGCGCCGGGCGTTGGAGCCGTTGACCAGTCGCAGCCGGTACTTCACCGCCGCGACTTCCAGGAACGGCCAAGGCGCGCCGTTGACCAGGATCACGTCGCCCTGCGCACCGGCCTGGATCGACTTCTTCATCGCCATCTTGCCCAGCAGAGTCGGGTCGTCGACCGGGTAGAGCAGCTGGCCGTCGGCGTCGAAGGCGCGGTCGACGATCACCAGCGGGATCTCCCGCTCGCCCTTGGGCAGCGGCAGCTTGTCGTCCTCCTCGTCGCGGACGACGCAGACCCCGAACAAGCCCTTCCACACCTGCGCGCCGGTGAAGTCCATGCGGTGGTCGTGGTACCACAGCGTGGCGGCGCGCTGCTTGAGCGGGAAGACATAGTCCCGCTCGACGGCGCTCATGTGCGCCAGCGGGTCGTGCATCGACGGCATGCCGCCCATACCGGTCATCGCCGCGGCCTTCGCCGGATCGGCCATGTCCGCCAGCGTCTTCGGGTACACCAGGTCGGTCGGGAAGCCGTCGTCGCTGGGCGGGGTCAGGCCGCCGTGCAGGTGGGTGACGATCGGCACCGGCAGCTGGTTCGTCTGGTGCACGACGATCGGGGTGCCGGCCCGCACGTCGAGAAGCGGCCCCGGAAAGGTGCCGTTGTAGCCGAAGATCTTCGTCTTGTAGCCGGGCAGCATCTCGACCTCGGCCTCTTGCAGCGTCATGGCGTAGTGCGTGCCCTGCGCATCGGTCCCGATCGGGTCCAGCGGCTTGGGGATCGGCAGCGGGACGGTGAACGGCTGCGGCAGTTTCGCCTTGCTCTCCAGCGTGCCGGGGTTGATCCCGTCGTCGCCGGGCTTGACACAGCCGGCCAGCGTCGGTGCCAGCACGGCGCCCAAGCCGGCGCCGCCGGCCAGCTTCAGCGCGCCGCGGCGGGACAGGCGGGTGCTCATTCCGCGGCCTCCGCGGCCCCGGCGGTCGGCAGAGTGGTCACGACGGCCCCGGCCGACTCGGCGGCGGGCTGGCTTTGCGGCTTCATCACCAGCGGCATCAGAGTAGCGAGCCCGCCCATCATGAGCACGCCGATGGGGATGTGCAGCCACAGGATGTGGTTGCCCCCGGTCACCCCCTCGATGACCTCGAAGACCAGCAGCGCCAACGCCGAGGTGAACACCGCACGCGGCATCAGTCCGCGGCGCCACGCCGGGAAGGCGAGGACCGTCAGGATCAGGCACAGCACTACCAGGATCACCGCGTTGGTGGCGTGCAGATCTACGGCGCCGTCCTGTCCCGAGAGGAACAGCCCGGCCAGGATCGGTTGCAATACAAACGAGAGCGCGTGGAGCACAGCGACCACGCGCAGCGCCGGAAGCATCTTTTACGTCCCCCTCGACGTCTTCGATCGATCTTCGATTCGGTCTTCGATTCCGCAATGACGCACTGATGCTGGCACACCCGAGTTGATCAACGCGTCCCGCCGGGGGAGTCAGGGGCCGTACTCCTCCGGAAGTAGTCGTGCGAGCGCCGGGGGACGCGCCGCGGCGTGATCGGCTTTAGGCTGGACACCGCCATGACGACTGACTCCACCGCTCCCGAGCCCGCCACGCCGTCGCCCGGCCCCGCCGATCCCGGCGCCGCTGTCGCGCCCCGCGACCTGGCCGCCGTCGAAGCCCAGCTGAACCGTACGCCCCGGGGCGTACGCCGGGTCGCGCACCGCTGCCCCTGCGGCAACCCGGACGTGGTGGAAACCGCGCCGCGGCTGCCGGACGGCACGCCGTTCCCGACGCTGTTCTACCTGACCTGCCCCAAGGCGGCCTCGGCGATCGGCACCCTGGAAGCCTCGGGCCTGATGAAGGAGATGACCGAGCGGCTCAAGACCGACCCGGAGCTGGCCGCCGCCTACCGCGCCGCCGACGAGGACTACCGGGCCCGCCGCGATGCGATCGAGGTGTTGGAGGGCTTCCCGACGGCCGGGGGGATGCCGGACCGGGTGAAGTGCCTGCACGTGCTGGTCGGCCACGCCCTGGCCGCCGGGCCGGGGGCGAACCCGCTCGGCGATGAGGCGCTGGCGCTGCTGCCCGAGTGGTGGAAGTCCGGGCCCTGCGTCGCGCCCGACGACGAACCCGACGATGGACCCGACGCAGAGTCGGGCGCCTAGCGGGAGAATGGGCGGACCATGGACGACATGACCAAGCGCGTGGCCGCGATCGACTGCGGCACCAACTCCATCAGGCTGCTGATCGCGGACGTCCACCACCGCACCGGCAGGGCCGCCGACGTGGTGCGCGAGATGCGCATCGTGCGCCTCGGCGAGGGCGTGGACGCCACCGGACGGCTGGCGCCGGCCGCCCTGGAGCGCACGTTCGCGGCGTGCCTGGAGTACCAGGACCTCATCGAGCGGCACAGCGGCGGGACGCCGATCCCGCTGCGGTTCGTCGCCACCAGCGCCACGCGCGACGCGGAGAACCGGCTGGAGTTCGTGGCGGGTGTCAAGGCGATCCTCGGCGTCGAGCCGTATGTCGCCACCGGCGACGAGGAGGCGAGGTTCTCCTTCACCGGCGCCACCACGGAGCTGCCGCATGATCGGCACCACGCGCCGTACCTGGTCATCGACATCGGCGGCGGCTCCACGGAGTTCGTGCTCGGCGACGGCGAACGCGGGGTGATCGCGGCGCGCAGCGTCGACATGGGCTGCGTGCGGATGTACGAGCGGCACCTGAAGAGCTCCGGCGCCGCGACCGAGGCGCAGATCAAGGCCGCGCGCGCCGACATCGAGAAGCTGATCGACCGCGCGGCCGCGGCGGTGCCGTTGGAGGAGGCCCGGACGCTGGTCGGGCTGGCCGGCACGGTGACCACGCTCGGCGCGATCGCGCTGGACCTGGACGCGTACGACTCGGAGCGGATCCACCTGTCGCATGTGTCGCTGGGCCGGATCCGTGACATCACGGCGCGGCTGCTGACGATGACGCCCGAGGAGCGTAAGGCGATCCCGGTGATGCACCCGGGCCGGGCTGACGTGATCGGTGCCGGGGCGCTGGTGCTGCTGGCGATCATGGAGCGCGTGGGCCCGAGCCTGAGCGTGCCGGAGGTCGTGGTGAGCGAGCGGGACATCCTGGACGGGATCGCGGCGAGCATCGCCTAGTATCGCCTCTGTTCGACACGGCTGATGACCGCACCGGACCCGGATCGCCGCCCCGTCGACGGCGGCCAGTAGCCGACCGAGCCGCCGCCGACGACCTTCACCCCTGGATGTCAACCTCGAAGTCCAGCCCGTTCTCATCGGTAACCGAGATCCCCTGCCAAAAGTTGACCCTCACACCTTTGTGGATCGAGCTTCGAACTCCACTAGGGGCACCGTCCGCGACTGCGGGTACTGCGGTGAGGATGGCCGTGCCGACAGCGAGAACGGCAATGGTGAGGATGCGTAGCTTTTTCATGATGTGCTCAACGGCCGCCGCAGTAGAAAGTCACTAACATCGACGCGCCGCCGGCGCCGCCCAGCCGACAGAAGCCTGAGGCTGACCGGTTTGGCCGGAGCCGTAGGCGCGAGCAGGACCAGGCCGACCGTGCTGAACGACGCGCCGACCGCGAAGGCAGCGGCCTTCTCGCGCTATTCGAGCGGCGTGCCACCCGGGTTCTGGTAGGTGATGGTCTTCGCGAACAGGTTGCCGCCGTCGGTTTGGACCGAGGTCGACTCCGGTGTTCCCGGGCCGAACAGCAGACCCGCGACATGGGCGCTCGCGACCCGGTCCAGGTGCGAGAACAGCCAGTCGACCTTGTCGTCCTTGCCGACCACACCGAGAAAAACCCGCCACCGAGCTGACTGGGCAGGAGGGCCGTGGAGGAGGTGCTGAGCGGCGGAATCACGAACGCGGGCGCGGTCGTCCGACGTGGCGAGATCGCGCAGCTCCGCATGCACCACGTCCTCGGGAGGCGCGGCGGGCTGCCGCGGGCCGCGGACGGCCGGCTGGCGAACCTGGACGCCATCCGGCTACCTCCCGGCACCGACGTCGCCGCGATCACCGCAGCACAGAAACCTGACGGAGCCCAGGACCAAAACCCGACGCTCGACGTTCTACACTCGGTCGAATCAGTCTCACTACCTGACACTTTGTCGGAATACCTGTAACGTTGCTCACAATGTGATCAGCGTCACCGGCATATCTGCTGCCAAACGTGCCCAAATCTTCCCGCCGACACCGGCCGTTAACACCGGTCACACCGGGCGCTGTCAAAACGTCTCTACGCTTGGAATGTAAGAAAAACCGAGCGTCGAACAGGCGGCCTTGGACTAGGCGGCGGAGGCGGAAAAGTGGGTAAGGCGAGCGGAAACGGCAAGGCGATCCCTCGGATTCTCATCGTTGGCGGCGGCTACGTCGGGATGTACACGGCGCACCGCGTACTCAAGAAGCTCGGCAAGGACGAAGCGCTGGTCACGGTCGTCGACCCGCGCTCGTACATGACCTACCAGCCGTTCCTGCCCGAGGCGGCGGCCGGCTCCCTGTCCCCGCGCCACGTCGTGGTGCCGCTGCGGCAGGTGCTCAAGCGCGCCGAGGTGCTCACCGCCCGGGTGACGGACGTCGACCAGGAGCGCAAGGTCGCCACGATCGAGCCGATCGCCGGGGACCCCTACGAGATCGAGTTCGACCAGCTGGTGATCGCGGTCGGCTCCATCGCCCGCACCCTGCCGATCCCGGGCCTGGCCGAGCACGGCATCGGCTTCAAGCAGGTCGAAGAGGCCATAGCGCTGCGCAACCACGTCCTGGGCCAGATGGACATCGCGGCCACCACCAAGGACGAGAAGATCCGCCGGCGCGCCCTCACCTTCGTCTTCGTCGGCGGCGGCTTCGCCGGCATCGAGGCGATCGCGGAGCTGGAGGACATGGCCCGCGACGCCTGCAAGATCTACCCGAACATCCGCCCGGAGGACATGCGCTGGGTGATGGTCGAGGGCTCCGGCCGCATCCTGCCCGAGGTCCGGCCGGCCCTCGGCGAGTACACGGTCCGCGAGCTGGAGAAGCGCGGCATCCAGGTCAAGCTGAACACCTTCCTGGAGTCCTGCGTCAACCGCCGCGTGCAGTTGTCGGACGGTACCAAGCTGGTCGCCTCCACCATCGTGTGGACCGCCGGCGTCAAGCCGAACCCGGCGGTGCAGCGCTTCGGCGTCCCGCTGGGCGAGCGCGGCCACGTGATGGCCAAGCCCACGCTCCAGGTCGAGGGCTTCACGAACGTCTGGAGCGCCGGCGACGGCGCCCAGGTCCCGGACCTGACCAACCCCGGCAAGTGGTGCTCCCCCTCGGCCCAGCACGCGGTCCGCCAGGCCAAGACCCTCGCCGACAACGTGGTGGCCACGGTCCGCGGCTTCGAGCCCCGCGAGTACAAGCACAAGCACGTCGGCTCGGTGGCCTCCCTGGGCCTGCACAAGGGCGTCGCCGACGTCTACAACGTCCGCCTGCGCGGCTGGCCGGCCTGGTTCATGCACCGGACCTACCACATGAGCCGGGTCCCGACCTTCAACCGCAAGATCCGCGTCATCGCCGACTGGACGCTGGCGCTGTTCTTCCGGCGCGAGGCCGTCGGGCTGGGGTCGATCGAGCGGCCGCGCGACGAGTTCGCGGAGGCGGCGGGGGATGTGCGGAAGGCTGCTTGAGGCTTGAGGTGAGGTGAGTCGGCCCGTCGGAGGGGACTTCGGCGGGCCTTCGGCTTTCCGGAGCAACTGCGGGCGGTTCACTCACACCGGCGACACGCCTGCATCCGACCGTATAGATTCCTCGCGTGCGCACGCACCCCGAACCGCGCCTCGACCCGCCGATCCGCCCGCTGACCGGGCCCGTGGTTGGCGTCGTGCTTTTGGCACACGGAGGTAAGGAGCGGTCGCACCACCCACCGCGCCGTCGCGGCGGGCCGGTGCAGCGGATGCGGATGATCGCGCGGGCGGTCGCACCGCGCTTGGCCGGCCAGGGGATCGCCGTACACACCATGTCCTTCCGCTATCAGGGCTGGAACGGCGACGAACGCGCGCCGGTGGCCGACGTCCGGTGGGCCGTCGAGCGGTGCGTACAGCGGTACGGGGACGCGCCGATAGTGCTGGCCGGCCATTCGCTGGGCGGCCGAGCCGTGGTGAACGCCGCCGACGCCCCCGGCGTGATCGGGGTGCTGGGGCTGGCGCCGTGGCTGCCGCCGGATGAGCCGACCGCGCAGTTGGCCGGGCGGCGGCTGCTGTTGGCTCACGGGACCCAGGACCGCGTCACCTCCCCGCGCTCGTCGTTCGAGTACGCCGTCCGAGCCCGGGCCGAAGGGTACGACGTGGCACGGATCGTGCTGCCGGGCTCCGGGCACACGCTGCTCGCCCGGGCACGGGATTGGAACCGCCTGGTGTTGGCGTTCAGCCATTCGTGCCTAGCGGAAGCAGACAGCGCCGCCCCACCCCGCTACGCCGACGTGATCGCAGGCGCCTTCCACGCCGCCGCTCCCGACGGCCTGCGCCGGGTCCTGATCTCGGACGGCCGAGTCCGCGTTTAGGCCTCCGAACTGCGTGTTAGGTTGAAAACGCGTCCAGTGCCACGACTCTGACCGGGAGCAGAACCATGGCCCAGCCGCCCGCTCAGCCCGACCCGCTGATCGACCCCATCGACCCCATCGACGCCGACCGCTGGCCCGATCTAGCACGCACCCCCGAGCACTCCATCCGCGCCCGCATCGCCCGTCGGCTGTTCACCCACGCCCTCAAGAACGTCCCGATCACCGTCGTCGCCCCCAACGGCCTGGCGCTGGCCGGCGCGGGCGTCCCCGGCGGCGGCGGACCGGTGCTCCGAATCCGGCGGCCCCGGGAGTTCCTGAACCGCCTAGGCCGCGACGGCCTGATCGGCTTCGGCGAGGCCTACCAGACCGGCGCCTGGGACACCGCGACCGGCGACGAGCTCGCCATACTGCTCACCGAGCTGGCGTCGCGCCTGGAAGATCTGATCCCCGGACCGTTGCAGCGGCTGCGCGGGATCCAAGCCCAGCACCTCCCGCGCGAGCACGACGGCGACCGGCACGGCGCCCGCCACAACGCCCGCGCGCACTACGACCTGTCCAACGACCTGTTCGAACTCTTCCTCGACCCCTCGATGACCTACTCCTCGGCCCTGTTCGACCCGGTCGCGGACGCCGACGGCCCCGGCGACCTGCACGCCGCCCAGCTGCGCAAGATCGACGCGATCCTCGACGCCGCGGGCGTCCGCAAGGGCACCCGGCTGCTGGAGATCGGCTCGGGCTGGGGCTCGCTGGCCATCAAGGCCGCCGGCGAGCGCGGCGCCTCGGTCGTCACCCTGACCTTGTCCGAGGAGCAGCAGGAGCTGGCCCGCCGGCGGGTCGCCGCGGCCGGCGTGGCCGACCGGGTCGAGGTCCGGCTGGCCGACTACCGCGAGGTGGCCGAGACAGCGCCCTTCGACGCCGTGGTGTCCGTGGAGATGATCGAGGCCGTCGGCCGCCGCTACTTACCGGAGTACTTCCAGGCCATCGAACGCAACCTGGCCGAGAACGGCCGCGTGGCGATCCAGGCGATCACCATGGCGCACCACCGCATGCTCGCGACCCAGGACACGTACACCTGGATGCACAAGTACATCTTCCCCGGCGGCCTGATTCCCTCCATCCCCGAGATGGAGTACGCCGCCGAGACCGCGGGCCTGCGCCCGGCCGCCCGCCGCGACTTCGGCCCGGACTACGCCCGCACCCTGCGCGCGTGGCGTCACCGTTTCGAGGAGAACTGGCCGAAGATCGCCGCCCTGGGCTTCGACGAGGTGTTCCACCGCACATGGCGGTTCTACCTCGCCTACTGCGAAGCCGGGTTCGCCTCGGGATACCTGGGAGTCTCGCAGCTCTCCTATACCAGGAGACAACCTCAGCTCTTGTAAGCCCGCACCGCCAACAAGGCCAGGTCATCCCGCGTCCCCGAAGACCCGAAATCCGCCACCGCCTGCCGCACCCGCGCGACCACGCCCGGAGCCGTCATCCCCGAGCACCCGGCCAGCGCCGCGGCCACGCCCTCGTCACCGAGCATCAGCCGGCCGTTCCGGCGCTCGCTCGCGCCGTCGGTGTAGACCAGCAGCACCTCACCGGGCCGCAGCTCCACGTCCTCGGCATACAGCGAAGGCTCCGGCAACACGCCGAGCAGCGCCTGCGGATTCGCGGCGGCACGCACGGTACCGTCCTGACGCAGGATCAACGGCAGCGGATGCCCGGCACACACCATCACCAACTGCGCCGAACCGTCAGGACGCGGCTCGACCTCGCCATAAAGCAGCGTGATGAAACGCCCGGCGTCCCCGGCGAGTTCGCCCTCCTCCAGCACCGCCTGGTTCAGCCGTTCCACCACCGACACCGGCGAGCGCCCCTCGCGGGCCAGCAGCCGCAACGAGTGCCGCGCCAACCCGGTCAGAGCCGCCGCCTCCGGTCCGGTCCCGCACACGTCGCCGACCGCGAAACCCCACACTTTCGGCGTGATGGGGAACACGTCATAGAAGTCGCCCCCGACATGCACGCCGTCGCTGTTGGACGCGGCCTCGTAGACCACGCCGATGTCCAGCCCCTCGATCTGCGGCAGCAGCGGCGGCAGCAGCGAGCGTTGCAGAGCCCGGACGATCTCCAGCTGTTCGGCGTAAAGCCGGGCGTTGTCCAGCGCCGCCGAGATCCGCGCGGCCAGCTCCACCGCCAGCGTGAGCATCTGCCCGCCGAACCCGCCCTTGCCGGGCCCGCCCAGCACCAGCGTCCCCAGCGACACGCCGCGCGCCGCCAGCGGGATCGGCAGCGCCACGCCGAACGGCGACGCGACCGCGACCGGCCACACCCCGCCGATGTGATTGATCTCACCCTCCGGCGGCTGCCAGCCCGCGAGCGCCGCGCGCAGGTCGTCCAGCCGCCGCTCCTCGCGGTGCCAGACGTGCTCCGGGGCCGCAGGCGTGGACACGTTCGAGTGATCTGTCGGCGGATAGATCGCCACCCAGTCGGCGAGCCTGGGCACGATGAGCTGCGCGGCCAGCGCCGCCAGCCGGCGCCGGTCCAGCGTGCCGGCGAGCAGTTCGCCGGCCTGGGAAAGCAACGTGAGCCGGACCGCTTCTTCAGGGCGGTCGCGGGGAAGAGACGTACGAGGGGTGCGAGAGGACATCGCCTTCGAGATTAGCCCCGGGCGGGCTCGGCTGCGGGCTAATCGTATGGTTCATCCGATTCCGCCCGACCGATCTGCGACACTGTGACAGACCGAGAGAACACCGGGCGGCCGATGCCGCACGTCGGGTGGCTCCGCGAGCACCGTGAGCCGCCAAGGCGTACAGGCCCCTGTCCTGCCACGCGGTCCAAGGGTCCGCAGGACCCTGACCGCGAGTGGGGTGGGGACCCATCGCAACGGCCGTCGATGCTCAAGGAGGCGCGGCGATGACGCTGCAACAAGATGTCAGGACGGATGCCGAGCTGGACCGCCAGCTCGGGGCGATCCTGGAGGTGGCCCAGGCGGTGGCCCGGGGCGACCTGTCGAGGAAGATCGCCCTGTCCGCGGACGTCGACGGCCCGGTGCGCGAGCTGGCCGAGACCATCGACGCCATGGTCGGCCAGCTGTCCGGCTTCGCCTCCGAGGTGATCCGGGTGGCCCGTGAACTCGGCACCGAGGGGCGCCTGGGCGGCCAGGCCACGGTGCCGCACGCCGAGGGCATCTGGCGGGACATCACCGACTCGGTGAACTCCGCGGCCCGCAACCTCACCGCGCAGGTCCGCGACATAGCGGGAGTCACGACCGCCGTGGCGCAGGGCGACCTGACCCAGAAGATCACCGTCGAGGTGGCCGGGGAGATGCTGGAGCTGAAGGACACCATCAACACGATGGTGGACCAGCTCTCCGGGTTCGCCGACGAGGTCACCCGCGTGTCCCTGGAGGTCGGCACCGAGGGCCGGCTCGGCGGGCAGGCGCGGGTGCCGGGCGTGGCGGGCACCTGGAAGGACCTCACCGACTCGGTGAACTCCATGGCCGACAACCTGACCACCCAGGTCCGCAACATCGCGCAGGTGGCCACGGCCGTGGCCTCCGGCGACCTGACGCAGACCATCACGGTCGACGCCCGCGGGGAGATCCTGGAGCTGAAGACCACGCTGAACAAGATGGTCGACCGGCTCGGCACCTTCGCCGACGAGGTGACCCGCGTGGCCCGCGAGGTCGGCACCGAGGGCAAGCTGGGCGGCCAGGCCACCGTGCGCGGCGTGGCCGGCACCTGGAAGGACCTCACCGACAACGTCAACGCGATGGCGAACAACCTGACCGGCCAGGTCCGCAACATCGCGCAGGTGACCACGGCGGTGGCCAACGGCGACCTGTCCAAGCGCATCGACGTCGACGCGCGCGGGGAGATCCTGGAGCTCAAGACCACGATCAACACCATGGTCTCGCGGCTGTCCGCGTTCGCCTCCGAGGTGACCCGCGTGGCCCGCGAGGTCGGCATCGAGGGCAAGCTGGGCGGCCAGGCCACGGTCGAGGACGTCTCAGGGACCTGGCAGCGCCTCACCGAGTCCGTGAACGAACTCGCCGGGAACCTCAC